>VFQS010000052.1_pt1 | contig 167797 bp, 148 predicted proteins | sample 3512361 | NCBI WGS metagenome assembly VFQS01 (sample SAMN10412375, study PRJNA504923) | tailings metagenome | isolation source: Relicate 1 Philex TSF3 active mining | place: Philippines | reverse complement strand
AAAAAATAGAATTATGCAAAAAGGTCAAATACGCGTTCAGACGGAGAACATCTTTCCAATTATTAAGAAGTTCTTATACAGTGATCACGAGATTTTTTTACGTGAGTTAGTGAGTAATGCAGTAGATGCTGCTCAAAAATTAAAAACCCTTCACGGTAAAGGAGAAGCCAAAGGCGAACTAGGCGAACTTAAAGTAGAAGTGGTTTTGGATGCTAAAGAAAAAACCATTTCCATTATTGATAATGGTATTGGTATGTCTGCTGAAGAAGTAGATAAGTACATTAACCAAGTAGCTTTTAGTGGCGCAGAAGAATTTGTACAGAAATACAAAGATGCTAGTGTGATCGGTCATTTTGGTTTAGGTTTCTACAGCTCTTTCATGGTAAGTAGTAAAGTTGACATCTATTCTAAAAGCCACAAAGATGCACCAGGTGTTTTCTGGAGCTGCGATGGTAGTACTGAATATGAATTGTACGAAGTAGATTATAGCAATCGTGGAACCAAGATTGTTTTACATATTAACGAAGAGAGTGCTGAGTTTTTAGAAGCTCATAGAGTGAAAGGAATTTTAGAGCGTTTCTGTAAGTTCTTGCCAGTGTCTATTTATTTCAATGATGCAAATGCAGAGAAAGTGGAGAAAAAAGAGGGCGAAGTAGAAGAAGCACCAAAGCCAATTAACAATACCAATCCTTTATGGATTCGTAAGCCTTCTGAATTAACGAAAGAAGATTATGAAAATTTCTACAGAGAATTATATCCATTTGGTGAAACACCTTTATTCTGGATTCATTTGAATGTAGATTTTCCATTTAACTTAACAGGTATTTTATATTTCCCTAAAATCAAGCAAAGCTTCGAGATTCAAAAAGATAAAATTCAATTGTACTGTAATCAAGTATTTGTTACTGATGAAGTAAAAGATATTGTTCCAGAATTCTTGATGTTATTACATGGTGTAATTGATAGCCCAGATATTCCATTGAATGTTAGCCGTAGCTATTTACAAGGCGATCCAAATGTGAAGAAGATCAATGCGCACATCACGAAGAAAGTGGCAGATAAGTTGGAAGAAATCTTCAACACAGATCGTAAAGCTTTTGAAGAGAAGTGGGAGAGCTTAGGTTTGTTTGTGAAATATGGCATGATTACAGACGATAAATTTTTAGAGAAAGGGAATAAGTTCTTGATCTTAGAAGACGCTGCAGAAAAAGGAAAGTACTATACACTAGATGAATACAAAACTGCTACCGAGGCTATTCAAAAAAATAAGGATGGTAAACATGTATTATTATATACTACCAACCCTGTTGGTCAGGATGCATTTATTCAAGCGGCTGTAGGGAAAGGATATAAAGTAATTAGTTTAGAAACCATAGTGGACGCTGCATTCATTAATAATGTAGAGATGAAATGGGAGGGTGTTCAATTTGTGCGTGTAGATGCAGACGTAGTAGATAATTTAATTGATAAGCAAGAAAATGCTGAATCAGTTTTATCTAAAGATGAAGTTGAACAAGCTAAAAAACTATTTGAATTCCAAGTTCCTCAAATCACCATCACAGTGGATGTGAAAGGTCTAAGTAAGGATGCTGCACCGGTGATTGCTACTCGTCCAGAGTTTATGCGTCGTATGAAAGATATGGCTAGTATGGGCGGCGGAGGTATGACTGCTTTTTATGCACAAATGCCGGATGAAGTCAATTTGACCATCAATGGTAATCATCCAATCTTCCAAGCTTTATTAAAAGAACCAGATATTGATAAGCAACAAAAACAAGCTAGAAATTTAGCTGACTTAGCTTTATTGTCTCAAGGTTTATTACAAGGAACAGAACTAACCAACTTCATTAATAGAAGCGTTGATTTATTAAAATAAATCTTGGTTCATAGATAAAAAGTAAAAGCGACTCCTTGGAGTCGCTTTTTGTTAGATGGGATAGTAAAACATTGCAAGTTTATGCTTTGCAAGGTTTGATGTCTATTATTTGTAATTGCACCGATTGCGTTCCTTGCCAGTCATTTAATTGCAATTGGAAAACAATATCAAATGGCTTTCCGGATTGAATAACGTTCATATGTTGTGGCATATTGTATCCAATGCCTCTCAGGGTATTCTTTCCTTGTTTGAAACTGCAGCTAATATGTTGATCTTTAACGATTTTGCTATAACCAGTATCTTGTATTTTATGCGCAATAAATATGGGCTTCATATTATCAGGTCCAAATGGTTCCATTTGTGAAATGATCTGATAAAAGTTCATATTGATATGATCTAAAGGTAAAACGGAATTGATGGTAATCTCTGGTGTAAGTTGTTCTTCGGTTATTCTTTCTGCAACAGATTGTTCAAATGCTTCTTTGAATGCCTCTAGTTGATCTAATGCCAATGTCATTCCTGCTGCTGCAAAATGTCCGCCATATCCTAATAAATATGCTCTACATGCATGTAATGCTTCATATAAATTAAAACCTTGTACACTTCTTGCACTGCCTGCAATTACTTCACCACTCTGTGTTAATACAATAGTGGGTTTATAATGTTTTTCAATCAATCTACTAGCTACAATCCCCACTACTCCTTTATGCCAATGTGCTTGAAACACTACGGAGGATTTTTTTTGTGTATGGTTTGGGTCGTTCTCTATTTGTGCTAAAGCTTCTTCTGTAATAGTTGAATCAGCTTCTCTTCTGTCTAAATTATCTTGATGTAATAAAGAGGCAATGGCTCTTGCATTGGTCAAATCTTTCTCTATAAATAACTGCACAGCTTTTTTAGCATCATCCATTCTTCCAGCTGCGTTAATTCTCGGCGATACAGTAAACACCAAGCTGCTCATTTTTATAGGAAGGTTTTGTTTGGATTGTTCCAGTATGGCTTTTAATCCATTACAAGGGTTCTCATTGATTTTTTGCAACCCAAAAAAGCTAAGCGTTCTGTTCTCATCCACAACAGGTACTATATCTGCTGCAATGGCAGTCATGACTAAATCTAAATATTGCAAATAACTTTCACTAGGAAGTTGATATGTTTCAGCTAATGCTGTGATTAATTTAAATACCACACCACAACCACATAATTCTTTAAATGGATAAGTGCAATCTAATTGTTTTGGATTGAGTATCGCTACAGCAGGAGGAATAACAGGATCCGGCAAATGGTGATCACAAATCACAAAGTCCATGCCTAGCTCTTTGGCATAACTAATGAGTTCAGTTGATTTGATACCACAGTCCACCGAAATAATTAAATCAAATCCATGCTCTTTGGCAAAGTCAATCCCTATTTTTGAAATACCATATCCTTCTTTGTATCTATGTGGAATATAATAATCAATATTCGGAGATAGTTCTTTTAAGAATTGGAATAATGTGGCTACTGAAGTTGTTCCATCCACATCGTAATCACCGTAGACCAATATTTTTTCTTCTTTTTCAAAAGCTGTTTGAATACGTTCAACCGCTTTTTTCATATCCTTCATTAACCAAGGGGAGTGCAGATGTTCAATTTGAGGTCTGAAGAATTTTTTAGCAGCATCAAAGTCCACAATACCTCTTTGTACTAGTAGTTCACAAAGAATGGGACTGATCTTTAATTGCTCTTGCAGTGCAGCAACGGTTGCCGAATCGGCTTTTAATATATTCCACCTTTTCTCCATTAGTATGCTCTATCGGTTGTGTATCTCACTAATTCTTCAAGCGCTTCTCTTGCAGGAGAGTCTGGAAAAGAATGTAATATGTTTAATGCATTGTCTCTGTACTCAATCATTTTTGCCTCTGCATATTCAATTCCTCCATAGTCTTTCACAGCATCAATCACAAACTTCACTTTTGCTTTATCGTTGTTATTATTCTTGACAATATAGATTATTGATTTCTTTAAATCCTTAGGTACTTTTTGTAAAATATGTATAAGGGGCAGGGTTAATTTTTTTTCTTTGATATCATTACCTGTTGGCTTGCCCACTTTAACATCACCGTAATCAAATAAGTCGTCTTTAATTTGGAATGCCATACCCACTTTTTCCCCAAAGTTTTTCATTTTTTCAATGATGGCTTCGTCTTTTGTTACTGAAGCTGCACCAGCTGAACAACTAGAAGCGAGTAAGCTAGCGGTTTTACCATTGATAATATCGTAGTAAACAGATTCGTCAAAATTTAAATTCCTCGTCTTTTCAATTTGTAGTAATTCCCCTTCACTCATTTTCTTTACTGCATTGGACAAAATGGTCAGGGTATTAAAGTCTTTATTTTCTAATGATAGTAAGAGGCCTTTTGACAATAAATAATCACCCACTAAAACTGCAATCTTATTTTTCCAAAGTGCATTGATAGATAAAAAACCTCTTCTTTCAGTAGCATCATCTACTACATCGTCATGCACTAAAGTTGCAGTGTGCAATAATTCTACTAAGGAGGCAGCTCTATAAGATGCTTCATTGATTTCTCCGTGTAATTTTGCAGATAACAATACAAACATAGGGCGCATTTGCTTACCCTTTCTTTTGACAATGTATTGCATGATTCTATCTAATAAAGAAACCCTACTCTTTACCGCTTCTTTGAAATGCGACTCAAAAAGGTCTAACTCTTTACCAATTAATTTCTTTGCTAATTGCATGGGGGGATTAGTCGTTTAACATATTAAAATGTAGTGCACCGAAATTTTGTAAGGAACTTAGTTTTAAATCGGCGGAACCCCAAATCTCAGATTTGATATGTTCTGCAGCAGGTACCACTACACAAGTCATTCTCGCTGCTTTCGCGGCAATCATACCATAAAAAGAGTCTTCAAAACAAATACATGCTAAAGGATTTGTGTGTAAGCCAGCAGCACATTCTAAATATACTTGTGGATGCGGCTTTGCATGTATCATATGCTGTGCAGAACAACTTGATTGTATATAACTTCTAATATGCAATTTATCTTTGATCCATTCGATTAATAAAGCTGGAGATGAAGTCGCTAAGCCCATTTTGAAATCTCTTTGCAAAAAAAACTCAAAAATATGTTCTACTCCAGGCATTAAAGTAGCTTCCTTGTCAATTAAGTCTAAAGCAAGGTCAATGATCTTTTGTTCTGCTCGATCAAACTCAGTCGCAGGCACTTTATGTTCATGCAACCAATGTGCTACAAACTCTTTAGATCTAAGGCCAGTAGTGAATTGGTATTGAGCCTCTGTTAATTGAATTCCATATTGTCTAAATATCTCTGTGGCAGCCTTATTCCATAATGGCTCACTATTGATTAATAATCCATCAATATCAAAAATTACAGCAGACTTCTTCATTGTTTAAAGATACAATTTGTTAGTTAAACAGCCCATTAATCATACATATTTATGTGTTATATTGCAGATCTAACTAATTAGACAAGTATGAATTTGTGGGAGCGTATTAAAAGAATTAAAATTTTCCGTTCTATGATATATGGAGTGGTAGGTTTGTTTTCTTACCCAGGCCTAGCATTGTTTAATACGATAGAAATTCAAGGGACTGAAAATTTAGAAAACCTGCCCAAGAAAAATGTTTTATTTGTGAGCAATCATCAAACCTATTTTGGTGATGTGATTGCTTTTGTTCATATTTTTTGTGCAGTTAAATGGGGTAAGTACAACAAATTGGGAATACCATATTATTTATTGAATCCATTTACCAATGTTTATTTTGTTGCTGCAGAAGAAACCATGAACAGCAATTGGTTATCAAAACTATTTAAATTAGGCGGAGCTTTAACGGTAAAAAGAACTTGGAGAGCAGAGGGTCAGGATGTGCAAAGAGATAGAGATGTAGTGGATACTCAAAAAATTGACAAAGCCTTAAAAAAGAGTTGGGTTATTACTTTTCCTCAAGGTACCACGAAGCCTTTTGCTCCTGGTAGAAAAGGGACAGCGCATATTATCAAAAACAATCAACCCATTGTTGTGCCTGTAGTAATTAACGGTTTTTGGCGAGCATTTACTAAAAAAGGGTTGACCTTTAAGAAAGTTGGAACACCTTTAACAGTGAGGTTTAAACCAGCTTTAGATCTAAATTATGATGCACCTGTAGAAGAAATATTAGAAGAAGTGATGGAAGCCATTGAGCAAAGCAAATCTTTTATGCTAAAGGGTGCACATCACCAACAATAAATTAGTCTTTAATAAACAATGCTTTTAGTTCAGTTGCATCATCTGGCAACATTTTTCCTGCAAGTATCAAACGCAGCTGTCTTCTTCTTAAAGCGCTAGCATAGTATTTTTTTTCTTCTTCAGATTCAGGAATAATTTCTGGAACTTTTTTAGGTTGTTTATTTTCATCTAAAGCAACAAATGTAAAATAAGCTTCGTTGCTTAATTCTCTTGACTGAGAAATCATGTTTTGATTCCAAACTTTCAAATGTACTTCCATAGAAGTATTAAATGATCTTGTAACGATTGCTTCAATACAAATTACATTTCCTAAACGAATGGGTGATTTGAAACTTAGATTGTCAACGGAGGCAGTCATACAAGCTGAGTTGCAATGCTTGGCTGCAGCAAGATAGGCTGCAATATCCATCCAGTACATTAGTTTTCCTCCCATTAAATCTCCAAAAGTGTTGGTGTCATTGGGTAGTACCAATTCATTCATGGTTATAAAGGAATCCTTCGCTTTTCTTGCTTCCATACATTTGTATTTAGAATCCAAAGATACAATATGTTATACTACACAAGATTCGAGTTTGGAAAGATAATTTGGGTCAACGGTGGCACCTATCCCCGGACTGTCTGAAATACTGATATGCATTCCATTAAATTGAACACCTCCAATAACAGGATCTTCCTTATGCCCCAATAAGCAAGTGTCCATATCGTAAAAGTGAATATTATCATGTGCCATCGCAAAATGTACTTTGGCACTTAAGGCCAGTCTGCTTTCTAGCATTCCTCCCATCATACAAGCAATACCATTGGCTTTACCAATATTATGTATTTTAATAGCTTCGTGGATCCCCCCGCTTTTAGAGAATTTAATATTGATATAATGACAAGCTTTTTGTTGTATTAATTTTCTTGCTTCATGGTGGGTGAATACAGATTCGTCAGCCATGATTTTAATAGGAGAGGCCGCACACAAAGCCGGTAAATAATCATCATAATATTTATGCATGGGCTGCTCACAAAATTGTATATCATATACTGATAATGCTGTTAAAACAGGCAATGCTTCTTCTTTTGTCCATCCTTGATTGGCATCAATTCTTAAAATTGTTTTTTCTCCAATTGCTGATCTTATTTGTTTGATTCTTTCAATATCATCTGCAGGTTGCTTTCCCAATTTCACTTTAATCATCGTCACTCCTTTAGCAACAAATGCAACAGCTTGTTTTGCCATATCTTCTGGTGTTCCAATGCCAATGGTTAAATCTGATTCAATGGGTTTTTGTTGCCCCCCTAGAAAAGCATACAATGGTTGATTGGCTGCTTTTGCTGCAATATCATAAAGTGCCAAATCAAAAGCACTCTTTGCAGTATAGTTTCCTGCAATAATTTGATCCAACTCTTTTAATCTATCTTCTATAGCCAATGGATCTTTTCCTTTCCAAAAAGCTGCAAAATCTTTTGCCAACATATAACAACTTTGTTGTGTTTCTCCAACAATCATTGGAAAAGCAGAACATTCTCCCCATCCAATGATGCCCTCGTCGGTATGAATTTTGATCAAAACATTTTGTGCATATTCCATAGTGCCTGTTGCAATGGTGAATGGCTCCATTGGAATTTTGTATAAGTATATCTCTGTTTTTACGATTTTCATATTCCACAATTTAGATGCCAAGATACCGCATATTATTTATATCTATATCCTTTGTAATTAGCTATTTAGTACCGATATTTGCGAACGAACCAATGTTAGCATGAACCCATCTTTTGACAATACCCAAAAAGCTTTTGCATACAAATCTACTGGTGATTTAAAGAGAGCAAGATTTTTATTCAGTGTAATTCAAAGTCCATTGGTAGTGAAGTTGGCCACCAAGTTAACACCTGCATTGATGCAATCAGGCTTACCCATTAATGGTTTAATCAGAAATACAATTTTCAAACAATTTGTAGGAGGAGAAACTTTAGAAGAGTCTGCAAGAGTGGTGAAGCAATTAGGCGCGTATCAAGTGCAGGTAATTTTAGATTATGGCGTTGAAGCTAAAGAGGGCGAATCAAATTTTGATGCGGTTACTGAACATTTTATTGAAGCGATAGAGTTTGCAGCTTCTCAATCCAATGTTCCTTTTGTGAGTGTGAAAATCACTGGTATCGCTAGCCATCACTTATTAGAAACCTTAAATGATGCACCAAGATTGAGAAGTGGTATTCATGATAGTGAGGAAGACAATGCTGCGTGGGATAGGGTGAAAGAAAGAATGCATGCCATTTGTGAAGTAGCTTCTGAAAAAGGTGTGGGTGTATTGATTGATGCAGAAGAAACTTGGATACAAGATCCTATTGATCGTTTAGCTATTGAATTGATGACTATATACAATAAAGAAAAAGTAGTGGTTTATAATACCTATCAATTATATAGACATGATCGATTGAAATTTTTACAAATGTCTCATTCCATTGCCAAAGAGAAGCAATTCTTATTAGGCGCTAAATTGGTAAGAGGTGCATATATGGAAAAAGAAAGAGAGCGTGCTCAAAAAAATGGTTATGCTTCTCCGATCCATGAAAACAAAGAGGCGGTTGATGTAGATTTCAATAAAGCAACTGAATACTGCCTTCAGCATTTAGACAACATTGCATTGTTAGTAGCCTCTCATAATGAGTACAGCAACCAATTAGTGATGCAAGCCATGCAAACAAAGCAGATAGATACACATCATCCTCATATTCATTTCTCACAGTTATATGGTATGAGTGATCATATTACATTTAATATGGCAGCTGCAGGATTTTCTGTTAGCAAATACTTACCTTTTGGACCTATCAAAGATGTTATTCCGTATTTGATGCGTAGGGCGGAGGAAAACTCCAGCGTAAATGGTCAAACTGGTCGCGAATTGGTGTTAATCCGTAAGGAAATAGCACGTAGAAAGGGGAAATAATTTTTTTATTCTCCAGCGTATTGGTTGTAAATTGCAGCATGCAACAATATTTAGATTTAGTACAACATATTTTAGATCACGGTAACCAAAAAACAGATCGAACTGGTACTGGTACCAAGAGCTGTTTTGGATATCAAATGCGTTTTAATTTACAAGAGGGCTTCCCATTAGTCACTACCAAAAAAGTACATTTAAAAAGTATTATTTACGAATTGCTTTGGTTCTTGAATGGTGATACCAATATCAAATATTTAAAAGAGCATGGAGTGCGTATTTGGGATGAGTGGGCAGATGAAAATGGAGACCTTGGTCCAGTATATGGTAAACAATGGAGAAGTTGGGAAGGAGCGAATGGTGTGGTGATAGATCAAATTTCCGAATTGATTGAACAAATCAAGAAAACACCTGATAGTAGAAGATTGATTGTAAGTGCATGGAATGTGGGTGATTTATCTAAGATGGCTTTAATGCCCTGTCATAATATGTTTCAGTTTTATGTGGCTGATGGAAAATTAAGTTGTCAGTTATACCAAAGAAGTGCAGATGTATTTTTAGGAGTGCCTTTTAATATCGCTTCTTATGCTTTGTTAACCATGATGATTGCACAGGTTTGTGATTTACAGTATGGCGATTTCGTTCATAGTTTTGGTGATGTGCATTTGTATAACAATCATTTTGAACAAGCTAAAACGCAGTTAGCTAGAAAGCCTTTTCCATTACCTACTATGAAAATTAATCCTGCTGTTAAAGATATTTTTTCTTTTAAGTTTGAAGACTTTACTTTAGAAAATTATGAATCTCATCCAGCGATAAAGGCTCCAGTAGCAGTTTAATTAAATTAAAGAAGCATGAAAATATCCCTTGTGGTTGCTGCATCAGAGAATCATGCCATTGGCAAGGATAATCAATTGCTTTGGCACTTACCCAAGGATATGCGTTTTTTCAAAAACACTACCTGGGCTTTGCCTATTTTAATGGGCCGTAAGACATTTGAATCTTTGGGCAATAAAGTATTGCCTGGAAGAATGAATATTATTATTTCTAGACAAGCTAATAAACAGTATGAAGGGGCCAAAGTGGTAAACACTTTAGAAAAGGCTATTGAATTAGCCAAGCAAAATGATTACAAAGAATTAATGGTGATTGGGGGTGGTGAAATTTATGCAATGGCTTTACCATTGGCGCATACCATTTATTTGACAAGAGTTCATACACATATTGAAGGAGATACTTATTTCCCTGCATTAGGGAATGAGTGGATCAAAGAATCTTCCGAACCTCAATTAGCCGACGAAAAACATGCTTTTAATTTTGACTTTGAAATTTGGCAAAGAAAATAAAAGTTATGTATCCAACTTTTACGCTGATTAAAAAATACATTCAGTATTATGTGAATGCTTCAAATAGTAAAGGTCATGGTGTGCATTCTCCATTTGTTTATCAGTTTATCCAAGAAGTTTTACTCAACAAGCAAATTCCTCCTGAAGCAAATTTGATAGAAGCCAAAAGAAAAGACTTACTTACTGATAACACTATTTTAGAAGTATGGGATAGAGGTGCTGGATCAAGGCAAAACAATCAGCCAAAAAGAGTGGTGAAGGATATTGCTGCTGCGGCTTTAAAACCCAAAAAGTATGCACAGTTATTAGCTAAGATAGTGGATTATTTTCAGCCTGAGAATATTATTGAAATGGGAACTTCATTAGGAGTGACGACTTGTTATTTGGCAAAAGCTGCAAAAGACCAACCTGTATTTACGTTGGAAGGTGCGCCTGCAGTGGCTGAATGGGCTAAAAAAACGATGGCTGATTTACAAGTGCAAAACGCAAAAATTATTGAAGGTGATTTTAATCAAACATTACCCGATCTTTTACAAAAATTAGATAGAGTGGGCATGGCCTATATAGACGGCAATCATCAATATATACCTACGATGCAATATTTTAGAGACTTAATGAAAAAATCGGATGAAAATAGTTTTTTCATATTTGATGATATTCATTGGAGTGAAGAAATGGAAAAAGCTTGGCTGGAGATTCAGCAAGATCCTGCTGTAACTTTAACCATCGATTTATTTTATATTGGCTTGGTGTTTTTTAGAAAAGAAAACAAAGAACCCATGCATTATACCATTCGATATTAATCATTCATGTTACCTGAATCATTTATACAATCATTAGAAGGACTTACAGGATTTGATAAAGCAGCTTTTGTGGCAGTGCATGAGCAACGCGAACAAATCACTTCTGTGAGATTAAATGAGTCTAAACCTTTTGAGCTCAGTCATCATCCTTTTTTGCATCAAATCACGCAAGTGCCTTGGTGTACTAATGGATATTATTTGCAAGATCGTCCTTTATTTGTACAAGACCCACTTTGGCATGCTGGTGCCTATTATGTGCAAGAAGCAAGTAGTATGTTTTTGCATTTTATTTTGTCTCAGATTTATTCTACAGCTTCCAATCAAGTTGTGTTAGATGTATGTGCTGCTCCTGGTGGTAAGACAACCCTACTTGCCAATTTTTTCAAAGAGGGATTAGTAGTAGCCAATGAGACCATCAAAAATAGAAACCATATTCTGGTAGAGAATATAACCAAATGGGGTCAAGATAATGTAGTGGTGACTCAGAACGATCCTGCTCATTTTGCCTCTTTGCCTGCATTTTTTGATTTAGTATTAATAGATGCACCATGCAGTGGTAGTGGGCTATTCAGAAAAGATCCCAAAGCCATTGAAGAGTGGAGTTTGGATCATGTACAACATTGTAGCGTTAGGCAAAAAAGAATTATTGAAGATACTTGGTCCTCCATTAAAGAAGGGGGGTATTTAATTTATGCAACCTGTTCTTATTCAAAATCCGAGGACGAACAAATGATGGATTATATTGCATCATTAGAGGGAATGAAAAATATTCCCATCTCTTTGCCAGCCAGCTTTAATATTATTGAAACTGAAAGTGATCTGCATAAAGCAAAAGGCTATCGTGCATATCCTAACTTAATCAAAGGAGAAGGTTTTTTTATTGCAGTTTTTCAGAAACAACATGTTAATGATGGTTATGCAATTCATAAAGCACATGGATTAGTAGATGCTGCAAAAAATGAAAAAGAAATAGTTGCGCATTACTTTTCTATTCCTTCTAATAAATACATCATTACCCATCAGCAAAACTTAATAGCACTTTCAGAGAAATGGAAAGAACAACTTCAAATGATGGCTAGTCATCTGTACATTAAAAAGATGGGAATCACCATTGGGGCAATTAAGGGTAAGGATTTAATTCCAAGCCATGATCTTGCCATGTCGGATTGGTCAGACCTGCCTTATGAAACAGCTGAAGTAAACTTAGAGACTGCTTTGCAGTATTTAAGAAGAGCCGATATTACCCTTGAAGGTAAAAAGGGCTGGGTCTTATTAACTTATATGCAAATAGGCCTGGGTTGGGTAAAAGCCCTGCCTAATAGATCGAATAATTACTATCCAAACGATTGGAGAATATTGAATTACTAAGGTTTAGGCATATAATTATACTTTAATATATAATTTTAAGCATTTCTTTGCACTTGGATTTTGTACCTTTGCATCCATGTTAAAAAGACTTCTATTATTCATGCTGTTGGTCTTGGGTATCATTACCCAGTCTACTTCTTTTGCTGCAAAGCAAAAAAAGCAAACCAAAAAGCATTCTAAGAAGCATGCAACTGCTTTGTCTGCTTCCAAGAAAAAGAAGTCTAAAAACACAGTGGCTTACAAAAAGTCTTCCAAAAAGAAGAAAGGTAGTTATTACGCAAAAAATAGTCGTAAGCACAAAAAATCGAGACGTCATAAAGTTGTTCATATGTCTGCGGAAGAATTAGCTGCTGATAAAGCCAAACGTGCTGCATCTAAAGATATGATAGCGCAAAACCTAGAAAAGAAAAAACAAACAGATAGTGCTCATAAATTGGTTTTTGTAAATGTGAACAAAGAAGAAGAGGGTTATTTTGCAAGTATGTTCTCTAAGCAAAAACAAGCAGCCAATTTTCAAACCCTTGAAGGCACAGCTGCAGTTTTCAAAAGTGTTAGTGGTTGGGAGGATAAAAAGTTTTATATATTAACTAACGATATTCCTGTAGGAACCTTGGTGAGAATTACTACACCTGACTTTAAAAGTATTTGCGCTAAAGTGATTAGTGCTTTACCTGATGTGGGCAATAGTATTCAATATAGATTGAATGACGCTGCTGCTGCCATTCTTGGAATGACTTCCAAGACCTTTAAAATTTCTGTTACTTATTAAATGAATTTATGAAATCTAAATTATTAGTGAGCCTTTTTGCGATGGCATTGTTTTTTGTTGCATGTGCACAAAACAAAACGGATCAACAAACTGCAAAAGCATCTCAACAACCATTAACTATTTCTGCGGTTCAATTTAAAGCTGCGATAGAGCAACCAGGAGTACAAGTTTTAGATGTAAGAACAACTGGTGAATTTCAGTCTGGTCATATTCAAAATGCTTTTCAAGCCAATTGGAATGATTCAAAAGAGTTTCAAGAAAGAATCCAACATTTAGATAAAACTAAAACGGTTTATGTGTATTGTCAAGCAGGTGCAAGAAGTGCAGCAGCTCAAAATTTCTTGATAGAAAAAGGGTATAATGTCGTGAATTTGGAGGGCGGTATGAGTAGTTGGAAAATGAGCCAATTGCCTGTTGAAGGAAATACGAATGCAGTTCAAATGCGCGTAACTGATTTTGATAAAGTTATTGCTGACAATAAATTGGTATTAGTAGATATTGGTGCCACATGGTGCCCTCCTTGTAGAAAAATGCAACCTATTGTTGATCAAATAAAAAAAGAGCAAGGAAATAAAATATACTTCTTAGCGGTAGATGGTGGAGTAGATATGGATGTAATGAAACATGTTCAATTTGAATCATTACCAACTTATATCATTTATAAAAATGGGAAAGAGGTGTGGAGAAAGCAAGGTATTGTTGCTGCAGAAGAATTTCAAAAAGTATTCGCTTCTAGATAGCGCGATAGCCTCTTAAAAAATCTTCAATAGGCATTCTTTTCTTACCTTCCCATTGAATATCATTTAATAGTAGATAGCCATTTTTGCATGCAAATTTGGCTATTTTTTTATCTTCTATAATGAAGGTCCCTGTTGCTTCTTTTGGTGTTTTGATTTCCTTTTGGGTAGAGAATAACTTAACTACTTTGCCATCCACTTTGGTAATGGCACCTGGGTATGGGGCTAATCCCCTGACCATATTGTGTATATGCTCTACATCTTGATTCCAATCAATCTCACAATCTTTAGTGAATATTTTAGGAGCATGTTTATCTATACTTGGTGTGGCTTGAGGTGTGGCAGTAATATTTTTTTGTACAAGGCCATTTACTGTTTTCACAAGCACATTTGCCCCCACTTCCATCATGATATCATGTAATTCTCCAGCAGTCATGTTCTCGCTAATTGGAATACGCTCTTGTAATAATATATCTCCAGTATCAATGGCATGTTGTAATTGGAATGTGGTTACACCTGTTGATGTTTCTCCATTCATGATGGCCCAATTGATCGGTGCCGCACCTCTATAGTCAGGTAATAAAGATCCATGTACATTCAAAGTACCCATTGGCGGGAAAGACCATATTTTTTCTGGTAACATTCTAAATGCCACTACAATTTGTAAATCTGGAGAGTAAGAAGCTAATGCTTCTAAAAATTCAGGAGCCTTTAATTTTTCTGGCTGTAAAACAGGTATTTGATTTGCTAGTGCAAATTGCTTTACAGCACTTTCTTGTAATTGCATGCCCCTGCCTGCTGGTTTGTCTGGTGCAGTCACTACAGCTACTACATTCATCTTTGCTTCTAATAAAGCTTTTAATGATGCCACAGCAAATGCAGGCGTACCCATAAATACAATTCTAGGTCCTTGATTCATGGCTCAAAGTTACTGAGAATTATGTACTTTTGCTCTTTGCACCTCTATGGTGCTTTATTTAAAATAAACAATATGCAACAAGTAAAAAATGGGGATACCATTCAAGTGCATTATCACGGTAAATTAACTACTGGTGAAACATTTGATTCTTCTGAAGGAAGAGCCCCTCTAGAATTTGAAGTGGGTTCAGGTATGGTAATTCCTGGTTTTGATAATGGCGTTTTAGGAATGACAGTGGGTGAAAAAAAGACAATACATATTCCATTCTTGGAAGCCTATGGTCCAAAACAACCTGAAATGATTGTTGAATTTCCAAAAACTCAATTCCCTCCAGATTTAAATCCATCTGTGGGAATGGCTTTGACCATGAATAATGGACAAGGACAACAATTTCAAGTAATGGTGATTGAAGTGAAAGAAGAAGTAGTCGTTTTAGACGCTAATCATTCTTTAGCTGGTCAAGACTTAACTTTTGATTTAGAATTAGTAAACATAGATAGTCCTTCAAAGATTATCATGCCTTAAAATTTTTCATAAATATTGCTAAAAAGGCGGCCTTCTAAAAGGCCGCCTTTTTTATTCCCCAAAATCAAATTATCTTCAAGTATTTTTTTAAGTTATATAGATTTTATGAGTGTTATAATATCAGGTGTTGCAGAGCGTTTTATGAGATATGTCCAAGTTGACACACAGAGTGATCCCAATAGTGTAAGTTTTCCCAGCACAACAAAACAATTCAATCTATCTAAAATTTTAGTAGAAGAATTACAATCTTATGGCATTCAAGATGCGCATCTGGATGCGAATGGATATGTGATGGCAACGATTCCTGCCAATACCAAAACCCCTTCGCCGATAATTTGTTTTTGTGCACATGTAGATACCGCTCCAGATTGTAGTGGGACAGATGTTCGTCCTATATTACATCAGCAATATACTGGTGCACCCATTGTATTACCGGATGATCCTGCGCAAATCCTTACCACCAATCAATATCCGTATCTTAAAAAGTTTATTGGAAAATCCATCATCACTGCTTCAGGTAAAACCCTATTGGGTGCAGATGATAAAGCTGGTGTAGCCATCATTATGGAAATGGCCAAGCAATTAAGTAACAATACTTCAATTACTCATGGAGCAATTAAAATTTTGTTTACTCCAGATGAAGAAGTGGGCAGAGGCACTGAGCGTTTAGACATTCAAAAATTAGGTGCTGATTTTGCCTATACATTAGATGGAGGAGCACTTGGATGTTTTGAAATGGAAACATTTAGTGCGGATGCTTTAACCTTGTACATTGATGGCGTGATTGCGCATCCAGGTTATGCTAAAGGGGTAATGCAAAATGCTATTAAAATTGCCGCATCCATTATTGAAGCATTGCCAAAAGAAACATGGTCTCCAGAGTCTACTGAGGGAAGAATGGGTTTTGTGCATCCCCATCATATTAGCGGTGGAGCAGAATCTGTTACGATTGAATGCTTGGTAAGAGATTTTGAAACAGCAAATTTGGCCAAACATGCTCAAAAAGTACTAGCTATTGCAAAAGAAGTGATTCAATCCAATCCAGCCTATCAAAAAGCTTCGGTTAGAATGGAGGTAAAAGAGCAGTATAGAAATATGCGAGAAATGATTGATCAATATCCTCAAATTGTTGAAAGAGCACTGGCTGCATATAAAAAAGCAGGCATTGAACCAATCGTGGAGCCTATTCGTGGCGGCACGGATGGAAGTAGAATGAGTTTTATGGGACTTCCTACGCCAAATATTTTTACAGGTATGCAAGCTATTCATAGTAAGCATGAATGGATAGGAGTAGAAGACATGGAGAAGGCGGTAGAAGTATTGGTGAATTTGGTAGAAATAAATTAACTTTAAGCATAAATTAGAATGTATGTTTTTATTACAAGCTGTAGAGAGTAAAATATCTTTATTTAGTTTATTACAAAAAGGTGGATGGATCATGTATCCATTGTATGGATTATTGGTAGTGGCAATTTTTGTATTTATCGAAAGATTCTTAGCTATTAAAAAAGCAGGTTCGATTGATCCTCAATTCATGTTGGTGATTCGTGATCATATTATTGGCGGAAATATTGCTGCAGCAAAAGCGCTAGCAAAAAATACAGCTAATCCTGTTGCAAAAATGATTGAGAAAGGGGTGATGCGCATTGGTAAACCTTTGGATGCCATTGAAAAAAGCATGGAGAATGTAGGTAAATTAGAAATGTATAGTATGGAGCGTAATTTGAATATTTTATCATTGATTGCAGGTATTGCTCCCATGTTTGGTTTCTTGGGAACCATTGTAGGCATGGTACAATTGTTTTATGGTATTGCTTCTACAGGAGAGTATACTTTAAATACCATTGCTGGTGGTATCTATACTAAAATGATTACTTCTGCAACAGGTTTGATCATTGGCTTGATTGCTTATGTAGGACATAATTTTTTATCAACACAAATTGATAAAACTGCAAATAAAATGGAAACAGCTAGTGCAGATTTCTTAGATATTTTACAAGAACCAACTCAAGCTTAAGATGAATTTAAGAAATAGACTTAGACATCAACCTGAAGTACATACAGGAGCATTGAATGATATTTTATTTATCCTGTTATTGTTTTTCTTAATCGTTTCTACCTTGGCTAATCCTAATGTGATTAAAGTGTCTAATCCAAAATCAGCTAGTGATACAAAAGCGAAGCAAACTGTGGTGGTTACGATTGATAAAGATCAGCAACTATTTATTGGATCAACACCCGTATTAATGGACTCTTTATCTAGTCAATTAAAAACATTCTTATCCAAAGAGACCGACAAGCCTTCTGTAGTCATCAATGGGGATAGTGTGGCTAATTTAGGGGTGACTATTCAAGTGATGCAAATCATTAAACAATTAGGTGCAACACCAGTGGTGGCAGTAGATCCATCACATTAAAATTTAGTATTCACTACTTAACTTTACTTAGTTTTTCAAGCTGGCCCTCACCATTCTGTCTTTTCCATAGATATCCTGTCTTAATTCTGCGTGATATCCCATCTCGTTTAATAGTGCAATGATCGCATCTCCTTGATCATAATGAATTTCAAAAAATAATTGACCATTAGTTTTCAATGCTGACTTTCCAATATGTGCAATTTTGGAATAGAAAATTAAAGGAAATTGATCAGGTACAAACAATGCAATTTCTGGCTCGTGATCTGCAACTTGTTTTTGCATTGCTACTTTTTCTCTTAACGGGATATATGGTGGATTGCTTATAATAATATCGTATTGATCTTTCAATTGCTTGGTTTGTAATATATCTTGCTCTATCCACTCAATATCAGTGTGATAACTTGCGGCATTTTTTTGAGCGATTGCTAAAGCTTCTTTGCTAATATCAATAGCGGTTAATTTTGCATTGGGGATAGATAATTTTAATGAAATAGGAATACAGCCAGAGCCTGTTCCAATATCTATCATACTTAATGGTTTATTGATAATTTGAGCATACTCAATGATCCATTCTACTAATTCCTCCGTTTCTGGTCTTGGAATTAAGACAGCTTCATTCACAAAATATACTTTACCCATAAACCATGCTTTTTCAATAATGTATTGCAAGGGCTTTCCAGTCAATAACTGTTTTACATAATATTCAAGCTGCTCTGTTTGACTTTGATCTAATGCATCATTTTTATGAATGTTTTGATGCAAGGCATCCCATCCAGTTACTTCTTCAATGATTATATTGATCATGCTATTCATCTCCAATGCATCGTATAGACTGCTTAATTGGTGCTTAATAGCTTGTTTTGTATCTTGCAAACTCATACTGCAATGTTACAACAATGGATTCATTTTATTACAATACTATTGAACAGCCTGCGATGGCTGAATTTAAAGATAGGGGTAGTAAGTTCATTGCTTATAGTTATCCAGTAAATTCAATTGAACAAGCCAAGAAATTTTTAACTGCTTTGAAGAAAGAACATCCTAAAGCGGTACATCAATGTTTGGCGTATATAATTGGTGTGGATGGGGCTACATTTAGAGTGAGTGATGCAGGAGAGCCTTCTGGATCTGCAGGCAGGCCCATTCTTGGTCAAATAGATAGCAAACAATTAACCAATATATTGGTAGTGGTTGTGCGGTATTTTGGAGGTACACTATTAGGGGTGCCTGGTTTAATCAATGCATATAAAACTGTGAGTTCTTTGGCCTTACAATTATCACCAATTATTCAAAAGCCAATCGAAATAGCGTATACATTACATTTTGATTATCAGCAAATGAACGAAGTGATGATGGTTATTAAACAATACAATTGTTCTGTTATGCATCAGGTGGCTCAATTGTTTGTAGAATTGAAAGTGGGGATTCCCAAAAATAGATTAGAAGATGTAATCGCCAAAATTGACGATTTGCAAGGAGTCACTTATGCAACTAGTTTAGTGGAATAAACTTAATATTGATAAAATCCTTGTCCTGTTTTTACACCTAATTTTCCTTCAGTAACTAATTGCACTAATAATGGAGAAGGGGCATATTTATCATTTTGAAAACCTTCTTGCATGATTACCATAATATTTTTACAAACATCTAATCCAATATAATCTGCTAATTGTAATGGCCCCATTGGATGCGCCATGCCTAATTTCATAATTTGATCAATTGTAGCAGCATCACTTACTCCTTCTGATAAAGCAATGATGGCTTCATTGATCATGGGCATTAAAATTCGATTAGCAATAAAGCCAGGAAAGTCTTTTACCACACATGGTATTTTGTCAATTGTCTTTGTTAAAGTAACAATAGCTTCAGTAGTAATATCACTAGTTGCTTGTCCATTGATAATTTCAACCAATTTCATCACTGGAACAGGATTCATGAAATGCATTCCAATTACTTGATTTGGTCTTTTGGTTGCATTTGCTAATTGAGTGATAGAAATGGAAGAAGTATTGCTTGCTAAAATACAATGAGCTGGTGCATACTGATCTAATTGAGTGAAGATGCTTTTTTTAATCTCGCTATTTTCTGTCGCAGCTTCTACTACAAGATCTGCATTGTGAACGCCTTCTTGAATAGAAGTGATGGTAACAATATTTGCAAGTGTCGATGTCTTTGTTGCTTCGTCAATAACATTCTTGGCTAATTGCCTATCCAAGTTCTTTTGAATGGTTTGCATCGCTTTTGCTAAAGCAGTAGCTTGTGTATCAATTAAATTTACCTTAAATCCTTTTTGTGCAAATACATGTGCAATTCCATTACCCATTGTACCCGCTCCAATTACAGCAATCTGTTTCATGTGTTATCTTTTAGATTTATAGTCGCCCCTTTTCCAAGAATTGATAAAACTTTTCCAAGCTGATGGATTTAAAATATTCATTGGGGGTAATTGCCCAGTATGATAATACCTAGAAGCTTGTTGTGATAAGGAAGCACCTACTGCTTCTTTACCGTCTCTAGGTAAACTTGAAAGAATAATTCTTTTTTGTGCTGCACTGGTATTTTTTCTGGCAGTCTCATACATATCATCATCCACTTTTGAATTCACAAAATCTCTTTCAAATTGTTGTCTGGTGGGTCTTGGCTTCAAAATAGTGGCAGGTAAGAAATTCGTATCATTTACCATCAACTGTATCACGCTATATTGATTCCCTTCTAAATTAGCAGGTATCTTGATCACTCTATTTTTAAAACCTACACAACTAAAAGTAATTTGTTCTCCTTTGTTCACTGCAATGGAGAAAACACCATCATTATTGGTAATGGTTCCTCTTCCTTTATTGTTCACCACAATACTTGCAAAAGGGATCGCTTTTAAACTATCCGCAGTCATTATTACCCCATATAATTGCACCACAGAATCCCTATAAATATTAGGAGCAGATTCTGTATTTTGCGCATGTATATTATTGCTAGCAAAGCTGAATAATAGAATGGAAAGGCTTATAAATACTTGCTTTTTCATGTGGTTACAAAATTAAGTAGCAATTGGCTAATTTTTTCGTTTTTCGGGGATAATCCTTGTTTTAATTCCGCAAAATAAGGGCATTGAACCTTAACTTTGCACAGCTTAATTTTTATTTAACAAAAAACTTGCAAAATGACCGAGTCGGATATTCTAAAAGCATTGAGTAATGTACAGGAGCCGGATTTAGGGAAGGACCTTGTTAGCTTGAATATGATTCAAGATCTATCGATAGATGGAAATAAAGTTGCATTTACCATTGTATTGACTACACCGGCTTGTCCAATGAAGGACTTGATGAAAAATGCTTCTGAAAACGCCATTAAATTATTGGTGAATAAAGAGGCGCAAGTGACGGTAAACTTTACTTCTAAAACTACCACTGCTAGAAAAGATGACCAAGCAGTTTTGGCTAAAGTAAAAAATATTATTGCTGTGGTAAGTGGAAAGGGGGGTGTAGGAAAAAGTACCGTATCTGCAAATTTAGCATTGGCTTTAGCTACTGGTGGTGCTAAAGTGGGTTTGATGGATGCGGATATTTATGGGCCAAGTGTACCTATCATGTTTGGGGTAAGAGGTCAAAGACCTTTGATGAAGGATGATAATGGGAAAGGGATTATTTTACCATTAGAGAAATACGGTATAAAATTAATGAGCATTGGTCTGTTGGTGGATGAAAAAGATGCAGTGGTTTGGAGAGGTCCGATGGCAAGCAGTGCGATTAGACAATTTATAACAGATGTTGATTGGGGGGAGTTAGATTATTTAGTTATTGATATGCCTCCAGGTACAGGCGATATTCACTTAACCATCATGCAAACTGTGCCAGTAACGGGTGTGGTAATTGTTAGTACGCCTCAAAACGTAGCTTTGGCAGATGCAAAAAAAGCGATTGCGATGTTTGGTCAAGCTAAGATTAATGTACCTATTATTGGGTTAGTAGAAAATATGGCGTATTTCACTCCTGCAGAATTACCAGAAAATAAATATTATTTATTTGGTAAAGAAGGTGGTAAAAAATTGGCTGACGAATATGACCTGCCTTTCTTAGGACAAGTTCCATTAATACAATCTATTAGAGAGGGTGGCGATGAAGGTGTTCCTGCAATGGTGGGCACAGATGCAATTACCAAAGATGCATTTACAAAAGTAGTTTCATTAGCTATTAGACAAATTGCTGTAAGAAATGCAGATATGCCAAAATCACAAACTATTGTTGTAGCATAATATGTCTAAAAAAATTATCATAGCCATTGATGGTTTCTCTTCTTGTGGCAAGAGTACTTTAGCAAAAGCCTTGGCCAAAGAATTGAGTTATGTGTTTATAGATACAGGTGCAATGTATCGAGCCGTGGCTTTGTATTTTATGAGACATGCAATTCCTTTTGACGATATCATAGCTATTGAAAAAGCCATTCAATCCATCAAATTGCATTTTATTTTTAATGAAGCTACTGGGAAAAGTGATATGTATTTGAATGACGAGAATGTGGAAGCAGCTATCAGAGAAATGAAAGTCAGTCAGAAAGTGAGTGAGGTTGCAGCCATTCCAGTAGTAAGAGATTTTGCCGTGGCTCAACAACAAGCCATGGGACTAGAAAAAGGCATTGTGATGGATGGAAGAGATATTGGCACTGTAGTTTTCCCAAACGCCGAATTGAAATTATTTGTTACCGCAGATCCATTGGTTAGAGCAAAGAGAAGATTTATAGAATTACAAGCAACTCAGCCTTCCATTACCATGGAGGAAGTTGCTGAAAATTTATCTCATAGAGATTTAATAGATAGTACAAGAGAACATAGTCCTTTAAAGCAAGCAGAAGATGCATTGGTTTTAGATAATACATATTTAAACCAGGAAGAACAATTTAACATTGCATTGAACTGGGCGAAAGAGAGAATTATTGCTTAATTACTCCAAATGGCTTCCATCTCTTTTAACATATCTTCTACGCCATAATAAGAAGTGATTTTATGAATCACGGCTTCTACTACTGCGTCAGGGCAACTTGCGCCACTCGTCATTAAGATAGAAATCTCTTCTTTATTGGGCAAGTAATCAGACACAATAACAGACTCTTTATTCTTCCAATCTGTTTTTTGAATTTGATCTTTGCTAATTACTTTACTTGCGTCATCTATAAAATAAGTGGGTAATTTTTGTTCGCAAAGTTCTACTAAGTGTGAGCTATTACTACTATTTTTCCCACCCATTACAATAGCCAAATCAGCTGTAGTTTCTAATAAACCAATTACCGCAGATTGATTATCATTGGTTGCATAACACAATGTATCTCTTGTATCAGCAAAATGTTCTTTAATATTTTCAGGGCCAAACTTTTCAATGATCACAGACTTTAAATAATCTGAAATAGCCTGTGTATCTGTTGCTAATTGAGTGGTTTGGTTCACTACACCAATTTTATCTAAATCATTTGCAGGATTAAAATGCTTAGAATACCTGCCTTTGAATTGAAGTTCAAAAGTTTCTAGGTTAATCTTGCCCAAAATAAAAGCGCCCAAAATTCTAGCCTCTTCCATATCATTTACTACTATAGAAGGGGTATTGGCAGCCGCATGGGAAAAAGTAGCTCTTGTTTCTTCGTGCTTTGGTTTACCATGTATAATAATGGAATACCCTTTTTTAGCAATCTGCTCACTTCTGTTCCATACTTTTTCTACAAAGGGACAAGTGGTATTGTACTTTTGAATATCAATTCCTTTTTGAATAATTTTTTCTTCTAATTCTAAAGTGGTTCCAAAAGCTGGTATAATAACTACATCATCAGCATTCAAAGTATTTAAAGGGATCAATTCATTTCCTGAAGTGTCTTGCAAAAATTGAACACCTCTTTTCGTTAAGTCAGCATTTACTTGTGGATTATGAATCATTTCACTTAATAAGAAGATCCTTTTTCCTTGATTTTCTTCAATGGTTTTATAAGCAATATTGATAGCATTTTCTACTCCATAGCAAAATCCAAAATGTCTGGCCAAGTAAATTTTAAGATGTCCAAAATCCAATAAAGTCGGACTAAAGTCTTTCTTTAGTTTGTCTTGTTCTTTGCGCTTTTGCTTAATTGCAGAGATCAAATTACTTCTGTAGCCAGTAGGTACTTCAAAACTTTTCATTCAAATTGGATTTGGTCGATAACAAGCACAAAAGTACATAGTTTCTCCAATAAATTAGCAGATACTAGCTTGGGCTCGTATCTTTACGCCATGCATTATGTATCTGTTGAAGGTCTGACTAAGAGTTATGGAATTTACCCCTTATTTAAAGGGATTAGTTTTAATATCAATGAAGGGGATAGAATTGCGTTAATTGCCAGAAATGGAGTGGGAAAATCTACTTTGTTAAAGATTATGGCGGGTAAAGAGCATCCGGATGCAGGCACTTGTAGAATTCATAAAGATGTTCATTTGGTGATGTTTGAACAAGACCCCCAATTTGATGAATCTGCTACGATCCTTCAAAACCTATTTCAACAAGATCATCCAGTAATGAAAGCCATCAGTCAATATGAAATGGCTATGGAAAGTGGTGAGGAACAAGCTATTTCGGATGCAATTGTTGAAATGGAAGAAAGAAGTGCATGGGATTTTGAATCCAAAGTAAATATCATTTTAACGCAATTAAATATTCACCATTTGCAACAACCAGTTGCAAAATTAAGTGGAGGACAGCGTAAAAGAGTTTCTTTAGCGAAAACCTTAATTCAAATTGGGTTTGATCCAAGACATATTTTTTTATTAATGGATGAGCCCACCAATCATTTGGATTTAAATATGATTGAATGGTTGGAAAATTATTTGTCCCAAGAAAAAGTTACTTTATTATTGGTATCGCATGATCGCTATTTCTTAGAATCTGTAACGGATGAGATTTGGGAATTAGAAAGAGAAAATTTATATACATATAAAGGAGACTACGAAAATTATTTAGAGAAAAAAGCTGCTAGGATAGAAGCTGAGCAAGCAAGTATTGATAAGGCAAAAAATACTTTTAGAAAAGAATTGGAATGGATGCGAAAGCAGCCCAAGGCAAGAACTACAAAAAGTAAAAGCAGACAGGATAATTTTTATGAGTTAGAAGCCAAGGCAAAGCAAAAAATTGAAGAAGCCAATTTACAGTTAGGAATGAAAATGTCTCGTTTGGGCGGAAAGATTATTGAATTGAAGAAAGTGTATAAGGCTTACGGAGATATTCAAGTATTAAAAGGATTCGATTATACATTTAGCAAGGGGGAGAGGGTAGGTATAGTTGGTAAGAATGGTGTGGGTAAATCTACCTTCTTACAAATCTTACAAGGTATTACATTACCCGATAGCGGTAAAGTCAATGTGGGGGATACTATAGTATTTGGTAATTTTTCTCAAGAAGGACTGGTATTCAAAACCGATATGCGTGTTATTGAGTATTTGAAAACCTTTGCAGAAAATTTCCCTTTAGCAAGTGGAGGTTCTTTAAGTGCTGCACAGTTTTTGGAATTATTCTTGTTTACGCCAGATAAACAATATACTTATTTAAGTGCTTTAAGTGGTGGAGAGAAAAAGCGTTTACAATTATTGACTGTTTTATTTAAGAATCCTAATTTCCTGATCCTAGATGAGCCTACCAATGATTTAGATTTACCTACATTGGCTGTTTTAGAACAATTTTTATTAGAATATACAGGCTGTGTTTTATTGGTATCGCATGACAGATACTTTATGGATAAACTAGTAGATCACTTATTTATATTTGAAGGAGATGGTATTATTAGGGATTATCCGGGTAACTATACACAGTATAGAATCTTAGAAAAATCCAAACAAAGTTTAAGTAGTGTAAGTTCTGATATCACCACTCAAAAAGAACATCCTATTCAAAAACTTGAAGAAAAGTCTGCACCCATTGTACTTGACAATGCATCAAAGCCTGTAGCTGTGAAAATGTCGTACAAAGAAAAGCTAGAGTGGGAGACATTAAATAAAGACATGCCTGTATTGGAAACCAAAAAAGCTTCATTGATGGAGAAGATGAATCAATCCGATCTAGATTATGATGCCATTACTACATTAAGTAAGGAATTATCTCAAATCACGAGTCAATTAGAAGCTGCGGAACTTCGTTGGTTGGAATTAAGTGAGAAGCAATAAAAAATGAGGCCTACCCTGTGCTTTTTTGAGGCCTAAGTACCTAATTCATCGAATATCTTGTATCTATTTTAGTGTTATACCTCACTAAAACTATTTACTATGAAGCCAATTGAACGAATTTCTATGTACCTACAGTTTAGGAACATTTCCCCCCATTCTTTTGAAAGGAAAATCAAATTATCCAATGGTTATTATGCCAAACAGCTAAGAAACAAAGGATCTGTTGGATCTGATATACTGATTAAAATCCATGAACACTATAGCGAACTCAATATGTTATGGGTGCTTACTGGAGAAGGAAATATGATTGACGAATCCAGGGTCAATAGTATGTTGCAAGCAGAAGAGTTTACATTTAAATATGAAGTAGAGAATATTAAATTACAAAATCTGCAAGAAGATGTAGCGCAATTAAACACCGCATTAAAAGATAAAGAGAAAATTATTTCCTTGTATGAATTTATGTTGAATCAACCATCAGGTTCAACTATTGTACAGCAACCTTCCCCCAATAGCTGATAATAAAAGGCCCCCGATTTCGGGGGCCTTTTATTATTATATTATAATTTATTAAGCATAGGATGCTACTGGTTCACATGTACAAACTAAATTTCTATCTCCATGTGTGTTATTCACTCTTGCTACACTTGGCCAGAACTTATTTTGTTGCACATAAGATAAAGGGAAGGCTGCTACCTGTCTTGAGTATGCATGATTCCATTCATCAGCACAAATTACATGTTGTGTATGAGGGGCATTCTTTAAAGGGTTGTCTACTTTATCAAAACTTCCGTTTTCTATCGCTTTGATTTCTGCATGTATCGCTAATAAAGCATCGCAGAAACGATCTAGTTCAGCTTTGTCTTCACTTTCTGTAGGTTCAATCATAATAGTGCCAGGAACAGGGAAGCTCATTGTTGGTGCGTGGAATCCATAATCAATCAATCGCTTAGCAACATCTTCTGCTTCAATACCAGCACTTGCTTTGAATGGTCTTAAATCAATAATAAATTCATGAGCACAAGTGCCATTCTTACCAGTATATAAAATAGGATAAGCGTTTTCTAATCTTGTTTTCATGTAATTCGCATTCAAAATAGCATATGAAGTAGCTAATTCTAATCCTTTAGCACCAAGCATCTTGATATAAGCATAACTAATCAATAAGATACTTGCAGATCCCATTGGTGCGGCACTTACTGCATTGGCATCGTTATTGTTGATACTATGACCAGGTAAATAAGGTGCTAAATGATCGTTCACACAAATAGGTCCCATGCCAGGTCCGCCACCACCATGAGGGATTGCGAATGTTTTATGTAAGTTCAAGTGACATACATCTGCACCAATATTGCCTGGGCTCGTTAATCCAACCTGAGCATTCATATTAGCTCCGTCCATGTATACCATTCCACCTAAATCATGAATGGTTTGGCAAATTTCAATAATCGTTTCTTCAAATACACCGTGTGTACTTGGATAAGTGATCATTAAAGCACCTAAATTATCTTTATGTTCTTCTGCTTTTGCTTTTAAATCTTCCATATCAATATTGCCAGCAGCATCACAAGCCACTACTACTACTTTAAAGCCAGCCATTACCGCACTTGCAGGATTGGTGCCGTGTGCACTAATGGGGATCAATACAATATTTCTATTCGTTTGATTTCTTGCTTCATGATAAGAACGAATCGTTAATAAACCTGCATACTCTCCTTGTGCACCGCTATTAGGCTGCAAACTACAGGCAGTGAAACCAGTAGTCTCGCATAAGTAATCACTTAACTCTTTAGCAATTTCTTGATATCCCTTAGTTTGTTCACTTGGAGCAAATGGATGCAATCCGCCAAAGCAAGGCCAACTTACTGGGATCATTTCTGTTGCAGCATTTAATTTCATCGTACAACTACCCAAGCTAATCATGCTGGTGTTCAAAGAAAGATCTTTGTTTTCTAGTTGCTTAATATAACGCATCATTTGTGTTTCACTATGGTGCGTATTAAATACGGGGTGTTGTAAATAGGAACTAGTTCTGATTAAACTAGCTGGGATATTGGCGTTTTTAACTGTTGCATTTTGTGCAGTAGCTTTCTTATTCGTCAACTTTTCAAATAAAGAAACTATTTGTTCTACTGTTTTGGTTGAAGATGTTTCATCTAAGCTAATACTTACAGTACCATCACTAAAGTAATTGAAATTAATTGCAGCAGCAGTAGCTAATTTGTATAAAGCACTTGCGTCAAATCCTTTGATATGTAATGTGTCAAAATAGTATGCGTTAGCTTGTTCAATTCCTAACGATGTTAATTGTTGTTCTAATGATTGTGTTAATCCATGCACTCTTGAAGCAATATTTTTTAATCCCACTGGTCCATGGTATACTGCGTACATTACAGCCATATTGGCTAATAGAGCTTGCGCAGTACAAATATTAGAAGTTGCTTTTTCTCTCTTGATATGTTGCTCTCTTGTTTGAAGTGCCATTCTCAAAGCACGATTACCTTGTGCATCGATACTTACTCCAATCAATCTACCCGGCATACCTCTTTTAAATTCATCTTTTGTTGCAAAATATGCTGCATGTGGTCCACCAAAGCCCATTGGAACTCCAAATCTTTGCGTATTTCCCACAGCCACATCTGCATTTAATTCTGCTGGACTTTTCAATACAGTTAATGCTAAAATATCTGCCACTAAAATTACGTATCCGCCTGCTTTGTGCACTGTGTCAATGAATGCAGTATAATCTTCAATACTTCCTGTTGCATTAGGGTACTGTAAGATGGCTCCAAAATAGGTGTTATCAATAGCAGCAGTTGTATAGTTGCCTTCAACTAATTCAATATTAATTGGAGTAGCTCTAGTTTTTAAAACAGATTTTGTTTGTGCAAAAATAGAAGCATCCACAAACAACTTGGTCTGTGTAGCATGTTCTGTTTTGTTAGCATGGTTATAAATCATTGCCATAGCTTCAGCAGCTGCAGTAGCTTCATCCAATAAAGATGCATTTGCAATGGCCATACCTGTCAAATCAGTGATCATGGTTTGAAAGTTCAATAAACTTTCTAAACGACCTTGAGCAATTTCTGCTTGGTAAGGTGTGTATTGTGTATACCATCCTGGATTTTCAAAAATTGTTCTAAGAATTACACTTGGTGTAATGGTACCATAATAACCTTGACCAATACAGTTGGTAGCAATCACATTTTTTGAACCAATAGTTTTTAATGATTCCAACAATTCAAATTCTGATAAACCAGCTGGAATGTTCATTGGCTTCTTTAAGCGAATAGATGCCGGAATAGTTTTTTCAATTAATACCTCTAAACTTGGGGCTCCAATGGCTTTCAACATTTGATTGGTTTCAGATGCGTTGGGTCCAATATGTCTTTGGATAAATTCTGCTCCGCTGTTGTTCATTTTCTACTGTATTGTGTAGGTTAAAAATTGCCACAAATATAGTTAATAAATAGGCGGTCTTTGTTCTTGTTTAATGTTTTTGTACTTGGTTGGGGAAAGCTTGTGGATGACTAATAAATGGTTTACATTTGGTTACAAATATGGAGCCTTCAATTGAACAATATTTTGAGAAGCCAGCCCCGGAAGTCCTTAAAAAGTTTCAAAACTTCTTAAAAAGGGTGGAAAAGAAGCAAATCTTAAAAGTTTTGCCTGATTTGCATGATTTGGCCTTTGAAAAGATCAATTGCTTGGATTGTGCAAGATGTTGCAAAAATTATTCACCAAGGTTCAAAACGCCCGATATTAAAAGAATCAGTAAGTACTTGAAAATGAAAGAAAGTGTATTTATTGAAAAATATCTTTTACTAGACAATGAAGGGGATTATGTGACCAATACCAAGCCCTGTCCATTTTTAGCTGGGGACAATACATGCTCTATTTATGATCAAAGACCTTCTGATTGTGAAAGGTTTCCTTACACGGACGAAGATGTTTTTTTTAAAAGGACATCCATTACGATGAAAAATGCAGAGTTTTGTCCAGCAGTTCATGTGGTGATGGAAGAACTGTTGAAAAAGTAAAATTAATATTCCATTTTTCTTAAACTAGGCGCTTTAAACCAAGTAGTGGTTACCACTATTAAAGTCATGATGCCACCAAATACAACAGAGGGTACAACGCCCATAGCTCGAGCAGCTAATCCACTTTCAAACTGACCTAATTCATTGCTACTATTGATGAACATGGAATTCACGCTCATGACCCTTCCACGCATATGATTGGGAGTTTTTAATTGTACAATGGTCCCTCTTACAATCATGCTAAAGCCATCTAAGATCCCACTTAATAAAAGTGCCGCAAACGAAATCCAGAAGGTGGTGGATAAAGCAAATACTATAATACATACTCCGAATCCAGCCACTGCCAATAATAGTTTTTTGCCTTGTTGTTGATGTACTGGGAAAATGGTAATGATAAAAATGATTAAGATCGCACCAATATCTGCAGCAGCGTTTAACCAACCAAAACCAATGGGGCCCACTTTCAATATATCTCTTGCAAATACAGGTATCATGGCAACGGCTCCTCCAAATAGTACTGCAAATAAATCCAATGACAATGCTCCTAAGACTTCTTTCGTTTGTACTACAAATCGTATTCCTTCTTTTACGCTTTCTAAAGTTTTTTGTTCTACTTCTTGTTTATGTGGAGGCTTGGGTTTGATTTTGGAAATAAAAACAAATCCAATGGTAACCATACCAAGTACAATCCAAAGTGAACCAGTATTACCAAATCCTGCAATAAAGAAACCTACCATCGCATGGCCTAATACCGAAGCGCTTAGCCAAATGCCTTGGCTCCAAGTAGTTGCATTTTGCAATAAATCTTTTGGCATGATTTCTCCCACTAAGGTTCCAAAGCTGGGTCCTGTAAAAGAACGTATAATTCCAGTACAAAAAATCACAAAATAAATACCTATCGCAATTTGCAAATTGTTGAAAGCACCTGTACCTATTTTACTTGAAAGTACTAGTAAAGCAATGGCACATATCCAATATAAGGCAACACCTTTCAATAAAAGTTTTCTTTTTTCACTGATATCAATCACGTGTCCAGCATACAGAGCAAGAGACACTGCAGGGATAACTTCTGCCAGTCCAATCAATCCAATGGCAAATGGCTCATTGGTTAGTTCATAGATCCACCAACCTACCAAAGTGCCCATCATTCTGAGGCCCATGATAAACAAAAAGCGTCCAATCATCAGGTTCCTGAATTCACTTATTTTAAGTGCGCCAAATGGATCCTTTTTTTGAACTATTTGTTCTGCTGACATAAGCTTATGGTAGGTTAAAATAATGTTGGCCTTCTTCTAAATCTTTATCCAAGGCATCTAAAATTACTTTTAAATGTGCTTCATTGTATAAAAAATCTGCATTACTTGCGTCTACAAAGATGGTTCTAATATTGTGTTGCTTGATATAGCTCGTATAGGTTTCTTGAATTTTAAACAAGTATTCATCTGGAATAGATTGTTCAAATTTTCTATTACGCTTCTTGATATTGCTTTGCAATCGATTTACCGGAGCGTGTAAGTATATTAAAATATCAGGAGGGGTTAATTGCTGATAAAATACATCAAACATTTTTTGATATAGTCTAAATTCTTCTTCGGGTAAATTGGCTTTGGCAAATAGCAAACATTTAGTGAACATGTAGTCAGATACGATCACTTGTTGAAATAAATCTCCGTTTTTTATTAATTCTTGTTGTTGCTTAAAGCGTTCTGCTAGAAAAAACAATTCTAATGGGAAAGCGTATTGTTTTGGGTTCTCGTAAAATTTTGTCAAAAATGGATTTTCCGCAAATTCTTCTAATACCGTTTTGGCATTAAAATGTTGTGCTAACAAATGCGTTAAAGTAGTCTTGCCTGCTCCTATATTTCCCTCTATGGCTATAAATTGATGCTTCATAGTTCTTTTCTTCGCATCAAATATAAGCGCTGAAGGGCGTATCTATTTATTTTTTTATACACAGTAAAGGATCTTCACAATCCATCAATAATTGAGCAATAGATTTTTTCAATATGGGATGAATAAATTTTGGGGCAATTTCTTTTAGTGGGCTTAAAACAAAATTTCTTTTTTGCATCTGAGGATGTGGGATGGTTAGGTTTTCTGAATCAATTATTTGGTCGTTGAAAAAAATAATATCCAAATCAATCGTTCTTGGTCCCAAATGTTCTTGTCTAATTCTACCCATATTTTTTTCAATAGCTAAAAGTGCCATCATTAAATCATGGGCAATCAAATTTGTTTCAATCAATAATGCTTGATTTAAAAAAGCGGGTTGATCTTCTTTTCCCCAAGCTGCTGTTTCATACATGGATGAACTTAACAAAATAGGCCCTATCTCTTTATGAATAGCCAATTTGGCCATTTCTAAATTTGCCAATCGATCACCCATATTGCCGCCTATCAATAGGTATGCTTTGTTCATGGAAGTATGCTTAAAGTAGCTCAAATATCCATAATTTTACACCGTTACACAATAAAATATAGCAGCATGAAAAATTTCTTTGTTTCTTTTTTCGCCAGTTTACTCGCTTTTTTTGTTTTTTGCTTAATTGGCTTCTTCTTATTAATTGGTATTGCTGCTACTTTTTCTTCAGAAGAGCCAAAAGTTGTCGCATCTAATTCAGTTTTGGTATTAGATCTTTCTAATGAATTTTTAGAACAAGTTCAAAATGATCCAATTTCAGAGATAGTAAATAAGCGAAATGGAAAATCGCCAAGCTTATCAGAATTGGTTCGTTTAATTGCACATGCTAAAAAAGATGATGCCATTAAGGGCATTTATATAAAGTGTCAGCAAAATCCAAATGGCTATGCTGCGTCTGAGGAAATTAGAAAAGCGTTATTAGATTTTAGTAGTTCTAAGAAATTTGTAATTGCTTATGGAGAAACCATCACACAAAAAGCATACATGGTTGCCAATGCAGCTAATGCGATATATACACATCCGCAGGGTGGTATTGAGTGGAATGGATTTAGTTATGAGTCTTTATTTTTGAAAGGTTTATTGGATAAATTAGAAATTGAGCCACAGGTTTTTTATGCTGGTAAATTTAAAAGTGCAACAGAGCCATTTAGATATACGCAAATGTCTGAAGCCAATAAATTACAAACCAATGTTTGGATTGCTGGTCTATATGATCAATTTATTAGCAATACAGCTCGTCAAAGAAATTTAAATGTAGATAGTTTAAAATACCTAGCCAATCAAGGAAGCATTCAAACTGCATTTGATGCGAGTAAGCATGGCTTAGTGGATGGATTATTGTACGATGATCAAGTAAAGAAGATGATTGCTAAAAAATTACGTCAGAATGATCAACAAGATATTGCCTTTTTGAGTATGGGTGATTATGCAAGTACAGTGGCTTTGAGAGGAACTGGTTCGGGTAAAGTGGCTGTAGTGTATGCCAATGGAGATGTGGTGATGGGTAAAAATCAACAAGATGCTATTGCAAGTGATGATTTTAGAGTGTTGTTGCAAAAAATTAGAAAAGACGAATCTATTGATGCAGTGGTATTGAGAGTTAACTCTCCAGGTGGAAGTGCTTTGGCGAGTGATATTATTTGGAGAGAAATAGATTTATTAAAAAAAGAAAAACCAGTAGTGGTAAGTATGGGTGACCTTGCTGCATCCGGTGGATATTATATTGCATGTGGTGCAGATTCAATTTTTGCAAATGCTGGAACGATTACTGGATCTATTGGAGTATTTACTGTAATACCAAATGTAAAAGGATTGATGAATAATAAATTGGGCATTAGTTTTGATGGTGTTAAAACAGGGCAGTTTGCAGACATGCCTTCTACTACTAGGCCTTTGAATGCAGCAGAACAAAAATTTATGCAATCCGGAGTAGATAGTATTTACCATACTTTTAAATCCAGGGTATCTGTTGGCAGAAAAAAATCCATGGAGTATATTGATTCCATTGCGCAAGGTAGAGTTTGGATTGGGGCAGATGCTATTAAAATTGGATTAGTTGACCGAATTGGTACTTTAGATGATGCTATTGCATCTGCAGCAAAAATGGCTAAGTTAAATGGCTATGGCATTAAATCGTATCCTGAATCAAAATCTTTTTTAGAATCATTCATGGAAGAATATAAAGAAACTGCAAAAGTAAAAGCAATTAAAGAAGAGATCGGAGCTTCGCAATTCCAGGTTTTCAAACAAATGAAATCTATTCAACAAATGATGGGTGTACCTCAAACGCGTTTACCTATCTTTGTAGTGAACCAACCCTAATCTATGCAGCCTTATTTTCAAGTAAAAGCCATGTTGGCGATTACTAAAGCAAGCCTAAGGTCTATTTTTAGAAGTCCTTCTGCCGTGATATTTAGTATTGCTTTTCCGTTGATTTTTATTTTAGTTTTTGGCTTTTTAAGTAGCGGTGGAAATATTTCTGTTAAGGTAGCTATGGATCCAAGGTCAGATACTGCTAATTATATCTATAGTGCTTTACAAAGAATTCCAAGTTTAAAATTGGCAGCTCCAGGTCAACAAGATATTGATACAGAATTAGCAAAAGGGAGAATCACTGCATTCATTCATATTGAAGCTACGGGGGATACTACGCAACCTTATTTAATCAATCTTACAAGTTCGGAAGCTGCTAATCCTCAAAATATTGAAGTTTTAAAATCTATATTAGGTTCTGTCATCAGCAGGGTTAACGATTCTAGTTTTAAAGATCGACCTACTTATGCTAAAGTAAATAACATCGTCAAAAAAGTACCTGGTAGGGTATATAGAACTATAGATTTTATTTTGCCTGGTCAATTGGGTTTCTCTTTATTGAGTGCTGGAGTTTTTGGAGTTGCATTTTTGTTTTTTAATTTGAGACAACAATTGGTACTCAAGCGTTTTTATGCAACTCCTATAAGAAGATTATATATCATTTTAGGAGAAGCTTTAAGTAGAGTCATTTTTCAATTGATCACCGCAATTATCATTATATCTATTGGACACTTTGCATTTCAATTTACTTTGGTAAATGGCTGGTGGACTTTTTTGGATATTATGATCTTGAGTTTTATTGCACTTATCTTATTTATGGGTTTTGGATTTGTAGTAAGTGGATTGGCAAAAAACGAGAGTACGATACCTCCTTTTGCGAATTTAATTACACTTCCACAATTCCTTTTAGCAGGCACTTTTTTCTCGATTGAAAATTTTCCAAAATGGATGCAGCCTTTTTGTAATATCCTTCCATTAACACATTTTAATAATGCAATGCGTAATATTTCTTTTGAGGGTACTAGTTTGTTGGCAACATGGCCAGATATAGCTGTATTGTTAGTGTGGATTGTTATTGTATATGCTTTGGCTTTCAAAATCTTTAAATGGGAATAAATGAGATTGGTTAAATTACTTTTAATTAGTTTTCTTGTTTTAGCAAGTATCATTACTGCTATATCATTATTGTTTCCTTCTAAAGTAGTAGTGTCAAGAGCTATTGAAATAAATGCACCTAAAGAGCAAATCGCTTATTATATTAGTGATTTGAATCATTGGAATGCATGGATGACGGAGTGGAAAGAAAACAAGGTCACCATTAAGGGTAATACTGCATACATTAGTACGCAAACTATTGAACTGGTTCAACAAACAGATAGTTCTGCAAATTTTAAATGGATTGCAACTGGCCAAGCACCTTATGATGTTTTAATAGAGTGGCTGCCGCTTTCTAAAGACCTCTATGTGATTCACTGGTCATTTACTCAACAGGTTCGATGGTATCCTTGGGAGAAATTCCAAACCTTATTGAATGAAAAATTATTGGGGTATAAAATGGAAACCGAATTAGTCCATTTAAAAGAGGCTATTCTAAATAAGTAATATTTCTTTTGATTCCTTTTAATTTAGATCTTAATAGAGGAGAATGCTTAAACCTAGCTTTAAAAGTTGTTTCTTCCATTTCCAACCAATCTTCTTTGCGCATTTGTAATAAACCATTTAAAGGTTTAAATGCCGGCTCTTTATGTGGATGGCTAAATCTATTCCAAGGGCAAACATCTTGACAGATATCACAACCAAATGCCCATTCTTTATAATTCCTATTTGTATGGATGGTTTCTTTCTTTAATTCTATGGTTAGATAACTAATACAATGATTGGCTTCAATGGTTTTATTAGGAAGAATCGCCTGGGTTGGACATGCGTCAATGCATTTAGTACATGTGCCACAATAATCTTTGCTTATTGGTTGATCATAATTTAATTCAATATCTACAATCAATGTGGCAATAAAAAAGAAAGACCCGGTTTGTGGCTTAATCAAATTTCCATTCTTACCAATCCATCCTGCACCAGCCAATTGTGCCCAGGATCTTTCAAGCACTGGAGCTGAATCTACAAATCCTCTTCCTTCAATGGGGCCAATTTGTTTTCTTAATTGATCTAAGAATTCATGTAATTGATTTCTGATGACTTCGTGATAATCATTTCCCCATGCATACTTTGCAATTTGAGGGATACCTTTTTCTTGTTCTTCTGAAGGATAATAATTTTTAATAAAACAAATAACTGATTTTGCTCCAGGTACTAATTTTCTTGGATCAATTCTTAGATCAAAATTTTTAGCCATATACTCCATCTCTCCATGGTAACCTTTGTGCAACCATTGCTCTAATCTAATAGCATCCTCAGTAAGTTCTTTTGCTTGAGCTATGCCACAATAATCAAAGCCCATAGCCATAGCTAATTGCTTAATCAATTGGGTATTTGAATGCATATTCACCATGTAAAAATAGCAGAAAAACCTTGATAGGACTGACTTTTGTTCCGAATTGTATCAATTTTTATGACATTATAACTTAAAACACAGATTGGCTTCTGTTTTGAGCATAGCTTACTATAAATCCTATACTATGAATTTAAATCAATATACGATCAAGGCTCAAGAAGCCATTCAACAAGCGCAACAATTAGCATTCAATAATGGTAATGCAGCAATTGAAACCGCTCATTTGTTGAAAGCGATTTTATTGGACAAAGAAAGTCCAATTGAATTTTTATTGAAGAAGAATAATGTTAACCCAGTTCTTGTGCTTCAAAAAGTGGAAGAGCAAATAATTGGTTTAGCAAAAATTACAACAGGTGAACCTGCATCTAATTTAAGCCGTGATTTAAATAGTGTTTTATTAAAATCAAACGCTGCTTTAAAGATATTTGGAGATGAGTTTGTAACTGTTGAACATATCATGATTGCATTTATGCAAGTGAATGATGGTGTTGCAAAAATTCTAAAAGATGCAGGATTAACAGAGAAAGGATTAATTGCAGCCATTAATGAATTAAGAAAAGGTGAAAAAGTCCAATCTGCAACTCAAGAAACACAGTTTCAATCCCTGTCTAAATATGCGAAGAACTTAAATGAAATGGCCAATAAAGGCAAACTAGATCCTGTGATTGGTCGTGATGAAGAGATTAGAAGAACCTTGCATATTCTTTCTAGAAGAAGTAAGAACAATCCGATTTTAGTGGGTGAACCAGGTGTGGGTAAAACAGCCATTGCGGAGGGATTGGCTATGAGAATTGTAAATGGAGATGTACCAGACAATTTAAAAACTAAAGTAATTTATGCTTTAGATATGGGTTTATTGATTGCTGGTGCAAAGTATAAAGGAGAGTTTGAAGAACGATTAAAAGGAGTGGTGAAAGAAGTGTCTACCAGTGATGGAGAAGTCATCTTATTTATAGATGAAATCCATACGCTGGTGGGTGCTGGTGGAGGAGAGGGCGCAATGGATGCAGCCAATATTTTAAAACCAGCTTTGGCAAGAGGGGAGTTAAGAGCAGTGGGTGCTACTACACTTGCGGAGTATCAAAAATTCTTTGAAAAAGACAAAGCCTTAGAACGTAGATTCCAAAAAGTAATGATTGATGAACCTAGTAAAGAAGATGCCATATCTATTTTAAGAGGATTGAAAGAAAGGTACGAGACGCATCACCATGTTAGAATTAAAGATGAAGCGATTATTGCTGCAGTAGAATTGTCAAGCAGATATATTACCGATCGTTTCTTGCCAGATAAAGCAATTGATTTGATTGATGAAAGTGCTGCAAAGTTAAGATTGGAGATGAATTCAATGCCTGAGGAATTAGATACTTTAATCAGACAAATTCGACAATTAGAAATTGAGCGCGAAGCCATTAAAAGAGAGAATAATCCAGAGCAATTAAAAGCATTAAATATTGAGATTAGCAATTTAATTGTAGAACAAGACACGTTAAAAGCTAAATGGTCTCAAGAAAAAGAATTGGTGGACAAAGTGCAAAAATGCAAAACCAATATTGAACAATTTAAACAAGAAGCAGAAGTAGCAGAAAGGAATGGAGATTATGGTAAAGTAGCAGAGATTAGATATGGTAAGATTAAGGAAGAAGAAACACAATTAGTAGCATTTACACAACAACTAAACGAATTTGGAGCTACAGGAAAAAGATTAATGAAGGAAGAAGTAGATGCTGAAGATATTGCAGAAAACATTGCTAAGGCAACTGGTATTCCATTAAGCAAGATGATGCAATCAGAAAGAGAAAAATTATTGCATTTAGAAGACGAGTTGCATCAAAGAGTGATTGGGCAAGAAGAAGCCATCACAGCAGTGTCTGATGCCATTAGAAGAAGTAGGGCTGGTTTACAAGATCCTAAAAAACCTATCGGGTCATTTATCTTCTTGGGAACGACTGGTGTTGGTAAGACTGAATTAGCAAAAGCTTTAGCCAACTATTTATTTGATGATGATAGCATGATGACCAGAATTGATATGAGTGAATATCAAGAAAAACATTCGGTATCAAGATTGGTGGGAGCGCCTCCAGGCTATGTGGGTTATGATGAAGGTGGTCAGTTAACGGAAGCAGTTAGAAGAAAACCATACAGTGTGGTATTATTAGATGAAATTGAAAAAGCACATCCTGATGTTTGGAATATCTTGTTACAGGTTTTAGATGATGGACATTTAACGGATAACAAAGGCAGGACGGTAAACTTTAAGAATACCATTATTATTATGACTAGTAATATTGGTAGTCATTTGATTCAAGATGCATTCGAAGGTGTAACAGATAAAAACCTAGAAGAGAAAACAGAGCAATCTAAGACTGAAGTAATGGCTTTATTAAAACAAACCATTCGTCCTGAATTTTTAAATAGAGTCGATGAGATTATTATGTTCTCACCATTATTGCAAAAACAAATGGCAGCAATTGTGAAAATTCAATTGAATAATTTAAAACATTTGGTAGCTGAAAGCGGAATGCAAATTGAATTTAGTGATTATTTGATTGAATACTTATCGGAACAAGGGTTTGACATGCAATTAGGAGCTAGACCTCTAAAAAGATTGATTCAGAAATTAGTGGTGAATGAATTAAGTAAGAAAATTTTGAGTGGAGAAATTGATCAGTCTAAAAAAGTGCTGATTGATATTTTTGATGGCATCATTGTTTTTAGAAACGAAGCCTAATCATTGTGTTATTTTAAGCCCCAGGACATTGGTTCTGGGGCTTTTTTATTTATATTTGTCTAATGGCAAACAATAATAGACAAGCTGCAGTAGGATTTATCTTTTTTACACTCGTGATTGATATTGTTGGATTGGGCATCATTATTCCAGTGGTCCCTGCTTTGATTAAAGGCTTAATTCATACAGAGGATATTAGTAAGGTTTCTTTATATGGCGGCTGGTTAACATTTTTATATGCTTCCATGCAGTTTTTATTTTCTCCATTGATTGGTTCTTTAAGTGATCGCTATGGGAGAAGGCCAGTACTCTTATTTTCTATGTTGGGTTTTGGCTTAGATTATATATTTCTAGCTTTTGCACCAAGTATATTTTGGTTGTTTGTGGGTAGAACCATTTCCGGAATTACAGGTGCAAGTATTACTACTGCCTCTGCCTATATTGCCGATATCAGCGATGATACGAATAGGGCAAAGAATTTTGGAATGATTGGCGCTGCATTTGGAATTGGCTTTATCATTGGTCCGATGTTGGGTGGAATATTAGGAGAGTATGGCCATAGATTACCCTTTATTGTTGCCGCATGTTTGGCCCTTGTAAATGCATTGTATGGATATTTTGTTTTACCAGAGTCATTGGCTCCAGCAAATCGTAGAAATTTTGAATGGAAGAGATCAAATCCTTTGAGCTCTTTATTGCATCTAAGATCTTATCCAGCGGTGTCTGGATTAATTGTTTGTTTATTTTTTGTATACCTGGCATCTCATGCAGTTCAAAGTAATTGGAGCTATGCTAATATTGAAAAATTTAAATGGAGCCCCAAAATAATTGGATTATCATTGGCAATGGTGGGTGTACTCATAGGTTTAGTACAAGGTGTTTTAATTCGTTATATTAATCCTAAATTAGGAGATAAGAAAAGTGTGTATTATGGAATTGCCTTGTATGCAATTGGACTTATATTGTTTGCTTTTTCTACCGCTTCTTGGATGATGTTCGCTTTTTTGATTCCTTATTGCTTAGGAGGTATATCTGGTCCAGCATTACAGTCGCTTATTTCGGTACATGTGCCAAAAAATCAACAAGGAGAATTACAAGGATCTCTCACCAGTATTATGAGTGTCACTTCCATTATTGGGCCATTGGTGATGACCAGTTTGTTTGCTTATTTCACCAAGCCTAGTAATCCAATTTATTTCCCAGGTGCTTCCTTCTTATTAGGAGCTGTCTTTATGATAATAAGTGCAGTGTTTGCTTATATGGTTTTAAACAAAGAAACTGAGTAAATGAGTTATATTTGTGCCTAATTAAAGCATGAATATGACCAACTTAATGACTCAATTACAAGAAACTGCTCAATTTATTCAATCAAAGATTGCTGCAAAAGCAGACACGGCTATTATTTTAGGTAGTGGATTGGGTAATTTATCTACTAAAATTGAAACTGAATTTGAAATTCCTTATTCCTCTATTCCTAATTTCCCAGTAAGTACTGTAGAAGGTCATAAAGGTCGTTTGATTTTGGGTACTTTGAATGGTCAAAAAGTGTGGGTATTGGAAGGTCGTTTTCATTTTTATGAAGGGTATTCTCCAGAACAAGTTTCTTTTCCTGTAAGAGTATTAAAATTATTAGGTGTTCAAAATTTAATTTTATCTAATGCTGCGGGTGGCGTAAATCCTGATTATCAAGTAGGGGATTTGATGATCATTAAAGATCATATTAGTTTTTTCACTATCAATCCTCTAATTGGGAAAAATGAATCTGCATTAGGAACTAGATTTCCTGATATGAGTGAACCGTATGCTCAAGAGTTTATTGATAAAGCAAAAGCGATTGCAGCTACTCATCAAATAAAAGTCCATGAAGGTGTTTATGTAGGAGTGACTGGCCCAACTTTTGAAACTAGAGCAGAATATAAATTAATTAAGTTTGTTGGTGGAGACGTTGTAGGTATGAGCACTGTTCAAGAAAATATTGCAGCAGTTCATTGCGGAATGCGTGTATTCGCAATTAGTGTAGTGACTGATTTAGGAATTCGTGAAGACAATAATGTAATTACGCATCAAGAAGTTTTAGAGGCAGCTAAAGCAGCTGAACCAAAATTAACTTTAATCATCAGTGATTTAGTCAAAGCTATCGCTTAAAATATAATATGCCATTGAAGCGTTTTATTATTTTTATTTGTTTTATTTTGATCAATGTATTTGCATTCGGGCAAATGCGTGCTGGTGGACTTAATAGAATGTCGGGATTAGGAGGTAGAACAAATAAAACTGCTGGGGCGGGTGACTCTTTACAAAAAAGAGACCAAAATGCTGATTCAATTACTATATTTTACAAGCTATATAATAGCAATGAAATCAAACAAAACGATTCTTCCATCAACGATTTTTATAAAAGATTCCCCATTCATTATACTTTATACAATTTAGGCAATACTGGTACAGCTGTGAATTCATATGTATTATCTCCCCTTTGGAAGGCAGGTTTTGATGCTGGTTTTCATCAATATGAAATATATAATTATACATTAGCAGGGACGCCATTTTATCAAACCACTAGGCCATTTACTGAATTAACTTATTTATTAGGGGGGAAAGGCGAGCAATTAGTTGAATTAAAGCATACCCAAAATAAGAAGCAACAATTGAACTTTTCTTTTGATTATAGATTTAGTAATGCTCCTGGTAATGTTAAGAATCAACAAGCTAATTTTAGTAATATGCGTATTACTGCGCATTTTCAATCCAAAAGAAAAAGATACGAAAGCTTTTGGGTGATGTTAAATAATAAAACAGCCTCTTCTGAAAATGGGGGTTTAGTGAATGCTGCAAGGTTAGATAGCTTGGCTTTAAATAATCCATATGAATTGGAAACAAGATTAGGAGTAAGTAGTGCTTCATTTAGGAATCCATTTAATACCAATATTGCAACAGGTTCAATTTTCAAAGACAATACTTTTTTATGGAAACAAACCTATGATGTTGGCCAAAAAGATTCAGTGGTAAAAGATACGATAACTACTTATTTGTTTTATCCTAGATTAAGATTTCAGAATGAAATTAAATACCAACAACTTGAATATTTATTTCAGGATGCAGAACCCACTGTTGAAAACTATACTACTTATTTTAACTTTCCAAATGCCATCGATGGTCCTATCAAATTCAGAGATCGATGGAATATTTTTAGCAATGAGTTTAGTTTAATAAGTTATCCTCAAAAAAATAATAGCAATCAATTTTTACAAGTAGGTGCTGGGTTGTCTAATCAGGCTGGGAGTTTTATACAAAGAAAAGATTGGTCTGCACAGGATAGCTACGGATTTGGTGCATACAAGAATAAAACCAAGAATCAGGTTTGGGATATAGATATATATGGTCAATTGTTTTTAGTAGGCTTTCATGCAGGTGATTATATTGCAAAAGCTTCTTTAACAAGTTTATTGAATAAAAAAGGGAATTATGTTCAGTTGGCTTTTAACAACGTTAATCGAACTCCATCAAGGAATGCTATGGGCATCACAGATTTTCCAATTGTAGGATTGTCTGGTATTAAGAAAGAAAATCATATTCAATTTATTGCCTCAACGGGTAATTTAAAAAAGGCATGGAAAGGTACAGTGACCTATCAGTTAATCAATAATTATCAATATTATTCAACAGGATATAATGCTGCTATTTATCAGGGAACTATTCATTATATCAATGCTCAAATAGCTAATCAATTCAAATTGTCAAAACATTGGAATTGGTATAATGAAGTGCATTTACAAATAGTGGATGCAACAAGCCCAATTAGAGTTCCTACAGTATTGACAAGACAAAGAATTGCCTTTGAAGGTGTTTTCTATAAGAACTTAAATATGTCCACTGGTTTAGAATTTATTTATCATACAGCGTTTAAAGCAGGGGATTATATGCCTATGACTGGGCAGTTCTATGTTCAAAATGATTTTATGTTAAGAAATCGACCAATGGTGAATGCATTTTATCACATGATGATCAAAAGGCTCAAAGCATACATTAGGGTGGAGAACCTACATACCTTATTGCCCTCTAGTAATACATTAGGGAATCATTACAATTTTTCTGCTAGAAACTACCCTGGAACTGGCATTTGGGTAAGAGTGGGTGTTTGGTGGCATTTTATTAATTAAGGAAAAATATGTTTTTAAACAATATTTATTGATGTAGATGTTCTTAACTTTGCATCAATGAAAAGCTTATTGACTTTATTATTACTAATTTTTTACACATTATCTAGTGTAGGGGCTTCTGTGAGCACCCACTATTGTATGGGTAAGGTTAGAAAATGTCAATGTAATAAGGCTAAAGAAGCATCTAATAAAGTTCATTGTTGTAAGGATACTGTTACTTTTGTTAAAGTACAAGATGTTCATGCTCCTCAATTTGCACCAGATCAAAAAAAGCAAAGCTATTCGACTTCTGTTAAATTATTAAATTATGCTATCAATGAAAATAATTTTTCAACAAATACAAACTCCTACTGGAAGCGCTATATAATTAGGTCATCTGTTCCACCTATTTATAAGCTTAATTGTCATTATAGAATTTGATACAATACAATTTTGTCGAAACATTATTGTATTCCATTATTTTTTTTAATTATCAAATTTATTTTATGAAAAACGTATTATTAACTTCTTTATTGATTGTTTTCACTTCTCTTATTTCTTTTGGACAAAATAGTTCTAAAATCAAAGTATCTGGTAACTGCGGCATGTGTAAGAATAATATTGAAACTGCTGCAAAAGCAGCAGGAGCATTGACCGCTGCATGGGATAAAAATACCAAATTATTGACGGTAACTTATAATGCTTCTTCTACATCTACTGACAAAATGGAAACTGCCATTGCAAATGCAGGATATGATACAGAACATCATACAGCTACAAATGAGGCATATAGTAAATTAGAAGAATGTTGTCAATATGATAGAGTAGCAAAAACAGATTCAAAAGACATGAGTTGTTGTAAAGACAAATCTTGTGCTCAAGACAAAAGCGAATGTTGCAAAAAGGGTGCAACATGTGCTAAAGATAAATCTTGTTGTAAAAAGGGATAATTACCCTTGATATATTTAAAACCATTACTTATGTGTCTCATAAGTAATGGTTTTTTCATTTATACTTAATTCAACTTCAATGATTTAGAGTAATCCTAACTTAAAACAACAAAAAAATAGGTATCTTTAATCTGTTGAGAAAGTATGTAACCATATTATTGATGTCTTTGTATTTGTTAGGTGCTACCGAAGCTTATCAGCTATTAAAAATGCCCTATTTAATTGAGCATTATAAAACCCACAAACAATACAATAATGATTTAAGTTTTTCTACGTTCATTCATATTCACTATTTCACTAATCAAACATATGATAGTGATTATCAGCAAGACATGCAATTGCCTTTTAAGTCTTCTAATCGTACTATATCATTGTTGAATTTTGTTAGTTTATTTGTCCCAAAGCAAACCATACAACCATTGGTTTTAAATAGAATTTCTATGGATTATGTTCTATTTAATGACAAGAAACATTTATCTAATCCACTCGAAAATATTTTTCAACCTCCCAAGGCATAATTTTTTGTATTTTTCTATTTCTCTAAGGAGAATAGTTCGTTCATTATATTGAAAAAGAAAGAATTATGTTAAATAAAATTATTCAATTTTCTATTCACAATAGATTAATTGTACTACTTGGACTATTTGCTTTATTAGTAGGGGGTGTTTATTCCATTTCCAAATTACCTATAGATGCAGTTCCAGACATTACCAATAACCAGGTAATGATTATTACATCAGCGCCAAGTGCTGGTGCGCCTGATATAGAACGCTTGATTACTGTTCCAATAGAACAAGCTACCAGAAATATACCTGGCATTATTGAGCAAAGAAGTTTTTCAAGATTTGGATTGAGTTTAGTGACCATTGTTTTTGAGGATAAGATAGATATTTATTGGGCTAGAAATCAGGTTTCGGAAAGATTGATTTCTGTAAAATCACAAATTCCTGAAGCAATGGGTGTTCCTGAATTGGGCCCATTAACAACTGGTTTAGGAGAGATCTTTCAATATGTAGTAAGAGCTAAGAAAGGGTATGAAAATAAATATACCCTAACAGAGTTAAGAACTATTCAGGATTGGATTGTACGTAAGCAATTATTGGGTACTCCGGGAGTTGCTGATGTAAGTAGTTTTGGAGGGGCTGTTAAGCAATTTGAAGTTTCTGTAAATACGGAACTGCTTAAAAATTACCAGCTATCTGTAAATGATGTTTTCACCGCATTAAATCAAAACAATCAAAATGCTGGTGGTACTTATATCGAACATGGACCTGGTGTTTTATTTATTAGAACTGAAGGAATGGTGAATTCTTTAGAAAACATTGGATCTATCCCTGTTAAAACGATGACCAATGGCATCCCATTATTGATTAGAGATATAGCCACAGTTAAAATAGGACAAGCAACTAGATTTGGCGCCACTGCTTATAATGCAAAAGGTGAAGTAGCTGGGGCTGTAGTGATGATGTTAAAAGGGGAGAATAGTAAATTGGTCATTGACAATGTAAAAGCTAAAATAGCCACTATTGAAAAGTCGCTTCCAGAGGGTATTGTTATTGAGCCATTTTTAGATAGAACAAAAATGGTGAATAACGCCATTAGTACAGTAGCAACTAATTTATTGGAAGGTGCTTTAATTGTAATTTTTGTATTGATTTTATTTTTGGGAAATCTTAGAGCAGGCTTAGTAGTTGCTTCCGTGATTCCATTATCCATGTTATTTGCTTTTATACTGATGCATTTGTTTGGTGTTAGTGGAAACCTAATGAGCTTGGGCGCATTAGATTTCGGGTTATTAGTAGATGGAGCAGTTATTATTGTGGAGGCGGTGCTTCATCAATTGTATAAACCCTCTAAAGGCGAAAAGGAAGCTCCTATATTAGATACATCCGCAATGAATCTGTTGGTGGGTAATATTTCTAATAAAATGATGGGGGCTGCAGCATTTGGTCAGATCATTATTTTAATTGTGTATCTACCCATATTAACACTAAGTGGTATTGAAGGTAAAATGTTTGGCCCTATGGCTCAAACCGTCTCATTTGCTTTGATAGGAGCTTTCATACTTTCAGTTACCTATGTACCTATGATGAGTGCTTGGGTATTAAATAGAAATAGAGCACAAAAAGAAACTCTTACCGATAAATTGATGCATCGTGTAGAAAATTTCTATCAACCATTACTAGAAAAAGCTTTACGAATTCCAAAGAAAATCATATTGGTTACTGTAACTGTATTTTTATTAGCAATATATATACTGACAACATTAGGTGGTGAGTTTATTCCTAAATTAGAAGAAGGAGATTTTGCTGTCGATACTAGAGTCTTATCAGGATCTTCTTTGAATACTACATTGGAAGCAACTCAGAAAGCGTCAAAGCAATTACTTGATCATTTTCCAGAGATTGAAAAAATAGTCACTAAAATAGGAGCAGGCGAGATTCCTACGGATCCTATGCCAATGGATGCATCTGATTTAATGATTATATTAAAAGACAAAAAAGACTGGGTATCTGCAACAACTTTTGATGCATTAGCTGATACAATGAGCAAAGTGATGGCTCATGTGCCAGGAATTACCACTGGTTTTCAATTTCCAGTGCAGATGAGATTCAATGAATTAATGACGGGATCCAGACAAGATGTTTCTTGTAAAATTTTCGGTGAAAATTTAGATACTTTGTCTAAGTATGCTGCACAAATGGGGTCGATTATTAAAACTGTGAATGGCGCTAAAGATTTATATGTAGAAACTGTTACAGGCATTTCTCAAGTGGTTATAAAATACAATAGAGATGCTATTGCTAAATATGGTGCATCTATTCAAGATATCAATCAGGTAATTCAATCCGCTTATGCAGGAGGGGTTGCTGGGAAAGTATTTGAAGGCGATAAAAGATTTGATTTAGTGGTAAAATTAAATGCACAACAAAAGAAAGATTGGCAAGATATTAGCCGATTAATGGTCAGCATTGGTATGGGTAAACAAATTCCTTTATACGAACTTGCTGAAGTGAAAATAGAAGAAGGTCCTTATCAAATTCAAAGAGAAGACGCTGCCAGAAGAATTGTTATTGGATTTAATGTTAGAGGGAAGGATGTGAAATCGATTGTAACTGAATTGCAAAATAAAGTACAAGCTCAAATCAAATTACCAGTTGGATATTATATTCAGTATGGGGGTCAGTTTGAAAACTTAGAACACGCAGTCAATAGACTACAAATTGCAGTACCCATTGCATTGTTGTTAATATTAGTGATGTTGTTTTTTGCATTCAATAATTTTAAACATTGTTTGTTAATCTTTTCTGCAATTCCTTTTTCTGCAATTGGAGGAGTTTTAGCACTTTGGTTAAGAGGAATGCCATTTAGTATATCAGCTGGAGTTGGATTTATTGCTTTATTTGGAGTGGCTGTTTTAAATGGCATTGTTTTATTAACTGAAATGAATAAGCTTGCGAAAGAAACTAATTTCACTATACATGAAATTATCATCAATGCAACCAAAACAAGATTAAGACCAATTTTAATTACGGCTTCTGTAGCATCTCTTGGTTTTATTCCTATGGCCATTAGCACGGGATCAGGAGCAGAAGTGCAAAAGCCTTTAGCGACCGTAGTCATTGGGGGACTTATTACAGCTACTTTCTTAATCTTATTCGTTTTACCTATTTTATATCAAATGATTGAAAAAAGAAAGTTTGTATTGAAAGAACCCTTAGTAATTATTGTAGCAATATGTTTATTCAATGGTTTGAATGCACAAGCACAAAACAGTCCATTTAAAAGAACCAAAGATCAGGTAGTTGCAAGAGCCATAGAAGTAGCCCCTTTGATTAAATCAAATACCGCACAATCAGGTTATTTCAGCGCTCTTAGTGCAAATAGGTTTGATCCTGCTAAAGCAACTTTTAAAGCAGATTACGGAAAAGTAAATAGTGCTTTTAATGATTCTAAATATTTAGTTGAACAGACATTTGATTTACCCATGGTGTATAAGCAACAACAAAATGTGTTTGCCTCAATGCTTAAAGCTAATCAATATCAAGCTTTATTGGATAAGCAGTTTATCAAGTGGTCTGTCGAGCAATTATATATTCACTGGCAATATTTATTGTCTAAAGAACTTGTTTTAAAGCAATTTCAGCAATTATATCTTAAACAATTACGTTTATCAGAAGCAAGATACGCTGCAGGGCAAGATAATGGTTTAGAAAGATTGAATATCCAAAACTGGGTAGCACAGAACGAACAAAATGTATTAAAAAACAATTTGGAATTAAAAACCATTCAAAGTCAGTTAGCGCTGATTTTACAAGATAGTACTACATTTTTACCTGCGGAAGTATTATCTGTGCAAATTCAGTTGGTAGATACTGTTTTAACTGCTGATCATCCTTTATTTGCTTTTGGGCAACAAAAACTACAAACTGCAATTTTCGAAACCCAATTACAGAAAGCAAAAAATTTACCTCAATGGTCTGTAGGTGCAGCCAATCAAAGTTTTCGACTAGCAGCTACTGATCAACAAAGGTATAATTCAGTAACCGTAGGTTTGAATTTACCTTTGTTTACTAAGTATGGAAGACAAAGGGTAAAAGCAAGTGCTTTCAACGAACAATATGTAGCATCAGAACAGGAAAAACTAATACAAGAATTAAGAATCAATATTCAAAAAGCCTGGGGAAATTATCAACAAGCCATTGAAGTTTACCAATACCTTAATAAACAATTATTGCCAAATACAAGAAAATTAGGAGAGATGGCTAGTTTTTCTTTTCAGCAAGGTCAAATCAATTATATTGAATGGTCGAATAGTATGAATCAAGTTCAATTGGCAGAACAACAATATTTGGATGCCTTGTTAACCATCAATATGCAACAATCTTATTTATATTACTTACTATCAAAATAATCTACATTCAAAAATATATTATATGAAAAAATATTTTATTTCCCTTATTGTTTTGCTAGTACTCAATGCGTGCAGCTCTAATGAGCAAAAAACAAATCCCCTAAATACGGAAGATTCTACACTAGAGAATACTATAGTAGCATTAGATCAAAACCAGCTTAAAGAAGCTAACCTGCAAATGGCTGTTTTAGAAAAAGGTACAGCAAGTTTGGATTTGCATTTAAATGGTAAAATAGATGTTCCTCCTACAGCCATCGCATCTGTGAGTATACCCATGGGTGGCTATGTTCAAGAAATTAATTTAATACCTGGTAATTATGTAAAAAAAGGAAGTACTATTGCAACTATTAAAGATCCTCAATTTGTACAGTTGCAAGAAGATTATTTATCTGCTAAAGCTAAATCTGCATATTTGTCTCAAGATCTAGAGCGTCAAAAGTTATTATTACAACAAGATGCTGTAAGTAAAAAAACATTTCAATTATTACAATCAGAATTTAACACAAATGCAATAGCGTTAAAAGGTTTTGCAGAAAAATTGCAATTAATTAATATTGATCCGGTAGGATTGACAATTGAGAAGATTTCCAGTAAAGTAAATTTAATTGCACCTATTTCTGGGTATGTTTCTAAAGTGAATATCAATAGAGGAAAATATGTAGCACCCACAGAAATTCTTTTGGAACTCATTGATCCAAATGATGTACACGCTGCTATTACTGTTTATGAAAAAGATATCACATTTTTCAAAGAAGGCATGAAAGGTAAAGTTACTTTAGCAAATGAACCCAACAAATCTTATGCAGTGTCTATTTTAGCAGTATCAAGAAATTTAGACGATGATAAATCTGGTTTATTACATTGTCATTTTGTATCTGTACCTAAAAATATGCTACCTGGCATGTTTTTAACTGCTGATTTTTCTGTTAACAATACTAGTGCAGTCATTGTTCCAATCAATGCAATACAAAGATTCCAAGGTATTGATTATATTTTTATTCAAAAATCTGCGAATCAATTTGAAGCAAAGGAAGTTACAGTGGGGAATATAAATAAAACTACAGCAGCCATTCTTAATCCTGAAGCTTCAGAATGGTTAGGTAAAAATATTGTCATAGAAAATGCTTTTAGTTTATTAGGGAAACTAATGAATAAATCAGAGTAGTAAGTAACTTATGATTCAAAATATGCTAAACTGCCGCCTACCCAGGTGGCAGTTTTGTTATAATTTACACCAACCATCTTCCCCTTACTTAGTCTTGCCAGATTCATAGTGGCTATGTATTTTTGCAGTGTTTTGTCCCAAAAATAAAATAATCTAATTTCCGCTTTAGTAGGTCCAGACGGGGTTTCAATGACTGGGGCATAGTGTACTTTTTCTTGTAAGATCCAGTTTTGTGGGTCTTTAATTTCAGAAAGTACATCTTTAGTAAGATCAATAATCACTCCTTGTCCAGCAAAAGAGAATAAAGGCTTGAGAATATATTGATCTAGGTTACTGGGTATTTCTTTAAGATTTTGCAAAAATTGGGTATAAGGAATAGATATGCCATTCAAAAAAGGAATACTGTATTTACTAAATCTAAAGAAATGATGTGGATGAGTCACCCATTCTAGCCCTTCTGTATTTCTAATGATTTCCCATTTTTCATGAATAGTTGTTTCCTGTTGTTGAATCTCTTCAAATACCATTCTATTGTATATTCTTTCAATTTGAAAATCCTTTCCTGCTCTATGGTAATATAAACGATCTTCCTTTTCAAAGATTTCAGAAATGCAAACTATAGGCAAACCTAATAATGATTGTGTATGATAGAAGTCAATTTTAGTTTTTTGTTGCTCTGGTTTGATTTCTAATAAAATAGTATGTTTATTATTTCCACCCAATACTATCTTTTTTAAATGTGCTATATATTGTTCTCTGTTATACTGGTTTAAAAATGGGGAATAATTTGAAGGTATTTCAAACGCATGATGAAATGCGTTGTCATGAAGTAATTCAAATGCAAAAAGGGAGGGGAAGCCTTGTAGCTCAATTAATTTAGGAACTATTTCTTTTTGTTCATTCTCTGCTATAGCAAAATCTATGACTAAGCATTCTGGTAAGGGAGTTTCGTTTTTTGTTATAGCATAAGCTGGAATAGCGTCAGTTGTATTGAAGATGAATTCGGGTTGTGATAATTGATGACATATTGCATTACCTGCATTTAAAAGTAATTGTGTAAATGACTTATCCAGAAATATAGGCGTTTCTGCTATTCTAAATTGAAGTTGTCCGCCTTGTACATTTTCAATGAATTGAATATAAGTTTGATACTTTATTTCAGTGAAAGCATCATTATATTGTTTTCTTACATCAGGCTTCATTCTTTGATAGCTTTATTCAAAAAATTGGGGATCATGATGGAAAATGTGGCTTCTACTTTTGTTGGATCTTTAATGGAGTGATGTGTTTTTTTCCATTTTAGTTCACCGAAACTTTCAATCATGGAATCTTTTACTTCGGGTTGAGTGAAATAGGCATCTAATAAAGAAGGATCAGCTTCGGGATGAAATTGTACCCCATACATATGACTATTGAACTTAACTCCCATAATAGCCCTTTCTAATGGCACACTAGGTCTATCTTTTTCTAAGATGATGATACTTGCGCCCATGGATGCAATAACTGCATCATTGGGTTCTGTTATTTGATAATATCTACTCTCTAAAGTATAAAAGGGATCTTTTAATCCTTCAAATAATTCATCTTCCACCAATGGATGAACGGGAAGTATTCCAATTTGCCTAGATCTTCTCAATGAGATTTTTCCGATATTAAAATGTCTACAAGCTATTTGAAAACTATGACAAATTAAGAATACCCATTTTTTATGCAAATAAGCTTGATCCAACCATGCTACATATTGCTGGTCCCATGTTTCGTTACTCGATTCAGTAGGAGAACCAGGACCTCCTGTTGAAATATAGATATCATAACTTAAGTCAGGAACCTGACATTGATCTCTTAGATGAAAAATGGTTTTTTCAATAGGTCTTGAGATGGTAGACGCCCAATATTGCAAGATATTATCAATACACTGCATCCCTACATTAGGACTCCCATCATACATATCGATGATGGCAATTTTAATAGGGGTACTATTCATTATAAGTAACTTAGATTAGTCTTTGGAGTTAAATTCAATAAGGTCTCATACATTAATTGAATGGTATCTGTGATGTCTTTTTTATGAATCATCTCAACGGTAGTATGCATGTATCTCAATGGTATTGAAATTAATACAGAAGGACAACCGTCATTTGCGTACGCAAAACTATCTGTATCTGTTCCTGTACTTCTGCTTAAAGTTCTAAATTGAACTGGAATTTTCTTTGCAGTGGCTGTATCTTCTACAATCTTCAATAATTTATTGTGAATTGCTGGAGCATATGCAAGTGAAGGCCCATTTCCACATTTAATATCCCCTTCAATAGCTTTATTAATCATTGGTGTGTGGGTGTCATGGGTAACATCTGTAACAATGGCTATATTTGGTTTGATTCTTCTGGCGATCATTTCAGCACCTCTTAAACCAATTTCCTCTTGTACTGCATTCACTATGTATAATCCAAATGGTAGTTTCTTTTTATTTTCTTTTAATAGTCTCGCTACTTCAGCAATCATGAATCCTCCAATTCTGTTATCAAAAGCTCTACCAATAATAAAGTCATGTGCTAACTCGTCAAAGCCTTCTTCATAAGTAACCACTGCACCAATATGTATACCCAAAGCTTCTACTTCTTTTTTACTTCTTGCTCCACAATCTAAAGTTAGATTGTCTACTTTGGGTTGTGGTTCTTTTTGTTCTGGATTACTTAATCTCGTATGAATAGCCGGCCAACCAAATACAGCTTTTACAGGTCCTTTTTTACCATGAATCCAAACACGCATGCTTGGAGCAATTTGATGATCTACGCCACCATTTCTTTTTAAATAAATTAATCCTTGATCACTGATATAATTTACAAACCAACTAATCTCATCTGCATGTGCTTCAATGACTACTTTAAATGGAGCATCTGGATTGATAACACCCACAGCAGTACCATAAGGATCTGTGAAGGTTGTGTCTACATATTGCTTCACATAATTTAACCAAATTTTTTGACCACTGGTTTCAAAACCCACAGGGGATGGGTTATTGATATATTGTTTTAAAAATTCATAGGCCTTTGGTTGAATTTCTGTCTTTTTTACTTTTTTAGTGGTAGTTGTCTTTGCCATAAATTTTGGTGTATTTTATCTACTGCAAGATAGTACTTATTGCTTTTATTTAGAGTTCAATAAATACTTACTTTTGTACACATATACAATGATTCAACCACCCTTCGATATTGCAACATTATGGACATTGAGTCCTAGTGATTTTGACAATAAGGCCAAGCTTTTATCTGAATGGCAGGCTCAAAATAATCAGGTATATAAAGAATGGATACAGCTTGCCAAGTTGAATCCATTGATACAAGAAGAAGCGCTGGTGACCGGCATTCCTTTTTTACCCATTTCTTTTTTCAAAACCCATGATGTTTTTATTGGCCCAAAACCCTCTCAGCTTTTTGAGAGCAGTGGCACAACCGGAGACGTGGTGAGTAAACATTGGGTTACTGATTTGAATATTTATGCATCAAGTTTTAATAAAGGATTTGAATTATGTTATGGTCATCCAAGTGAGTATTGTATTATAGGTTTATTACCTTCTTATTTAGAAAGGGCTCATTCTAGTTTGGTATATATGGTAAATCATTTAATCAAGCAGTCATCGCATGCTTCAAGTGGTTTTTACTTAAATGAATTTGAAAAACTAAACACTGTATTACAAGAATTAGAAACAAAAAAGCAAAAAACCATTTTAATAGGGGTGAGTTTTGCATTGATGGATTTTGCCGATGCATTTCCGCAGCAGTTAAAGTATACTATTGTAATGGAAACAGGCGGAATGAAAGGAAGAAGAACAGAGATGATTAAGCCAATGCTTCATAGCTATTTAAAAGAGAGATTGGGTACATCAATTATACATTCAGAGTATGGTATGACTGAATTATTAAGTCAGTCATATGCAGTAAAAGAAGGAGTTTTTAGATGTCCACCTTGGATGAAGATGTTAGTGGGCGATGAGGAAGACCCGGGTCAATTAAAAAAGATGGGCAAAGGAATATTGCATGTTATTGATTTAGCAAATATCTACAGTTGTGCTTTTATTGCCACAGAAGATATTGCAGAAATATATGAAGATGGAAGTTTTAGTATCCTTGGAAGGGCTGACAATAGTGATAGAAGAGGATGTAGTCTTTTGGTAGTTTAATCAAATTAAATCTAATTTAATTTAATTTAATTTAATCCATCTGCTTTAGTGTTCCCCCGGTTTTACTCTTTGAAAAGCTTTTCTATATCAACAATATATGTGTTGTTTAAACTATAATTGTATTGTCTTTTATCAGCATGATCTCTCTGCTTTACAATCAATGGATCGCTGTATTGGGTTGACATTTTAAATTTTTGATTGATTCGTATAAAATAATCGCTTCTGCTTTTGTTCTGCGTTAAAGTGTCTTTTTGCTGCACTCCAATAATTTTATTGATCAGTCTTGTTGATACTTCTTCTCCTTTTAAGTGATGGTTGTATAATTCTTCTATCAATTCCTTTTCTACTATTGTCAATGAACTATAAAAGTTGTTATTCAAAATACTAACTACTTCTTTAGGCAATTTCTTTCTTTTCTTTTGAAAGCTGTATATAAAATATAAAAGCGCAGTAATAGATAATATAAAAAGTAACAATGTTTTATTGGTATATAAAAAATTAGTAACAATACCCAGATAATCAGCTTTATTGGAGTAAATAAATTCTTGATTGGAAGGATCGATCATATCCTCATTGAAGGTGAATACCTCATATTCAATTTTTTTGTCTTTGGAAAGTTTTAAAAAGTAGATATTCTTTCCAACATTAAATTGAAAATTAGTAATTCCTATCTTAGTTTCGTTACTATAAATTTTTAACCATTTTTGTCTTAATTCATTGTTGAACGTAGGTTTTAATTTGCCAAAAGCATTATTTTCAAAGTTGATCCAATAAAACTCTAAGGCACTTTGTATAAGTAAGTAATTCCCAAAATCTAAAGCAAGGGAATTTTTAGCTGTTAAAACTCTTTTTAACTCAGGGTTAATTTTACCTAATGCGGTCCAATTTTTTGTATTATAATCAAAAACAAAGCAGGTATCACTTCCTACAATATCAAATGACTGTGGGTAATTCTTGTATTTATATGAATTGGAAACATACAATTTTGGTTCTTTTGCATCATCCTTAATATTGATTACAGCTTCTTGGAAATTATCAAAAAAGGTTGGAACTGCTCTATTGGTTTGAATTAACTCCCATTGATCTGTCTGTTTACTAAAAAAGGTCATTATACCTCTAATTGACCAAAATCCCAGTCCTCCAAATTGATATAGCGTATCTCTTGCAAAAAAAGTTTTAGAGAAAAAGTTAACTCCAGAATGTATAGTAGAGTCAATTCTAATAGTTCGATACCTTTTATTGTTTTCAATGATTTGATACAATCTACCTGTACCTACAGGCTGAATGAATATTTGACCTTTTTGTTTGACAATATTGAGGAAGGTAGCACCTCTAAAATCGCTCCCAAATTGGAATTCGTTATTATCAATAGTGGTATAAAAATCTCCAGAATCTTTTTGAATAAGTTCAATGAAGCTTATTTCATAATCTTTTAATACGTTATTTCCTTTTTGTGCAACAAGGACGTTAAAGATCAGCAAGAAAAAAATACTTAAGATTTCTTTTTTCATATTTGGATGCTATGATAAAAGTAAATAAAAAATACAATAAGAAAATAACTTATTTGTTATTAAATAAATAATATAATTTATTAATGTGTAATTAATTATATTATAATACTTTAACTTATATTTTTAAATTTCACATCTTTCTTTACAAATTATCTATCAATGAGCGTTAATTCTTTGCACATTTGTTCGAATATAGATCATTTACTAAATATAAATTAAAGAAATATTAAATATATTATCCTTTGGGGGAAGGATAATCGGGGTGGTTAGGATTTGTCTTAATCACCCCAAATTTTTTCTTAAATATTCGAATTTGTTATTCAGATCTCTTAACCATTAATACCCCAATAATCACTAGTATGGTCCCCAATATTTGTAATAGACTAAATGGTTCATTTAAAAGATATCTGGCTTGAAATAGGGTAGCAACGGGGCCGATACTGGTGACAATGGCTAAATCATTCGATCCAATCCTCTTCATTCCTGTACTCAGTAAAAAAGAAGGGATTACTGTGGCAAAAAGGGCCAAACCTACAACGTAGATAAAAATTGCATGATTGGGGTCTAAGTATTGGGGGATATTACCAATGGGCTCGGTTATACAGAAATGGGTGAATATCCCGGCACTTGCAGAGAGCATGGCGATGCTCGTATATTGTGTTGCACCCAATTTTGGGATGAGTTTTCCAGTACCAACCAAGTACATGGCATAGGTAATGCCACAAAATAATACCATGATGGAGCCAAAGATGAATAATTCAGTTTGTTGAAATTGGTTGATCTCACTCCAATAAGCTACACCAATACCCAAATAAGTCACTAAAATGGCCCACCATTGCTTTTGCATAATGGGCACTTTAAAAATCCAATAATTGATTAAAACCGCTAAAGTGGGATAAATAAAAAGGATGATTCTTTCAATACCTGCTGAAACATATTGTAATCCTATAAAATCAAATAAACTACTTAAGTAATACCCTAAGATTCCCATCGCGATAGCCCATAAGTAGGTTTTCTTAGAGGCTTGAGCTGCTTTCCCATTTCTTTGGATACTCCAAAAGATGATAAGATAAAATGGAAGAGAGAGTAACATACGCAACATTAATAATGTGGTTGCATTGATATTACTCTCTCTAAAACAAAGTTTAATCCAAATTGCTTTTGTTGAAAAAAGCAAAGTGCCAAGAATGGCAATGGCAAAACCTTGGTTATATGAAAATGACTTTTTTATACCGCTACATTAAAATCTCTTAATGCATCATTTAAGCTGGTCTTTAAATCTGTACTTGGTTTTCTTTGTCCAATGATCAGTGCACAACTTACTTGGAAATCTCCTGCTGGAAAAGTCTTTGTGTATGAACCTGGAATGACTACACTTCTTGCTGGAACTCTTCCTTTATATTCAATGGGTGTTGGTCCACTCACGTCAATAATTTTGGTACTTTTAGTTAATACAACATTCGCACCCAAAACCACTTCTTTTTCTAAGTGCACACCTTCTACAACAATGCATCTACTTCCTATAAAACATCCATCTTCTACAATCACTGGACTTGCTTGTAATGGTTCTAATACACCACCAATTCCTACGCCACCACTTAAGTGTACGCCTTTCCCTATTTGAGCACAACTACCAACAGTTGCCCATGTATCTACCATAGTCCCTTCATCAACATATGCTCCAATATTGACATAGCTTGGCATCAACACAACATTCTTTGCTAAGTAAGCACCATATCTTGCTATGGCATGAGGCACGGCTCTTACGCCTAATGCAGCATAGCCAGACTTCAATAACATTTTATCATGAAATTCAAATGGAGCAATTTCCCAAGTTTGCATTTGCTGGATACCAAAATACATTAGAATGGCTTGCTTCACCCACTCGTTCACCACCCATTGATCACCCTGTGGTACAGCAACTCTTAGTCTTCCTTTGTCTACTTCTTCAATGACTGCTCTAACGGCATCACTATATTTTGTGTCTTTTAATAATGCACGATCCTGCCATGCAGCTTCAATAGTTGTTTTTAATTCCATTTTTTCGATTTGGGCAAAAATACGGCTCGAATGTTTAATTTGCAATATGTTTTTAATGGAAGATGATTTGCAATCAAGTTTGGAGGTTCTTCATCAAGGAGGAATCCTACTTTATCCCACAGATACGGTTTGGGGGATTGGATGTGATGCAACTAATGAATCAGCTATTGCAAAGATATTTGAATTAAAAAAAAGAGCAGATTCCTTGACCTTCATTGTATTGGTGGCAAATGAAGAAAGTATATTGGAGTATACCAATCAAACCAATATTAAGATTTTTGATTACATCAAAGGTGTCCATCAACCTACTACAGTGATTTATGAACAAGCAAAAGGGTTAGCAAGAAATTTAATTGCAGCCGATGGCAGTATTGCTATTAGAGTATGTAAAGATTTATTTTGTAATCAATTGATTCAACAATTTGGCAAACCAATCGTGAGTACTTCTGCAAATATTTCTGGTTATCCAACTCCACTAAGTTTTACGGATATTTCTTTGGATATAAAAGATGGTGTAGACTATACTGTTCGATATCGTCAAGATGATCCAACCATTCAACAGCCTTCCTCTATTGTAAAATGGGATGCAGAAGGTAATTTAATAGTGATTAGAAAGTAGTTATCTTCTATTGTATATTAATTCTGTTACCATTTGCCTTTTGGTACTTGAAAATGGTAAAGCGATCAATAAGTTGATGACAGTTATTATTAAAAGTGTTGCTTGAGCAATCCATTTTCCAGGAAGGTTAATATGCTTATCGATATATTTAAAATTAGAAATAATCACTGCCACTTTAGTAATGGCTTTTATTCTTGAATTGATTCTTGAAGATCCTCCATGACTATGTATACATTGAATATCATTATACATCACTCTCTTCCAACCCAATAATGACGCTGCTTTGCTAAGGTCCATATCTTCGCAATACATCCAATATCTTTGATCCCATCCGCCAATAGTTTTAAAATCGTTAGATCTCATTAAAACAAAAGATCCAGAAATCCAATCAGGATAACTTACAGAAAGTGCACTCCAGGTTTTTTTAGAAAGTTTTTTACCACCAATCCATCTTTGTAAACTTCTAATGGGTGGCCAGATATTCCACCATTGTAAAAACAAACCAAAAGGATAAGTATCTCTTCCTTTTTCATCTAATTGTTTAATGCCAATTAATTTCCAATCAGGTTCAGTATTTGTTTTTTGGATAAGTGGAGAAAGTGTTTGTGGTGCTAATATTGTATCGGGGTTTAAAAATAAGATCCATTCTCCTTTTGCAATGGCTGCTCCTTTATTACAAGCTTGTGAAAATCCTCCATTGATTTCTTGTTGTATAAATTGAACAGAAGGATGGCCTAACATAAAATCTTTTATTTTTCCATCATTAGAATGATTGTCCACCACAATAACTTCTAAGAAGTCCAAAGATTGTTCTTGAATACTTTTTAAACAAGTATCTAATCTTTGCCAACATCTATAACTAACAATTACTATGCTTAGGGAAGTCATTTACATTTATTTTGGCATGATTAGCGGCTATTTGCATACGAATATAGGGAACAATTAAGTACTTTTGCTTGCTATGCAAATTCATTTTACAACAAGAGAAGCAGAATTATTACATGCAGTTGCTAAAGCGGCAGCTGTGTTGGATATTCCTGCATTTGCGGTAGGTGGTTTTGTAAGAGATAAGATCTTAAATAGACCCACCAAGGATATTGATATTGTATGCATGGGAGATGGTATGGAATTGGCTCAGGCATTTGCTAAATTATTCAACCCAATACCTCCAGTAAGTTTATTTAAAACCTTTGGAACAGCTCAAGTAAAATTTCAAGATATTGAAATTGAATTTGTAGGAGCTCGAAAAGAAAGTTATTCAAGAGATAGTAGAAAACCTCAAGTAGCTCCTGGAACAATTGAAGATGATCAAAATAGAAGAGATTTTACCATTAATGCCTTGGCTGTTGAATTATCTGATGCACATTTTGGAACCATCATTGATCCATTTGGAGGATTAGCAGATTTGGAAAAAGGTATTTTAACAACGCCACTTGCTCCCGACCAAACTTTTGATGATGATCCATTAAGAATGATGCGAGCAATACGTTTTGCAACTCAATTAGATTTTACCATTACCGAAGAAGCATTTCAGTCTATTAAAAGTATGGCTGGTAGAATCAAAATTGTTTCTCAAGAAAGAATTACCGATGAGTTGCAAAAAATAATGTTGACCAAGAAACCTTCAAAGGGTTGGTACTTGTTAAAAGACGCAGGATTATTAGAATACATATTTCCATTACTATTGCAATTAGAAGGTGCTGAAACCATGGATGGTATTGGTCATAAAGATAATTTCTCACATACATTACAAGTACTAGATAACGTTGCTGCACAATCAGATGATATTTGGTTAAGATGGGGAGCACTATTACATGATATTGCAAAGCCTAAAACCAAGAAATTTGAGCAGGGTTTTGGTTGGTCATTTCATGGGCATGAAGTAGTGGGTGCAAGAATGGTGCCTAAAATTTTTACCCAATTAAAATTGCCATTAAATGATAAAATGAAAATGGTTCAAAAATTGGTAGCGTTACATTTAAGACCGATTTCATTGACCAAAGAAAACGTTACAGACAGTGCCATCAGAAGATTGTTGTTTGATGCTGGAGATGATATTGATTCTTTAATGATTTTATGTTCGGGGGATATTACCAGTAAAAATCAACATAAAGTAAGAAGATATTTACAAGGTTTTGAATTGGTGAAACAAAGAATTGTAGAAGTAGAAGAAAAAGATAAAATTAGAAATTGGCAGCCTCCAATCACAGGTGAATTGATCATGCAAATTTTTGGTATTTCTCCTTCCAAAGAAGTGGGTATTATTAAAGATGCTATCAGGGAAGCGATTTTGGATGGAGTCATTCCAAATGCATATGAACCTGCCTATGCCTTTATGATGGAGGAGGCAGCAAAACTTGGCTTAAAACCCATTAGTGCATAATTGTTGCATATTTTCATTTTCTAAGGCTAATAAATAGTAAATTAGCGCTTCAAAATCACCTTATGGCCATTTTAAAGTTTAGAGTTTATTGGGAAGAGGAAGATGCAATTTATAGAGATGTCTTGGTGAAGCATACGCAACATTTTTCTGATTTTCATCAAATCATTTTGAAAGCTTTTGAATTTGATCAAAAGCACGATGCCACTTTTTTTAGAAGCAATGAAAAATGGCAAAGAGGTAGAGAGATTAGTAAGGAAGTGTATCAAAAAGAATATCCTGTAGCCCCATTATTGATGGATGAAACAACTATTGGGTCAGAAATAATGGATACCAATCAGCATTTTATTTACTTATACGATTTTAATAAAGCTTGGACTTTCTTGGTGGAGTTAATTCAAGTAATCAAGAATGCTGATGCAGATATGAATTTAGAATACCCACTTATATCTAGAGTTGAAGGAGTGGGCCCTATGCAATATGGAACCAAAGGTTTATTGGGTGAAAAATTTGCAGACATCGAAGAGAAATATGATTTATCTGAAGCAGATGAGGGATTTGGTGAAGAGGGGGAGGACTCCGATTCGAATGACACTGATGAAGATGAAGATACTACAGAAGACGATCATGGAGGTTTTTTTGACGATTCATCCGAAGCATATTAAATTCTACAATGTTGTCTAAAACAGTTTATATAATAGTGGGTCCTACTGCTGTTGGAAAAACTTCTTTAGCTATTCAATTGGCCAAGCACTTGCAAACAGAGATTATATCTGCAGATGCAAGACAATGTTACAGAGAACTTGATATTGGTGTTGCTAGACCAAGTCAAGAAGAATTAAATCAGGTCCCACATCATTTTATTGCTAATCATTCTATACATGAAATAGTGAACGCTTCCGTTTTTGAAAAGGAAGCATTAGTCATAACTGAAAAATTATTTCAGCAAAAAGACAATATCGTGATGGTGGGCGGCACAGGTTTATATATTAAAGCCTTTTGTGAAGGTTTGGATGATATTCCTAGTATTGATCCTTCAGTAAGATCAAGCATTATTGAATCTTATGAATCCAATGGTTTGATATGGTTGCAAAATGAATTAGCACATAAGGATCCACTATATTGGAAACAAGCAGAGCAAGAGAATCCACATCGATTGATGCGAGCTTTGGAAGTATATGAAGGATTAGGAAAGTCTATTCTCTCATATCAATGTCATCAAAAAAAACAAAGACCTTTTACTGTTAAAATGATTGGCTTAGAAATGGATAGATCTTTGCTTTATGAAAGAATTAATATTAGGGTCGAGCAAATGGTTGCTCACGGATTAGAAAAAGAAGTACAATCTCTTTTGCCTCAATTTTCATTGAATGCGCTTCAAACAGTAGGGTATAGAGAGTGGTTGCCCTATTTTGATCAGGAGCAAAGTCTAGAACGGGTAATTGCAGCAATTCAACAAAACACTAGACAATATGCGAAAAGGCAAATCACCTGGTTTAAAAAAGACCCTACTGTTCAATGGTTTGATGCCTCTGCACCTCATTTACTAGATACGATAATTCGAAGCCTTTAACATTTATTTATTTGCCCTAATCTGGCTTTCGTACTAGTTTTACCCTTCAAAATTTTAAATTTTACAAGATGAAAAAACAGTTTTTTTTAAGCTGTCTATTGCTATTTATTGGAGCAACGGCATTTGGACAGTCAATACAATTTGAAAAATATGTATTACCTAATGGGTTAAAAGTGATTTTGCATGAAGATCATTCTGCACCGGTAGTTGCAGTAACCGCTTTATACCATGTGGGTTCTAAAAATGAAGATACAGCGAGAACAGGATTTGCGCATTTCTTTGAGCATTTATTATTTGAAGGATCTGAAAATATTAAAAGAGGAGAGTTTGATAAATATGTTACCAATGCTGGAGGTGCTTTGAATGCAAATACTTCTCAGGATAGAACTTTTTATTATGAATTACTTCCCTCTAACCAAGTAGAGTTAGGACTTTGGTTGGAAAGTGAAAGAATGATGCATGCTAAAATTGAACAAATAGGTGTAAATACGCAAAGAGAAGTGGTGAAAGAAGAGAAGCGTCAAAGAATGGACAATCGTCCTTATGGAAGTTTTTTGAACGAGATGTTAAAGAGAGCTTTTAAAGTACATCCTTATAGATGGTCACCCATCGGTAGTATGGATCATTTAAATGCTGCTAAATTAGAAGAGTTTATTCAATTCTATAAAACTTATTATGTTCCTAACAATTGTGTTCTTTCAATCGCTGGTGATTTTAATAAGGCTGAATTAAAAGAAAAGATTGCTGCTTATTTTGGATCTATTCCTAAAGGTACCATTGCTATCAATCGTCCTACTATTAAAGAACCTGCATTGGGTGGTGAAGTAAGAGATATCATCTATGACAATATTCAATTACCCGGTGTGTTTCAAGCGTATAGAGCACCCAAGCAAGGGGGTGATGAGTACTATGCCTTTAATGTTTTATCTACTATTTTGAGTGGAGGTGAATCTTCAAGAATGAATAAAACATTGGTGGATAAAAAACAACAAGCTGCAGCTGCGCAATCTGTACCTTTCTTTAATGAAGATGAAGGTTTGTTGATTGCATTAGCTATTGCGAATGTGGGCGTAAAGATTGAAACATTAGAACAAAGTATGGATAGTGTAACAGATCAATTAAAAAAAGAATTGGTAAGTGAAAGAGAATTTCAAAAAGTGAAAAACCAAATTACTTCTGAACTAGTTTCTAGCAAAGCAACAATGGCTGGTATTGCAGAAAGTTTGGCAAACAATGAAGTATATTTTGGTGATGCCAACTTGATTAATACAGAATTAGAAAAATATAATAAGGTGACAAGAGAAGATGTTTTAAATGTTGCTAAAAAGTATCTAAATAAAGACAATAGAGTGGTATTGTATTATTTACCTAAGCAAAAAAGCGCTTCAAAATAAAAATTAACATATTTCAATTATCATATTATGAAAAAAATATTCAATATAATTATCTGTTTTTTACCCCTAGCGGCTTTCGCACAAAAAATAGACAGATCTAAAGCGCCTGCACCTGGAAAAGCTCCAATGATTCAAGTGGCGAGTCCAGTAAAATTTACTTTACCAAATGGCTTGAAAGTGTATGTTGTTAAGAATACAAAATTACCAAGAGTAATTGCTAGTATCAACTTTGATCTAGATGGCTTCAAAGAAGGAGACAAGGCAGGATTGGCTGAAATGGCAGGTCAATTAATCAAAAGAGGAACTACTACAAAAACCAAAGAACAAATTGATGAAGCAGTGGAGTATTTGGGCGGAAGTTTATCTACATCAAGTACTAGTGCAGTTGCTATTTCTTTAAAATCTAATTTCCCAACTTTATTTGGATTATTATCTGAAGTGGTGTTGCATCCAGCTTTGAATGCTGAAGAATTAGAAAAAGTAAGAAAACAAACTATTTCTGGTATTGAAACGAATAAAGATGATGCGGATGCTATTGCTGATAATGTTGTAAAGAAATTGGTTTATGGTGCAAACCATCCTTTTGGTGAAATCATGACAACAAAATCAGTGAATTCAATAAAAGTAGAAGATGTGAAGGCATTTGTCAATAACTATTGGAAACCTAATATTGCTAGTTTAGTTTTTGTGGGTGATATTGAACCAATGGATGCTAAAAAATTAGCTGAAAAATATTTAAGTGCTTGGCAAAAAGGGAATGTTCCAGCGCAACAATTTGAAAAGTCTTCAAGACCAGCAAAAACTTATGTAGCAGTGGTTGATAGACCTTCATCTGTTCAAAGTGTGGTGACGATTGCTGCACCTGTACAGTTGGTTAAAGGAGCTCCTAATGATATTCCTGCTAATGTGATGAATAATATTTTAGGAGGTGGATTCTCTGGTAGATTATTCGCTAATCTTAGAGAAAAACATGGTTTTACTTATGGAGCCTATTCTTCTTTACAATCTAATAAGTATGTAGGTATATTTAAAGCTGAAGCTTCTGTAAGAAATGAAAAAACGGATAGCTCTATTCAAGAAACACTTGCTGAAATAAAGAAAATACAATCTGAGAAAGTTGGAGAAGAAGAATTAGGTAGAATGAAAAATTATTTAGCGGGTGGGTTTGCAAGATCATTGGAAAATCCTTCAACTATTGCAGGCTTTGCATTAAATATTGAAAAATACAATTTACCAGCAGATTATTATCAAAAGTATTTAACCAATTTGGCTTCAGTGAGTGCAACACAGGTTCAAGATGCTGCTACTGGTTTATTACAGCTTTCTCAAATGCATATTGTTGTTGTAGGAGATGCTAAGCAAGTTGCAAAAGGGTTAGAAAAATATGGAGAAATAAAGTATTTTGACGTGGAGGGTAATGAAGTGGCTGCTCCAAAAGAAGTAAAAGCAGATGCATCCTTGACCGTAGACGTTTTAATCAATAAAACTGTAGAAGCAATGGGGGGTAAAGCATCAATTGAAAAGATCAAAGATGTTCAATTAAATGGTAAAGTAGGAGTAATGGGGCAGTCCATTGACGTGGTTCAAAAAATTATCCAACCAGGAAGTGCTGTTATGTTAATGTCTATGGGTGGTATGGTAATTTCAAAGCAAGCAGTAGTTGATGGGAAATATGAAGTAAGTCAACAAGGTATGCAAGCGCCTATTACAGATGATTTGAAAGAGGGATTAGATGAGTCTGCATATTTGGTTCCAGAATTAATGTATCAGCAAAAAGGGTATACATTAAATATTGTAGGCATTGAACAAATAGATGGTAAAGATGCCATTGATGTTGAATTAACTGCACCTTCTGGTAAAAAATCACATAGATTCTATGATAAAGAAACTTATTTATTGGTAAAAACAACCAAAGTAGAGAAAGGTCCACAAGGTCCGGTTACTCAACAACAATATTATAAGAACTATCAAAAAGTAGATGGAGTAGCTTTCGCAAAAGAATCAGTGATGGATTTAGGACAATTTAAAATGAATTTAAACTTTGAAACGATTAAAGTAAATCAGGGTTTAAAATTAGAAGACCTTAAATAATCTAATCATCTATACCATAAAAAAACGCTCCAAATTTTGGAGCGTTTTTTTATGGAGATAAGTTGAATAAAAAATTAAAATTTGATTCCGTATCCGATACTTAAAATTATTCTGTTGCTTCTTTGTTCAGCATAATAATTGTCTTTATCAATTAATCTATAAGGGAATAAAGCGTCTTTTGATGAGATATTCATAATGGTAATATCAATTAATTGATTGCCCATTCTGTATCCTAAGCCCCCGCTTATGCTCATTATAGATGCACTAATGGAATTATCTTTATAGGGCGAACCATAATATGCTGCGCCACCTCTTGCTAACCAAGCGTTAGATAATTTAAGTTCGGAGCCAATTTTAAAATTGATGGCATTATTATGATTGTTTTTAATGATACTGTTTAAATCTTGGTAATAATTAATAACAGATTGATCATTATCTAAAGTATAGTACTTCGTGCCAGCATAATTTACAAATTCTACATCTGCACTGATAAAACCAAGTGGTTGTGTTGGTTTACTTGGACTAGCAAAAAAGTAACTTCCACTTAAGATAGCTTTTGTAGGAGTACGTAAGTTGTAAGTGCTAAATCTTGGGTAAAAATTATCAGTAAATTCATTTCTTAAATCTCCTGAGCCGATACCATCCGGGAATTCGTTACTATACATAGTAGCATTTACAGCATCGCTGAAGCTGATGAGTTGTGGCGTATGAACGGTTAAACCCATTCTAAAAAATGGCTCAGGCTTGTAAATTAAGCCCAACTTTGCACCAATACCAAAACCTTTTGAACTGTAATTTTCAAAAAAATCAAAAATTCCTTGGTTGTTGGAAGAATAAGATTCCGTATAGTTTAAAGAGCTACTATAGTTAATCATTGGCAATACAATAGATCCTCCTAGATACAATTTATCTTGCGTGTTACTTGCCCAGGTAAAACTCATTTCATTATAACTTCCTGTGGTAGTTGCATCGTAAAACTGATTTACATTTCCCTTAGCAATAGCTTGATAGTCTGTCACATCTTTATTATTATCAAATATGGGCACCACCAATTTTGATAAATAGGCTAAAGAACTTCCGTAGATGTAATTTTGTTGTGCTTGAGTTAAGTTTGCACCATCATAATACAATTGATCTGCAAATTTTTCCAAATAACTGCTAAAGTTATTTTGACCCTTAAAACTAAAACTATTGTTATAATCTGCCAGCTTAGTATAACTTATAGAGAAATTACTTTTCTTGTATTTATTTCTTCTATTTTCATCAGCGAATACTACACCAGCAATTCCTAAATTCATGTTATTATTATCAATACTAGTTTTGTTTCCAAAATAGTTAAATTGATTTTTATTTGAATTAAAGTTAGGGGAGATATAGAACTCGTTTGTTTTATAAAATCCTAGGCCAGCTGGGTTAATACTTGTTGCAGATAAGTCTCCTCCTAAAGAACCCATTGCACCACCTAATGCATTACTCCTAGGTGTTCCGTTTGGCGTAAGCCAAGAATATCTTAATGCATCTTCTGGAGTTTGAGCACTTATTTGTGTTGCTACACTCAATGATACTAAGAATAAAAATTTCTTCATAATGATTTATTTAAACAATTGCTTTTATCAAAAGATAGATTAGCGACCTCCGCCACCTCTTCTACCGCCTCCAATGAAATTACCTCCGCCACTGCTTCCACCACTAAAGCCTCCTCCACCTCCGCCACCATTGAAACTTGGACTGCTATTGGATCTAACTGGAGCTGAATTAAAGTTATTGTTGTTAGAAAAACGAGAAGGTCTTTCTAGTGAATTAGAATTATTTGTTCTGTTATTGAAAGCAGCATTGCTACTTACTGCTCTTCTCATTAAACTTCCAAAATTATTGTTGTTTACAGTAGCGCTATTGATATTTCTTGACCTTCCACTATTCATATTGGTATTTGGTCTAAAACTACTGCCATTAAAACTTCTATTATTGTTATTGTACCCTGCAAGATTGGTTCTACTTGGCTGCATTGGAATTCGCTCTCTGAATCTTACCACATTATTTGGGAAACCGATGACACCTCCGTTAAATATTGGTCCATATGGATTCCAGTAACCAGCAAAATAAGGGTTCCATCCCCATCCACCGAAACCACCCCATCCACCGAAACCACCCCATCCACCAAAACCTCCCCATCCACCGAAGCCGCCCCATCCTCCAAAACCACCAAACCAAGGATTCCAAGCCCAACTATTCCAACCTCCGAAGCCGCCTAATCCCCAACCACCAAATCCACCTCCCCATCCACCGAACCAAGGATCCCATCCCCAACCACCAAATCCACCTCCCCATCCACCGAACCAAGGATCCCATCCCCAACCACCAAATCCACCTCCCCATCCACCGAACCAAGGATCCCATCCCCAACCAATATTTCCAAAACCCCATCCACCAATTCCCATGCCATAACCCATTGCTAAATTCATTCTATAGCTTGGGTTATTCCAGTAGCCAAAATCGTCAATAGTATTCCATCTATTTCTGTTAGCTACTTTTAATCTTAAAAAACGATCGTCTTGATAGTTTTGGTATTCTTGATAATTTTCTTCTTGTGCAGTATTTGTATTTACTTCCACCACATTGGCTACTTCTCTAGTTGGGGTATCGTATAGGTCATCTTTTGCAATGCTCGCAGTAGTTTGTTGTAAACTTGTACAGCTTGTTTGCAATAAACTAAATGCCAATAAGCCAAAGCTTATAATGCCAAAATGGATGTTAGTTTTTAGATTTTTCATGTTACGATATTTTTTGGTTTTTATATGCCCCTGATTTAGCATACTTTTGACAACCTAAAGGTACAAAAGTTTAATATATAGAGCGTTTTTCGTAGTTGAATTGTTACTACTAAAAATGTTAATATTTTATCAATTATGGCAAAGGAATTAATGACAAGAGCACAAGACTATTCTCAATGGTACAATGACCTTATTATTAAAGGTGATTTGGCAGATTATAGCGCAGTAAGAGGTTGTATGGTAATCAAGCCATATGGTTATGCATTATGGGAAAATATGCAACAAACATTAGACAAAATGTTTAAAGACACAGGGCATCAGAATGCCTATTTTCCTTTGTTTGTTCCTAAATCTTTGTTTGAGGCGGAAGAAAAGAACGCAGAAGGTTTTGCAAAAGAATGTGCGATTGTAACCCATTATCGTTTAAAAACAGATCCCAATAATAAAGGAAAATTGATGGTAGATCCTGAAGCAAAATTGGAAGAAGAATTAATTGTTCGTCCTACCAGTGAAGCGATTATATGGAATACCTATAAAACATGGATTCAGTCATACAGAGATTTGCCCATTTTAGTGAATCAATGGGCCAATGTGGTGAGATGGGAAATGAGAACAAGATTGTTTTTAAGAACAGCAGAATTTTTATGGCAGGAAGGTCATACTGCGCATGCAACCAAAGAAGAAGCTATTGAAGAAACAAAAATGATCTTGGATGTATATGCAGACTTCGCAGAGAATTGGATGGCTATGCCAGTGATTAAAGGGGTTAAGACTCCTAATGAAAGATTTGCAGGAGCTGAAGATACTTTTTGTATTGAAGCTTTAATGCAAGATGGTAAAGCATTGCAGGCAGGTACTTCTCATTTCTTAGGCCAAAATTTTGCAAAAGCATTTGATGTAAAGTTCAGTGATAAGAGTAATCAATTAGATTATGTTTGGGCAACTAGTTGGGGTGTGAGCACAAGATTAATTGGAGGATTGGTCATGACGCATAGTGATGATCAAGGTTTAGTTTTACCACCAAAGATTGCACCATTACAAGTAGTAATTGTTCCTATTTATAAAGGAGAAGAGCAAAAAGCTTTGATTGATGTTAAAGTAAATGAATTCATGCAATCATTCAAAGCGGCTGGAATTAGAGTAAAATATGATGATTCAGATAATCAAAGACCAGGATGGAAGTTTGCAGAATATGAATTGAAGGGCGTGCCTGTAAGAATTGCTATTGGTGCAAGAGATTTAGAGAATAACCAAGTGGAGATTGCAAGAAGAGATACCAAAGAAAAATCTTCCGTTTCAATGGATGGTTTAACCAATACCGTAAGTAAGTTATTGGAAACAATTCAAACCAATTTATTTGAAAGAGCCAAGCAATATAGAGATGAACATATCACTAAGGCAGACACTTGGGATGAGTTTGTTCAAATCTTAGACACTAAGGCTGGATTTGTTTCTGCACATTGGGATGGTAGTGCTGAGTCAGAGGATAAAATTAAAGAATTAACCAAAGCTACTATTCGTTGTATTCCATTGAATAATACACAAGAAGCAGGTAAGTGTATTTTAACGGGCAATCCTTCTACACAAAGAGTTTTGTTTGCAAGAGCTTATTAATGTGTTGCCAGAATGGGCCTAAAACAAAAACCAATACCAGCTGCTTTAACACCTTTTTTGGAAGGGAAGGTTTTGTTATTAGATAAGCCCATTGGATGGACTTCATTTAATATGGTGCAGAAAGTACGTCACTTAACCAAGGTCACCAAAGTAGGACATGCAGGTACTTTAGATCCCTTAGCTACAGGTTTGTTAATTATTTGTACAGGAAAATTCACCAAGCAAATCAACACCTATATGGGTATGACCAAAGAGTATACTGGCTCGATGGTAATAGGTGCGACAACTCCTACTTATGATTTAGAATCGGAACCTGAAAATTTCCAAACTATTGATCATATTATAGAAGAACAAATTAAGGATGCTACAATACAATTTGTTGGGGATATATTACAATTGCCTCCTCAACATTCTGCCATTAAAAAAGATGGGAAAAGATTGTATGAATCAGCAAGACAGGGAATAGAAGTAAAAGTAGATCCAAGGCCCATTACTATTGAAAGTTTTGAGATTACAAGAATTGATTTGCCTACAGTTGATTTCAAAGTGGTTTGTTCTACTGGAACTTATATAAGAAGTTTGGTAAAAGATTTTGGAGATGCATTAGGAGTGGGTGCTTATATGAGTGCACTGAGAAGAACACGTATTGGAGATTTCAAAGTGGAAGATGCAATGCAATGGGAAAATTTGCAAAAAGACATTGAGCAATTATTGGCTAATGACTTTTTAGAAGGGTAATCCAATGCCAAATTGCCAAGCATAATTATTTACTTTAAGATTATTTTTCTTTATCTCAGACCATTGAATGTTTCCGAGATCTAACCATCCGTTATTAGTTGTTCTTGTAGGATCTTTCATTTTTAAAGCATAATCAATTCTGACAATAAAATAATTAAAGTCGAATCTTAATCCAGTACCTACACCAATGGCAAGATCTTGATACAATCTATTCAATTTAAACCCAGCCTTTGCATCTGAATCCGTATCTCTAGCATTCCAGATATTACCCATATCAGCAAAGAGCGCACTACCTAATTTATAAGTTCCCCATTGAAATAAGTTAAATCTATATTCAATATTAGCTTCTAATTGCACATCGCCAAAACGATCAAAATTAACATTGGCAGTACTTGTGTCGTAAAAATTGGAACTTCCCAAGCCCAATTGTCTTAAACCCCAAGCTCGCATACTATAAGGTCCACCTGCAGTAAATTGCTTGAAGAAAGGTAGAGCCCCACCCAGTCTTTTATCTTTACTATAATTATTTCCATAGCCACCCATCAATCTAAATGCCCATTCTGAATAGGAAGACTTAATAGATTTACGCAATTCTATTTCGGCTTTGATATACGTATAAATATTTTTATTGAGTGATGGAATTAAGTTGGTTATTGCGCCAGCTTCTTCTATACCAATCTTGATAAAATTGAATTGGTTAGAGAATTTTTTGGAAGGGGCTGCATGGGTGAAGGTAAATGTTTGACTCATTACATTCCCGTCATTAAATGAAGATCTTAAGAAAGGGTTAAGAAAAAGTAAATCATCCAGCTTTGCAAATTTATTTAATTGATAAATTTCAATATTGATTGGTTTGTAGATGAAATTCTTTTCTGAGGTATTGTTAGTACTTTTCCATTCATATCCCCAACTGGTTGTAAAAGATTTTAATTGGTAATATTCTAATCTGTTAATACTTGAACCGTTTAATAAGAAATTAGATTTAGTAGCGTATTTTCTTGCGTGTTGATGTTTAAAAAAAGGAATCAAAATATTGGGAAAACTATAAGTGTGTCCAACATTAAATAATAAAGTTTGAGCAAATTGGTCTCTAATATTATTTAAATTTAATTCTACTCCTGTTCTAAAGCTTGTAATACTTGGTATAGATTTTTTTGCAACATTTTTATCTCTATAAGTCAAACTGGTTGAAAGTCCCAGTAAATTACCTCCCCCAAGCTGAGCAGAGTTTTTACTACCCTCAATGTCTGCGCTAATACTTCTTCTTAAGCTTGGAACTAACAAATAATGTAAATAGACGCTATCATTTTTTATGTTAGTTCTTGAGTCAATTTGCTGCCATGCCCCTAAGCCACTAAAATTATTTAAAGTTTGAAAAAATTTTGCTTCATTATAAGGCTCTCCAACTTTGATAAAGGATTGTTCTTCAAAAATGCTTGTTTTAAAGAGGGGTTTTTTATAAAGATGTACTATGGATTTGTATTCAATGGTATTTGGACTAATTTGAGTTATTACAGAGTCTGGATTGTCATTCATGCTTAAGTCACTATAAAATAATTGCTTTCCTACTGGATATACTTTATTTGAATTACTATTTGTATTTCTTAATTGAATACTTATTTTCCATTTTGGATTGGATAAATTGAGCTGATTCGCTGAAATCACTTGATCCATCTGAAGCAAGGGATCCAAATTCACCTCCATTAATGAAGGATCTAGGGTGTCAATTTCTGCAAATATTTTTTCCTTAGTAAAATTGTAATATCCATTATTTCGAAATAACTCAACCAATCTATCTAGTTCATTATTGATTATTTGATTTGAGTAGGTATTTCCTTTTTTCAAATAGGATTGTGCTACATTGGCTTTTGCAATTTTTTGTAAATTAGGGTCTGATAGTTCATAAAATACAGAATCAATAATTGTTTTTAATTGCAAATTCACCTTCATTTGAACGGTTGTTCGGTATTCATTTTTTATTGTATCGATATAGTAATGAGGGGTAATAATGGCATTATTGTAACCTTCGGAAGCTAAATAAGCTAGCATGTAGTTGATAGATCTTGGAATTCTATCAGCATGAAATACGACCGGCTGTAAGAGGGTTTTAAAAAAACCAAATTGTCTGATATAGTTTGCTTTTAAACTATCATCCCAATATTCCTCTAAAGCAAATTTCATTTCTTTTTGGAATTGCTTACTTTGTTGTCCTTCAATAATGATTTCGTTTTTGTAAACAAAAGGAGTTTCTTTTGGATAATCATGCACGATAGCCTTTTTGAGGTCAGCGCAGCTGTTTAATAAAAATAGTAGGCCGAATAGGCTATATCTTGAGTAGAATCTAATATTTTTATTGTTCAGTAATGACATAAAGATGATTAGTAAGAATGAGCTCAAATATATTCAATCTTTTGCCCATAAAAAACAATGGGCCCAAGAATCTGTGTTTATCGTTGAAGGACCTAAATTGGTAGAAGAACTTTTAGATTCAGATTGGGAACTTGAAGCTGTTTATTGTTTAGAGCCCTGGTTGAAACAATGGAGTCAACCCATGCCATATTTAACCATTGTTTCCGAACAAGAATTAGAAAGAATAAGTTTACTACAGCAGCCTAATCAAGTACTAGCTTTGGTAAAAAAGAAACAATATAATGCTCCTTTAACATTCAAAGGCAACCTCACTTTGGTATTAGATGGCATTCAAGATCCAGGAAACCTAGGTACGATCATTCGCACTTTTGATTGGTTTGGTGGGAAACAAATTATGGTCACTGAAGATACTGCAGGCTTATTTAACCCAAAAGTTATTCAAAGTACAATGGGTAGTTTTCTGAGAGTAAGGGTAGAAGTTGTTCATGATATTCCAAGTTTATTGAAGAGCCAAGATTTGCCTGTGTATGGTGCAATCTTGAAAGGATCATCTATTTATCAAACAACATTTAAGCAAGAAGGGTTTTTAATTATTGGTAATGAATCAAAGGGTATTAGAGAAGATTTGATTTCTTTAATTGATCATGCTATTGCTATTCCTCAATTTGGGGGTGCTGAATCATTAAATGCTGCAGTTGCAACTGGAATTTTACTATCTCATTGGAAAGGGCAATAATTAATCAAATCGAATAGTCTTGGCAGGGCTTATTTTATTGATCCAAATGGTAGGGATCAAGAAGGAGATATAGCTAATGATGAGTGTTCCAACAATTACCATAATAATCTGTAATGGAACTATTTTTATTGGTAATGTTTTCATGAAATAAGCGGTCTCATCTAATTGAATCCATCCAGTATAGTATTGCAGTAGGGATAGGCCAATGCCAATAACAGATCCTATGGCTATGCCAATCCAATTAATAAAACTTACTTGGTATAAAAATACCTTTCTAATAAACTGTTCATTGGCACCCATTGCGCTCAGTGTACCAATCATATGAACCCTTTCTAAGATTAAAATAAATAAACAGGTAAGTAAGTTCACTACAGCGATAATTAACATAATGGTTACCGCTACATTTCTATTGACTGTTTGTACTCCTATCCAATCAAAAATTTGCGGGTAATCTTCTTCTATGCTTGTTGCCACTGTATTTGGAGGACAAAGCGATTGTATTTTTTGCATTAAATTGGGCACATCTGAGTTTTCATTTATATGAATACTGTAGCCACTTATTTCAGTGCTACCAGAATTTAAAAATTGCAAAACGCCTAAATCAATATAAATAAATTCTGCATCGTATTCTTCTATTCCTGAGTGATATATGCCTTTCACTAAAAATCTTCTTTCTTGAACTGTACCATTTTGTAAAAAGTTGACTCTCACTACAGAGCCAATAGTGGCTCCAATTTTATTAGCAATTTCTTGGGATAAAACTGTTTCATTACTTTTTTCGATAAACAACTGGTTCAAATTTGAACTCATATGTAGAAAAGGGATAGGTTGCCCCTTGTTAATTCCTTTAACAATTATGCCTTCCATTTCTTTTTGATAAGCAATTACTGCTGTTTGAGTGGCATAAGGTTCAACTTGCTTAATTTCAGGCAATTGTTGAATAGCATTTACTAATTGGGGAGATTCATTTAACACATTGCCATTGATAGCATTGATTCTTACAGTACCCCAAAATTGGTAAACTTTTTGTGCAATTTGTTCTTGAAAACCATTGACAATCGAAAGTGTAAGTATAATGGCTGCTATACTTATTGAAGTTGCAGCAATAGAGAGTTTAACAATAAAACTGGTATTGCTTTTGCTTTTTTGGAAGCTCATTCTTTTTGCTATTTCAAAAGCAGTATTCAAGTGGTTTATTTTTTTCAAATCTAACTTATTTATCATTATATATTATGAAATATGGCCTAGTTTCGTATTCAATTAAATACATAGGAATGAAAAAGGCCTTGATTTTTTTATGGATTCTTTTAATGCACACTAGTTTGTTTGCACAATTCAATCCAGATCAAAACATGGATAGTTCCATTCATACCATCTTGGTTCACCCAGAAGGAAGGCCAAGAGATTTACCCATCATAGGGTTAAACGATCCTACAGCTTTGACAGTTAGCTTTGATGATTTTAATTTTAGTTACCAGAACTATTTTTACAGTATTGAATTAGTGGATGATCAATGGCAGTCCGTTCCATTGACTCCATTTGAATATACCACTGGTTTTGCTCAAAATAAGATCAATATTTTTAATATTTCATCCATTGCATTTCAACCTTATTATCATTATCAATTCAATCTCCCCAATCCACAATGTAAGCCAACAAAAGCCGGTAATTATATTCTAAAGGTTTTTAAAGATGGTGATCCATCCAAAATCATTTTTACTAGAAGATTTTATGTAGTGAATTCACTGGTTGGTGTTTTTGGTTCTGTTCAAGAGCCTTTTGACGGCGCCATTTCTAGAACCCACCAGAAAATTCAGTTAAGTTTGGATGTTAAGCAATTATCTTTTTTTCAACCTGATCAAATAAAAGTGGTGGTTATACAAAATCGTCGTTTAAATGATGCTAAAGTAATCACAGAGCCTAGTTTTATTAGAGGTAACAACATGGAATACAATAGTGATAGGGACTTGGTTTTTCCAGGAGGCAATGAGGCAAGGTGGTTGGATTTGCAAAGCTTAAGATTAAGGTCGGATAGGGTACAGCAAATTGATGTAGTAGATGGTTTGACTAGGGTTATTGTAAAACCTGATTTTTCTAAATCCCAAACACCATATTTTACTTTTAATGATTTAAATGGCGCATTTATTATTAGTAATACAGAATCATTGCAAAGTGAATTTCAAAATGATTATGCTAAAGTACATTTTACCTATAAGCCTCCCAATGGGATACCCTACGTTGGAGAAAAATTATACCTAATTGGTGATATTACTCAAAATAAATTGAATAAGGAATCATTAATGCAGTTTAATGTTTTAAAAGGGGTGTATGAAAAGACTATGCTTTTAAAACAAGGTTATTATAGTTACCATTATATTTTAAGAGATATAGAGAAGCCCATACCTATGGATGATTACAAGGAAACAGAGGGAGATCATTGGGAAACAGAGAATAGTTATACCATCTTTGTTTATTATACAGCGCCTGGTGCCAGATATCCTATGATTGCAGGATTTTCGACTATAAATTCAAGGCAAAATTGGTAGGTTAATCACTTGTCTTTTAGTACCTTTGCAGCGGCAGGTCTTGCACGACCAGCTCCTGCTGAACCTCCCCAGGACAGGAATGTAGCAAGGATAGGCGGTTGTAGCGGTGCGATGTAAGTAGCCTGCCACTTTTTTCATATTATAAACCTTCCCATATGAAATTTTTTATTGACACTGGTAATTTGGCACAAATCAAAGAAGCCAATGAACTAGGTATCTTAGACGGTGTAACTACCAACCCTTCATTAATGGCCCAAGTGGGTGTTAAAGGAGAAGCTGCTATTGCTGCACATTATAAAGCTATTTGTGAAATTGTTAATGGTGATACTAGTGCCGAGGTATTGTCTACTGATTTTGCTACCATGGTTGAAGAAGGAAAGAAATTAGCTGCTATTCATCCAAATATTGTGGTGAAAGTACCCATGATTAAGGATGGTATTAGAGCGATTAAATGGTTTACTGATAATGGAATTCGTACAAACTGTACATTGGTATTCTCTGCAGGTCAAGCTATTTTAGCTGCCAAAGCAGGTGCAACATATGTATCTCCATTTATTGGAAGAATTGATGATAGCTCTTGGGATGGAATGGAGCTAATTAGCCAAATCCGTCATATCTATGATGTACAAGGTTTTCAAACACAAATTTTAGCAGCTTCTATTAGAAATGCTTTACATATTGTAAAAGCTGCTGAAGCTGGTGCAGATGTATGTACTTGTCCATTAGATTCTATCCTAGGATTATTGAAACATCCTTTAACAGATATTGGTTTAGCGAAGTTCTTGGAAGATGCTAAGAAGATGTAATTTAGAAGTGCTTATTTTAAAAGGTAAAAGCTAAAAAAATTATAAATAAAAAGAGAGGACTCCTTTACGGAGTCCTCTCTTTTTATTTACAGGGGAAACTTCTAGTATTTATGTACTTTCTTTTTAATCATACCACCCTTAGTATCTTTTACAGAATTCATTACCACAAAAGCAGTCGGCGTAATTTTTTCAATTTCGACATTCAACTTATTCATTTCAAGTCTAGTAATTACTGTATATATAATATCTATATCTTGTCTTTCACCTCTTTTGCCAATTCCTTTTTTTCCTTGATAAGTTGTAACACCTCTACCCATGGTATTTACGATCATTTCTTGAATTTCTTTAGAATGAGATGAAATAATGGTTACACCAACATATTCATCAATGCCATCAATCAAAAAATCTAGAAATTTGGAGGCAGCAAAATAAGTAATTAGGGAATATAAAGCTGATTCAATTGAAAGTAAAAATGCTGCAGATCCAAATATAAAAATATTCACAACAACAATTATATCACCAATAGTTACACCTATTTTTTTACTTAAGTAAATCGCTAGTACTTCTGTTCCGTCAATGACACCTCCGCCACGAATTGTCAATCCAATTCCTGCTCCCAAAAATATTCCTCCAAACACTGCTACCAATAGTTTGTCATTGGTAATATTGGGAAACTCCACCAAGGCCAAACAAAGTCCTAGACCAATAATTGCAAAGGCAGTTTTAATGGCAAAATGCTTTCCTAATGTAAAATAACTCATTATCACAAACGGAATATTGATCAATACAATCAAAATTGAAACAGGAAATTTCGTGGTTTCTGAAATTAATAAGGAGATACCAGTTACACCACCGTCAATAAAATGATTAGTTAATAAAAAACCTTTAAATCCAAAACTTGCTGAGAATATACCTAAAACAATCAATACGATACTCTTGGTTTCTGATTTTATGGTAATCCATAATTGTAGATATCGCTTCGCTGCTCTATAACTTGATTCTGGATGGTTCATATTAACAATGTTTTAATGCTTCTTTCTTGGAAAGATTATTCAATAATGGATGTGCCTTTACAAACTGAATCACCCATTTTTTATTGGTATAAGCATACGCGCGTAATGCCCATCCAATGGCTTTTCTTACAAAGAAGTCTTCGTGCAATTGACTGTTCTCAATATATTTACTTAATAAATTTGTATCGGTATTTGTTTTGTAAGTGAGTTGAAATAAAATGCTCATTCTAATCAACCATTTATTGCTAGATTGATTCCATCTATTAGTATAAGTTTCAATAAGTTCTGAGTGCAATAAGAAAAACTTACTAATTACATGAGTGTTTGTACTATCTACTGAATCCCACCAACTTTTATGGGTAATCATCCATTCAATTAAAGGAATCGTTTTGATAGACCATATTTTTTTATGGTGTCCAAGTAATTCTATAGCAAAATAATGCAATTCTCTTTGAGGTTCGTTAAAACACTCTTTGATAAGCTTACTTAATTCAGCATGATCTTTAATTGGATGCGTTTTATAAAAAGTCTTACAAAGTTGTCTTCTCAAAGGTGTTTTAATTCCATAAAATTCAAACTGATGCAATAGGTATGCTTTCGCTCCTTTAGCAATTTCTTTATCAGCATGCTTGCTGAATATTTTTTGAATCTCTTTTAAATAGGGGTGCGGCATATTATACAATTATAATCCAACCACTCTTTTATTGAAAGCGCTGTTTCTTGCAGCTTCTAATATTCTAATGATGTTTTTTCCTTCCTGTGCAGATGTAGGCACTTCAGCATTATTTAAAATTGCATCCGCCATTTTTTCATAAAAGATTCCATAATTACCCGCCTTACTTGGAATCACCCTATGTGAAATCAATCCATCATTATCTGTATACAAAGTACCATAGTCCTCTTTTGATTCAACGCCCCAGTGATCTGCTCCTGGTATCTTGCCAGCAATCAAATCTGCTTCTTGCACATCCGATCTGTTTTTAATAAAACTACCTTTTGTGCCATATATTTTATAGCCAGCTAATTGCGTCATAAATACCATACCACTGGTTAAAGTAATACGATGTCCTGGATAATACAATATCAAATGGAAATAATCATCTACAATACCTACTTTTCTAGTAATTCTGATATCTGCAAAAACAGCTAAAGGCATACCTGATAATAGTATTGCTTGGTCTACTAAATGAGGGCCTAGGTCATATAAGAGTCCTGCTCCAGGTGTTACAGATTCTTTATGCTTTTTAGGGCTTAAGGTTGTTCTATATCTTTCAAAACTTATTTGAACATCTAAAAAGTCTCCAATGGCATCTTCTTTGATTAATTGTTGGATGGTCAAGAAATCTGCATCATATCTTCTGTTGTGGTAAACGGCTAATTTCAATCTTTTTTGTTTAGCGATATCATCTAGCTCTTGTGCTTCAGCTGAAGTGATGGTAAATGCTTTTTCACACACCACATGTTTGCCTGCTAACAATGCTTGTTTAGTGTAAGTGTAATGTGAATCGTTTGGACTATTTACTACAATTAAATCAATGGATGCATCTGTTAAGATTTCTTCATAACTACTATAAGATTTAGTACCAGGGTAGGTTGCTTCAATATTTTTTGAAGAACGCTCCCAACTGCCAACTAATGTAAAATGAGGGTTGCTTGCAATAAATGGCGCATGAAAGACTTTTCCGCTCATACCAAAGGAAACAAGTGCTGTTTTTATCATAACTCAAATGTAAGGAAAAAAGGAGTCCTTATTAAGAGACTCATTTAAAGAATAAGTTAAGGGTTTTATAAAACAAAAACCCTCTGAAAATTCAGAGGGTTTTTAAAATTAAGAAGATGCGAATGCATCTGATGTGTTAATTAATGTTAGGCTTTAAATTTTTTATAAAAGCCTGCAAAAAGCACTACCCAGCTACTTGCTTTCTGATAATGTTCAATGCACCACCTGCTTTAAACCACTCAATTTGTTGTTGGTTATAAGTATGGTTTGCTTTGATAGTATCAGTAGTGCCATCCTGATGTGTTAACACTAAAGTTAATGGAGTATTTGGAGCAAAGCTAGTTAAGCCTGTTACATCAATGCTATCGTCTTCTTGAATCTTATCGTAATCTGCTTTATCTGCAAATGTTAAAGCCAACATACCTTGCTTTTTCAAGTTGGTTTCGTGGATTCTTGCAAAAGATTTAGTTAATACTACTCTAACACCTAAATGTCTTGGTTCCATCGCTGCGTGCTCACGAGAACTACCTTCTCCGTAGTTTTCATCACCTACTACAATTGTTCCAATACCTGCAGCTTTATAAGCTCTTTGAGTATTTGGAACGGTATCGTAATTGCCAGTGATTTGACTCTTTACATTGTCAGTCTTCTCGTTAAAGAAGTTCACTGCACCAATTAATAAATTGTTAGAGATATTATCTAAGTGGCCACGGAATTTTAACCAAGGACCCGCCATAGAGATATGGTCTGTGGTACATTTTCCTTTAGCTTTAATCAATAATCTTAAAGATTTTAAATCAGTTCCTTCCCATGCTGTAAATGGATCTAATAATTGTAAACGCTTAGATGCTGGATCAACTGCTACAACTACTTTTGAACCATCTTCAGCAGGTGCTTGATATCCTGCATCTTCCACAGCAAAACCTTTTAGTGGTAATTCATCACCAGTAGGAGCGTCTAATTTAACTTGCTCACCTTTATCGTTTGTTAATGTATCTGTTAATGGATTGAATGTTAAATCTCCAGCAATCGCTAATGCAGTAACTAATTCTGGAGAACCCACAAATGCATAAGTGTTTGGATTGCCATCAGCACGCTTTGCAAAGTTTCTGTTGAAAGAGTGAACAATGGTATTCTTTTCTTTTTTCTCAGCACCTACACGCTCCCACATACCAATACAAGGTCCACATGCATTCGCAAATACTTTAGCTCCAATTTGACTGAACACATCTAAGAAGCCATCTCTTTCAATGGTATATCTTACTTGCTCAGAACCTGGAGTAATCATGTATTCTGCCTTAGTAGTTAAGCCTTTTTTCGCCACTTGCTTTGCTAAGCTCACAGCACGACTGATATCTTCATAAGAAGAGTTGGTACAGCTACCAATTAAACCTACTTCCACTTTGGTAGGCCATCCGTTAGCAGCTGCTACTTCTTTCATTTTTGAAATAGGAGTAGCCAAGTCTGGAGTGAATGGTCCATTTAAATGAGGTTCTAAAGTATCTAAGTCGATTTCGATTACTTGATCGAAATATTTTTCTGGATTTGCATATACTTCTGCATCTGCGGTTAAATGTTCTGCAACAGCATCTGCTAAGGCAGCCACATCTGCACGACCTGTTGAACTTAAATATCTGCTCATACTTGCATCGTAACCAAATGTAGAAGTGGTAGCACCAATTTCTGCACCCATGTTACAAATCGTTCCTTTACCAGTACAGCTCATGCTAGTTGCACCTTCACCAAAATATTCTACAATCGCACCAGTGCCACCTTTTACTGTTAAGATACCAGCTACTTTTAAAATCACATCCTTAGGGGCAGTCCATCCGTTCAACTTACCTTTTAATTTAATACCAATTAACCTAGGCCATTTTAATTCCCAAGCTAAACCTGCCATTACATCACAAGCATCAGCACCACCCACACCAATGGCTAACATACCTAAACCACCAGCGTTTACTGTGTGAGAATCGGTACCAATCATCATACCACCAGGAAACGCATAATTTTCTAAAACTACTTGGTGAATGATACCAGCACCAGGCTTCCAGAAACCTAAACCATATTTATTTGAAACAGAAGCTAAGAAATCATATACTTCTTTACTTTCTGTTGTTGCTACTTGTAAGTCTTGTTTTGCTTCTACTTTTGCAGAGATTAAGTGATCGCAATGCACTGTACTTGGTACAGCAACTTTAGGACGACCTGCTTGCATAAATTGCAATAAAGCCATCTGTGCAGTTGCATCTTGCATGGCCACACGGTCTGGCGCGAAATCAACATAAGAACCACCTCTTTCGAAGCCTTCTAATTTTTGGTCACTATGTAAATGAGAAAATAAAATCTTTTCAGATAAAGTAAGAGGACGTCCTAACATTTTACGAGCCGCTTCCACTTTCGCTGGCATTTCAGCGTATACTTTTTTGATCATTTCGATATCAAACGCCATAGTTGTAAATTTTAATTTTTAAGCTGGTGCAAAGGTAATAAAAATGAATCCCGCTGCCTTCAAAAAAGTATAAATAATGTCCACTTTTTTTGATAGATTTGGTTATAAATCAACCGGGAATGATTCAAAAATTCAGAGATTTCTTAGAATTACATGCTTTTGGGGTTTGTTCCGCCCTGGGCGAGCGCTTGGGCATTGCCAGTGCCAAGATTAGAATGTGGTTTATCTATATCTCTTTTTTGACCCTGGGTTCTCCAGTAGTCCTCTATTTTGTATTGGCTTTTGTTAGAAGTATCAAGCACTATATACTATTGGGCAAAAGAAACCCGATCAAGTACTAGATCACCGCTTTTCGTAATCTTACTAGTTTTTCCAACAATGGTTCTAATAAATCTAATGGTAACATATTTGCGCCATCACTTTTAGCTACAGAAGGGTTAGGATGGGTTTCAATGAATAATCCATCTGCACCTGTGGCAATAGCTGCTTTCGCAATGGTTTCAATTAAAGCAGGATTACCACCAGTTACACCACTGGTTTGATTAGGTTGCTGTAAGGAGTGTGTACAATCCATAATTACAGGCACATTATTCTCTGCCATAGCAGGAATATTTCTGTAGTCGACTACCAAATCTTGGTATCCAAATGTATTACCTCTTTCGGTCAACATAATTTTTTCGTTTCCTGCCAATCTAATCTTGTCTACTGCAAATTTCATAGAGGCGCCACTTAAGAATTGTCCTTTTTTTACATTCACAATTTTACCAGTGGTTGCAGCAGCTGCTAATAAATCTGTTTGTCTACATAAGAAAGCAGGAATTTGCAAAATGTCGATGAATGCTGCTGCCATAGCTGCTTCATCATGTGCATGAATATCAGAAGTAGTAGGCAAGTTAAATGTTTGTCCTACTTTTTTGATTAAAGATAATCCGTTGTCATCACCAATACCTGTAAATGAATTAGCACTAGTTCTATTGGCTTTTCTATAACTTGCTTTAAATACATAAGCAATTCCTAGATTTTTACAAATGCTAGAGACTCTTTCTCCAATTTCCATCACCAATGCTTCACTTTCCACCACACAAGGTCCAGCAATTAGAAAGAATTGATTAGGATCGTAAGATTGAGTTTTAAAATGATCTTGTAAATAAGAAGGAATCATGCTATTTGTTTTTCGACTTCAAAGGTACACAATTAAGCCTAAAATCTTAAGCCCAGCGTTAAACCTCCGCCTCTAATTCCAGCCCAAGGACCTTCCATATCAGCTATAGCCCCAGTCGGCGTTACTGTTGCAGTAACTTTAAATGGATTGGCATTGATATTGTTTAGGTTCTTTTGTAATGCTGCTTGAGCTTCTGCTGGGAATTTAGCACCTGGCAATGGCGTGAATTCCAACTTTCCATTAGAGCTACCATAGTGTCCGCCAATCATCCAAAAATCAAGAACTAGTTTGGTGGCCAATTGAAATTGCATACCTACATATACTCCCATACTTTGAGATCGGATAGTCCCTTCTAATATAGCTGTTTTATTTTCTACAATAGGTTGTAAAGTAGTCGTTGAAATAGAATTATAAGAATAGTTTACTGGAATAGATAAATCAAAATTGGCAAACCTTGTGTAAGGTGCTATATAAAAGCCAGACATTTTCTGAATACCTAAGTAAAACCTTCCTTCAAAAGTCAATGCTGTATTACCCACTTGGAAATTATCAAAATTAATATCATCACTTTTAATAAATTTCTTAGCCAAGCTTTTTAAAGGAAGTGCAGTTTTGGGCATACTTCTATAACTTGCTGCAATTGAAACAAATGGGAGTACATTTTTTTCAAAAGTTAAATTGTAGTTCTTTAAGGCAACTGAGGAAAGATTGGATTTTAAAATATGGTTCCCTCCAATTAATTTTTGAGCAGTTGCATTCAAGTTGATGAATACTAGTAAAACAACAATTATTTTTTTCATTGTAGCATTTATTTTAACAGCGGGAGGGTTCTTATTTTTGTTTCTTAAAAGCCAAGTCAGCAACAGTTCTTTTGTCCAAAACAGATAATGTGTGATCTCTTACTTCAGCCATTACTTTATTGATACCACATTTCTTTTCATTACAATCACTACATTTTTCATAAAAATGTAAGCTTACACATGGTAACAATGCAATAGGCCCTTCGATGGTTCTAAAAATTCCGGATAATTTAATTTTACTTGGAGGGGTAGCAAAAAAATAGCCACCATGCTTTCCTTTCTTACTCTCCAAAAAACCTGCTTTCTTTAATTCCAAAAGAATGTTCTCTAAAAACTTTAATGGAATATTTTTATGGGAAGCAATATCCGCAATCAAAATAGGGGACTCCGAATTTTGTTCGGCCATATAAGTTAAGGCTTGCAGCGCATATTGTGTTTTCTTAGATAACATAGTTTCAACTTATAATCCTAGTACTTCTTTCATGGTAAAGATACCATTTTTTTGAATGGCGAACTCGGCAGCTAATACCGCTCCACTAGCAAATCCTTTGCGTGTGTGTGCTGTATGGATGATTTCAATATCATCAATTGGAGAGCTGTATTTTACTTGATGGGTACCAGGAGCAGGATCAATTCTTTCTGAATGAATCAGTAATTGGTTAGGCGCTGCAGTTTGATCATTGATCCATTGATCTTTTCTGCGTAGATTAGCTAAGATTTGCTCGGCTAAAGATATGGCAGTTCCACTAGGAGCATCTTTCTTTTCTGTATGATGTATTTCTGTCATACTCACATCATAATCTGCGTAGGGGTCCATTAATTTGGCCAAGTATTTATTCAATTCAAAAAACAAGTTCACTCCAATACTATAATTGCTGGAATATACTAAGCAGCCATTTTTTTCTTTATAGGCTGTTTCAATTTCATTCCAATGTTCTAGCCAGCCAGTAGAACCAGAAACCACAGGAATACCAAATGCAATACATTTTTTAATATTCTCTACCGCGCTATGGGGTCCGGTAAATTCAATCGCCACATCTGCTTTTTGGATATTGTCTGCAGTAAAATCTTGCGCATTACTCACATCTATCTTTAACACTATTTCATGCCCTTTTTGTAGCGCAATCTCCTCAATAGCTTTACCCATTTTCCCGTAACCAATTAATGCTATTTTCATAAGAAAGATTTTTTATTTAGAACTATGATTTTTAAAATGTAATTGAAGCGATAGGCCAGCTTGTCTGAATTGTGGCTGATAATTTGGCTGAATTTTTAAACTCAAATCATTATTAATATCAAATTCTTTCAAATGTCCAGAGACAGTTGCATCTAAAACATTCAAACCCCATCCCAGTATAAACCACATGATAGAGTAGTCTCTATCTTTTCTGAATATATTTCTATAACTCTGTAAACTCGCTAAACCTAAATTTTTTAAAGCAGGATCTATTTTAGATATATCAGCGTTATCGCCCATAGATTCTTTGAATCTAGCTTCATAGGCAAATTTCGCTTTGCTATATAAATCAGCATTGTATTGATATGTAGCAGCGGGTATAGCTAATACACCATAAACAAGCGGTATTTTCCAATACTGTTTATTATAAATCTGTCCCCAACCTGGAATCATGGCTGATCTTTGTGTTGCAATTCTAGGTATATGTCTTTTAATAGAAACAGTAATGGTAGAATCTGATGTGCTAACTTTTTCTTGTCCAAAAAGGGATGCATGAATTAGGCACAATAAGAGTATAGAAAAAAAAGCTTTCATCTTAGCTGATGCTTAGTTGCATTGCTTCTAAAATTTTGTTCAAGCCATTTAAGTCAGCATACTCAACGGTGATTTTTCCACTTCCATTTTTTTGATGTTGCAAATGCACTTTAGAAGAGAAATGATCACATAACTTATCTTCCAACTTTTTATACACTGGAGATAATTGGTTGGGGTTTGCTTTAGGGCCATTTGTTTTATGGGGAATTACTTGCTTTAACAATGCTTCTGCTTGTCTAACAGTCAATCCCTTGTCCATGATTTCCTTGAAAACAAACAACTGCTTGTCCACCTCTCTTCCAATCAATAGCTTCGCTAGGCTTACACTTAACTGACCGCTTCTCACTGCTGCTTGTATGCTTGGTGGTAATTCTAATAAACGAATATAGTTCGCAATAGTGGATCTGTCTTTACCCATTCTCTCTGCTACTTGCTCTTGTGTATAGCTTAATTCATCCATCATGCGTTGATAGCTTAAAGCAATTTCAATTTCATTTAAATCAACTCTTTGTAGATTCTCTAATAAAGCTAGTTCAAGTAATTCTTTATCATTAACTTGTCTGATGTATGCAGGAACATCTACTAAACCAGCTAACTTTGCTGCACGAAATCTTCTTTCACCAGCAATCAATTGATATTTACCATCACTTAATGAAGAGACTGTTAATGGCTGAATAATATCGTGTAACTTAATAGAGTTAGCAAGTTCTTGCAATGCTTTCTGATCAAAATCTTTTCTAGGATTTTTTGGATTGACAATAATATTTGCCAAAGCCACTCTATTGGTTGCAACTGCTTTTTCAATGGCAGCAGGCTGTACTTTACCAGCAGGATTTTTATATTCTGCATCCATGTTTTGTAAAAGGGAACGTAGGCCCTTTCCAATCAAATCTTTATTGGGTATACTCTTGCTCATGATTAGTCAATTATGCGCTCGGCATTACTCATATTAGTCATGCCATTTTTTTGTAAAATTTCTTTAGCCAAGTTTAAATAGTTTACAGTGCCTTTACTATCCGCATCATATAAAATAACTGGCTTCCCAACACTAGGCGCTTCACTTAATCTGGTATTTCTATGAATAATGGTAGAGAATACCATATCATCAAAATGCTTTCTTACTTCACTTACTACTTGATTGCTTAATCTTAATCTACCATCATACATGGTCATTAAAATTCCTTCAATTTGTAATTCTGGATTTAACCTGCTTTGAACAATTTTTACTGTATTCAATAATTTACCTAAACCTTCTAATGCAAAGAATTCACATTGAACTGGAACAATGACACTGTCAGATGCTACCAAAGCGTTCACTGTAATTAAACCCAAAGAAGGCAAACAATCAATAATGATGAAATCATATTGGTTTTGAACCGGCGACAATAAATTCTTTAAAACGTTTTCTCTATTAGGTAGATTCACTAATTCAATTTCTGCACCCACTAAGTCAATATGAGAAGGGATTAAATCCAAATGTGGAATCTCTGTTTTTAAAATGATGTCAGACAATGGAGTTTGATTGATCATCCCATCATATAAACTTGTGGTGATATTATGTAAATCAAAACCAACACCCGTTGTACTATTTGCTTGAGGGTCAGCATCAATCAATAAGGTCTTGTACTCTAAAACAGCCAAGCTTGCAGCAATATTGATTGCAGAGGTGGTTTTTCCAACACCCCCTTTTTGATTTGCTATACCTATAATTCTTGCCATAAACTGGAATCCTTAATTTCTGCCAAAAATAAGGTATAAATGGTAACATTTTGGGATTAAATTAACCCATTCTAGGCCTTTTAGAACTAATTTTGGGTTCTTAATTCCAACTATGCGTAGCCCCATTTTTATATTCGTCTTTGTATTGATATTGATTCTCATTGATTTTTACATTTATCAGGTTTTAAAGACCCTCAGTCAGGGTGCTTCATCCCAGCTAAAGTCCATCATTTTTGTAGTCTATTGGGCGTTATGTCTCATCAGTCTAAGCAGTTTTTTGCTCTTCCCCTTTATCAATAATCCATATTTTAAGCAATATATCTTTTCAATAAGCATTGGCTGGGTGCTAACACAGGTTTTGATGGTGATGTTCTTTTTGTTAGATGATGTAAGAAGAGGTACTTTTTGGACAGTGGGTCAAATTAGTTCAGCAACTGGGGCACAATTTTTAAATACAGAGAAGGGTATTCCTAGATCTACTTTTTTAAGTTGGTTGGGGGTTGGCTTGTCTTCTACTTTATTTTTTTCCTTGTTATATGGTTTCGGTAATAAATACAATTACCAATTAGTCCGTCAAAAAATAAAACTTAAGAACTTACCAGATGCATTCAAAGGTTTTAAAATTATTCATATTAGTGATATTCATAGTGGAAGTTTGAAAGAAAAAGAAGCGGTACTAAAAGGTATTCAATTAATCAATCAACAAGAAGCCGATGTAGTATTGTTTACTGGAGATTTAGTGAATGATCGTGCAACAGAAATGCGTGATTGGAAGGATGTATTTAGCCAAATCAAGGCAAAAAATGGTGTTTATAGTACCTTGGGAAATCATGACTATGGTGATTATGTTCAATGGGATTCTGTGGAAGCTAAGCAACAAAATTTAAGAGATTTAGCCAATGTGCATGAGCAAATGGGATGGAGATTGTTGATGAATGAAAATGTTGCTATTGAGAAAGATAATGCTACCATTAGATTGGTGGGTATTGAAAACTGGGGGGCCAAAGCAAGATTTCCAAAGTATGGTAAAATGGATTTGGCTATGCAAAATGTGGATCCCACAGAGACTATTATTTTATTAAGCCATGATCCAAGCCATTGGGAGGCACAAGTGCAAAAGCAATACCCACAAGTGGATTTAATGTTATCCGGGCACACACATGGTATGCAATTTGGGTTAGAAAATCCTTATTTCAAATGGAGTCCTGTTCAATGGGTATATAAACAGTGGGCAGGAGTGTATCAACAAGCAGATCAACAATTGTATGTAAATAGAGGATTTGGATTTTTAGGCTATCCTGGAAGAGTAGGTATTATGCCAGAAATTACTTTAATTGAATTAACCTCGTAACATTTTTGTTGTTTTTTCGTTATTACTTTAAATTAAATATTCATTTTATGAAAAAGTATATTCTTTTTTCATTTTTATTTATTTCATATGCCAGTTTTGGACAAGAATATGTCAATTTTGGTGTTAAGGTTGGACAAAACTTTACTAAAATTGATAATGTAGTTGCTGATAGAACAAGAGCATCTTTTCATATTGGTGCAATTGCCAATATTCGTTTAACGAATTTATTAAGCCTTGCGCCTGAAGTTATTTTATCTCAAACAAAATTAGAAGCAGATCCAACATTGATGGATTTAGTGGGCAGTAATAATTTGCAACCAGAAACCTATCATTTAAATTATCTATCCTTCCCAGTACTATTACAGGTAAAGCCAACTAATAAATTGGCTATTGAGCTAGGACCTCAATATAGTGTTTTGATGAGTCAATCCAAGGATGGTAAAGAATTAGCTTCTATGGCTTTTAAATCTGGTGAATTTGCATTTATCGGAGGTGCAAGAATTCAGTTTTCTGGAATTGCAGCTTACGGTAGATATGTTGTGGGCATGCAAGATATCAATGCATTACAAGAACAGCAACATTGGAAAACCAGACAATGGCAATTAGGTATAAGCTTAAAGTTATTTGGTTTTTAATTGCTTTTTTAAATCAGTAATGGTTGTTATTACATCTTGGAGTATTGCTTGTTGCTCAAGTATAAAGCTGTTGTTATCAATTTTTCCAATCACCTTATTCATTTCTTCTTCGTTTTCGTAAACCATTTTTCTATATGGATTTTTATAATCCTTAGATCTTGTAAATAAAATGCTCTCAGTGATATTGGTTTTAATAGCTAAGTATTTATCCAATAAATCAACCAGTGTGCTTGTTTTAAAGTGCTCCAATTTTTTTCCAGTGATTAACTCTAAAGCAGCTAAGGCATGTGCTGTTTTTTGTTGAGTGTATTTAGAAGAAGCTGTTTGATAAAAATCATGTACTTCATCCCATGAGCTAATATGATCGTTTTTTATTTGACTCAATAAATTTTGAACAGTCTTAGTTTGCATGAGTTGTCCACCAACATTGGTCCATTGCATATCTTTTGCGCCTGATTTTAAGCCATTTACAGCAGCTATGATAGATTTATGTTTCTTAGAGCTTAACTCATTTACTAGGGCGTCCATTCCATACATTAAAATCATCTTTTCAAACATATGGTAAGCGTCATACACTTTCACCAATCTGGTTTTTCGCTTGCTGTTTTCAAATCCTTCGGCAAAAATTTCTAAACTATCAATTTCTTTCTTTGTTCTTGTATGCAAGAGTTTCTTTCCTAACTCGATAATTGCTTTATCTGAGTTTTGTTGTAATTTTTTGTCTTTAGCAATCGCAGCTTTAGCCACTGCATTGGCTAAAATATCTAAAGAATTGATTAATTCATTCACCGAATCAGGTGCTAAATAATTGTATTCAAAAATTGGTGTCTTGTCAATTCTTTTATCTCTATCAATGTATTTCCAGGCATTTCTTGCTAAGGCATAAAAATTATATAAAAACCAATAGCCTGGCATAATCAATAATTCATCATTCTTTGGGTCATTACTGATTAAAGAGAAGGGTAGAGGTATATTTAATTCATATGCATAATCCCCCTTATTCAATAAAGCGAAACTTGCAAAAATGGAATTATGTTTAATGCTTACACATAAACCTGGCCAAAAGCCTCTGCCCATAATCACTTCACCATCTGCACCTCTACTATTATGGTTGGATCCTAATGTTGCACCAGCGGCAATATTGGATTGACCCATTACCAATGCAGCACATAAGAATGAATTATTATGATGTTGCTCGTGTGCTGGGAAGATCAAAGAGTTTAACACTTCGCAACAAGAGATAGTCGCATTGGTTCCTAAGTAGGAGTTGATTAATCTTGCACCATATTTTAATTGTGAATAGTCAGAAAGTACAAATCTTACCGCTTTGATTCCATAAAATACTCTACAACCATATCCAATAATACCATTCACTAATTCACAGCCTTCCCCAATTTGTGTTTTTGCTTGAGGATCTGAATTAATGGTTACATTCTTAATTTTATTGGCACCTTTCAAATAAGCGTCCGGTCCAATCCAAACATCTTTGATGATTTTACAATTCTTAATGACTGTTCTATCACCAATCTTACCATAATATCCCAATTTATTATCATAGCGCTTATCTGTTAATTCAATAAACTTCTTTTGTAAAATATCATCCTGTCTATTTCTGGTCCACAGATATGCATCCGCAGCTGTCATGCCATTAAAAGGCAATACTTTTCTACCTGTATTCTCATTGCAAAGCTCCATCCAAATTCTTACATCAGATGATTCTCCTTTTTTTAGTATACCATTTCCAAATTTGGAATGATTGGTGGCGACTATTTCATTTACGTTGGTGATAATTACTTCGTTTCCTAATATATAATGAGATAAATAATTCACATTATGTATAGCAACATTATTGCCAAAATCACAACTAATAATGGTAGAGTTATAAATACCAACTGGTACAATTAAATCGCTAAAGCATAAACAATGATTTTCTAATTCACCAATTCGTATCAAACCAAAGAAAGCACAATTCTTCACCAACTCTGGATTGAACTTAGATGAAACTAAAATCTTCGTCCAATCATCACTTGTATTTCCATTTCGTACAAGAATCTCAATCTCCAATGCAGAAAGACTTCTGTATTGAATACCACTTCTGTTTTGCTTATCTCTTAAATAGTATTCGTTCTTACCCTTAGGTGGTTCTGGTATAAACCCATAACCTAGTTGTTGAATAGGAAGTTTTTTGATATTATTCATACATTACTTATTTAAATAGTGCAGGATGTATTTCATCCCAATTAGTTTGTTCTTGATATTTTTTTGCAACCAATAAAATGGTCGCTTCGTCGTATAATTTACCAACAAAACTAATTCCAGTTGGAGTATTTGATTTTTTATTAAATCCATCTGGTACACATACTACAGGATGTCCCGTTAAGTTGGTGATAGCTGATTGATTACCATCCCCTCTTGAAGGACAAATGATAGCATCGAATTGATTGATTACCTCATTTACTTTTTTCATTAATACATATCTATGTCTTTGAGCGTTAATATATTCTACTGCAGGAACAAATCGTGCAGTTCTAAACTGGTTTGGCCAGTCGTTTTTTGTTTGTCTTGTTAAAGCATCATCAATATTCAACCTTGTCATTTCGTCAAATTGCGCTGCACATTCTGCTCCAATTATCACATCCATAATATTAAACTGATAAATACCACTGTCAGGGAAAATTACTGGAACCAATTCAATACCCATTTGTTTAAATACTGCTAATGTTTTTAAATTATTATTATTGGTGTCCTTAATCTTGTCAAAGTAATTCTTAGCGTAACCAATCTTTAATTTTTTAATATCATTTTTATCAGTATAATTAAATGGCATATTTACCGCACTTCCATCTTTACCATCAGTACCATGTATATAATGAAATACAATCGCCGCATCAGCGGCAGATCTGCAAATAGGCCCTATTTTATCTAAACTATAACTTAATGCCATTGCACCAGTTCTACTAATACTACCAAAAGTTGGTCTTAAACCTGTTGCGCCACATGTGGTAGAAGGTGAAACAATACTGCCCCAGGTTTCTGTACCAATCGCAAATGGAACCAATCCAGCAACTGTAGCGGAAGCCGAACCTGCAGATGATCCAGAAGAACCATACATGAAGTTCCAGGGATTTTTTGTTCTTCCGCCATACCAATAATCTCCCATAGCCAATGCTCCAAGCGTAAACTTGGCAACTAATACAGCTCCTGCTTCTTTTAGTCTTATATAAACATATGCATCTTCTTCAATTACTTGATTTTGATAGGGCGCTGCTCCCCAGGTTGTTTTAGTTCCTTTTACAGCAAATAAATCTTTTAAGCCATAAGGTATGCCATGTAACAATCCTTTGTATTGTCCTTTGGCAATTTCTTCATCTGCTTTTTTTGCTTGTTGAAAAGCAATATCTTCTTGTATACTAATTACACATTGTAGAGTATCTCCCCATCTTTTTATTCTTTGAATAAAAAATTTAGTAAGCTCTAAAGAACTAATTTTTTTATTTTTTATCAAAGAAGCTAATTGTTCAATTGAATAAAAAGCTAAATCATTTTTATTATTTGGAAGCTGAATGTTGTTATCTAAAGCCCAATTTATTTCCGTTTGCTTATGATTGAATTTCATTCCAGGCAATAAAGGTGTTTGCCACATGCTTAAGGGAATGCTATTTGGAAGTGATAATTTATGCATTGCTTTATAGTTTGCCAAATTATCTATAACATCAGAATATAATGTATCAATCTCTTTTGTAGTAAAATCTAAATCAAAAATCTTTGCAGTAGAGAAAAGGTCTGATTTTTGAATAGTGCTATCTTGCGCAGATACTATAAAGCCAATTAGCAAAAATAATTGTAGTAAAAGTATACGCATAGTTAATTGTTTTAATTCAAACAAAGATACTGCCTACCTACCTGATTTCGAATTGCTATGTCTTCTTTTTTGACCCCCTTTTGCGCCAAATCCACCAGCATGTTGAGCTGCTCGACCTCTGGTATTCTTTGGTTTTCCCCATCCTGCGTCTTTGGAACTCTTGTTGGCATGAAATTGTTGCATAGGATAAGGATGTTCTGCATTAACAGGAACTTTCTTTCCAATGAGTTTTTCGATATCTGCTAAATAAGCTTTCTCTTCAAAATCGCAAAAAGATAATGCGGTGCCGGCTGCTCCAGCTCTCCCTGTTCTACCAATTCTATGCACATAGGTTTCTGGAATATTGGGAATGTCAAAATTGATTACATGTGCTAATTCGTCCACGTCAATTCCTCTTGCCGCGATATCTGTGGCCACTAAAACTCTAGTGCTTTGTTCTTTAAAATTACTCAATGCTCTTTGTCTAGCATTTTGAGATTTATTTCCATGAATAGCTTCTGCAATAATATTATTCTTGGTTAATAATTGAACTACTTTGTCAGCACCATGTTTGGTTCTTGTAAAAACCAATGCTGTTTTAATAGCAGGATTTTTTAATACTTCTACTAATAAAGCATTTTTATTGACTTTATCTACTAAATAAACTGCTTGGTCAATAATTTCAACTGTAGAAGATACAGGCGTCACCGTTACTTTTTCTGGATGATGCAAAATGCTATTGGCCAATTGCACAATTTCAGGAGGCATGGTTGCAGAGAAAAATAAAGACTGTCGTTTTTTAGGAAGAACTGCTAATAATTTTCTTACATCATTTACAAAACCCATATCTAACATTCTATCTGCTTCATCCAACACAAATATCTCTACTTCTCTTAAACTGATAAAACCTTGGTTCATTAAATCCAATAAGCGACCTGGTGTTGCAATCACTACATCTACACCACTCTTCAATGCAGTTACTTGTGGCCCTTGTCCAACGCCACCAAAAATCACCGTACAATTTAATTGTGTATGTCTACCATATGCGTTGAAGCTCTCTGCAATTTGAATAGCTAACTCACGCGTTGGTGTAACGATTAAGCTCTTGATTCTTTTTCTTTTCTCTATAGGTTTGGCAGAAAGTAATTGTATAATAGGGAGGGTAAAAGCTGCTGTTTTTCCTGTCCCAGTTTGTGCACATCCTAATAAATCCTTTCCCTCTAATACAATAGGGATAGATTGTTCTTGAATGGGAGTGGGGTTGGTATAGCCTTCTTCGAATAGTGCCATTAAAATGGGCTCAATCAAACCTAGCTCTTTAAAATTTATACTCATAATAGACCGCAAGGTACGCAATTTAAATTTGAGCCATAATTAGACTGTTTATCAATACACTGCCTAATTTTTTATGGTATTAAAGCATTTAACCTGATTATGGTATTCAACATAAATAATTTGTACTTTTTTATTTATTCCATATCTTATGATATAAATTAAATTGTATGAAACAGCTATTCTCATTGCTTGTCATTTTCACGCTATTTATTACAAGCTCCATACATGCTCAGGGGCCAAAGGTTTTGGTAGTTACTGCTCATCCAGATGATGAAACCGTATTTTCTGTTACGATGTTTAAAATTACCCACGAACTAAAGGGAGTAGTTGATATGGCTGTGATGACAGACGGAGGTGGAGGTTTTGCAGATGCTCAGTTAGGTGCTGTGTATTATGGATTGCCTCTTACAGATTCAATTATTGCACGTACACATCTTCCAATGATTAGAAAGCAAGAGATACTGAATGCTGGAAAAGTGATGGGAGTAAGGAATATTTATTTTATGGAACAATCAGATGATTTTTATAGTACGGATATTAAGCCATACATTTCTGGGAAAAACTGGGATATAGATTATGTAGAAAAACGAATGGATAAATTATTGGCTGAACGTCAATATGATTTCATCATTACCATGTTACCTCATGCAGGACAACATGGTCATCATAAGACGGCTACATTAATGGCATTAAGAGCCGTAGGTCGTTTCAAGGGTTCAAGCAAACCAATTATTATAGCCGGAAGTTCAATAAGTTCAAATGATCAGCCAAGCGACTTTAATATGTTAGAAGGCTATCCTGAAACAAAGCTTAAGCCGAATGCACCCAAATTTATCCTGAACAGGGCATTTCGTTTCATGGAAAATGATAAAATAAGTTATAAGATTGTTGCAGATTGGGTTATATCAGAATACAAATCACAAGGAGCCATACAAGAAAACGGAATTCATCAAACAGACAAAGAAATCTATCATTACTTTGAAATAAATGATGCAAATGGTATTGCAAGGGTTCAAAAATTATTTGAAGATCTTGCAAAAAGCGGATTTGCTGCTCCTAACAATAAGTAGCTACTCCACAGTAACAGACTTGGCAAGATTTCTTGGCTTATCTACATCAATACCTTTTGCTACCCCAACGTAGTAACTTAATAATTGCAATGGAATAACACTTAAAAGAGGTGCAATCACTTCATCTATTTCAGGCACAAACATGATATCTTCTGACATGGTTGGTAAAACACTGTCTCCAACAGTAGCTAATGCAATTACTTGTCCTTTTCTTGCCTTAATTTCTTGAATATTGGAAACTACTTTTTCGTAGTAGATATCTTTTGTTGCAACAAATACGACTGGTAATTTTTCATCCACCAATGCAATGGGTCCATGCTTCATTTCTGCAGCAGGATAACCTTCTGCATGGATATAAGTGATCTCTTTTAATTTTAAAGCGCCTTCTAATGCGATTGGGAAATTGTATCCTCTACCTAAATACAAGAAATCTGAAGCGTCTTTGTATTTTTTAGCAATATTTTCAATCACAGAAGTATCTGCTAAAATTTCTTTTACTTTTTCTGGAACTGATGCTAATTCGTTCAATAAGTGAATGTATCTATCATCAGAAATACTTCCTTTTGCTTTAGCAATTTTCAATGCCATCATAGTCAATACAGCTAATTGTCCCGTAAATGCTTTTGTACTAGCCACGCCTATTTCTGGTCCAGCATGTGTATAAGCTCCAGCATGAGATAGTCTAGCGATACTGCTTCCTACTGCATTCACTACACCAAAAATAAAAGCACCTTTTTCTTTTGCACTTTCTAATGCTACTAGGGTATCTGCTGTTTCACCACTTTGAGAAATGGCAATAATAACATCGCCTGGATGAATGACAGGATTTCTGTATCTAAATTCAGAAGCGTATTCAACTTCTACTGGGATTCTGCATAATTCTTCAATCATATATTCTGCTACCAAGCCAGCATGCCAGCTAGTGCCACAAGCAACTATCATGATTCTAGAAGCTTTGGTTAATGTTTCTAAATGATTGTCAACTCCCGCCATCACAATTTGTTGTTGTTCTTGCAATAATCTTCCTCTTAAACAATCAAAAATAGTTGCAGGTTGTTCAAACACTTCTTTTAACATAAAATGGTCATAACCGCCTTTTTCAATAGCCGCTAATTCCATGTCTAATTTTTGTATAAAAGGGGTTTGCTTTTCGTTTCCTAAGTTCTTTAAGATTAATTCGTCTTTTTTAACAATCGCGATTTCATAATCATTTACATAAACTACTTCCTTTGTATACTCAATGATAGGAGATGCATCACTTGCTAAAAAGTGTTCATCTTTTCCAATACCAATGACTAATGGACTTCCTTTTCTTGCAGCGATAATTGTTTCTGGATCTGCTTGGTCAATTAATAAAATACAATAAGCACCCACAATTCTCTTTAACGCAATTCTTAAAGCTTCTTCTAAACTTCCCTTATTATTCTCATGAATGTCTTGAATAAAATTCAATAAAACTTCTGTATCGGTATCACTTTTGAATGTATAACCCTTATTGGTTAATTCAGTTTTGATTTGCGCATAGTTCTCAATTATACCATTATGTAACATGGCTAACCTGCCATTATTAGATAAATGTGGATGTGCATTTCTATCAGATGGTTCACCATGGGTTGCCCATCTAGTATGTCCAATACAAATAGTAGAATGCATATTTTTACCCACCACCGCTTCTTCTAATTCTGCTACTTTTCCTTTTTTCTTATGTATCTGTAAATCGCCCTCTTGGATAATCGCAACACCTGTACTGTCATAACCACGATATTCTAAACGTTTTAACCCTTTTAATACAATTGGATACGCTTCTCTATGACCAATATAACCTACAATTCCACACATATTTTGATAATTTGAGTATTAATATATAATTTAAGCAAAAATAAACATTAATATTTTAATGTATGTTAGGTTTGAAATCTTTTGATCCACAAGAAGACTATATTTTAGAAGATGAACGCGTTTTGTTAAGACCCGTAAAGGAAGATGATTGGAGTAATTTTGCCAATTTGCCAGAAACATCTCCTGAAATTTGGCAATATTCTTTGATGGCTATTCAAAAAACAGAAGATTTAAAAGCCTATTTTCAAGAAGCAATGATGAATAGAAAGAACGGGAATAGTTATGCATTCATTGTATTTGATAAGTTAACACAATCCTTTGTGGGCTGTACAAGATTTTACGATATACAATTAAAATACCAAAGTACTCAGCTGGGGTATACTTGGTACAAAACATCTGTCTGGGGTTCAGGTTTGAATACGCATTGCAAGTATTTACTTCTTCAACTCGCCTTTGAGCAATTGTGTTTTGAAAGAGTAGAATTTAGGGCAGACAATGATAATAAAAGAAGTATTGCAGCGATGCAAAAAATTGGATGTACCATTGAAGGAATTTTAAGAAGTCATTTACCAAAGCCAAATGGAGAAAGAAGAGACTCCATCGTATTGAGCATCTTGAAAAAAGAATGGCAAAAAAAAGTTAAAGAAGATTTATTACTTCAATTAAAGTAAGGTTCCTTGTAAGAAATAGAAAGCCAGTCCGAAATAGATTAATATAGCAGTTACGTCTACCAATGTAGCAACAAATGGAGCAGAAGAGACTGCAGGGTCAGCGCCTAATCTTTTTAATAACATAGGAAGCATTGATCCAGTGATGGTTCCCCAAATCACTACCCCCACTAAAGTGAAACCTATCGTAATGGCAATCAACATCCAATGTTCTCCATAGAATCCAGGAACAATCATATGCCAAATAGCCACTCTAAAAAATCCAATAATTCCTAATACAATTCCTAATAATAATCCACTCAATATCTCTCTTCGTAAAATGCGCCACCAGTCTTCAATGGTGATTTCACCTACAGACATGGCTTGAATAATTAAAGTAGAAGCTTGTGAACCTGTATTGCCACCACTTGATAAAATCAAAGGAATAAAAGTAGCAAGCACCAAAACTTTCGATAATTCACCTTCGAAATAACCCATTGCAGTGGCTGTTAACATCTCACCTAAAAATAAAACCACTAACCAAGTGATACGCTTTTTGAATAAATTAAAAATAGAAATATCCAAATAGGGTTCATTCAATGCTTCGGTACCTCCCATTTTCTGCATATCCTCTGAGAACTCTTCGTTAGCAACCCATAAGATATCATCAATGGTTACGATACCTAATAATATATCATTGTCATCCACTACAGGAATGGCCGTTCTGTTATTCATTTTGAATACCTGACTGGCTTGTTCCTGGTCGTCGTAAACATTTAAAGCAACGTATCTTCCATCTATGATTTCACCAACAATATCTTCGGGTTTTGCCAATAACAAGTCTCTGATTCTAATATCATCAATCAAATGCCCCAGTTCATCAATAATATATATTACATCAATGGTCTCTGAGTTCTTACCGTATTTTCGAATATTATCCAACACCTGTGCTACAGAATAATGAGGGTGAACATATACATAATCCGGTGTCATTAAACGGCCCACACTATCCTCAGGATAACCTAATAAAGAAAGGGTAATTTTTCTTTCTTCTGGATCCAATAATTTAATTAAATCTCTTATCGCAGCTTTTGGTAATTCTTCTAAAAAGTCTGTTCTATCATCTGGAGGAAGTTCATTCAAAATTTTTGCTGTTTTACGAGCAGGTAATTCTTTGATGATATCCTTTTGTTGATTGATGTCTAAAATTTTGAAAACACTTACCGCTCTGTGCACGGTCATATGATCAATGATATTGGCTTCTTGTTCTGGGAATTCATTCACCAGTTCTACCACATCACTAATATTCTGCTCGTCTAAGAATTCCTTCAATAGACGACTGTCATTCTTGGATAATATCTCCGAGAATACTTCTGATAAGTTTATTTCATCCTTTTCTATATCTACTACTTCAGACATGGCTGCAAGTTAATAAAAATCCCAGGGATGCCCTATATTTATGGTATGATTCTTCCATTCTTAACAATCGCTTCATCTTCCAATAGAGGTAGGGGCGTATTTACCACTGAAAAAATTGAAAAAGGCACTATCATTGAAATTGCTCCTGTGATTGTTTTGAATCCTGAAGAAAGGGCCCATGTAGAGAAGACCTTATTGTATGATTATATATTTGAATGGGGGGCTGATCATCAAAGCGCAGCAGTGGCATTGGGGTATGTATCTATCTATAATCATATTGCAGATCCAAACTGTGCATATCAAATGGATTTTGAAGAACAAACCATTACTATTACAACCATCAAAGATATTTTGATAGGGGAGGAATTGTTGATAAACTATATGAATCCAGAAGGGGCTTCAGATAAATCTGTTTGGTTTGATACTTTTTAAAAAAGTACTAAGCAAACTGGCATCGAAACTTTAATTTGATGACCCGTGTCTACTAAATCTCCATTAATAGGATTGATTTTAAATATAATTATATTATCTGAATCTTGGTTGGCAACCAATAACCATTTTCCATCTTTACTGATGGTAAAATTTCTTGGCTTTACTCCTTTGGATGAAAAGTAGTTATTTTTCTCTGCGTTAATTAATCCGTTTTCCAGTAATGTTAATTTGACGATATTATTTTCGTTTCCTCTATTAGAAACGTATAAATATTTTTCGTCTGGTGAAAGATGCATATCTGCACTACTTGCTTGTCCAGTAAAATTAGTTGGATGTGTAGAAACGGTTTGTAGTTTCTTGCTAATTCCTTTTTGAATTTGATAAACTGAAACAGTTCCTGTTAATTCCTCAATTACATAAATCAGTCTCCCATTTTTCGAAAAGCTCATATGTCTTGGTCCAGCACCAGGAGTGGCATTTAAAACAATTTGTTTCTCTACTTGTAATACAGGATTTGCATTAACTTTATAAGGATATGCAGTTATTTGATCCATGCCTAAGTCTGGCGTAAATAAGTAATTCCCCTCTTGATTAAAAAATGCGCCATGCACATGCGCTTTTTCTTGTCTTTCTTTATGAATGCTGGATCCTTTGTGCTGAATTATTAATCTTGCATTAGAAATTCTTCCGTCTGCAAATCTATAAAATTGTGCAATGTTTCCTCCTGAGTAGTTGGCTACAAATATGTTTTTTTGATCTGGACTTATAGAAATATAACAAGGATGCGCACCTTTACTTTCAATTTTTTGTAAAGCTTTTAATGAATTATTTTTAAAACTAAAACTAGTAACGCCTCCCTCCACATCTTCATTTACAGCGTATACATTTTGTTTGTCTTTTGTAATAGCTAAAAAGGAGGGATTGGATACGTTGTTTGTATGGCTCAATTCAATTGCTTTACCAGTAGCGGTATCAAAATGATATACATAGATACCTTTACTACCTTTTTGAGTGTATGTGCCAATCAATAAATTAGCCTCTTGTGCAAAAGAATTCAGTGAAATCAGTATGGAGCAACCAAAGAATATTTTTTGATATAAACTTTGCATATTTTATTGATAAACTCTAACATAATCTACTTCCATTCTTACAGGAAAAATACTATCGTCAATTGTTGAACCTCCGAAGTTTCCACCAATAGCCAAATTCATTAGTAAATATTGTGGTGCAATAAATGGATAAAAATCAACTCCTCTTCCATCATTATTAACAGTGAAATATAGCACATCGTCAATATAGAATTGTAAACGCTCTTTAGTCCAATCTAATTTAAATACACGAAAATCATTAGAAATGCCATTGACTCTTTTACTAAATGTTTGTTGTGTTCCTAATGTCCAGTTAAGTCTTTTTGTATGTATTGACCAAAACATAACATCTTGATCTTTACCAACATGTTCCATGATATCAATTTCACCACAAGCTGGCCATCCAACTGAATTGATATTCTCTCCTAACATCCAAATTGCTGGCCAAGTTCCAAACCCTTTTGGAATTTTAGCTCTCACTTCAATTCTTCCATAAGTCCAGGTTGTTTTTCCTAGGGTGATTAATCTTGCTGAAGTATATGACTTTCCTCCTCTGTTTTCTTTTCTTGCTTCAATGATTAATTTACCATTCTCTATTCTTGCATTGGTTAATTCGTTGGTATAAAATTGAGCTTCGTTATTGCCCCATCCATTTGAACCAGTCCCGATATTATATGCCCACTTTGTAGAATCTGGTGCGCCATCTTTACTGAACTCATCAGACCAAACTAATTTTCTTGTGGTATCAATGGTTGGAGTAGGTGGAGTTGGTGTAGTCGGGGTAGTTGGTGTGGTAACTTCTGCAATCGGAGGTGGTGCAGGGGTTTCTTTTTGAGCACAAAAGCTTACTGAAACAATACAAATAATTAAACTAAATGGTAATAATCTCATACATCTGTGTATTTAAATAGTCGAGTTTATGTTATTATAATCTACAATTTATGTAAAAACCTTGTTTTTTGTTGCTTAATTTATAAAAGCTGCCTAAATTTGCGCCATGAACTTAAACAAACATATCCATCATCATCATTTGCTATCCAAAAGGTAAGCTGGGATGTAGGTATGTATATACTATATTTAACCAAAGGGCTTACTAACTAGTAAGCCCTTTTAATTTATAATGAAACGAACATGAAACTAAAATTAGCTATTCAAAAATCTGGAAGATTACAAGAAGACTCTATGAGACTTCTGAAGGAGTGTGGTATTGATATAGGTGCTGGAGTAAATAAGCTAAAAGCAGAAGCAAACAATTTTCCAGTGGAGTTGTTTTTTTTAAGAGATGATGATATTCCTCAATATGTAGAAGATGGGGTTGCTGATATTGGATTTGTGGGAGAGAATGTTGTGTTTGAAAAAAATAAAAAAGTAGACATTGCCTATGCTTTAGGATTTGGAAAATGCAGATTAAGTTTTGCGGTAAGAAAAGATGAAAATTATACCGGCGCTTCTTTTTTACAAGGCAAAAAAATTGCAACAAGTTATCCTGTTATTGTACAGAACTATTTGGATAATAATAATGTTAAAGCAGAGATACATGAAATTAGCGGAAGTGTCGAAATTGCTCCAGGTATTGGACTAGCAGATGTGGTTTGTGATTTAGTAAGTAGTGGCTCTACCTTATTTATGAATGGGTTAAAAGAAGTGGAAACTATTTTACAATCTCAGGCTGTCTTGATAAAAAGAAAAGAGTTAAGTGTTGAGGCAAACTTAATATTAGAAAGTTTATTATTTAGAATTGAATCAGTTAAAAAGGCCAAGAAAAATAAATATGTTTTATTGAATGCACCTAATGATCAATTGCCTAAGATTATTTCTTTATTACCCGGTATGAAAAGTCCAACTGTATTGCCTTTAGCATCACCTGGATGGAGTAGTGTTCACAGTGTTATTGCAGAAAGTGATTTTTGGGAAATCATAGAGCAATTAAAAGCTGCAGGAGCTGAAGGTATTTTGGTTATTCCCATTGAAAAAATGATATTATAAAATGAAACTTGTCATCAATCCGCCGAAGAAAGAATGGTCTGATATTTTACAAAGACCAGTATTTGATGCTAAAAACTTAATGCCAATGGTGCAAGAAGTATTGAACGCCATTCAGGAAAAGGGAGATCAGGCGGTTAAAGATTATACGCTTTCTTTTGATCAAGTAAATTTATCTTCTATACAATTAAATGAAGATCAAATTAATCAAATAGCTTCTACATTGGACAGTCATGTAAAGAAGGCCATTGAAGTAGCTAAAATAAATATTGAAAAGTTTCACCAAACCCAATTTCAAAAAGTAGAAAAAGTTGAAACGATGCCAGGGGTGTGGTGTTGGAGAAAATCTATTGGTATTGAAAAAGTAGGAATGTATATTCCTGGAGGAACTGCTCCGCTTTTTTCAACAGTTTTAATGTTGGGTATACCAGCTAGCATTGCGGGATGTAAAGAAATTATTTTATGTACTCCACCGAATAAAGATGGAAAAATAGATGCTGCTATTGCTTATGCTGCACAATTAATTGGCATCAAAAATATCTACACCATTGGTGGAGTTCAAGCGATAGGTGCAATGGCTTTTGGTACGGAATCCGTTCCTAAAGTATATAAGATTTTTGGTCCTGGAAATCAGTATGTAACTGCTGCTAAACAACTGGTTCAACAGTATGGAACAGCTATTGATATGCCTGCTGGTCCAAGTGAAGTTTGTGTTTGGGCAGATGAAACAGCGATACCTTCTTTTGTGGCTGCGGATTTATTATCTCAAGCAGAACATGGTGCAGATAGTCAGGTTTTATTAGTAGCTAGTGAAGAAAAAATTGTCCAACAAATCAAGCAAGCTTTGGATGAACAATTACTTCTCTTGTCAAGAAAAGACTTTGCAGAAAAGGCATTGGCTAATTCTAAAGCCATTGTAATACATGAAACTGAACAAGCTTTAGCATTGATCAACGAATATGCGCCAGAACATTTAATTTTATCCATACAGCAAGCAGAAATGATGGCTGAAAAAGTATGGAATGCAGGATCGGTATTTATTGGCAATTATTCTCCAGAATCAGTAGGAGATTATGCAAGTGGAACCAATCATACCTTACCCACCAATGGGTATGCAAAAGCGTATAGCGGGGTTAGTGTAGATAGTTTTGTGAAAAAAATTACTTTTCAGCAATTAACGGAAAGAGGATTAACCAATATTGCTCAAACAGTAATAGATATGGCCAGAGCTGAAAGTTTAGATGCGCATTCAAAAGCAGTTCAAATAAGAGTAGATTATATCAACAATAACAAATAAGTACTTATGGCATTTGATATTTTAAAAGTGGTGAGACCTAATATAGCAAATCTAAAACCATATTCCTCTGCAAAAGATGAATATAGTGGAGAAGCAAAAATTTTGTTGGATGCCAATGAAAATGCATTAGGTTCTCCTTTGACTAAATGGTATAACAGATATCCAGACCCTTATCAAAGGCAAGTAAAGGACAAAATTTCTTTTATAAAGCAAGTTCCAACGAACCAAATTTTTTTAGGAAATGGGAGTGATGAAATTATCTCCTTGTTGTTCACTGCTTTTTGTGAACCTGGAAAAGATAATATAATTATTTGCCCCCCTACTTATCCAATGTATGAAGTGAATGCTAATATTCATAATATTGAAATTAAGTCAGCGCCTTTATTACCCGATTTTCAATTAAATATTGCACATATTGAACAGTTGGTCAATGCGAACACTAAAATTATTTGGATCTGTTCACCCAATAATCCAACGGGCAATTCATTAGATAGAATTGATATTGAAACTGTGTTAAATCATTTCGATGGTTTAGTAGTTGTTGATGAAGCGTATATTAATTTTTCGAAGCAAAAATCTTTTTGTCAATCATTAATTGATTATCCTAATCTAGTAGTATTGCAAACCTTGAGTAAGGCTTGGGGTTTGGCAGGGTTAAGGTTGGGTATGGCTTTTGCTAGCGAAGCAATTGTGGGGTATTTAAATAAAGTCAAAGCGCCCTATAATATTAATTTACCGGCCCAAGAACTCACATTAAAAGCATTAGAAGAAGTGGGGCAAGTAAATGACATGATTCAAGAGTTGGTTCAATTAAGGATTGCATTGGCTGGTGTATTTGAAGAAATGCCCATAGTAGAAGCAGTGTACCCTTCAGATACGAATTTCTTACTTATAAAAATCCCCAATGCGACAAAATTGTATCAATTTCTTCTCACTAAGGGAATTGTGGTAAGAGATCGTTCCAATTTACCTAATTGTGCGGATACTTTGAGGATTACCGTGGGTACTGAACAAGAAAATACTGCCTTAGTGGATGCCATGATTGAATGGATGGAACAACAATTAACTTAATTATTTGTTAACTTGCTATATAAACATTGAAAATGAAAAAAATACAAAACCTATTTTTATTATCCATCATCATGATGGCTTGTACCGTAAATGCACAAGACAATGCTGGTTTAAGATTGCCAGCTGGTTTTTCAGCAACTTTATTTGCCAATAATATTGGTAGTTCAAGACATATCAGTATAACAAAATCTGGTATTGTTTTTGCCAAATTAAATGCTCCAAACAAAGAAGGTAAAGCCATTATAAGACTAGAAGATACCAATAAAGATGGTATTGCAGATAAGATAAACGGATGGGGAAATTATGGTGGAACAGGTATTTATGTAAGAGATAAAAATTTATATGCAAGTTCTGATCAAGGAATATTCTTGTATCAATTAAATGAACAAGATGAAGTAGTGAATCCAACAACTCCTAAAGTCATAGTAAAAGATTTAATTGACAGAAGACAACATTCTTCTAAATCTATTACTTTGGATCCACAAGGAAATATTTATGTGAATATTGGTGCTTATTCTAATGCTTGCCAAGAAAAAGATAGAATGCCAGGTTCAAAAGGAATGATGCCTTGTCCTATCCTAGATTCTGCGGGAGGTATCTGGAAATTTGATGGACAAAAAGAAAACCAAGTATATGGTGACGGAAAGCGTTACGCTACTGGTTTAAGAAATGTAATTGGGTTAGATTGGAATATACAGACCAATAGTTTATTTGTAACGCAACATGGAAGAGATCAATTGAATTCTTTTTATCCTCAATATTATAGTGACAACCAAAATGCCGAATTACCTGCAGAAACAATGTATGAAGTAAAAGAAGGTGATGATTGTGGATGGCCTTATGTTTATTATGATCCTTATCAAAAGAAAAAAATATTATCTCCAGAATATGGTGGAGATGGCAAAAAAGAAGGGGCTCCAAATGCGTTAAATCCAACGATGTCATTTCCTGCGCATATGGCACCAATGTCTCTGTTATTTTATAAAGGAACGCAGTTCCCTGAAAGATATCAACAAGGTGCATTTATTGCTTTCCATGGTTCTTGGAATAGAGCACCATTACCACAAGAAGGTTATTTTGTAGCTTTCGTGCCCTATAATAATGGTAAACCATCAGGAGAATGGGAAATTTTTGCAAACGGATTTGCAGGTACTGAAATTGTAACAAATCCAAGATTGGCGAAAGCAAGACCTTGTGGTTTAGCTGAAGGGCCTGATGGTTCATTGTATGTGTGTGATGATAACAAGGGTGCTATTTTCAAAATCAGTTTTAATAAATAAGCATGAAGTATTTGATTCAATGTTGTTTAATTGGTCTATTAAGCTTTTCTGCACAAAAAGCTACTGCACAAAATATGGCCAATGGTAAAAAAATATATGAAACAAGATGTTTGGTATGCCATCAAGCAGACGGAGGTGGGGTACCCAATATGAATGCACCATTAGATGGAGCAAGCAATGTGGTGGGTAATGATATAGCTAGATTGGTCAAAATCATTCGTAATGGATATAATGAAAGAGTTGCTTTAGATGGGTATTATTACAGCAATGCAATGACGGCAAATCCAGATTTAAAGGATGCAGATATAGCGGACGTATTATCTTACATAAGAAACAGCTGGACTAATAAGGCATCTAAAATAACGCTTGCTCAAGTGCAAAAAGTAAAAAAGAAATAATGAGACCCATACTTTTTATTGATAGAGATGGCGTGATCTTAGAAGAACCCAAAGCCGATTTTCAAATTGATCATATTGATAAAACAGTATTTGTTAAAGGGGCTATTTCTACCTTGAAACAAATTGCGGAAGAGTTTGGTTTTTATAAAGTAATGGTTACCAATCAAGATGGTTTAGGAACTGATGCTTTTCCTTATTCCGATTTTGAACCATATCAATCTTTAATGATAAGAACACTTGCGGGAGAAGGTTTTGTATTTGACGAGGTATTTGTTGATAAAAGTTTTGCAAAAGATAACCAACCAACAAGAAAGCCTGGTACTGGTATGCTGACTTCTTTATTGAACAATGAGTCTTTTGATGTGGCTAACTCATATGTGATTGGCGATAGATGGTCAGATATAGCACTGGCAAAAAATATTGGTTGTAAAGCTATTTATTTAAAATCTCCCTTACACCCATTAACGGCTGAGCAGGAATTGGCATTGAGGCCATTCATTGCTTTTGAAACTGATCAGTGGAATGCTATTTATACTTTTCTCAAAATAGGCTTGAGAAAAGTATTACATGAAAGAAATACCAAAGAAACCAACATTCAAATCGAATTGAATTTAGATGGGAATGGAAATGCACAAATACATACAGGTATAGGATTCTTTGATCATATGCTGGAACAAATTGCCAGACACGGTGGATTGGATTTAAGGATTCAATGCGATGGTGATTTGCATATTGATGAACATCATACCATTGAAGATGTGGGTATTGCTTTAGGCGAAGCATTTGGGAAAGGACTCATAGATAAAAGAGGTATGGAGCGATATGGATTTGCATTACCCATGGATGAAGCATCGGCTAAAGTATTGATTGATTTTGGAGGTAGAAATTGGTTGGTTTGGGATGCTCATTTCAAAAGAGAAAAAATTGGTGATATGCCAACAGAAATGTTTTTTCATTTCTTTAAATCTTTTAGTGATGCCGCTAAAGCCAATGTAAATATCAGTTGTCAAGGTGACAATGAGCATCATAAAATTGAAGCTATTTTTAAAGCTTTTGCCAAAGCGATTAAAATGGCAGTAAAGCGAAATCCTTATAGTGATGCTTTACCGAGCACTAAGGGAGTATTATAATGGCTAAGATTTGATAGAATTGGGTGTTTTTTGAAGTATTTTTTCAATTTTTTGGGAATCTAAAGTATAAAATGATTAAATTTGCTCTGCAATGAAAACAATAAACAATTTTTGGTGGTGGCATACAAACTCCGTTGGGGTATTGTAATGACATAGCCATTATTGTCAACTTATACATAAACCCCGACATATTTGTCGGGGTTTATTTTTTTAATGAAGAAATGGAAGCTGAATGCAAAAAAAGATGATACATACGGAAGTGACTCAATTATTGGCAGATACCTATACACCAGTGGGTATTTATTTGAGATTGAGAGATCGATTTAGAGATACAATTCTATTGGAAAGTACCGATTCGCATGCTTCTGAGAATAGCTATTCCTTTATTGCAGTGAATGCAATTGGTGGAATAGAAATTTCTTCGATGAATGAGATTGAGTATAAATATCCTCAGCAAGAACCAATTAAAGAAAGTATACAAGAAATTCAATCTGCACCAGATAGATTATGGGCATACATGAAAGAGTATACATTTTCTAGTAGTACCAAAGAAGCTAAATATGCTCAAGGCTTATATGGATATACAGCCTATGATGCAATTCCATTTTTTGATTCCATTGATTTTAAAGAAGGGTCGCCTATAATTCCCTTAATGCGTTACAGATTATATCAATATGTATTAGCATTTAATCACTTTAAAGATGAGTTGTATATCTGTGAAAATAAGATGGAGGGTATTGAATCTGAACTAGATGCTTTAGTGGGCTACATTAAAAATAAGGATGTTCCACAATATCCTTTTTCACTAATTGGTCAAGAAAGCTCTAATCAAACAGATGATCAATACAGAGAAGCTGTTAAAAAAGGTATTCAGCATTGTATGAGAGGAGATGTTTTCCAGATGGTATTAAGTAGAAGGTTTCAGCAATCTTTTCAAGGTGACGAGTTTAATGTCTACAGATCCTTAAGAAATATTAATCCGTCTCCTTATTTATTCTTTTTTGATTATGGTGATTATAAATTAATGGGGTCTTCTCCTGAAGCGCAAATAATTATCAATAATGGGAAAGCCATAGTTCATCCAATCGCAGGTACATTTAAAAGATCTGGAGATGAGTCATTAGACGCAGCAATGACCCAAAAATTATTAGATGATCCTAAAGAAAATGCCGAACATGTGATGCTTGTTGATCTAGCTAGAAATGATTTAAGTAGAGTTTGTACAAAAGTGAGTGTAAAAGCATATAGACAAGTACATTATTATAGTCATGTGATTCATTTAGTAAGTGAAGTGGTAGGTGATGTTGCTGAAGGGGCAAATCCTTTTCAATTGATTGCAAAAACTTTTCCAGCAGGAACTTTAAGTGGTGCGCCAAAATTTAAAGCAATGCAATTAATTGATGCTATTGAACCCACCAAGCGATCCTATTATGGGGGCTGTATTGGTTTTGTAGGTTTTGATGGTTCTTGTAATCAAGCCATCATGATTCGTACTTTTTTAAGCAGGCATAATACCTTAATCTATCAGGCGGGTGCAGGTGTGGTTGCGGCAAGTGTTCCAGAAAGCGAATTACAAGAAGTCAATAACAAACTAAATGCATTAAAAAACGCAATGCTTCTTGCAGAAAATATACATTAATCAACATTGAATAAATAAATAATGAAAATATTAGTTTTTGATAATTATGATTCCTTTACTTACAATTTGGTGCAAATGATCAATGAGTTGACTACTGCATCGGTTGATGTGTATCGAAATGATGAAATTGCATTAGAAAAGGTGAAACTATATGATAAAATATTGCTTTCTCCCGGTCCAGGTGTTCCTTCTGAATCAGGTTTATTATTGCCCATCATTAAAGAGTATGCAGCTACAAAATCAATTTTTGGAGTTTGTTTAGGACAACAAGCCATTGCTGAATCTTTTGGAGGAAGTTTAAGCAATTTAAGTAAAGTGTATCATGGTGTTGCCACAGATGTTCAATTAACAAATCTATCAACTTTATTTGAAGGATTACCAACTACTTTTAAAGTGGGTAGGTACCATAGTTGGGTAGTGAATGAATATGACTTACCTAAAGATTTAATCATTACATCAAAAGATGAAGATGGTTTTATTATGTCTTTGGAGCATACTCGATTTGATGTAAAAGGAGTTCAATATCATCCAGAAAGTGTTTTGACGCCAGAAGGGTCGCAGATTATTTCCAATTGGTTAAAAAATTAATAGGAGAAAATATTATAGATGAAAAAAATTTTACAATATTTATTTGAGCATAAGACGCTAAGTCAAGAAGAAGCCAGGAATGTGTTGATACAGATTTCCGAAGGTAAATATTCAGAGCATGAAGTAACTTCTTTTGTTACCGTCTTCTTAATGCGTAGTATCACTATACAAGAATTACTGGGTTTTAGAGATGCTTTACTTTCTTTAGCAGTGAAAGTGCATCTAGGAGTGGATGATGCTATTGATATTGTAGGAACGGGTGGTGATGGAAAAGATACTTTTAATATTTCCACATTAGCCTGTTTTATTGTGGCAGGTACTGGACAAAAAGTAATCAAGCATGGTAATTATGGTGCATCTAGTGTAAGTGGCGCGTCTAATGTGATGGAAAAAATGGGGTATCAATTTAAAAAGGAAGAAGCTGTTTTAACTCAAGAACTAAAAGAAGCGGGTATTTGTTTTTTACATGCTCCCTTATTCCATCCGGCATTAAAAGCAGTTGGTCCAATGAGAAGAAATATGGGAGTGAGAACTTTTTTTAATATGCTAGGCCCAATTGTGAATCCAGCCCAACCTAAATACCAATTGATTGGCGTCTATAATGTTGAAATGGCTAGAATGTATAATTATGTGTTACAAAGTTTGAATAAAGACTTTACTTTAATTCATAGTTTGGATGGGTATGATGAGATTTCTTTGACTGCAGATACAAAAGTGGTGACCAATAAGGGAGAGTTTATTAAATCTCCTATAGAATTAGCAAATTTACATGTCCGTCAAGAAGATTTACATGGGGGGGACACAGTGGATGCAGCAGCAGCTATATTTAAAAACATATTAGAGGGTAAAGGAACCAAAGCGCAGAATGCGGTGGTATTAGCCAATGCGGCTATGGCATTAATGGTGACTGGTAAGTATCAACAATATCAGGATGCATTTGATGCTGCTTCTACAAGTTTGATATCAGGTGCAGCCAATACATGTTTACAAAGACTAATTAACCTGCAATGAGTGACAATATATTAAATACGATTATTCAACATAAACTAGTGGAAGTAGCATCTAGAAAAAAGGAGGTTTCTTTTGCTCAATTGGAAGCTATGCCAAGGTTTGAGCAGAAGCCAGTCTCTTTAAAAGCATCTATTCAACAAGTAGATAAAAAAGGGATTATTGCAGAATTCAAAAGACAATCTCCTAGTAAAGGAATAATCAATGATCAAGCAGATGTAGAAACGGTTACTACTGCTTACGAACAATTTGGTGCCTCTGGAATTTCGGTTTTAACTGATCAGTCTTTTTTTGGAGGAAGCTTAGCTGATTTAAGTATTGCAGTTGAAAGAACCATTCCAGTATTAAGAAAAGAATTTATGGTGGATGAGTTTCAAATATTAGAGGCCAAAGCATATGGTGCATCTGCCATTTTATTGATCGCCGCTTGTTTAAGCGCTGAGCAAACCAAAGCATTTGCTACTCAGGCAAAATCATTGGGATTAGAAGTTTTATTGGAATTGCATGACGCATCAGAATTGGACCATATTTGTGACGAAGTAGATCTAGTGGGTATTAATAATAGAAGCTTGAAATCTTTTGAGGTCAATATTGAACATAGTCTTCAATTGAAAGTTCGATTGCCAAAAGAGAAGTTGAGTATTGCAGAAAGTGGTATTTATGATGTAGAGACATTTAGACTGTTAAAAAAAGAAGGTTTCGATGGATTTTTAATGGGAGAATATTTTATGAAACAAGCCAATCCTGCAGCAGCTTTTGAGGCATTTACCCAATTGATTTAATAAAATAAATTGTATGCAAGTTAAAGTGTGTGGTATAACAGATATAGGTCAAGCAAAGGCATTAGATGCCTTGGGGGTGCATTTTATTGGTTTTATTTTTTATCCATCCTCTAAGCGGTATGTTTTAAACAATTTAAGTTTAACAGATCTTCAAGATTTTAAAACAACAAAAGCAAAAAAAGTGGGCGTGTTTGTGAACGAACCGTTGGAATCTTTGTTGAGTATAGTGAAAGCAGCTGATTTGGATATGGTACAATTACATGGAGATGAAGATCTTGCATATTGTGCAAATTTGAAGGGAATCGTATCGGTAGTGAAAGTATTTAGGGTGGGAGCATTCGTTCCTAACATGGATGGATTTGATCAGGTTACGGATTATTTTTTATTTGATACAGATAGTCATTTGTATGGAGGTAGTGGTCAGCACTTTAATTGGGAAATCATTAAAAATCACACAATGGCTAAGCCTTATTTTTTGAGTGGGGGAATTGGTCCAAACGATATTAAAGGTTTGGAAGTGATGCAAATTACCAAAGCAGGTAAACAATTGTTGGCAGTGGATTTAAATAGCCAATTTGAAATAAGTCCAGGAAATAAGGATGTAGAAAAAATTAAAACATTTATAGATGCAATTATTCGATAAAACAGCAGAATACCAAGAACCCAATCAAGAGGGGTACTATGGTGAGTTTGGCGGTGCCTATATTCCAGAAATGTTGTTTGGCAATGTGGAGGAATTAAAGAACCAATATTTGGATATCATGAATGATTCTGATTTTCAAATTGAATTTCATGCATTATTAAGGGACTATGTTGGAAGGCCTACGCCTTTATTTTATGCAGAAAGATTGAGTAAAGAAATTGGAACTACAGTTTATTTGAAAAGAGAGGATCTATGTCATACTGGAGCCCATAAAATTAACAATACCATTGGACAAATTTTATTAGCACAGCGTTTAGGAAAGACAAAAATTATTGCGGAAACTGGAGCTGGTCAACATGGTGTTGCTACTGCTACAGTTTGTGCTTTAAAAGGCATGGAGTGTGTGGTGTATATGGGTGAAAAAGATATTGAACGCCAGGCGCCCAATGTGGCAAGAATGAAATTATTAGGTGCTAAAGTAGTTACTGCAACAAGTGGAAGTAAAACATTGAAAGACGCTACCAATGAAGCCATTCGAGCATGGATCAATGAGCCAGACACAACACATTATATTATTGGTAGTGTTGTAGGACCACATCCTTATCCAGATATGGTTGCCAAATTTCAAAGTGTGATTAGCGATGAAATTAGAAAACAATTAAAAGAGAAGACAGGTGCTGAATTACCTACCCATGTGGTGGCTTGTGTGGGTGGAGGCAGTAATGCCGCAGGTGCTTTTTATCATTTTTTAAATGAACCAACAGTGGATTTAGTTGCAGTGGAAGCTGCAGGTCATGGGGTTTATTCAGGCATGAGTGCTGCTACTACGCAATTAGGTACAACAGGTATTTTGCATGGAAGTAAAAGTATTTTAATGCAAACCAAGGATGGACAAGTAGTAGAACCACATAGTATTAGTGCTGGATTGGATTATCCAGGTATTGGTCCTTTACATGCTTATTTATTTAAAAGTGGGAGAGGAACTTTTACAAGTGCAACAGATGAGGAAGCATTAGAATGGGCATCTCATTTATCTAAAATAGAAGGAATCATTCCAGCATTAGAAACTGCACACGCATTTGCCATTTTACCCAAAATGAATTTTAAACCTACAGATATAGTAGTTGTTTGTTTGAGTGGAAGAGGAGATAAGGATTTGGCTACATATATGTCTAATATTAAAATGTAAAAAAGATGATGTCTAGATTGAAGCATTTATTTGATCAAAAAAGTACAAGGGTGCTGAATGTATATTGTACTGCAGGTTTCCCACATTTGAATAGTACTTTGGAAGTGATGGAATCTTTGCAAGCCAATGGTGCAGACATTATTGAATTGGGTATGCCTTATAGTGATCCATTAGCAGATGGTGAAGTGATTCAATCAAGTAGTTTGGTGGCTTTGTGTAATGGTATGACTATAGAATTATTATTTGAGCAATTAGCATCTATGAGAAAGTCTATTCATATTCCTGTTATTTTAATGGGGTATATGAATCCTATATTACAATATGGTTTTGAGCGTTTTTGTAAAGCTGCAAAGGAAGTAGGTGTAGATGGATTAATCTTACCTGATTTACCTTTATTTGAATTTGAAACAATTTATGGCAGCTCTATACAAGCAAATGGCTTAGATTTTATTTTTCTGGTAACTCCCGAAACTTCAGAAGAGCGTTTGAAAAAATTAGATAGTTTAAGTTCAGGTTTTTTGTATGCAGTAAGTTCATCTGCTACAACAGGAAAGGATAAAGATTTTTCAAAAGTTGCCATGTATTTAAAGCGACTAAAAGCTTTTGGATTAAAAAATCCATTTTTAGTTGGATTTGGCATCAAAGACAATGAAAGTTTTAATGCTGTGAATGAATATGCTAATGGCGCTATTATAGGGTCTGCATATATTAAAGCATTATCTGCTGGAGATCATATTAATACAAGTACAAAAAATTTCTTATCATCTATTTTAAAATAAACAATGAGTACAGTCATCATTCAATATAACGCAGGTAATATACAATCGGTCTTGTATTCTTTAGAGCGTTTGGGTGTTGCAGCATTGGTAACAGATGATCCAATTAAAATTAAGGATGCTGATAGGGTTATTTTTCCTGGAGTAGGTGAGGCAAGTACGGCTATGCAGTATTTAAAAGAACGACAATTAGATATTTTAATTAAAAATTTAAAACAACCTGTATTAGGTATTTGTTTAGGGATGCAATTAATGTGTACTTATTCAGAAGAAAACAATACCAATTGTTTGGGCATATTTAATGAGCAAGTAAAACAATTTAGACCACAAAATAATTCAATAAAAGTGCCTCAGATGGGATGGAATACGATTACACATTTACAAACTCCTTTATTTAAGGGAGTAGAAGAAAATAGTTATGCTTATTTTGTACATGGCTACTATGCATCCATTGGGGAGCATACTATTGCGCAAACCAATTATGTTCTTGATTATAGCTCGGCCTTGCATAAAGATAATTTTTATGGAGTACAATTTCATCCAGAAAAATCAGCAAATGCAGGAGAACAAATTATTCAAAACTTTTTATCCATATAGAGATGCAAATAATACCTGCTATAGATTTGATTGATGGTCAATGTGTAAGATTAACTGAGGGGGATTATGCCCAAAAGAAAATCTACAATGAAGATCCATTGGAAGTAGCCAAGGCATTTGAGGGCATTGGATTAATCCGTTTACACCTAGTGGATTTGGACGGAGCTAAAGCAGGTGAAGTGGTGAATTGGAAGGTTTTAGAAAAAATTGCAAACCAAACCCAATTAAAGATTGATTTCGGTGGGGGTATAAAAAAAGAAGCCACATTGAAAACTGTTTTTGATACAGGAGCAAGTTATGCTACTATAGGAAGTTTGGCAGTAAACAACAGACTTGTATTTGAAGAATGGATTGAACGTTTTGGTGCAGATGCTTTTATGTTGGGGGCGGATGTTTTTGAAGAAAAAATTGCCATTGGTGGATGGATAGAAAAAACCGATATAGATGTGTATGAATTTATTCAATCATACATGAGTAAAGGGATTACTCAAGTTTTTTGTACTGATATTCAAAAAGATGGAAAATTGGCTGGGCCTTCCATTAATTTGTATAAAAACATTATTGAACAATTTCCAAAGCTACAATTAATAGCAAGTGGGGGCGTGAGTAGTTTAGAAGACCTAAAAGAGTTAAGAACAATTGGATGTTCGGGTGCTATTGTGGGAAAAGCTATTTATGAAAACAGAATTACTTTAAAAGAATTAGCATCAATTTAATACTATGTTAACTAAGAGAATCATACCTTGTTTAGATATCAAAGATGGCAGAACGGTTAAGGGGATCAACTTTGAGCAAATCAGAGATGCGGGGGATCCAGTGGAATTAGCTGCATTGTATGCGCAGCAAGGAGCAGATGAATTGGTATTCTTAGATATTACTGCTACTGTTGAAAGAAGAAAGACATTAAGCGAATTGGTGAATAAAATTGCCCATAAAATCAATATTCCATTTACAGTTGGCGGAGGGATACAAACAGAAGAAGATGTTTCTGTACTTTTGCAAAATGGTGCTGACAAAATCTCCATTAATACAGCAGCATTTAAAAATCCTTCTATTATTCAAAGTTTTGCTACCAACTTCGGAAGTCAATGTGTGGTATTAGCAATTGATGCAAAATGTGAAGAGGATGGTAGATGGTATGTTTATTTAAATGGAGGAAGGACAAAAACGGATAAATTGGTGGAAGAGTGGGCTAAAGAGGCGGTGGACTTAGGTGTAGGAGAAATCTTACTCACCAGTATGAATCATGATGGAACCAAACAAGGATTTGCTTTAGATATAACAGCAAATTTATCTGAATCATTACCCGTGCCCATCATTGCTTCAGGGGGTGGAGGAAATGCGCAGCATTTTTATGATGTCTTTACCAAAGGGAAAGCAGATGCAGCATTAGCAGCAAGTATCTTTCATTATAAGGAAGTAAGTATTCCAGAATTAAAAAATTATTTATTTCAACAACACATTCCAGTAAGACTTTAAAAATTATACAATCATTAATCATTGATTCAAATGAATATTCAATTTTCAAAATACGCAGATGGCTTGGTGCCTGCTATTATACAAGACAATCAAACCGGTAAAGTATTGATGTTGGGTTTTATGAACCAAGAAGCTGTTGACGCAACTATGTCTCAACAAAAAGTCACTTTTTTTAGCCGTTCTAAAAACAGATTGTGGACCAAGGGGGAAGAAAGTGGACATTACTTAACATTGGTCAATATGCAATTAGATTGCGATGCGGATACTTTATTGATTAAGGCGATTCCAAATGGTGCGGTTTGCCATACAGGTGCGGATACATGCTGGGGGGAACTGAATTCAAATAGCACGGATTTCTTATTAAAATTAGAGGGAATAATTGCTAGTAGGAAAACAGCTGCACCTGAAACTTCATATGTTGCATCGCTTTTCCAAAAGGGAATTAATAAGATCGCTCAAAAAGTGGGAGAGGAGGCAGTTGAAACTGTAATTGAGGCAAAAGATAAGAATAATGATTTGTTTGTTGGAGAGGCAGCAGATTTATTGTTCCATTACCTCATCTTGCTTCAGGCAAAAGGGTTTACTTTATCCGATATTACTAAAGAATTGGAGAAAAGGCATAAAGCATAATTGCTTATATTTGACCATTCAATATAATAAAATGAAAAAAATACTATTCGGATTTTTAGCCATTGTAAGTTTTCAAAACATCATGGCACAGGGTTTGCAGATCAAAGGCAATCTTAAAAATATACCAGATAATACTACAGCAAGTTTAATGGATGGCATGGCTAATAAAGTGGTAGATTCTGCTAAAGTAGTGGGAGGTGTATTTCAATTAAAAGCTACAGTAGATCATCCAGGCATTTTTGTATTATCTTTTAATGGTATCCCTGCAAAAATTCCCATGTTTGTAGGAAACGATCAGTTGAGCATTACAGGTGATGTACAAGATGCTAATAAATTGGAGTATAAAGGCTCTGCTACACAAGATTTATATATTGAATACATGAAAGTGCTTACACCCCAAATTGAAGGATTGTTTGGCGCGAAAAATGTAGGAGCTACTGCTTCAGGTAATACAAAAGATTCTGCATTAAAGCAAGTGACTGTGAGAGAAACGAACATCTCCAATTCGTTGACTGCATTAATGAAGGCAAATAGTCAATCTCCTGTATCAACTTTATTCTTATTACAAGTAGCTAATTTTGTTCCAGCAGTTAAAGATAATATGGCAACTTACTATGATGTATTAAGCGGAGCTGCTAAAACTGGTCCTTTTGCGGATTATATCACTAAAACAATTTCTACAGCAAGTATTGGTAATATTGGAACGGTATTACCAGATTTTAAGCAAAATGATGTCAATGGAAAATCGGTAAGTTTGGCTTCATTTAGAGGCAAATATGTATTGATTGATTTCTGGGCAAGTTGGTGTGGACCGTGTAGAGCAGAAAATCCGAATGTGGTTAAAACCTACAACGCTTTTAAAAATAAAAATTTCACTGTTCTAGGAGTTTCTTTGGATCAAGATAAGGCAAGATGGTTAGAAGCAATTAAGAAAGATGGATTAACATGGACACATGTAAGTGATTTAAAATATTGGAACAATGCAGTGGCTGTTCAATTTGGTATTCAAAGTATACCTGCAAGTTTCTTGATTGATCCTAATGGAGTAGTGATTGGAAGAGATTTAAGAGGGGAAGATTTAGCCAGAGTTTTATCAGAGAAGATTAAATAAGCTATTACGCATACATATAAAAAGCCCTGATTATTTCAGGGCTTTTTTGTATTCAGTCTCATCAAAACCGATTACTATGATTTTACTATTTTCTTCAATCAAAGGTCTTTTAATGATAGAAGTTTTTTCTATCATTAAAGCAATGGCAGCTTTTTGAGTAGTGATGCTTTCTTGTATTTCTTTGGGCAATTGTCTCCAAGTAGCGCCTTTTTTATTGATCAATGTTTCCCAGCCAATCTGCTTGGACCAATGGGTTAATTGAGCTGCTGTAATTCCTTTTTTCTTGTAATCATGAAATTCTACAGCCACTTTATTTTTGTTTAACCAATCCAAGGCTTTCTTAACGGTATTGCAATTAGGTATTGCATAAACTGTTTTCATATGGTTATTTTAAATATTTTTTTCCTAACCAGCTATCTTGGATGGGTTGCATCCAATCAGTTTCCATAGCCGATTTATTATTGACTAAATTATTAAAATATAAAGTTGTAGGAGATAGCATACCATTTTCTAAAGCATATCCAACTTGTGCTAATGGGATCGTTTGTACTTTATCTTTTACCCAAAATGCTAATAGTTCTCTATTAAACATTTGAACACCTGTCATTTTCTCAATTTCTTTAATCACTCTTACAGAGCTATCGGTACTGCATCCACTAACAGTCGTAACAGCTTCGTCTGCCATCATAACAATAAACTGTCCGTATAAGGCAGTAGCAAAACCTTTTACTTCGGTGCCATGACTTTTCCAGTTATCTACAAAAGCTTCCAATACAGGTTCTATTGCAAAAAGCTCTCCCATAGTGAAAGTTCTATTGGATTGGTATACCCATAGTTTGGATTGTGGATGAAAATCTTCTGGTAGTATAGCTGCTAAGTCAACAATCATCTTCTATTCAATTTTTTTAGTAATCATCTTTAAATTAAATGCTCATTACTTAATGGCTTGTGCAACAATTTCAGCAATATCAAGTACATCCATTTTTATTTCTTCATTTCTATTTTTAATACCATCTGTCATCATCGTATTGCAAAACGGACAAGCACTTGCTACCATTGAAGCCTTTGTTTCAATAGCTTCATCTGCTCTTTCAGTATTAATTCTTTTATCTCCTTTTTCTTCTTCCTTAAACATTTGTGCACCACCTGCGCCGCAACAAAGCCCTTTTGATTTACAACGTTTCATTTCACGAAGCTCCATGTCTAAACTTTCTAACACTTTTCTCGGCGCTTCATAAATATCATTCGCCCTACCTAAATAACAACTATCGTGATAAGCAATGGATTTTCCTTTCCATTCGTTGCTATCCGTAAATTGTATTTTACCATGTTCAATTAATTCTTGCAAGAAAGTGGTGTGATGAATTACATCATAGTTACCCCCTAGAGCTGGGTATTCATTCTTCAATACATTAAAACAATGTGGGCATGTAGTTACTATCTTCTTAATATTATAAGCGTTCATTACTTGTATATTCTGATAGGCCATCATTTGAAACATAAATTCATTACCAGCTCTTCTTGCAGGATCGCCAGTACATGCTTCTTCTTTTCCTAGTATTGCATATTCAATACCTGCTTTTTCCAGAATGGTGGCAAAAGCTTTTGTAATTTTTTGCGCTCTTTGATCAAAGCTGCCCGCACATCCTACCCAAAACAATATCTCTGGTTCCTTTCCTGCAGCTAAAAATTCTGCCATAGTTGCTACTTTCATATAATAAATATTAGGCTTGATTTGTCCAGGTATCTCTATCGTCTGGAGAGAATTTCCATGGAGCAAAATTATTTTCAATATTACTAAACATGCCATTCCATTCAGATGGGGCATTACTTTCTTCCATAATTAAAGACCTTCTTAATTCAATGATGATGTCTAATGGAGAAATGCTCACTGGACATTCTTCCACACAGGCATTACAAGTGGTACAAGCTCTTAATTCTTCTACCGAAATATAATCGTGTAATAAAGATTTGCCATCTGCCTTCCAATGAGAATCCTTTTGAATTTGCATGCCAACTTCTTCTAGTCTATCTCGGGTCTTCATCATGATACTTCTAGGACTTAATAATTTTCCAGTAAGGTTAGCAGGACATGCAGCAGAACATCTACCACATTCTGTACAACTATAAGCATCCATTAAATTTTTCCAGCTTAAATCCATAACATCTTTTGCACCAAATTTATCAGGGGTTGCGGTACCTGCTGGAGCCAGTTCTGGTTGCATAGCATACAATACTTCATTTTGTACAGATTCCATATTATGCATTTTGCCCTTTGGTTCTAAAGAAGCATAGTAAGCATTTGGGAAAGCTAGAATAATATGTAAATGCTTTGAATAAGGTAAGTAATTCATGAAAGCATAAATGCCTAGAATATGCAACCACCATGTTGTGTGTTCAATGGTAGCCAATTGATTTTCATTAAATCCATTGAATAGTGGTTTTAAATGTGCAGATAGAATAAAATGGGTTGAAGGGTCAGCAGCATTCATGGTTAAAAACAAACCCATTAAGACCACTTCAATAATTAAAATAATATTGGCATCAGATCTTGGCCAGCCATTCAAATCTTTACTAATCAATCTTTTGATGGCCAAGAAATTTCTTCTAATAAAGAAAATGATTACGGCAAATAATACTAAACCTGCAAGAATTTCAAAACTATTGATGAGCCATGCATAATAGTCTCCTAATAAAGGCGCAAAAGCTCTGTGCTTTCCAGTTAAGCCATCTACAATAATTTCTACAAGTTCAATATTGATAATTATAAATCCTACATAAACAAATAAATGCAAGATGGCTACCAATGGATTGCTAAACATCTTTTTTTGTCCAAAAGCAAGCAGCGCGACCTGCTTCCATCTTTCGGCAGTATTTCCTGAAAAATCAGTTGGTTTTCCCAATAAAATATTTTTTCTAATGGCCCATAAATTCTTTCCAAATAAAAAGAAGGACCCTAATGTAATTAGACCAAAAATGATCTCAGCAATCCATGCCATAAGCTGTTTTTAATTGTAATGAACAACAATGACAAAATTAAACCATTTTAGTAAGCAATAAAGCCAAAATACCCTCAAATAATACACAACTTTAAAGGGAATTATTTAATTTGCCGCTATTACCAGAAAATGTCTATAAACCATAGAATATGAGTCCAGAAACAACACAGAAAATTGCCACTTGGTTAAACGGAAATTATGATGAGGCAACTAAAAATACGATCAAGGATTTACAAAATTCCCATCCAACAGAATTAGAAGAGTCATTTTATAAGAATTTAGAATTCGGCACTGGTGGATTAAGAGGTATTATGGGTGTTGGGACCAATAGAATTAATAAATACACCATTGGAATGGCTACGCAGGGTTTTGCGAATTATTTATTAAAGACCTATCCAAATGAATCGATCAGTGTTGCCATTGGACATGATAGTCGTAATAATTCTAGATTTTTTGCAGAAACAACTGCTCAGGTATTTGCAGCGAACGGTATCCAAGTACATATTTTTGAAACCCTAAGACCAACTCCTGAATTAAGTTTTGCTATTAGACATTTGGGATGTAAAGCTGGGGTAGTTTGTACTGCATCTCATAATCCTAAAGAATACAATGGCTATAAAGCCTATTGGAATGACGGTGGTCAATTAGTGCCTCCCCATGATAAAAACGTTATCAAAGAAGTAGAAGCTATAAAATCTGTAGATGATGTAAAATGGACTGGTGGAGATGCGAATATTCATTTGATGGGCACTTCAATGGATGATGCTTACATTAAGATGGTTAAATCTTTGAGTGTTTATCCTGAAGTGATTGCTGCACAAAAAGATTTAAAAATTGTGTACACACCCATTCATGGAACAGGGATTACTTTGGTTCCAAGAGTGTTGAGTGAGTTTGGCTTTACCAATGTAACGATAGTAGAAGAGCAGTCAAATCCAGATGGTAATTTTCCAACTGTTGGCTATCCCAATCCAGAAGAAAGCGAAACTATGGCGATTGGTTTAGCAAAAGCGAAAGCCTTGGATGCAGATATCTTATTAGGTACCGATCCAGATGCGGATAGAGTAGGTATTGGTGTGAAGAACCATAAAGGAGAATGGGTTTTAATGAACGGTAATCAAACCGCGGTGCTGGCTTTTGCCTACATGATGGAAGCTAGAAAGGCAAAAGGCATTGCACAGCCCAATGATATGGTGATTACCACCATTGTAACTTCTGAGATGATTAATCAAGTTGCAAAGCAGAACCAAGTGAATTGCTACAATGTTTTAACAGGTTTTAAATGGATCGCTGAATTGATCAAAGAAAAAGAAGCCAAAGAAAATTATATCATTGGTGGGGAAGAAAGTTTTGGTTTAATGATTGGAGACCAAATTAGAGACAAGGATGCAGTTAGTGCAGTGGCATTACTTTGTGAAATGGCTGCCTATGAAAAGAGTAAGGGTAGAACCTTGTTTGATAAAATGATTGACTTATATGTTCAATATGGTTTTTATTATGAGCATCTAATAAGCATCACTAAGAAAGGCATGAATGGTCAGCAAGAAATTGCAGCCATGATGGAAGGATACAGAAAAAATCCTCCGGCACAAATCAATGGAGTAAAAGTGGTTAGTCTATTAGACTATGAATTACAAAAGGGCACTAATTTAATTACTGGAGAAACTTGGGCTATTCAGTTACCCAAAAGCAACGTATTGCAATTTATAACAGAAGATGGAAGTAAGATTTCTGCAAGACCTAGTGGAACAGAGCCAAAGATTAAGTTTTACTTTAGTGTGAATACTACACTTGATCATACAACCGCGTTTGATGAAAAATTCAATCAGTTGGAAGGTAAAATTCATGGCATCATAAAAAGTATGCAATTAAATTAATCGCATGCGAAAACTAGAAGACGCCTACTTGCATAAAGGATTGAGAAACCAATTGGTTGCATTGCTAAAAGAAAAAGGCATAACTGATACTGCTGTATTAGATGCAATAGGTTCCATTCCACGACATTTCTTTTTAGATTCTGCATTTGATAGAATTGCCTATGAAGACAGGGCATTCCCAATTGCTGCAGACCAAACTATTTCACAGCCTTATACAGTTGCATATCAAACACAATTATTGGATATTCAACCAGGGGATAAAGTATTGGAAATAGGAACAGGTAGTATGTATCAAACAACTGTTTTGGCACAAATGGGTGCAAAAGTGTTTACGATTGAAAGACAGAAACAATTATTTGATCAAACGGCTAAATATATTTTTAGAGAACAATATCCTGCCATTTATTTTCATTTTGGTGATGGATTTGAAGGTTTGCCAGAATTTGCTCCCTTTGATAAAATTTTAATTACTGCAGCAGCACCTGCTGTTCCTGAAAAGTTATGGCAACAACTGAAAATAGGAGGTAAGATGGTGATTCCTTTGGACGAATCAGATACTACACAAAGGATGTTAAGACTAACAAAGAAAAGGGATGGAAAAGAAAAAAGAGAATCCTTTGATGAATTCTCTTTTGTTCCAATGCTGGAAGGTAAGACTCAGAAATAATTACTGAGGGATTTGATCCATTCCGCCTCCGCCTTCTTGCATTTTATTACTTTTTCTTCTTAATAGATTCACATCAAATTTACCAAATCGATAAGAGAAGTTCAATCTAAAAAATTGTTGGTCTCTGATTCTTGATACATTTTGAACAAAATACAAACTCTCTGAATAAGTTTGAATCATTCTTGTTTTAAATACGTCACTTACACTTAAAGTAAGCGATGCGGTTTTCCCATCCTTCAAACTCCAATCTTTTCTGAGGGCCATATCAAATTCATAATTGGGGAAATTAAATCCTTGAGCAGTTGATTGTGGTCCGCCGAATCCACCTCCACCGCCTCCACCAAATCCGCCACCTCTTCCACCGCCTCCGCCACCAGAGTTTCCACCAGGAGGTAGGATGGTTTTAGCTTGATATTGTCCACTAAATTGAAACGAAAGTCCTTTGGTTAATTTGAAATTGTTGTTGAATTTACTAAACCAACTGGTTAAATTGTTATTGATGTCTTGACCAGGAATGGCCGCTTCAATTTCAGATCTAAATAAGTTAAAACTTAGATTGATATCCCACCATTTGCTTAATGTAGTCTTATTACTCAATTCAAGTCCATATACTCTGGAAATATTGGCATTAATGAAAGAACTATAAAAAGCACTGTCATTTGTAATGGGATTAATGTCTTTATAAATATAATTCGTAATTAAATCTGTATTGTGTTTGTAATAAGCTGTTGCCAGAATATTAGAGCCTTTTTTATAAGCATTGTTATATGCTATTTCAAAAGAATGTGTGAATTGAGGTTTTAGTGTTGGATTACCCACTGCAATATTCAAAGGATCACTATAATCAGGGAATGGTTGTAATTGGAAAGGATTGGGGGCATTGATTCTTTTTGAATAATTGAATTGAAGATCGTTTTTGTCATTCAATTTATAGCTAATAAATGCACTAGGGAATAAAGAGATGGGCAATTTAATAATTGATTCTAAAGAATCTTGACCTTGTTTATTCAATACGTTAACAGTATAATCTCTTCTTTCAACTCTAAAACCCAATTGATAGCTTAAATTATTCTTTTTCCCGCCCAAATTGGTATATGCAGCAAGAATGTTTTCTTTGAACTTTAATTGATTGCTAATACTATTGATTAAAAACTCTCTATTATCGACGATTCTATATTGATCTCGGGTATTCATTTCTTCTCTGCTATTCATTCTTACCCCAGCTTCAAATTTTGCATTGTTTTTAAAGAGTCTTTCGTAGTCAATATTAGATGTATAGTTTTTATTATTTCCACCACCTATAGTTCTTTGATTCAGGATATTTGATCGAATGATGGAGTTATTATCGTTCGTGCTTTCGTTGTAATTAAAATCTGCACTCAACTCATGTCCAGGATCTGCAAATAAGTGTTTATAGCTTGCTTGTGCTCCTTTATTGGCAAATGAAAATAAAGCATTATTGCTTAAGCCAATATTATTGTTGGCATTGATACCATTGAAACTTGAGTCAATCACTTGAGAAGAAATATTTTCAAATTCTCCCTTTACAACATTCCCAAATAGAGAAAAAGTATTTCTATTGTCAATTAAATAATCTATGCCAGCTCTGTAAAATGAAAAACGACTTAAACTAATATTATCTATCGTAGTGTTGATGCTGGTAGGTACAGGGGATAATAAAATATCTCTAATATTTTCAATATCACTGATTGATTTGTTTTCTCTAATATTTCCACTAGCGGAAAAATTAATTTTTTTATCGCGAAGATTGATATCACCACCACCATTGAATTTGCCACGCATATCTACACCAGCTCTTAATCCGCCATTATAGCCATTCTTTTTATTTTTCTTCAAGACAACATTAATGATCCCAGCATTGCCTCCTGATGCATCGTATTTAGCTGATGGGTTGGTGATAATTTCTACTTTATCAATAATATCCGCAGGAATTTGATCAAGTGTTAATGTGGTCGGTCGATTGTCCACCAAAATAGTTGGAGCTGCACTTCTAAGTGTTACGTTTCCATCAATATCCACGTTTAAGTTGGGAATGTTTTTCATCACTTCCACTGCTGTCTGTCCTGTGCTCGCCAGGTTTTTATCGACATTGAATATCTTTCTATCAATGCCCATTTCAAATTGTGACTTGATAGTGCTGGACACCGTAACACTTTGTAATTGTGTAGCGTCATCTTCTAATTTAATATTTCCCAAGTCTTTATCCACCAATGCCATCATATCTTGAGGATTTCCATTGGGCTTAAAGTTGAAACTAATTTGCTTTTCGAATTTCTTGAAGCCAATGCCAGTAATGACCAATTTGTAAGGGCTCATGATGGATAAATTGTCAAAACTAAAATCTCCATTGGCTGCTGTGATCATGGTACCCACAATTGTTTCTGTGGTTTTTTTAGTGGCAGGATCGAATTTGCTTCCTTTTAGTTGAACAGTAGCACCGTCAATGCCTTTTTTATTGGCATCCACCACTTTACCGTAAAAGTGTCCCAAATTCATATTTCCACCACCTGGTCTTGCACCACCACCTGGGAATTGGGCAAAAGAGTTGATTTGTGCTAGAAAAAGACATCCTAAAAACAATAGTGTATATTTCATAAATTTTTATTCTACTTATTGGACTAGTCTTGAAGGAACTAGTTTAATCAAGGGGGCAAATATCAGTCTTCTTTTGTAACAAAGGAGGCTGTATAGTATAAGCGGTAATTAAACAGCTTTGAGAAGTAACATAACAGTTTAAAAAAGGTTCAAAATCATATGGGAAATGATCCCCCAAATCAAGCCAATGAAGATGGCTAATTTTCTAAGTGGGGCTGTAGCTGTAAATGCTGCCAATTTTAACCTTTCGAGGGATTGATTTTCCATTTGTTCTAGCAAGTCTTTTTGCAAATTGGATGCAAAAGATTGCATCAGTTTTGGAAACATTTGTCTTAATTCTTCCATAAAAACAGTTTTCAATTGTTGAATGGTTTTATCTCCAATGAACATAGAAATCATGGGTAATTTTTCAGTTAATCTATGGCGAAAAAAATCGTCTAATTTATCATCAATAATGGGCATAACTTTATCTAATTGTGTATCTAGTTTTTCTTCGCTCAATAAATTAGTCAGGTTGAAGTTTCTGGCCCAACCAATCAATGGAGCCTGCCAACCCAGTATGGGTTTTTTGGGATAGAATAAAATACCCACCATGCCCCAGCTAATAAGCCAAGCCAGCCCTGCAAACAGCATCATGGACATAAATAATTGCATCATAAGATTCATTTAAAGAAAAAACCTATCTCAATTAAGTGATAGGTTTTTTGGGGAGAGTAATGGGTCTCGAACCCACGACCTACAGTGCCACAAACTGTCGCTCTAACCTACTGAGCTATACCCTCCATTTTGGGTCGCAAAAATACATTAATTCAGTAATCTATAAAATTAGTTGGCCATGTTTTTATAAAATTATGGTAAAAAGATCCAGATTATTGAATAATAACAGCTTTCAAAGCCAATTTGCGCTATTTTTGAATTTCTTCATGCGTGCAATTATGACATATATAAAACAAAATAAATGGTCTTTTTTAGCCATTGGATTAGTGTTCGGGGGTATATTCTTTGCTTTTAATATTAAAACAGAACAACAAGAACCTACATCAGTTAGACATAGAAAATTATTATCTACTATTGGACAGTTGTTAGAAACAGAACATTATAGTCCTAGAAAAATTGATGATGTATTTTCAAAAGAAGTTTTTGATAATTATTTAAAGTCTTTAGATCCAGATAAAACTTTGTTCTTACAATCTGATATAGATAGTTTAAGAATTTTTGAAAGAAGAATTGATGATGAAATTCACGGGAGTCCATTAAGTTTTACTGATGCAGTAGATTTTATTTATGAAAGAAGAATCAAAGAAGCTAAAGTGCTTTTTAATCAATTGATAGATAAGCCATTTGATTTTAATACAAATGATTCTATCTATTTCGATGTAGATAAATTATCATTTGCAAAAGATATTAAAGAGCGAGATGAAAGATGGAAAAAATTACTTACCTATAAAGTATTAGATAGATATGTAACTTCCACGGACGAAAGAGAAAAGAATAAAGGCAAAGAAAAATATGTTGTTAAATCGGATTCACTCATTGAAGTGGAATCTAGAAATGCAGTCAAAAAAATCCAAATTAAAAAGTTTGAATCTTTGGAAAGAACTTTTGGAAAAGAAAAAAGATTTGAAACTTATTTAAATACGATCACCGGATTAATGGATCCGCATACTGATTATTTTGCACCAGTAGAGAAAAGATCTTTCACAGAACAAATGAGTGGAGTATTTTATGGAATTGGTGCATTATTAGGTCAGGACGATAACGGTGTGAAGTTGGTTAATATTACTCCAGGTGGTCCAGCATGGAAATCAGGTCAATTAGTAGCCAATGATGTGATTATTAAAGTAGCTCAAGGTGCTGAAGAGCCAGTAGATATTGAAGGGTATGAAACTACAGAGGCAGTAAAATTAATTAGAGGTAGTCAGGGTACAGAAGTAAGATTAACCATTAGAAAGCCAGAAGGCACTATCAAAGTGGTATCCTTGATTAGAGAAAAAGTGGTTTTAGATGAAGGTTATGCAAGAAGTGCTGTCATCACTAAGGGCAATGATAAATACGGATATATTTATTTGCCAGATTTTTATGCCGATTTTGAAAGAGAAGATGGCCATAGATGTTCAGAAGATGTAGCGAAAGAGATTGTTAAATTAAAAGCTGAAAACGTAAAAGGCATTACAATAGATGTGAGGTATAACGGCGGTGGTTCTTTGTACGAAGTGGTTCAAATGGTAGGTTTATTTATAGACAAAGGTCCAGTAGTTCAAATTAGAGATAAGAGTGGTAGATCTCAAGTATTGTATGATGAAAATCCAGGTACTTTATATGATGGTCCTTTGGTAGTGATGGTGAATGAATTTAGTGCATCTGCAAGTGAGATTTTTGCAGCAGCAATACAAGATTATAAGAGAGGCATAATTGTTGGAAGTAGTTCTTCTTATGGAAAGGGTACAGTACAAAGAAATGTTTCCTTTGGTAAGCCATTGGATTCATTAGGTATACAAACTGAATACGGTGCAGTGAAATTAACTATTCAAAAATTTTATAGAATTAATGGTAGTTCTACTCAGAAAAAAGGTGTAGCACCAGATATTATTCTTCCAGACGAGTATGAGTATTTCAAATACAGAGAGAAAGACAATCCAAATGCATTAGCATGGGATGAAATGGAAAAAGCAAAATACCAGATTTGGACAAAAAGTCCCTCTATCTATAGTATTGCTAATGTTGAAAATAAAAAGATCAGTGCTGATACTGCTGTGACTAGATTCAAGCAAAATGCCCAATGGATTGCTAGTCAAATTGACCGTCCCGCTTATTTAAATATCAATAAGTTCAAGGCGTATAAAAAACAAATCCAAGATATAGTTCAACAGAACGAGAATATTTTAAAGCTAAAAGAACCTATGCAGGTTGCCCCCCTTAAGGCTGATCATGATAAGTTTTATAACAATCCTGATAAACCAAAGCAAGATAGATATCAAGCTTGGTTGAAGCAGGTTGCTAAAGACATTCAATTATCACAATCCAATGCATTATTGGGAAAATTGTCTATCAATAGTAATATTGTTAAGAAAGGGTAATTTAAAATTACAACAATGGCAGAACAGGAGAATGAAAAGCTTTGGCATGTAATATATACCAAATCAAAGTGGGAAAAAAAGGTGGATAGCTTATTGATGCAAAGAGGCTTCGAGAGTTGGTGCCCTGTGCAGAAAAAAGAAAGGCAATGGTCGGATAGAAAAAAAATAATCGAAGAGCCTCTTTTTAGATCCTATGTTTTTGTAAAAGCTGCAAAGGAAGAACGCAGTCAGATATTATCTGTAAATGGGGTAGTTAATTTTTTATATTTTGAAAAAAAGCCTGCTATCATTAGAGATAAAGAAATTCAAACCATCAAGAAGTATTTAGGAGAGTCTTATCAAAGTATTCAGGTGGTGGATATGACAAATATACCTCCACAAACCAGAGTGGCTATTAATAATGGCTTGTTTATGGGTCAAAAAGGGGAAGTAATAAAGTCTGGTAAAAAGAATGTATTTGTTAGACTTGAAAGCATCAATATGATGATGATTGTAGAATTTAAGGTAGAGGAAATCTCCGTTATTTAAGCAATTGTCCAATCCACTATTTGGTTACTCCATTCAGCTCTATAAGGAGTAGTGATTCTGATATAATTATCTGTATAGCCCTCTAACAATGGTATATCCTTAGGGTCTTTTTGCTTGATGGATTCAAACAACACTTTTCTAGTTGCGCCAATATGTTGTGCTTTAAAATATTGTTCTTTTTGATAAGATAGGTTTCGTAATATTTTATTTCTTTCTTGTCTAACTGGAATAGGTACAACAGGTTTAATATCCAATGCTTTTGTAGCAGCTCGTTCAGAATAAGTGAACACATGTAAATAGGAAATATCCAGCGCATGAATAAATTTCATACTTTCTTTAAAATAGGCTTCTGTTTCACCTGGTGATCCAACTATTACATCTACGCCAATGCAGGCATCTGGCATCCATTGTTTAATCAAACTAATTTTTTCTTTATACAATTGTGTATTGTATCTTCTTTGCATCAATTTCAAGACAGCATCAGAGCCACTTTGTAGTGGAATATGAAAATGGGGCATGAATCTTTTGCTTTGCGCCACCCATGCAATCATTTCATCTGTCAATAAATTAGGTTCAATAGAAGAGATTCGGTATCTAGGAATAGTCGTTTCAGTATCTAATGCTTTCATTAAATCAAAGAAGTTTTCTTCTCTAATCTTGCCACCATCAAATCCTTTTCCAAAGTCTCCTAAATTAATTCCTGTAAGCACAATTTCTTGTACACCATTTAAAGCTAAGTTCTGTGCTTGTTTTACTACATTACGAATACTATCACTTCTACTTTTCCCTCTTGCCATTGGGATCGTACAAAAAGAACAACTATAATCACAACCGTCTTGTACTTTTAGAAATGTTCTTGTTCTGTCGTTTACTGAAAAAGAACTGTTGAAACCAGAAACGGTCTCAATATCACAACTGCAAATCTTGGCTGCATCTCCTTTAGAAAGAGTAGCTATATGTTCGATTAAATTAAATTTTTCAGCAGCACCTAATACCAAATCTACCCCTGGGATTTCGGCAATTTCTTTTGGTTTTAATTGTGCATAACAACCCGTGATGACAACAAAACTTTCTGGAGACAATTTTTGGATTCTTCTCACCAATTGTCTACATTCCTTATCTGCGTTCTCTGTAACAGAGCAGGTATTAATCACGTATACGTCTGCCTTGTCCGTAAATGCCTTTTTTTCAAAGCCTTCCTGCTCCAATTGTCGAGAAAGGGTAGAAGTCTCTGAAAAATTCAGTTTACAGCCTAAAGTATGAAAAGCGACAGAGCGTTTATTTTCCATGGGGTGCAAAGATAAAAAACATAGGGGGAAACCGAAAATCTTAAAATAAGCATAAAGCACCCATTAATTTCCCATTTTGGCTCATTTGGGTTAAGTTTGCATCTACTAAAATGGATAAGAATGAACTTTAAAAAAGTAAACAATTGGACAGGCTGGATCGTGACATTAATAGCTTGTACTGTGTACATTATGACTTTAGAAGCTGCAGGTAGTTTCTGGGATTGTGGAGAGTTTATTAGCAGTGCCTATAAATTACAAATTCCACATCCTCCAGGAGCCCCTATGTTTGTCCTAATGGGAAGGGTTTTTATTATTCTTTTTGGTGACAATCCATTGACTGCCGCTAAAGCGGTGAATACCATGAGTGCATTGGCAAGTGGGTTTACTATTTTATTTTTATTTTGGACCATTACCCATTTTGCTAAAAGAATGGTGGAGAAAGCTAGCGGAGCAGATTTAACTCAAAACCAAATCTTATTGGTAATGGGTGCTGGTGTGGTAGGAGCTTTAGCGTATACATTTAGTGATTCATTTTGGTATTCAGCGGTTGAAGGGGAAGTATATGCATTGAGTTCTTTCTTTACTGCCTTGGTTTTTTGGGCCATTTTAAAATGGGAGCATAAAGCGGATCAGCCAGGTGCAGATAAGTGGATTATTTTTATTTTTTACATGATGGGTATTTCTATAGGAGTTCACTTATTGAATATCCTAACCATTCCTGCTATTGTAATGGTGTATTATTTTAGAAATTACAAAGCAAGGTGGAAGGGTGGCTTATTTGCATTTTTTATTGGGGTAGTCATTACAGGATTTATTCAAGTATTCTTAATTCAATATACCATTAAGTGGGCTGGTGCATTTGATGTCACTTTTGTTAACAGTTTTGGATTGCCTTTCTTTAGTGGCTTTATTACTTTCTTTGTTTTAGTAGCAGTATTGATTGCTTTAGGGATTCGATATGCCAACAAGAAAGGGTATTATTTCATGAAACTAGGTATCTGGTCTATGGTATTTTTCTTCTTGGGGTATACAAGTTATATCACTACCATGATTCGCTCTAACGCTGATACTTCAGTAGATATGTACAATGTAGACAATCCAGTTACTTTAATGGGGTATTTGGGTAGAGAGCAATATGGGGATTGGCCAATTTTATATGGTCCTGACTATGTTGATAAAGTAGATAATATAGAAGGAAGCGATCAGTATGTGAAAGCAAAAGAAACTTATGAAGTAGCTGGAAAGAATTATAAGCGTGATTGGTCATCTGCACCATCTGCACATTTATTTCCTAGAATGTGGGATTCAGAAAATGATAGAGGGCAAATGGATAGCTACAGAGCTTTTGCAGGCGTTGTAGACGGAGAAGCTCCGACAATGAGAGATAATATCAAATACTTTACCAATTATCAATTTGGGTTTATGTACTTGCGTTATTTCTTATGGAATTTTGCAGGTAAGCAAAACGATTTACAAGGCTTTGGTAATGTAAGAGATGGCAATTTCAAAACAGGTATATCTTTTGTAGACAATGCTATTTTTGGAGATCAATCCAAGTTGCCAGACTCCATTAGCAAGAACAATAATGCGAGTAACAATTTATATATGTTGCCGTTTATCTTAGGTATCATTGGATTTATATTTCAATACCAACATGCAAGAAAAGACTTTGTAGTAACAGGTTTGTTATTCTTCTTTACTGGTATTGCGATTGTGCTTTATTTAAACCAAGTAAGTTTACAGCCTCGTGAGCGTGATTATGCTTATGTGGGATCTTTCTATGCATTTGCCATCTGGATTGGATTAGGCGTATTGCAAGTTGCTGAATGGTTGTCTAAAGCGATTAGCCCTAAAATGGCCACTATCGCAGCTTCGGTAATTTGTTTCTTGGCAGTACCAACTTTAATGGCACAGCAAGAATGGGATGATCACGATAGAAGTCAAAAAACTTTACCAAGAGATTTGGCTAGAAACTATCTAGAGAGTTGTCCTCCAAATGCTATTTTATTTTCTTTTGGAGACAATGATACCTATCCATTATGGTATGCACAAGAAGTAGAAGGTATTAGACCGGATGTAAGAGTGGTGGTGAATAGTTTATTAGGTTCTGATTGGTACATGAAAGAGTTGAGATACAAAGTAAATCAAAGTGATAAGTTTGATGTTATATTCACTGAAGAACAAGTAGCTGGAAACAAATTAAATGCTGCTTATTATTATCCTATACCTGGATTTACAGAAAACCAGTATTATGATTTAGATTCCGTTTTAAGATATGTTGTGGCGGATCCTTCAGGAAAATATCAAATGGCTACTCAGGATGGCAGTTCTGTAAATATATTTCCTACACATAAATTTAGTGTGCCGGTAAATAGAGCCAATGCTTTGGCATCTGGCATTGCTAAACCAACAGATTCTATATTAAGTGAATTGAAAATTGATTTCAATCCTAACAGACAATATATGGTGAAGAATGAAATGGCCATTTTTGCCATTATTGCGACCAGTCAATTTAAACGTCCAATTTGCTTTACTTCCCAACAAGATTTGAAAGATTTGGGCTTGGATAAGTATGCACGTCAAACTGGAATGGCCTATCAATTAGTGCCAGTATTAAATTCTCCTATTGATACTGATGCAGCTTATAAGAATATCATGAATAAGTTTAGCTTCGGTAATGCACAAAATCCGAATGTTTACTTTGACGAAGAGAATAGAAGACACTTGAATTCTATTAGATATTCTATTGCTGAAATTGCATTAGCATTGGCTTCAGAAGGAAAGAAGGACAGCGCTAGACAATTGTTAAAGAAAATAGATGTAGTAACAAATGAAAAGAATTTCCCTTATGGTATGACTTCTAATAGAGGCAATCAACATAATTACTTTAGCTATGTATTCTTACAAGCTTGTTATGCAGCGGACGATAAAGCGCTAGCTAAAAAAGTAAGTAGTTCTGTACTGAAAGATATCAAACAACAATTAACATACTATAGATCTTTAGGAGAAGCGATGAGTGAAGATCAGTTTATGCAAAATGCAGACGCTGCTTATCAAGGTAAGCCAACAGCATTAAGTAATAAGCAAATGTCTTTTGTACAAGATATCCTAACTTGTTATCAATTAGAAGCTGCTATCACTAAATTAGAACAAGATACTAAAGTAAAGTAGTTAAGATCTTAACTACCTGGTCAATTTCTTGACGGGTATTATTTTTCGAGAAGGAGAAACGCACAGTAGCGATTTCTCCTTCTTTTTTTAATGCTTGTATTACGTGAGAGCCTTGTTGTGCTCCACTTGAACAGGCACTTCCGCCACTTGCACAGACATGATGAATATCTAAATTAAACAACAACATATCCGTTTTATCAGTTTTAGGAAAATTAGTACTTAATAGAGTATATAAACTGTTTCCAAAAGGATCTCCATTAAAACTCACTCCAGGAATATTTTGCACCAACTGATCGTGCATATATTGCTTTAAAGATTGCATATAAGCGCTGTCTTTTTCATAAGACGCACTTGCTAATTCTAAAGCTTTTGCAAAACCAACAATACCGTATAAATTTTCAGTGCCTGCACGCATGTTTCTTTCTTGCGCTCCTCCATGAACCAAAGGATTAATTTTAATATTTTCGTTAATATATAGAATACCCACACCTTTTGGTCCGTGAAATTTATGTCCAGCACCAGTGATAAAATCAACTGGTGTTTCTTTTAAGTTAAAACTAAAGTGACCAACTGTTTGCACTGTATCGCTATGGAAATAAGCGTTGTTCTTTTTACATAAAGCACCTACTTCATATAAATCAATCATATTGCCAATTTCATTATTGGCGTGCATGATGGATACGATTGTTTTTTCTTGATGTGAATTCAATAATTGTTCAAGATGATCTATATCAATATGTCCATTATGTAAAATATTGACCCAAGACAATTTGATATTGTGCAATTTTGCAAGATGCTCCACTGTATGCAGTGTTGCATGGTGCTCGATAGGAGAACTAATAATATGTTTACATCCAAGATCCTGAATGGCTGCGTGTAAAATAGTATTGCTGCTTTCTGTCCCACCACTGGTAAAGAAAATTTCAGAGGGTTTCGCACCTAAATTCTTTGCAACTGATTTTCTAGCTTGCTCAACAGCCATTCGAGTTTCTCTTCCATAGCTATAAATAGAAGATGGGTTACCAAATTTTTCTGTCAAATAAGGCATCATTGCTTCTAACACAGCAGGGTCTAATGAGGTAGTGGCTGCATTGTCAAAATATATTCTTTCCATCCCTCTATTATATTGAATGTATTATTGAAATAATATGATCTGCTAATGCATCTGCTGCTTCCTGTGTTTTTGCTTCTGTATAAATACGCATTATAGGTTCAGTATTACTGGTTCTTAAATGTACCCATTCGTCTTCAAAGTCAATTTTAAACCCATCCACTTTATTAATAGGGTATGCAGAGAACTTGGTTTCTAAAGTACTAAAAATAGTGTCTAAAGATAAAGAAGCGTTTAAATCCATCTTCTTTTTACTCATAAAATATGCTGGATAGCTTGCTCTTAATATAGATGCAGTTTTTTGGGTCAAGGCTAAATGGCTTAAAAATAAAGCAATGCCAATTAATGCATCTCTTCCATAATGTAAATCAGGAATAATAATTCCTCCATTTCCTTCTCCGCCAATCACAGCTTTTTCTTGCTTCATCATATTTACAACATTCACTTCGCCCACAGCACTTGCAAAATAAGAACAGCCATACTTTTCAGTAACATCTCTTAAAGCTCTTGTAGAAGATAAATTACTTACAGTGGCCCCTTTTCTATGTTGTAAAATATAATCAGCAACTGCTACTAAAGTGTATTCTTCTCCAAATAATTCTCCATCCTCACTCACAAAACATAGACGATCTACATCTGGATCTACAGCAATCCCAATGTTTGCCTTATTATTTATCACTGTACTACAAAGTTCTGTAAGATGTTCTTTTAATGGTTCTGGATTATGCGCAAAATTTCCAGTCATTGCTTCGTTTAGGACAGAGATATTTTTTACCCCTAAAGCATGCAGTAATGCAGGTACCGTATATGCTCCTGAACTATTAATCGCATCTACTACAATAGAGAAGTTAGCCGCTTCAATGGCTTTTTTATTTACCAATGGATAGTTTAATATTGCTTCGATATGCTTTTCTAAACTATTATTATCTGCAATCAATGATCCTATGGCATCTATATTGGCATAATTAAAATCTTCCTTGGCTGCAATATTTAAAATGGTCTTTCCTTCTTCAGCGCTTACGAATTCTCCTTTTTCATTTAATAATTTTAATGCATTCCATTCTTTAGGATTATGACTCGCTGTTAAAATAATTCCTCCGTCTGCTTTTTCAAATACCACTGCCATCTCCACAGTAGGGGTGGTGCTTAATCCTAAATGAATCACATCAATTCCCAAAGCCAATAAACTTTGTTCCACCATGGCTTCCACCATGTTGCCACTCATTCTACCATCTCTTCCAACCACCACTTTCTTTTTCCCAGCGGATTTGCCATTCAACCATGTTCCGTAAGCTGATGCAAATTTCACCATGTCTAATGGAGTAAGGTTTTCATTGGGTTTTCCTCCGATGGTCCCTCTAAATCCAGATATACTTTTAATTAATGCCATTTGGGTTCTAATTGAGCTACAAATTTACTTTAAATTTTTGCACTTCTTGTATCTTTATGCTATGACAATGAGCATTTGGTCGTCCCTTTTAGCAAAAGATCAGGCATTATTTACAAGTATAAATAGTTCTTGGACCCATTCTTTTCTAGATCATGTATTGCCTTGGTGCAGAAATGCCCAAAATTGGTACCCTTTTTATGCAATTTTATTGGTGTATTTATTCATTCGATGGGGAAAAGCTACTTGGAAATGGTTGCTTTTAGCAATCATCAATCTTACGCTGACTGATCAAATAAGTAGCAGTATTTTCAAACCATTGGTACATAGATTAAGGCCCTGTGCAGACCCATTGATGGCTGGTAAGGTTAGATTATTATTAGATCATTGTTCCGGTGGATTCAGTTTTACTTCTTCCCATGCTGCCAATCATTTTGGATTAGCCATGTTTATATTTATAAGTCTCACACCAGTTTTTAAGAAGTATACTTGGTTATTTTTTTTATGGGCAGGGGTGATTGCTTATGCACAGATATATGTGGGGGTGCATTATCCATTAGATGTATTAGCTGGGGCATTGATCGGGCTTGTCGTAGGTAAACTAAATGGGATGGTCTTTAAAAAATTTCAACATGCATAAGAATAGCTTTATAATAAGTTTATCTGCTATTATGATAGTGTATTGTGTAGGAGCATTTGCCATTCCATTAATGGATGTGGATGCTGCTCAGTATGCATCTATTAGTAGAGAGATGTTAGAAAAGCAATCTTATTTACAATTATTTGATTTACACGCTGATTACTTAGATAAGCCACCCATGTTATTTTGGTTGTCTGCTCTATCCATGAAAGTTTTTGGGATCTATGATTGGGCTTATCGTATACCTTCTTTAGTGTTTTTAGGTATTGCATTATTTTCAACCTTCCATTTTGCTAAACTTTATTATCATATCACTACGGCAAGATTAGCGACACTGATGCTTGCTTCCAGTCAGGCATTTTTCTTGATTGCGCATGATGTAAGAACCGATACCATGTTGGTAGGATGGGTGATGGCTGCAATTTGTGCAATAGCTTATTGGACTATTCAAAAACAGCATGCATATTTTTTTATCGCAGTTATAGCTATTGCTGGTGGCATGATGACTAAAGGGCCCATTGCGTTAGTGGTGCCTATTTTATGTTTTGTGCCTGAATGGTTCTGTAAAAAAGATTGGTCTTATTTTTTCAAACCCATTTATTTAGTAGGAATAATCATCATTGCATTGTTATTGTTCCCAATGACATGGGGTTTATACCAACAATTTGATCTGCATCCAGGTAAAATCATCAATCACCGACCTATACAATCTGGGGTGGAGTTTTATTATTGGACACAGAGTTTTGGAAGGTATACAGGAGAGAATGCTTTTAAAGAAATGGGCTATTTTACTTTTTTATTGGAGAATATGTTTTGGAGTTTCTTGCCTTGGATATTTGTATTTCTATGGGCTTTGGTGGCTAAATTCGTTTCCATCATTAAAGAAGGGCTCTTTAGTCCAACTAATGAGCGCATCAGTTTTTTTGGATTTGTCTTAACTTATTTGGTGCTTTCTAGAAGTCAGGCACAATTGCCTCATTATATTTTTGTGGTGTTTCCATTGGCAGCTGTTTTAACTGCTGCACATTGGGAGAAAATATTATGGAACAACTCAAGTATTTCTAAGAGTGTTAAAATTTTATCTAAGTTTCATCTATTCTTGATGTTCGTTTTTATTTTGGTGGTTGGAGCAATTTTGACCATACCTTTTGGAAAGGCTGCCAATAGTTTAATCATCAGTTTTGTAATCATTCTTTTACTGTCCATTAAAATATTTTTTTCGAATTATACTTTAGGTCAGAAATGGTTTTATCAATCCATCCTATTATGGATAGGGGTGAATTGGGTGATGAACCTGCATTTTTATCCTCATTTATTACCCTTTCAATTGGGCAATCAATTGGTAAAACAAATTGAAAAAGAGGGCTGGGATAAAGAAAAGATAGTACTTCATAAAATTCCGAATAGCTATGCGATGCATTTTTATGGGCAGCATGTATTCAAGATACAAGAAGACAGTTTAACATTAAAAGAGGGAGACTGGGTGGTGACGGATCTTAAAAATGATTCAATTATTAAAGTACAATTTCCCCAAAGTCAACAAATATTTACGTCTAGAAGATTCCATGTGACCATGTTGAGTTTACCTTTTTTGAATCCTGCTACAAGAGATCAGGAAACAATCCCTTTTGAAGTGATCAAACTTAAAAAATAAATTGAGTTGTATTTTTTGGCGTTGCGAGTTCAAAGCTTTTTCTTGTTCCATTGGAGCTTACATGAAAAATATTGATCTGCTGCGGATTGATGCCAAATAATAACTCACAAAATACATTGAGTTGTTTTAATTGTTTTATATTCTTTACTTCAAAATAAGACCAAGTACTTTCTGATTGTATTTCAAAGCCAATATATTCCATGTTTAATTTTGAACCATTAGCTGCTAATGCGATTTTCTTTTGTATATATTGATGAACGAAGATATCGGCTTTTGTTTTTTGCTTAGGGTCTGATAAATCTAATTTCACATTAGACTCTTTAAGGATCATTTTCTCTAAATCATCTGTGAATGTCCTCACGCTTATTTCTAATGTTGCCTCTTTTTGATTGTGTTGTATATCAATTACCGAAACAAAAAAAGGATGAAAAATGGCAATCATCCAAGCGATCAATGGTTTGAAAGGTATCCAGGTCATGTAAAATATTTGATGTTTACAAAGGTCTTCTTTAATTTAACACCACAAAATTAGATTTAATGAACGATTTTCAAATCTATCTTCATCTTGGATTTAAGCATATCATTGATTTAGCCGGATCAGATCATATTCTATTCATTGTAGCATTAACTGCAAGGTATATATGGTCAGACTGGAAACAGCTGCTTATTCTGGTAACCGCTTTTACTATTGGACATTCCGTCACTTTAGCAATAAGTGTACTCCAATGGGTTAATTTTCCCATCAACCTCATAGAATTACTCATTCCGGTTACAATTGTATTAACCGCTTTGGTCAATTTTGGCGTAAAAAACTTCGATTTTAGGTCAAAATACCCCATAATTTACTTTTTTGCCCTTTTTTTTGGCCTAATTCATGGTTTGGGCTTTAGCAACTATTTAAGGAGTTTGCTTGGAAAAGAGGAGTCTATCTTGTCTCCTTTGTTTTCATTTAACCTCGGATTAGAGCTAGGTCAACTGCTCATCGTGAGTGTAATTTTAATAATTTCATTTATATTCGTATCCCTCTTAAAGCTAGACAGAAGAAGGATTGTTCAAGTGATATCTGGCATCGTTTTTTTACTAGCTGCAAACATGGTTTGGGAGAGAATTGTATCTTTTTTTTAATTGAAAATAATATATCCAATGAAGAAGCTTTTTATGCTTGGTTTTTCTGTTATGGCTATGGTAGCAACAAGTATTGCTCAAGATATCCGTAACAATCCTACTTCAAACCACGGAAACAAGTTTGAGCAATTAGGAACTATTTTGCCCACTCCAAACGAATATCGTACAGCAAGTGGTGCTCCTGGTCCAAAATATTGGCAACAAAGAGCAGATTATGATATCAAAGCTACTTTAGATGAAAAGAATTTGATGTTACATGGTGCTGAAACGGTAACCTATTTTAATAATTCTCCAGATGTGTTAACGTATATCTGGTTACAATTAGATGAAAACGAACATAGCTCTGTTAAAAATGCTGGCTATGCTGATGGAAGTTCTTTAAGTAGATCTTTCAGCCCTACTGCTATAGATAAATTAGCAGATGAGAAAAAAGATAATGGATATGGTGTAAATATTCTTAAAGCTACAGATGCTTTAGGTAAAAATTTAAAATACACTGTAAACAAAACAATGATGCGTATTGAATTACCAACATCATTGAAACCTGGTCAAAAATTTGTTTTTAATATTGATTGGAATTATAAAATTTCTGATAGAATGACCGTTGGTGGGAGAGGTGGTTATGAGTTTTTCCCAGAAGATGGAAATCATTTATTTACCATGGCTCAATGGTTCCCAAGATTAGCAGTATATTCTGATTTTCAAGGATGGCAGCACCATCAGTTCACTGGTAGAGGTGAATTTGCATTAGCTTTTGGTAACTATAATGTAGCAATCACTGTTCCTGGAGACCATGTGGTAATGGCTACAGGATCTTGTCAAAACTATCCTGCAGTTTTATCTGCTGCACAATTAGCAAGATGGAATAAGGCTTTAACTTCTTACAAAGAGCCTGTTGAAGTGGTTACTTTGGATGAAGCAAAAGCTGCTGAAAAAAATAAAGTTGCAACAACTAAAACATGGATATTCAAAGCAGAGAATGTACGTGACTTCGCATTTGGAAGTAGCCGTAAATTTGTTTGGGATGCTATGGCAACAGATGTAGAAGGAAAAAAAGTAATGAGCATGAGTGCTTATGGTAAAGAAGCTTATGGATTATACCGCAAGTTTTCTACCAAAGCAGTAGCACATACAATTAAAACTTATTCTAAATTTTCTATTCCTTATCCCTATCCAGTTGCTCAGTCAATCGAAGCTGCGAATGGTATGGAGTATCCAATGATTTGCTTTAACTATGGTAGAACTGAAAAAGATGGTTCTTATACAGAGGCAACAAAAAACGGTATGCTAGGAGTGGTTATACATGAAGTTGGTCATAATTTCTTCCCAATGATTGTGAACTCTGATGAGCGTCAATGGTCTTGGATGGATGAGGGATTGAATTCATTTGTTCAATACTTAACAGAAGAATTGTATGATAACAAATTCCCTACGCGTGGTGGTCCAGCATGGACAATTACTGATTACATGAAATTGCCAAAAGAACAACTAGAGCCTATTATGACCAATAGTGAGAATATTATTCAATTTGGTCCTAACGCTTATACTAAACCAGCAACAGGTTTAAATATTCTTCGTGAAACGATTATGGGCAGAGAATTATTCGATTATTCATTTAAAGAATATTCTAGAAGATGGGCGTTCAAGCACCCAACACCTGCAGATTTATTTAGAACAATGGAAGATGCAAGTGCGGAAGACTTGGATTGGTTCTGGAGAGGTTGGTTCTATGGAATTGATCCTGTAGATATTGCTATTGATACGGTGAAGCATGCAGTTTTTGATCCGTCTGCAACACCGCCAGCTGCAAGAACAATGCAAGGCAGAAGTTTGGATAAACCACTTGTGCATAGTTTTGAAGATATTTCTAAGATTAGAAATAGAAATGATAAATCTATTGTGTTCTTAACAGACGCTGATACAACATTAAGAGACTTCTATTGGAAATATGATAGAGGAATTATTCCTTATGATTCTGTAACTAAACAACCTGCAATTAGTTTTGGTGCACCTGAGGCATTGACTGACGCAGAAAAAGCAAAATATGCAAATGTACATTTATATGAAATTAGCTTCTTGAATAAAGGCGGTTTGGTAATGCCTATCATTGTGGAATTTACTTTTGAAGATGGTACTAAAGAAGTAACTAAGTATGCAGCACAAATTTGGAGAAAGAATGAAAATAAAGTAACAAAGGTATTTTTAACTAATAAGAAGGCAGTATCTATTAAATTAGATCCAATGCGTGAGACAGCTGATATTGACGAGTCTAATAATAGCTGGCCAAATGTTTCAGAACCTTCTAAGTTTACGATGTTTAAGGCAAAAGCAATGGGAAGAGGTCAATCATTTGGTTTATCACCAATGGCCGCTGCCGCTGCCGCTGCAGAAAAGAAGTAGATTAAAATCGAGCCCACCAATAAACGGTGGGCTCGATTTTTTTTGGTATAATTTTGTATTGCTCCTATTCTTCTAAGAAATTTTTTAGAGTAAAGAATAAATAAGCCCTTATATTTTTTTATTTTTTCTTCGCATCAAATGCTTACGCATTTTCTTCTAACTTGTGTGCTGCGGATTTGTAATTGCGCCATTTAGTAATAGCGGCTTCCATATCTGCAGGCAGTGGGCTATCAAAACTCATATGCTTTCCTGTGGTAGGATGCTCAAAGCCTAATGTCGCAGCATGTAATGCGCATCTAGGACAGGCTTCAAAACAGTTGTCTACAAATTGCTTGTATTTTGTGTAGATAGTTCCTTTTAAAATTCTGTCTCCACCATATTCCCAGTCGTTAAATAACGTGTGTCCAATATATTTCATGTGTACACGAATTTGATGTGTCCTTCCTGTTTCTAATACACATGATACAAGGGTAGTATAATTATATCTTTCAACCACTTTATAATGAGTGATTGCATGCTTTCCGGTTTCTCCCTCAGGATAGGCGTCAAATTGTTTTCTATTGGTTTTATGACGAGCAATATGTGCTTCAATGGTACCTTCGTCTTCTTGCACATCCCCCCACACGAGGGCCATGTATTTTCTTTCAACTGTATGATTGAAAAATTGTTTTGCCAAATGACTTGCAGCTTCTGGTGTTTTAGCTAGTACAATTAAACCAGTTGTATTTTTATCTATTCGATGCACTAGTCCAAATCTTGGAAGTAGTTCTTCATTTAAATCTGGGTTTTGAGATAACAAATGATGAGCCACTCCATTTAACAAAGTGCCTGTATAATTACCAATACCAGGATGTACCACCATATTGGCAGGCTTATTGATCACTATCACTGCATCATCTTCATAAACGATATTTAAATCCATGGCTTCCGGTTTTAATTCGGTATAGTCTGGATTCACATAACTCATATAAACTACTTCGTCAAAAGGTCTTGTTTTATAATTGCTTTTTACCACTTTGCCATTCACGGTTAAGAAGCCTGCATCAATGCCATTTTGCAACTTATTTCTGGTCATTCCTTCAATACGCATTTGCACCCATTTATCTATACGCATGGGCTCTTGACCCTTATCTACCATAAAGGTTAATCGTTCGTATACTTCTTCGTTATTTTCTTCTTGTAATAATTCTGGTTCGGTTGACATTATGCAAAAGTAGGATATTGCTGCTTAGTTTGTAACTTTGCTTCATGCAACAAAAAGTGTATTTTGAAGATTTAGGTGTAAAATCCTATCAACCCACATGGGATTATCAAGAAAGCTTGTTGGCTAAGAATACACAAATCAAGTCTATTGCAAGAGAAAAAGGTGAAAATGTGATGGATTCCATTACAGAACATCGCTTCCTTATGGTGGAACATCCTCCTGTGTTTACCTTGGGCAAAAATGGAAGAAGGGAGCATGTATTGGTTTCAGAAGAGCAATTACAAAAATTAGGAATTGAGTTTTTTCATATTAATAGAGGAGGTGATATTACTTATCATGGATTACAACAAATTGTAGGGTATCCTATATTAGATTTAGATAAATTCAAAACCGATTTGGGTTGGTATTTAAGAAGCTTAGAGCAAGTAATTATTGATACCATTGCTGAATATGGATTGAAAGGGGAAAGAAGTTCCGGAGAAACAGGGGTTTGGCTAGCTCCTGAAAATCCATTTATGGCAAGAAAGATTTGTGCCATGGGGATTAAATGTAGCAGATGGATTACCATGCATGGTTTTGCATTAAATGTAAATACGGATTTATCACATTTTGAATACATTATTCCATGTGGTATTCAAGGCAAGACTGTCACTTCTTTGGAAAAAGAATTAGGAAAAAAAGTAGATTATCAAGAAGTGAAAGAAAAAATTAAAAAACATTTTGCACGCATCTTCGATTGTGAATTAATTGCTTAATACAAAAGCACGCCTGGTTTGACAGATCTATTACCTTGCAATCCTCCAGAGTGTATGAGTAAAATACTAGTATCTTTTTTGAAGTATTTTTCTTGAAGTAGTTGATCAAAAGCAGTAACTAATTTTCCAGTATAGACAATATCAGTTGGAATTCCCGTATTTTTCCAAAATTGATTCATGCAATCAATTTGTTTATGAGTTGTTTTGGCATATCCACCTTGATGGAATTGATGTAACAAAGTATATGGCTTTTTAGTATCAGGAAGTATAGCATTGATTTCACTATATATGGTTTCTTCGTTTTTCAATACAGGTATTCCAATAATTTGTTGATGCGGATTGCTGATACTTATTAAGCCTGATAACATAGTGCCTGTACCTACTGCAGCTACCATATAATCGTAATGATTGAGCGTTACTTCTTCTTGAATACTTGCAAAACCTTGACAACCTAGTTTTCCATATCCACCTTCATCAATAAAATAAGTAGATGAACTATCTTGATTTTTTAATAGTTCATTTTTCTTTTCTTGAAAATGGGTTCTCCCTAAATAAATCAGTTGCATTCCATAGCCAATAGCTTCATGTAAACTTGGCGTAATGGGTTCATTCGCATTGGTCCTTATATAGCCAATTGTTTTTAATCCTAGATAGTGTCCAGCATAAGCCAAAGCCACAATATGATTTGAATAAGGGCCTCCAAAACTAGCAAGGGTATCTGCTTTTTGTTCTTTGGCCAGCAATAAGTATTCTTTTAGTTTATACCATTTATTACCACTTACAATAGGGTGTACTAAATCAAGTCTAAGCATATCCACTGAATAACCTTGAGATTCAAAATAGTTTAAAGACGATATAGTGGCTTTTGTATGCAAACTTTTAATAATTAGCTAAAATCAGTTATTTTTGCAGACAATATTTACCTGCGTGGTAAATGTACAATTAATTAAAAAAATAGTGAGATGAGTGCACCTACATTAGTGATTTTAGCAGCGGGAATGGCAAGCAGGTATGGTAGTCAGAAACAAACGGAAGGATTTGGTCCAAATGGGGAGACCATTATGGATTATTCAATATATGATGCTATTCGAGCTGGATTTGGCAAAGTAGTATTTATTATTAGGGAAGATTTTAGCGAAGCATTTAAAGCAAGTTTTGAACCTAAATTAGCAGGTAAAATTGCTACTGATTATGTGTTTCAATCTTTAGATAAGTATACAGAGGGTTTTACAGTAGCTGCAGGTAGAACCAAGCCCTGGGGAACTGCTCATGCATTGTTATGTACTAAGGGAGTGGTGAATGAACCATTCGCAGTAATCAATGCGGATGATTATTATGGTGCAGAAGCATTTAGAGAAGCATATCAATTTTTGACTACTACTTGTTCTGAAAAAGAATATTGTATTCTTGGTTATGAATTATCTAACACCTTAAGTGAAAATGGAACGGTGAGTAGGGGGGTGTGTAGTGTGGATGCAAACAACAACTTAACAGCGATTAACGAACGTACAAAAATTTATAGAACAGCAGCTGGTCAAATTGTATTTGAAGAAAATGGTGTTGAAACACCTTTGAAAGAAGATACCAGAGTAAGTATGAACTTTATGTGTTTTGCACCTGGTTTTATTGATTTATGCGGAAGCGAGTTCAAGTTATTTTTAGAAAAGCAAGGTCAAGAATTAAAATCAGAATTCTATATTCCATTTGTTGCAGGTAGATACAGCGAATTAAAAATGGGTAATGTAAAAGTAATCCCTACCAATGCAAAATGGTTTGGGGTAACTTATAAAGAAGATGCTCCAGGAGTAAAAGCAAGTATTGATGCTTTGGTTGCAACTAATGTGTATCCAGCGAAACTGTGGTAATTACTTGTAAATTCTAATCTACTAGTTGTAAGACTTGATAGAGTATATGTAGTTTTTAAAATTGCTAATGTGGCTTTTTCTATCCTTTCCTAATTTTGAACTTGCCTTTGCTAATTTTATTTTCACATCTTTGGTAGATTCATTCTCTTTAATGGTATTCACTAAGTCATAAATCTTTTTAGACTTAATCGCGAAAGCCACTCCCTCAGCTTGTTTTTGACGAGTGCTGATGATACCGATTAACTCTGCATTATCATTAAAAACAGGTGCTCCAGAGTATCCTGGGTTAGCACTTATTTGAATTTGATAAGCATTGCTATCTCCTTCGAAACCTGATTGTGCACTTAAATATCCTTTTCCGTATACAATATCATTATCTGTTCTTGGGTAACCTAAAGTAAAAATTTCTTCTCCTAAATCAGATTTTTTCTTTCTAATAGTGAAAGGTAATTGTTTAGGTTGTTTAAATTCTTCATCATTGATTTGTAATAGTGCTAGATCCAAACCTTTGTCAGCATATATAATATCCGCCTTTAATTCTTCACCATCACTATTAACTACAATTGCACTGTTGCCTTTTAAAACGTGTGCATTGGTAATTACAAATCCTTTGGGGTCAATCAAAAATCCTGAACCCCCACTCACCAACTTTGCATTTTCAGGTAATTTGGTTTTCACTTCATTTAATAAGTGACCCTGTACTTTTTGATTTTTCTTGATGACTTCAATGTCTTTGCTTAATTGCAACACCTGAGATCCGTTTAAGCTAGGAGAGAAGTACATGATCATGGAAGAAGTGAATAATGCAATAAAGCCACCAACGGATGCAGCAATAGCGGTTACTTTTTTGTATTTATTCCAAAGAATAATTACTTTTCCTTTAGTGGTATTTTCATCTATGGCATTCCATTCGCCTGCATGTTGCAATTGATCAAATGTTTGCTTAGATAACTGAGCAAAGTTTTTGCGCTTTGCATATTGTTCCATCTGATGTAAGAACATTTCATGCTCTACTACCATTTGGTCAATTTCGGGTGTTTTCTTTCGGATGGATTCAAATTGAGCCATCTCCTGAGTAGACATATCGCCTGCCAGGTATCTTTCTATAGCTTCTAATAATTGAATATCATCCATTGTTTAGTCTCCTATATTGTATTGCGAAAAGAATAACTTCTTTAAGCGCATTAAACATTTATATTTCTGGTTCTTCGCGTTGTCTGCATTCGTATAGCCAAAATCATCGGCCAATTCCTGCATCCCTTTTTTATTTAAATAGTAACCTTCTAAAAGACTTTTACAAGGTTCTCCCAAACTATTCAAAGCCCTGTTCATAATGGAGAAAGCGGCATCTTTTTTCTGAAACTCCTCCAAATCTGCGTCTACTGCAATACTTTCTTCTTCTGTACTCAATGGGGCACTATATTTGCCCATTTGCTTTAAACGCTTGAGCCACAAGTTTTTACAAATAGAAAAGAGATAGGTTTTGATTTGGCAACTTAAGACGAAACTGTCTGATTGGACTTTTTCGTATAAAGTGATCATGGCTTCCTGGAAAAGATCTCTTGCGTCATCAAAACTTCCATTATTGTTGAGCACAAAGTGCTGAATCATGGTAAAATGACTTTTATAAAGGGCTTCCACCGCTTTAGAGTCATTTTGGGCTAGCCCTTTTAAGAGGGCTTGTTCATTGATTTCAGCTTTCAAGATATTAATACTTAATAGGCTCAAAAGTAACCCAAAATCCCTATTTATTTATTTTTTAAGATTTTTTTAGAAAACCAAGGTTACCTTCTGCTTGTTTTTGTATTAATGGTATAAATTAATCAATTAAAACACTTTCTAATGAAAAAAGTATTCGCAATTTTCGCTATCGCTGCATTAGCTGCTTGTGGTGGCGCTTCTACTGAAGCTACAACTGATTCTGCTGCTGCAACTGTTGATACAGCTGCTGTTGCTGTTGATTCTACAATGGTTGCTACAGATTCAACTGCTGTTGATTCTGCTGCTACTAAGTAGTCAAATATTAGATTACTGTAAGGATAAGGCAACTTATCCTAGTTTGCCCAGCAGTAATTATTAAAAAGTTTTCAAAAGGCAAGCAATCGTTAGAGCCGCCCTGTTTTTACAGGGGGGCTTTTTTTATTACATGCCCTTTTCTTCGAAAATAAGGGCATGAAATAAAAACACTAATGAAATTAAAGAAGGAACCCCATTAAGGAGCTCCTTCTTTAATTAATTCATTACTTACTACTAATTGTTAGTAAAATGTAAAAAACTTTCCTGTTTTAGCCTATAATCGCCTATTTTAGACTATCTTTGTAACACGATGAAAGCAAATAGCAACTGGTTTTACTTTTTCTTTTATTTCTACTTTAATCAAAGTAGCCGGGTAGTATTTGTAAAAGCATAAACATAATAACTAAATATACAATCCCGGCCTAAACAGCCGGGATTTTTTATATGAACAAAAAAGTAACCATACAAGGATACGAGGGTAGCTTCCACCAAATGGCAGCAAGGCAGTTTTTTGGCAAAACGGTTGAGGTGATTGCTTGTGATACATTTAGAGAAGTGATAAAGATCGGGTCGGATCCAAAACAATCGGACGGAGCAGTCATGGCTATTGAAAATTCCATTGCTGGCAGTATTCTTCCTAATTATAATTTATTGCAGAAATCCAACCTGCAAGTGATCGGAGAAGTGTATTTGTCGATAAGCCAAAATTTATTAGTTAATCCAGGGGTACAATTAAATGATATTAAAGAAGTGCATAGCCACCCAATGGCTATATTACAATGTTTGGATTATTTAGAGCAATATGATTGGAAATTAGTTGAATCAGATGATACCGCATTGAGTGCAAAAATGGTGCATCAAAATAAGAGTAAACATATTGCAGCCATTGCTAGTAAGTTTGCAGCACAGCTCTACGATTTAAATGTGATAACACCTGATATTCATACCTTAAAAAATAATATTACTCGTTTTTTAATTATGGTGCCTAAACAAAAAGCCATCATGATAGAAGGGGTGAATAAAGCTTCTATTTATTTTCAAACAGATCATTCAAAGGGGATCTTATCTAAAATTTTAACCAAGATTGCCAATAGAGGGGTTAACCTAAGTAAGTTACAAAGTATGCCCATTCCAGGCAGTACATTCAAATATGGGTTTTATGCAGATGTAGAATTTGAAAATTTAAAACAAATAGAAAAAGTGATTGCAGAAGTAAAAGATGCAACCAATAGTTTTAAAGTTTTTGGGATGTATAAAAAAGGGAAAGTTGTAAAGGGATAAATATGAATTGGACTTTATCAAATAGATTAGAAGGCATTGGTGAATATTATTTTGCCACCAAATTGCGTGAAATTGCTGAATTGAATAAAGCAGGTAAGCAAATTATTAATTTGGGTATTGGAAGCCCCGATTTGCCGCCGCATCCAGACGTTATTAAAACATTACAAGAAGAAGCTGCAAAAGACAATGTGCACGCTTATCAATCCTATAATGGCTCACCGGTATTAAGAGAAGCCATTGCTGAGTGGTATAAAAAATATTATGAGGTAGATAATATCGACCCAGCAAAAGAGATACTTCCATTGTTAGGAAGTAAAGAAGGTATCATGCATATCTGTATGACATACCTCAATCAAGGAGATCAGGTATTGATTCCCAATCCTGGATATCCTACTTATACAAGTGCAGTGAAATTAGCAGGGGGCACTCCGCTATATTATGAGCTTACTGCAGAAAATAATTGGGCACCGGATTTTGACAGTCTAGAAAAATCAGATTTATCAAAAGTGAAATTAATGTGGGTGAATTATCCACAGATGCCCACAGGTCAGCAACCAAACAAATTGTTATTTGAAAAATTAGTAGCGTTTGGTAAGCAACATCATATTTTAATTTGTCATGACAATCCCTATGCATTTATTTTAAACGATCATCCAGAAAGTTTATTAGCTGTTAAAGGTGCGAAAGAGGTAGTGATTGAATTAAACTCTTTAAGTAAAAGTCAAAACATGGCTGGTTGGAGAGTGGGGATGTTGATTGCAGGGGAAGACAGGGTCAACGAAATATTAAGATTTAAATCTAATATGGATAGTGGAATGTTTTTGCCAGTTCAATTAGCTGCAGCAAAAGCATTAAGCTTAGATCAATCTTGGTATGATTCAGTAAATAAAATTTATACAGAGCGTCGTGAAAAAGTATTTGAATTGTTAGATCTTTTGGATTGTACATTTTCAAAAACACAAGTAGGGATGTTTGTATGGGCTAAAATACCAGCCATATATAAAGACGGGTACGCATTAAGTGATAAAGTGCTTTATGATGCGAATGTCTTTATTACACCGGGTGGCATTTTTGGTACCGCAGGTAATAATTACATCCGTGTGAGTTTATGCGGCTCAATGGAAAAATTTAATGAAGCAATTAAAAGAGTAAAAGCATGCGTTTAGCAGTAATTGGTATTGGATTGATGGGGGGCTCTTTAGCATTAACACTAAAGCGTAATGGCTTTGTGTCTAATGTGATTGGAGTAGACCATAATACCCAACACCAAGCAGAGGCTTTGGAATTGGGATTGGTAGATGAGATCATGACATTAGAAGATGCCGTTAGATCATCAGATATCATCGCCATTGCTACTCCTGTAAATATTGCTGAAAAATTATTGCCTACTATTTTAGACTTAGTTGACCAACAAGTTGTGTTTGATGTAGGATCTACAAAAGAAAGTATTGTGAATATCGCAAATGGCCATTATAAAAAAGGCAGGTTTGTGCCAACACACCCAATGTGGGGTACTGAATATAGCGGTCCAAGTGCAGCACAAAAAGAAGCTTTTTCAGAAAAAGCAACCGTTATCTGTAATGCAGATTCGGTGGATACAGATGCATTGTTACAAGTAGAATCTTTGTATAAGTCTCTTGGAATGCATATTGTAAATATGGATGCGATCAATCATGATATACATGTAGCTTATGTAAGTCATATATCGCATATCACATCTTTCGCTCTTGCGAATACAGTACTAGAGAAAGAAAAAGAGTCTGATGCAATTTTTGAATTAGCAAGTGGTGGTTTCGAAAGCACAGTGCGTTTAGCAAAATCAAATGCTGCAATGTGGGTTCCCATCTTTATGCAAAATAAAGAAAATGTATTAGATGTATTGAATGAGCATATCAGTCAATTAAAAAAATTCAAAGCATGTTTAGAAAAAGAAAACTTTGAATATTTATCTGATTTGATTGAAAATGCTAATGGGATTAAAAGAATTTTGAAATAATTCAAATTCTTATTTAAAAATTAAGAAAAAACATACAATGAAGAAAATAGAAGAGATGGAAGTAAAGAATGATTTAATCGAAGCAGTAAAAACAAAAAAGACTTTTGCTGAATTAGGTGTAAATGATCAATTGGTAAAATCGGTAACAGAATTAGGATATACACACGCTACGGAAATTCAAGAGCGTTCTATTCCAGTTTTGATTAGCGGAACGAAAGATTTTATTGGATTAGCGCAAACAGGTACTGGTAAGACTGCTGCTTTTGGTTTGCCTTTAATTCAATTAATCAATACTGCAGATAAATATCCTCAGGCTTTGGTGGTTTGTCCAACTAGAGAATTATGTATGCAAATTGTAAACGAAATTAATTTGTTCAAAAAACACGTTAGTGGTTTACAAGTTTTAGCAGTATATGGTGGTACATCTATTGGAGTGCAAATCAGGGATTTGAAAAGAGGTGTGCAGATTGTAGTTGCTACTCCAGGTAGATTAATTGATTTGATAGAACGTAAGGCAATCAATTTAGAACAAATTGAATATGTTGTTTTAGATGAGGCAGATGAAATGTTGAATATGGGATTCCAAGATGATATTGAGTTTATCTTAAAAAATACCCCTAATAGAGAAAGTATTTGGTTGTTTAGTGCAACCATGCCACCTGAAATTAAAAAGGTAAGCAAGCGTTACATGAAAGAGCCATTTGAGGTAACCATTGGTAAAGTAAATACTTCTAATAAAAGTATTGATCACCAATATTATTTAACCTCTGCCCAACATCGATACGAGACATTAAAGAGAATCATAGATTTTAATCCTGGTATTTATGGCATCATCTTTACAAGAACCAAAGCAGATGCTCAAGAAATTACACAAAGGTTAACTAGAGAAGGTTATAATATTGATGCATTGCACGGCGACTTAACGCAGGCGCAACGTGATAAAGTAATGGGAGAATTTAGAGATAAATCATTACAATTACTAATTGCTACTGATGTGGCTGCTCGAGGTATTGATGTAAAAGGGATTACTCATGTAATTAATTACGAGTTACCAGATGATGTAGAAGTGTATACCCATAGAAGTGGTCGTACTGGTAGAGCTGGTAGTCATGGTAATTGTATCTCAATTGTTCACTCTAGAGAATCATATAGATTACGTCAAATAGAAAATATCAATAAGTCTACAATGCACAAGTTAGATATACCAAGTGGTAAAGATGTTTGTAGAAAGCAATTTTTTCATTTGATGGATAAGTTAATGTCAACGGATGTAAGTCATGGTGATTATGAAACTTATGTACCTATGTTAGCAGAAAAATTTGCTGATATGAGCAAAGAAGAAATCTTAACAAGATTTGCAGCTTTAGAATTCAATCGTTTCTTAAGTTATTATGAGAATGCGCAGGATTTAAATATTAGAGCTGCCGATAGAGGTGCAAGAAACAATGATAGAGGGGATGCTCGAGGTCGTGAGAGAGGAAGAAATGAGTACGCTGACAGAGGTAGCAGAAACAACGATAGAGGTGCTGAAAGAGGAGATGGTCGTGGAAGATCTGCTAATAGAGCTGCTGCTGGTTCAACTCGTTTATTTGTAAATCTTGGAACCAAGGATGGTTTTTACAAAGCTAGTTTCTTGCAATATATCTTAGACATGAGTGAATTAAAGAAAGATGTTTTAGGAAAAATTGACATGAGAGATATGAATAGCTGGGTTGAAATTGAAGCTGGATCTGCAAAAAAAATGATTCAAGCTTTAGATGGCAAAAACTATAAAGGACGTCGTATTAGAATGAACGATGCTGATAGTGGTGGTCCAAGAGGCTTTAATAAGAAAGAAGGGTAACCTTTAATTAATGAAATAATAAATCTCAAATACTAAAATTGGTTTAACATGGCATCCTTGACTGAACAACAACAAAAAGTAAGCGCATTATTTAAAAAAACACCATTGATTATTTCTGGTCCTTGTAGTGCTGAAACAGAAGAGCAAGTAATGATAACTGCTAGGGGATTAGCAAATACAGGTAAAGTAGATATTATGCGTGCAGGTATCTGGAAACCAAGAACAAGACCTGGAAGTTTTGAAGGTATTGGAACAAAGGGGTTGCCATGGTTACAACAAGCAAAAAAAGAAACTGGTATACCGGTGGCTGTAGAAGTAGCAACAGCAAAACAAGTAGAAGATGCGCTGCATTTTGATGTGGATGTTTTATGGGTAGGAGCACGTACAACAGTGAATCCTTTTAGTGTGCAAGAAATTGCTGATGCATTAAGAGGTGTTAAGGTACCCGTGTTAATCAAAAACCCATTAAACCCAGACTTAGAATTATGGGTGGGTGGTATGGAAAGAATTGCAAAAGCTGGTATTGAAGATTTGGGTTTAATTCATAGAGGATTTAGTTCTTATGGCAATACGGATTTTAGAAATGCACCCATGTGGCACTTGGCAATTGAAATGAAGCGTCGTTTCCCAAATGTCCCCATGATTAACGATCCTTCGCATATTTGTGGTCGTCGAGATATTTTACAGTCTGTAGCACAACAAGCGATTGATTTGGATTTTGATGGTTTGATTATTGAATCACATGTAGATCCAGATAATGCTTGGAGTGATGCCAAACAACAAATTACTCCAGAAGTATTAAAACAAATGCTAGAGAGTATCCGTTGGAGAAAAGAAAATGTTCAAAACGAAGATTTCCTTAGCGCATTAGAAAAGCTGCGTCAACAGATCAATCAATTAGATGATGAGTTATTACAGGTATTGTCTACTCGAATGAAAGTTGCTCAAAAAATTGGTGAGTATAAGAAAAATAATGATATCACTATTTTACAAACCAATCGTTGGAACGAAATTTTAGATCGAGCAATTGCCAAAGGAAATAATTTAGGATTAAGTGATGAGTTTGTTACTAAATATATGGATGCTGTTCATATGGAAAGTATCAATCAACAGAACAAAATAATGAACAACTAGTATGAAAAACTGGAAGGTTAAATTTTCTAATTCAACAGTGTCATTTGTATTAGATGGCAGTTTTACAGCTATTGATAAAATAGTTGATAAAGCTCAAGCCATTTATATTACAGATGAAAATGTATATGCATTACATCAGAAGAAGTTCAAAGGTAAAAAGACCATTGTGATTCCTGCTGGGGAAGAGCATAAGCAACAAGCTACGGTGGATTTTATTATTGAGGCCTTATTGAATTTTGGCGCAAACAGACAATCAGTTTTAATTGGAGTAGGAGGTGGTGTAGTAACGGATATGGTAGGTTATGTAGCTGGTGTTTATATGCGAGGGGTAGCTGTTGGTTTTGTGCCTACCACTATTTTAGCCATGGTAGATGCTTCTATTGGAGGGAAGAATGGTATAGATGTTGGATTGTATAAAAATATGGTTGGGTTAATTAGACAGCCACAATTTTTAGTATATGATGTAGATTTTTTGAAATCTTTACCCAAGCATCAATGGGAAAATGGATTTGCTGAAATTATCAAGCATGCTGCTATCAAAGATGCCAAGATGATGAAAGAACTTTCCATGAATAATATAGGGTATTATCAAAAGAATAAGAAAGCCCTTGCTAGTTTAATTGAGAGAAATGTTCAGATCAAAATAAAAGTGGTTCAAAAAGATGAGTTTGAAAAAGGGGATCGTAAACTACTCAATTTCGGACATACCATTGGACATGCCATAGAAAATCAACATGCGCTCTTACATGGACATGCAATAAGCATTGGGATGGTCTATGCTGCAAAAATTTCACAAGTACTTACTGGTTTTTCAGAAACGAATATTCTAGTAGAAACACTCAAAAAATACGGATTGCCAACTGCTATGCATTTCGATATCCAAGAAGCGATGCAAGTGATGCAAAAAGATAAGAAAAAAGCGAGTGCTGGAATGCAATATGTAGTCTTGCAAAAAATTGGGAAAGCGGTATCTGAAACTATTCCAATGAAATCATTAGAGAAACTTATAAAGTTATATTCATAAATGCGTGCAATAGTTTATCCATCGAAAATAAGTGGTTCGCAAGTAGCTCCTGCTAGTAAAAGTAGTATGCAAAGAGCTTGCGCTGCTGCATTATTGCATCATGGACAAACAAAAATTTTTAATCCAGGACATTCTAATGATGATGTTGCAGCAATAGATGTTATTCAAAAATTAGGAGCTATTGTTACGCAACATGCTGATCATATTCAAATTGATTCAAAAGGGGTTCATCCAATTGGTCCTGAAATGAATTGTGGTGAGAGTGGGTTGGGTATAAGAATGTTTACGCCCATTGCTGCATTAAGTAGTCAATCCATTACTATTCAAGGAAAAGGAAGTTTAGTAAATAGACCTATGCATTTTTTTGATGATATTTTGCCTACGCTTGGTGTACAAATCAAATCTAATCATGGTTTTTTACCTATCTCTATACAAGGCCCATTGAAAACAAATGATATCACAGTAGATGGGTCATTAAGTTCTCAGTTTTTAACAGGATTATTAATGGCTTTTGCTGCATCAGGTGCTGCTGATTGTACGATTAAAGTAAATCAATTAAAAAGCAAACCTTATATCGATTTAACATTATCGGTATTGAAGCATTTTGGCTGGGAAGTAAATCATATTCAACATGAGCAATTTAGTTTTAAGCCAAGAACTAGTATTAAAGATAAAATTGAATATACAGTGGAAGGTGATTGGAGTGGTGCAGCTTTTTTATTAGTAGCTGGTGCTATTGCTGGTCCAATTTCAGTAAAGGGCTTGCAATTAAATTCTACTCAAGCAGACAAAGCGGTAATGAATGCTCTTGAATCTGCCAATGCATCTATATTGATGGACGAAGACAAGATTATCATTGGTGCCAATGAAGAGGGCTTAAAAGCTTTTGAATTTGACGCAACAGATTGTCCAGATTTATTTCCTCCATTGGTTGCATTAGCATCTTTGTGTAAAGGAACTAGTATGATCAAAGGGGTAAATAGATTAGCGCATAAAGAAAGTAATAGAGGTATAACTTTACAAACCGAGTTTGCCAAATTAGGTGTCACTGTTTTATTGGAGGGGGATATCATGAAAATAGAAGGAGTAGCAATGATTCAAGCCAATACCGTATTTTCACAGCATGATCACCGCATAGCAATGGCATGTGGGGTTGCTGCCTTGAGGGCTTCTGGACCATTGGAAATCACTGAGGCTGAAGCAATTAACAAATCATATACCGACTTTTTTGAGCACTTGGTACATCTTGGTGCTAAAGTGGATATACAATAAATTACTTAACTTGTAAGTAGCATTATTTTATGAATCAATTTGGAACCTTATTTAAGCTGCAAATTTTTGGCGAATCACATGGCGCTTGTGTTGGTGTGGTAATTGATGGATGTCCTGCAGGTTTACCATTGAAAGTAGAAGAATTTGAAGTAGATATGGAGCGAAGAAAAGGGGGTAAGCAAAAAGGGACTACTCCAAGACAGGAAGATGATATGCCCATATTTAAGTCTGGCTTATTCAATGATATAACAACTGGCGCGCCATTGACGATGATCTTTGAAAATAACAATACCAGAAGTGGTGATTATGAAAAACAAAGAGCAGTTCCAAGACCAGGTCACTCTGATTTTACTGCCCATCATAAATTTGGTGGTTTTGAAGATTATAGAGGTGGGGGACATTTTAGTGGAAGATTAACAGCAGCCCTAGTGGGTGCTGGTGTGGTTGCTAAAAAGTTATTGAAAAATATTACCGTAGAAGCGCAAATAGTAAGCATTGCTGGAGAAATAGATGTAGAAAAAGGAATTCAAAAAGCGATTGACCAAAAAGATAGCGTTGGAGGTATTGTTGAATGTACTGTAAAGGGTTTGCCTATTGGTTTAGGGGAACACTTTTTTGATTCAGTAGAATCTTTAATAAGTCATGCAGTATTTGCAATACCTGCTATTCGTGGTATTGAATTTGGTACTGGATTTGCCGCAGCCAATATGTTTGGCGTAGATCATAATGATGCTATTGTTGATGCATCTGGCAAAACCAAAACCAATCATGCAGGTGGAGTTGTGGGTGGGTATACCAATGGAAACGATTTAGTTTTCAGAATAGCAGTAAAACCAACTTCTTCAACACCAAAAGAACAAATTACTTGGAATTGGGAAACCAATGAACAAGAAACATTTTCAGTAAAGGGAAGGCACGATTTATGTATTGCTTTAAGGGTACCTGTGGTACTAGAAGCGGTTACAGCCATTGTGTTAGCTGATTTAATGATGCGAGAGCAGAAAATTCCTAGAATTATTCAATAAAAAAGATAAAAAGATGGAAAGCGAATTTATATATCATGTAACTTCTCGTAAAGAGTGGGAAGCTGCACAGAAAAACAACGAATACAAGCCAGATGGTTATGATCAAGAAGGTTTTATACATTGCTCAATTGAAAGACAGGTTGCGGGTGTATTAGACAGATTCTATAAGGGTCAAACGGGCCTAGTAAAATTAAAAATAGAAAAGGCAAAGATTCAAAGACCTGTTTTATTTGAATTGGCCATTGATTTAGATGAATTATTTCCACATATCTATGGTCCTTTAAATTTAGATAGTGTTGTAGAAGTAATTGATATTCAATAAAAGTGAAACCTAAATTATCGATATTATTGATTTGTATGATGCCATTGTTTTCAATGGCACAAAATATCTATTCAAATACGCTAACTACCATTAACTATTTAGATTCTGTAAATATCAAAAAGTACAAAAAGAAAATTGATACCAATAGAATTAAAATTGAAATGAATAGGTTGACAGGTATTGCAAGTTTTTATAGTAGAAATTTAGATGGTACACTTACTTCAACTGGAGAGAGGTATAGAAATAATCGATATACTGCTGCCTGTAATTTATTTAAATTAAACACTTTAGTTAGAGTGACTAATATGCGTAACGGTGCGACTATTTTAGTAAGAATCAACGATAGAATGCATCCAAATATGTTAAGGAAGGGGAGAGTGATAGATTTGAGTGGGGTTGCAGCACATGAGTTAAAAACAAAATCCTCGGGTATTGTTAAAGTTACCGTAGAGGCCATTGGGTATAGTAAAAAAAATCCAGTAAATTAAATTGATGAATTTATGAAAAAAATATGCATGTTATTGGTTGGAGTTGTATTATCAACTATGGTGATTGCTCAAGACGCTACTGTAAAAAAAGCTGCCATTGGTTTTAGAGTTTCTTATCTTGATTTTAAGAAAACCAATCTTACTGAAGGTTTAAGTACAGGAGTTCCAGCTTTTGGTATACAGTATTTTAAAGGTATTCGTCCAAAGTTAGATTTTATGGCTAATCTTGATCTTGCTTCTATTAAATATCCTTATTATACTTCTTTAAAAGTTCCTAAAGCAACATCAAATCAAACATATGCTGCTATTGATTTCAATGTAAATTATAAATTAGCAACGGACGACAAAAAAATTGTTCCTTATTTAACAGCAGGTATTGGAGTGGGGGCAGATCATTTTTCTTATTATACTGCATATGCCCCTATTGGTGCAGGTATTCAAATTAAAGCAAATTATGGTTCTTTTGTGAATATAATGAGTACTTATAGAGCAGAAGCTTCTTCATTAACCAAGATGCATTATAGTCATAGTATTAGTTATACCCTTCCAATTAAAGGTAGAGATAAAAAAGCAATTGAATTGCCACCTGTTCAAATTAAAGTGGATGCTGATGATGATGGGGTATCTGATGTAGATGATGCTTGTCCAAATCAAAAGGGTACGGTTAAATATAGAGGTTGTCCAATTCCAGATTCGGACAATGATGGATTAAATGACGAGCAAGATCAATGCCCTTCAACAGAAGGTATTGCTAAATACAAGGGATGTCCAGTTCCAGATACTGATAAAGATGGTATCAATGACGAACAAGATAAATGTCCAACTACAAAGGGATTAGGTAGATATGAAGGATGTCCAATACCAGATACAGATAAGGATGGTGTAAATGATGAAGAAGATAAATGTCCGGCTATTGCAGGAATTGCAGCAAATAATGGATGTGCAGATTTACAACCTCAGGTAAATGCTGCAACTGCTCAATTAAAATTTGCTAAAGGTAGTAATCAATTAAATAAAAAACAAGCAAATCCTTTGAATAGTTTGGTTCAATTAATGTTAGATAATCCAACTATTAAATTAGCAATCAATGGACATACAGATAATACAGGTTCATTAAAAATCAATGAACAACTTTCTCTTTCAAGAGCGAAAGTTGTTATGAATTATTTGGTAAAGAAGGGTGTGGATTCAAGTAGACTATCTACCCATGGATTTGCATATTCAATGCCTATAGCTGATAATAAATTGAGCAAAGGAAGAGCATTGAATAGAAGAGTTGAAATAGAAGTTCAGTATTAAATTGTACTAAATTATATTCACTTCTCTTTCTAATTGAATGCCAAACATATTGTTTACTGACTGAATAATAGCTTCAGAGAAATTGTAAATTTCTTTGCCTGTGGCATGATCGTAATTGACAATCACTAAAGCTTGTTTTTCATAACATCCAACGGATCCTTGTTTTTTGCCTTTCCAGCCAGCTTGTTCAATTAACCATCCTGCTGCAATTTTATATTCATTATTGGATATGGGGAATGCCACAAGGGCAGGATGATCTTCCTTTATTTTGTTGAAAATTTCATGGTTTACTGTTGGATTTTTAAAAAAGCTTCCAGCATTCCCTAAAATAGAGGGGTCGGGCAATTTATCTGTTCTTATTTCAATGATGGCATTGGATATGTCTTCAATACTTGCTTGTTTGATTTGCTTTTGATGAAGCACCTCTCTGATAGCGCCATAATCTGTATGTAAAGTGGGTTGTTTTTGTAGTAGAAATTGCACTTCAGAAATAAGATATCTATTTTTTTCTTTTTTAAAGAGGCTATTTCTATAGCTAAATTGACAGGCATCATTATCCAATATAACCCACTGTTTAGTATGGGTATCGAATGCAGTGATCTGTTGTATAGTCTCTTTTGCTTCTACTCCATAAGCACCAATATTTTGAATAGGTGCTGCACCTACAGTGCCTGGGATCAAACTTAAGTTTTCAATACCACCCCATGCTTTTTGAACACAATATTTTACTAGTAAGTGCCAGTTTTCTCCAGCACCAACACTTATCAATACCTCTCTGGGCGTTTCTTTTAATAATTGAATTCCTTTAATTTCCATTTTAATGACTAGGCCATCAAAATCTTTTGTAAAAAGAATATTACTTCCTCCTCCAAGTACCAAAAAAGGTTTTTCTTGATGTTCGCACCAGCTTATTGCTTCGTCTATCTCATTTTTCCTTTTTATAGTACAGAAATAGTTTGCTGTAGCTTTGCATCCAAAGCTATTGAAAGAAGTTAATGATATATTTTCTTGAATAAGCATTATCTAATTTGGGTCAATATCTAAAACTATTTGTACGGATTTATATCTTGGGTGAACTTGAATTAATTGTAAATAATGTAGTAATTGTCTTTTAGCTAAATTCAATTGATCTGCTTTAGGCGATATTTTAATACAAAGTTCCCAAATATACTTATTTCTAATTCTATTAATTACTGGTTGTGCTGGTCCTAAAACAGTCTTTTGAATTGCTGGGTCTAAGGAAAGTAAAAAATGATTACAAGCTTCTTCTGCAGTGATATTGTCTTTATGTTTAAAAAGGATACTTACCAATCTACTGAAAGGAGGATATGAAAAATGTTTTCTATTTTGAATTTCAAATTCATAAAATTTAAAATAGTCATGTTCTTGCAACATTTTTATGACTGGGTGTTGTACTTGACTCACTTGAATCAATACTTTTCCATGATCGTTTTTTCTACCAGCTCTTCCACTTACTTGTTCCATCATTTGAAAAGCTCTTTCGTTTACTCTATATTGATTAAATTTCAGTAAACTATCAGCATCCACAATACCTACTAAGTCCACATGTTCAAAATCAAGTCCTTTTACCACCATCTGTGTTCCAACTAACACATCAATTTGTCTTTTCTCAAATTGTTGAATTAATTGATCGTGTTCATTTTTGCCTTTGATATTGTCTAAATCCATTCTTGCAATTTGAACGTTCGGTAGTGCCTTGCTTAGCTTTTCTTCAATTTGCTCGGTTCCAAAATTCTTTTGTTTGAATTCTTGTTTACCACAAGCTTCACAAGTTTGCACAATAGGGTAGCTAGCTCCGCAATAATGGCAAGACAATAAATTTTTTGCTTTGTGATAGGTAAGTGTTACATCACAATGATGACAATGAGGAATCCATCCACAGGTTTGACAAATCATATAAGGGGCATATCCTCTTCTATTTTGAAATAGAATCACTTGTTTTTTGTTAGCAACTGTTTCTTGTATGGCCTTCAGTAAAGTAGGCGTTAAAACGGCAGTGGCATCTATTTGCTTTTTTGTATCAATTATTTCAATACTAGGTAAACTTCCCTTACTAAAACGTTCACTTAAATAAACGTATCCAAATTTCTTTTGCTGGGCATTATAATAGGTTTCTATACTAGGTGTAGCAGAACCTAAAATTACTTTTGCTCCTAATTGATTGGCATAATATATGGCAGTATCTCTTGCTTGGTATCTAGGTGCGGGATCTTGTTGTTTATATGATCCATCATGTTCTTCGTCAATAACGATTAGTGATAAGTCTTTATATGGTAAGAACAATGCAGATCTAGCACCTAATACAATTTTAATTTCACCTGTTTTTACTTTGTTCCATATTTCTACTCGTTCGTTGGGATTGAATTTTGAATGATAGATTGCAATGTTATTGCCAAAATACATTTTCAATCTTCTAATCATTTGAGCGGTTAAGGCGATTTCAGGGAGCATGTACAATGCCTGTTTGCCAGATGCGATTATATCATTGATAATAGAAACATATAATTGCGTTTTACCACTTCCAGTAATTCCATGCAATAATGTAGTTCCATGAGAATGCATTTGGTCTCTTAAAATAGTTAAGCTTGTTTTTTGGGCATCGCTTAACTGTATAGTATCATCGGATTCTATATGTTGGCTATTGACTCTTTCTACCTTTCTTTTTTCTGCGACCAAGATACCTTTTTCAATCAATCCTTTTAGTTGCGCATGATTTGCATTGGCTTTTTGAAGAAGATCTTTTTGTAGAACTGTTCCTTCTGTTTTCAAAAGATGTAAATAAGCAAGAAGTAATTGAAGTTGCTTGGGAGCTCTGGTCCATTCGTTCAATAATGGTTCTAAGTTTTCTTCTTTTTTATATTTTGGGTTTAGCTGAATAATAATCTCTTCTTTGATAGTGTATTTGTCTACCATATTTTCTTGCACTAAACAAATTCCTTTTTGAATCAGTTTATTTATAATTGGATAAACTGATTTTCTATCCAGCAACTTCTGAATTTCTCCTAAATTCAACACTTTTTTAATTTCTAATGCCTCTCTAATGATGTATTCGGCATCAGATAATTGATCAACATCTATATTAATGTATTGTTCGTTTAAAATAAATACACTTTCACTTGATATTTTTAAATGACTTGGAATTGCAGCTTGCATCACTTCGCCCTCGGTACATAAATAATATTTTGCCATCCATTCCCAGAGTGATAATTGTGCTGGATATACAATAGGCGCCTCATCCAAAATACCTAATATAGCTTTGGTTTTAAAACCTAAATCTTTTTGATGAATGATTTTTTTTACAATACCTGCGTATCTTTTATTCGCACCTAAAATCACTTCAACGCGCATGCCTATCATGATTTCTTCCTGAAGTGATTCAGGAATGGACCAAGTATAATTTTTTGGTAATGCTATTGGTATAATAATTTCAGCAAACATGTATTAATTTGATAATGGATAAGAACGGTATCTTCTCATGCCTTCGTCCATCATTTGATAAACCTTATTCTTTAAAATGTCAATGTCGTCCATCGTATAGCTATCTACTTCCACGGTGGATAAGTATACTATTCTATTTTTACCAGGTGTTAAAGTAAATAAACTTGAATAATGCATTCGATCAACCGCGTCAACCATTAATATGGGTTGAATAGGAATTTGCATTTCAATAGCCAACTTAAAGGCGCCATTGTAAAAATTCTTTAATGGTTGTTCTTCCGTCATACTAAAAGTGCCTTCTGGAAAAATAAAGATGGATGTTTTTTTGTACAATGCTGCTTTTAAGTTTCTAAGACTTTTAGCTCTTTTATCTGGATTGCTTCTATCAACCATAATAACTGCTGCGCGATAAATCCAGCCAAATATGGGAATTTTTGAAGATTCAAATTTTCCTAATGGTTTAATTGGCTGGTGTTTTAATTGCACAATAGGAGGGATGTCCATATAAGAATTATGGTTTGCCACAAAAATATGGGGCTTCTTAAAATCGTGCTTGTCTTCAAATATTTCAATATGCCTTATGCCTATTAACATTAAAAAAGCTTTGGACCAATACCTACAAATTTTATAAACACGGTTACTTAATTTGCGCTTACTGAATGGAAGCATGAAAAGCATGATGATGACCGAAATGATGGTAAGTATTGCAAAAACAATTAGGGCATATATGCAATAAAAGAACTGAATAATGCTAAAAGGAAAATATAAAATGTTTTTGTGCTTTTTCATCAGCCACTAATATACAAAAAAACCTCCCTATTTTTTAGATTAGGGAGGCCTGATTGTTACTAAAAAAACTTACTAACTATAAAACCAGTTTCATTATGCTTTTAATGGATTTCTACCATATTTTTCATCATGCTGAGTGGCGTCTAAGCCCAACTCTTCCTCTTCTTCAGACACACGTAATGGTAGTAAGAATGCAATTAATTTAAATATTATAAATGATGAGGTGAAACTATAGGCAACTACAATTAACATAGCTTTTAATTGAGTAAAGAAAAATGCAGGATTACCATAAAATAGTCCATCTGCACCAGCTGGGTTAACTGCTTTTGACGCAAATACACCAGTTAATAACATGCCTACCATACCACCAATACCGTGACATGGGAAAACATCTAATGTATCATCTACACGAGATAATTTAAAAGCATGACTTAATTCATTTGAAATTACTGCACCTACTATTCCAATAAATATACTTTGTGGAATACCTACAAATCCTGCAGCTGGGGTTACTGCAACAAGTCCCACAACAGCGCCGATACAGAATCCTAATACAGATGGTTTTTTACCTTTCATAACATCGAAGAACATCCATGCTAAGCCTGCTGAAGCTGCTGCAGTATTGGTTGTAGCAAAGGCATTTACAGCTAAAGCATTAGCGCCTAATGCTGATCCGGCATTGAATCCAAACCATCCAAACCAAAGTAACCCAGTGCCAATTAATACATATGGAATATTGGCAGGTGGAATTTCTTGGTGTTCTAATTTCGCTCTTCTCTGCTTTAATACAATTGCACCAGCTAGTGCAGCACAACCGGCGCTGATATGAACTACTGTTCCACCTGCAAAGTCTAAAGCGCCCATTTTAAATAGGAAACCTGATGGATGCCAAGACCAATGTGCTAAAGGGGCATATACAAATGTGATAAATAAAACTATAAATAAAATGTAAGAGGTGAATTTAATACGTTCAGCAACTGCACCCACTACTAAGCCTGGAGTAATAATGGCAAACATTAATTGGAACATGGCGAATAGCATTAAAGGAATAGTAAGTGCTGTTCCACCTTGTAATGCAGGGCTACCATTCGCTACTCCATTAAAAAATAAATGCGACATAGGGTTTCCTATAAAGCCATTGATAGATTCCCCAAAGCTTAAGCTATAACCATAGGTCACCCATATAACTGTCACGATACCAGCAGATACAATACTCTTAATCATCGTTGAAATAATATTCTTTCTATGTACCATACCGCCATAAAAAAATGCCAAGCCGGGAGTCATAATAAATACCAATGCTGTTGCTATTAAGATCCAAGCAATATCCGCCGAATTATAAGTAATGTCGTCACCTTGAAAGTTGGGAAGTTGTGGAGCAAAAAGGGCTAAAACAGCTACTAGAACCAGTAATATAAAGGGGGTTAGTTTTTGTAC
>VFQS010000051.1_pt1 | contig 175282 bp, 173 predicted proteins | sample 3512361 | NCBI WGS metagenome assembly VFQS01 (sample SAMN10412375, study PRJNA504923) | tailings metagenome | isolation source: Relicate 1 Philex TSF3 active mining | place: Philippines | reverse complement strand
TCGTGATGGTCATCCAGATCGGTCTGATCTCGCCGCCCGTGGGCATGAACCTGTTTGTCCTCAACACCCTGCTGCCCAAAGTGGGGTTGGCCACCATCTTCCGTGGGGTGTGGCCACTGGTGTTGGTCCTCATCATCACTTTGGGCATCTTGCTGGCCTTCCCAGGTCTGAGCCTGTGGTTGCCGTCCATGATGGATTGATCGCCTCGGTCTGAGCAAAAAAAGGCACACCCTGCGGTGTGCCTTTTTTTCACTCGATCGACGCAGGTCTTCACGACTTGACTGGCATGTGCACCACACGCTGCGGAAAAGGGATTTCAATGCCGTGTTCGCGCAGGGTGCTCAAAATCGCGCGGTTGACATCGGACTTCAGGTTCAGTTGCCCACTGGTGGGGTCTTCAAACCAGTAGTTCACCGTGAATTCCAGCCCATCGGCACCAAAAGCCGACAAGGCCACCAAGGGCGCTGGATCGGCCAACACCCGGGGTTGGGCCTGGCAGGCTTGCTGCAAGAGTTCAATGACCTGATCGACCGGGGCATCGTAGGCCACCGACACGGTGGTGCTTTGCGCGACTTTGGCATCGGCCAGCGAAAGGTTTTCCACCCGCTGGGTGATCAGCATTTCGTTGGGCACGATGGACTCGCGGCCAGTGGGTGAGCGGATCACGGTGTAGCGGGCCTTGATGTCGGTGATGCGACCTTCAAAATTGTCGACCTTCACCATGTCGCCAATGCGCATGCTGCGCTCGGCCAGGATCACAAAACCGCTGACGTAATTGGCCGCCAGCTTTTGCAGGCCAAAACCAATGCCCACCCCCACCGCGCCACCCAGCACCGACAGCGCCGTGAGGTCAATGCCCACCGAAGACAGCGCCAGCAACAAGCCGACAAACATCAGCAAGGCACGCACCGTGTTGCTGATGACCTTGCGCAAGGACAAGTCGCTGCCCGTGGCCGATTTGAGCAAACGCGACTCCAGCGCCGCAGAGATCCACAGCGTGACGATCAACACCGCCCCCGCCGTGAGCGCCCCCTCGATCAGGGTGCGGACCGAGAGCATGGAGCCGCCGACTTTCCAGCGAATCTGGTCCAGCTCCTCCAGCATCAAGGGCAGGATGCCCGTGACCCACAGCACCACGGCCAGCCAGGCGATCCAGGAAATCGTGCGCTCGAGTACCCGCACAAACGGGGCGGACCCAAACGCCACCTGCAAGACCTTGACCCCAAAGCGAATCAAGGCCAAAGAGATGCAAACGGGCAGCAAAATGCCAAACAAGGCCACCGGATGGTCGGTCGTCAACAAAGTACGGGCAGCAAACATCAGCCCCAGCAAAACCGCAGGGAACAACACACCGTCAATCAAGCGTTTGCCCAGCAAAATTGACAGTTCATGCCCGGCAAAAGCCTTGCGTACCCCCCAGACCACCAGCCAGGACAAGGCCACTGAGCCCGCGAAAGCGGCCAACACCTGAAGCGACTCGGCGCGAGCCAGTGTCTCCAGCCAGGCCAGCGGATCGGCTATGTGCAGGGATTTCATGCCCGCCATGTGGGCGTCCTTTTCTCGATGAAGGCCAACACGCCCTCCTGTGCCACATCGTTCATCATGTTGCAGGCCATGGTTTGGCCCGCCAGCTGGTAAGCGGCTTCAATGCCCATTTCGCGCTGTTGGTAAAACAAGGCCTTGCCTAGGCGCACCGCTTCACGCGGTTTGGCCAAGATAGCCTCCACCAACGCATCGACCTGAGCGTCCAGCTCGGCCGCTGCACACACGCGGTTCACCAAGCCCCGGCTTTGCGCCTCGGCCGCCGAAATGAAGCCCCCCGTGAGCAGCATTTCCATGGCCTGCTTGGCGTGCATGTTGCGCACCAGCGGCACGCTGGGCGTGGCACAAAAGAGGCCCACATCGATACCGTTGACGCCGAAGGTGGCACTGTCCACCGACACCGCCAGATCGCACTGCGCCACCAGCTGGCAACCCGCTGCAGTGGCCAGGCCTTGCACGCGGGCGATCACCGGCACCGGCAGCTTTTGAATGCCCAGCATCATGCGAGTGCACTGAGCAAACAGCTTTTGGTAATAGGCCAATTCGGGCTGTGCCCGCATTTCTTTCAGGTTATGCCCGGCACAAAAAGCCTTGCCTGCAGCCCCCAGCACCACCACACGGGCCTGCTCGTCCTGCGCGATGGCATCCAGGGCTTTTTGCAAAGCCGTCAGCATCGCCTCACTCAAAGTGTTGAAGCTGCCCGGGTTGTTCAGCGTCAGGCGGTGCACACCACGCGCATCGTGCTCGTGCAGCAGCAAATCGTGAGCATTGGGAGTGTTTGAATCGGTCATGGCTTCGATTGTGCCAAACCCTCACCCCCAGCCCTTGTCAAACGTCGGCCAAGACGCGCAAGTGCGCTTCCACACTGCGGCCCAAAGCGCTGAGGTTGTAGCCGCCCTCCAGACAGCTCACGATGCGGCCTTTGGCATGGCGCTGCGCCACTTCCTTGATGCGGTGGGTGATCCAGGCGTAGTCCTGTTCCACCAAGCCCATCTGGCCCATGTCGTCTTCGCGGTGGGCATCAAACCCCGCACTGATGAAGATCAGCTGGGGCTTGTGCGCCTCCAGGCGCGGCAACCACATCATGTCGATCAACTCGCGGATGTCCATGCCCTTGGTGTAGGCGGGCACAGGCAGGTTGACCAGATTGGCCGCATTCGATGTCGAGCCGCCTTCCGGGTAAAACGGGTGCTGGAAAAAGCTCACCATCAAGATGCGCTCGTCGCCCGCCACGATGTCCTCGGTGCCGTTGCCGTGGTGTACATCGAAGTCCACAATCGCCACACGCTGCAGGCCATGGCGCTCCAGCGCGTATTTGGCGGCAATGGCCACGTTGTTGAAAAAGCAAAATCCCATGGCCTTGTCTCGACAAGCATGGTGCCCCGGGGGGCGCACAGCGCAAAACGCGTTCTCCAGTTCGCCCGCCAAAACGGCGTCGGTGGCGTCGATGGCTGCGCCTGCCGACAACAAAGCCGCGTCCCAGGTGTGGGTGTTGATCAGGGTGTCCGGGTCTACGGCGGTGTGCGTGGGTCCGCCTGCGGCCATGTCTTCGCGCAGCACATCGCCCAAACCGCGCAAGGCGGCAACATGCATGCGGCCATGGGCCAGTTCAATGTCGGCCAGGGCCGCTGGGGTGGGCTCTCGGCGTTGCAAGGCCATGTCCAGCCCGGTGATCAGCAAGCGGTCTTCGATGGCGCCGAGGCGCTCCGGGCATTCGGGGTGCCCTGCGCCCATCTCGTGTTTCCAGCAGGTGGGGTGTGTGAAATAACCTGTCGCGCCCATACGGCTTGTCTTCCTGCATACCAGCCGGGGGCTGGTGCTGTTGGTTTTCTTGAGAACTTCAAATTTGCAGGTTTCAGCTTATCACGCCCACGCCACCCATTCCTCAATCGGCTGCGCGGGCTCCATTAAACTGGGCACCGCATGATTTTTCTCCCTCACCCCTCGCAAACGCCCCCGAGGCACCGCCTCCACGCGGTTTTGACCCTCTTGTTTTGTCTCATGCTGCCTTTGGCATGGCTGGGCGAGGCGCAAGCACAAAGCGCCAAAAATTCACCCGACAAGCCTGCCCGTCAAACGGGCACCAAAGCCAAAAAGAAAAACACCCAAGCCAAGCCCCCATCCGCCACCCAGCGCCAGCGTCTGGCCCGCAAAACTGCGGCCACGGTCGGCGTGCCCCTGACTGAAAACCCCGAGGTCGCCCTCTGGGCACAAGATGCCGCCACGCGCCTGCAACTCGACCCGGCTTGGGTTCAGCAAACCCTGGCCCAAGCCCAACGCTTGCCTGTGGTGGAAAAACTGGTCCTGCCCCCGGCCAGCCCTGTGGCCAAGGACTGGGGCGCTTACCGAGCCCGCTTCATCGAGCCCGTGCGCATTCAGGCCGGGCAGCGTTTTTGGCGTCAACACCAGGCCACCTTGGCGCGGGCCGAGCGCGAATACGGCGTGCCAGCGGCCATCATCGTCGGCATCATCGGCGTGGAAACGCTCTACGGTCAAAACACAGGCAACTTCCGCGTGGTGGACGCCTTGAGCACACTGGCCTTTCATTTCCCGCTGGCCCACCCCCGAGCCGCAGACCGCCAAGCCTTTTTCCGTAGCGAGCTGGAGCAGTTCTTGTTGCTGACTTCGCGCAGCGGCGCAGACCCACTGGCCATCCGTGGCAGCTACGCCGGGGCTTTGGGTTTGCCGCAGTTCATGCCCTCGAGCTGGGCCAAATTTGCGGTGGATTTTGATGGCGATGGCCGCATCGACCTGTTCGGCAGCCCTGCAGACGCCATCGGCTCGGTGGCCAATTACTTCAAGGCTTTCCAATGGCGCACGGGCATGCCCACGCACTACCCTGTCACCTTGACCCCAGGCCAGACCGACATGGACACCCTGATGGCACCCGACATCCTGCCCACCTTCAGCGTGGCGAGTTTTATGGCCAAAGGCGCGGCCCTCGAAGGCGCAGCCCTCAACCACACCGGGCCACTGGCCCTGATCGAGCTGCGCAACGGCCCCAACGCCCCGAGCTATGTGGCGGGCACCGAAAACTTCTACGTCATCACACGCTACAACTGGAGTAGCTATTACGCCATGGCAGTGATTGAGTTGGCCGAAGCGGTGGGGCGTGAGATGAACAAGCCCTGAGGGCCTTCACCCATGAACCCCTTGAACCCCAAAAAACTGCTGCTGACCAAATGGACAGCAGCGAAACCCGTGACCAAGCAAAAGCACTTTTTGGTCAGCCGGGTGATTCAACCTGAGCAGCCCACCGACCCGATTGAATCTGTAGAAATCGAGGCGGTGTTTTCCAAGGCCACGCAGGTGATCCGGTGGCGTGAACTGCAAGACGACAGCGTGTGGCGGCAGGGATGGGTTTGATTTCACCCAGCCCCATGCGCCTTCATCGCCTTGCCCACTTCCAGCGCTCCCTGCTCTGAGCCCGAGCGTGGCACCAGCTCGCCTTGACGGTCGGTGACTTGCGCCATGGCTGCAGCCAGGCGCTCGGCGGTGTCCGGGCCTGTGCCCAGGTGCACGCCCTGGGTCAGGGTGATGTGTGCCACCTCGAAGCTGCCGGCACCTGCGCAGATGATGGTGCGGTTGGGCGCGTCCTCGCTGGCCATGACCAGCATGGCGGGCACCACGGCGCTGGGGTCCAGCGCTTGCAGCACGGCCTCGGGCATCAGGCCTTCGGTCATGCGGGTGGCGGCGGTGGGGGCCAGGCAGTTCACGCGGATGTGGTGTTTCTCGCCCTCGATCGACAGGGTTTGCATCAAGCCCGCCAGCGCCATCTTGGCAGCACCGTAGTTGGCCTGGCCGAAGTTGCCGTACAGGCCGCTCGATGAGGTGGTCATGACGATGCGCCCGTAGTTTTGCGCCTGCATGAGGGGCCACACCGCCTTGGTGCAGTGCACCGCGCCCATGACGTGCACATCCATCACCAGTTTGAAGTCGGCCAGCTCCATCTTGGCGAAACTCTTGTCGCGCAGGATGCCCGCGTTGTTGACCAGAATGTCCACCCGGCCCCAGGCGTCCACCGCCTGCTGGACCATGGCTTTGACGGCCTCATAGTCGGTGACCGATGCGCCGTTGGCCATCGCCTCGCCACCTGCCGCACGGATTTCGTCGACCACGGCCTGCGCGGCCGACACCGAGCCGCCCACGCCGTGCACATCGCCGCCCAGGTCATTGACCAGCACTTTGGCCCCGCGTGCAGCCAACGCCAGCGCGTGTTGCTTGCCCAAACCGCCCCCTGCGCCCGTGACGATGGCGACGCGGCCTTTGAAATCGATGCTCATGTGGTCTTCCTTGATTGAATGCGTGTGAATGGGTGACAGGGCACGACGACACCATCTGATAATCTGGCCGCTGTCTGAAAACTTGCCCGACTTTAAAACATGCAGCCCCGAGGCTGTGTTGCACGATTGACACCTGCGCCATGGAACTGAACCACGACATCATCACCACCCCGCCGCTGGACTCCGCATCGGTGGTCTTGCTGCGCGACAGTGCGCAGGGCCTGCAAGTGCTGCTGCTCAGGCGGCACCAGGCCTCCAACGTGCTGGGCGGTGCCCATGTGTTTCCGGGGGGCAAACTGGACCTGGCCGACCAAAGCCCGGCCTTGCTGACCAAACTCAGCCAAGACCCGGCCACCTTGCACCAGCGGCTGGCCGAGCCCGACCTGAGCACAGAGCGTGCAGCGGGCCTGTTTGTGGCGGCCATTCGCGAGGCCTTTGAGGAGTGCCGCATCCTGCTGGGGCAGACCGGCACGGACTTGCAAGATCTGTCCGCGCTGCAAAGCGCTTTGGCCAGTGGCCAAAGCTGGTCAGAGGCGTTTCAAAGCCTGTCGCTGCGCCTGCGCACCGACGCGCTGGTGCCCTGGACGCGCTGGATCACGCCGCGGCAGGCCTCGGTGACCCACAAACGCTTTGACACCCGTTTTTTCATGGCCCGCGTGCCCGAAGGCCAAACCGCCGAACACGACAATTTTGAGGCGACCGAAACCCTGTGGATCACCCCGCGCGAGGCACTGATCCGGTATTGGGACCGCCAAATCGAGTTGGCCCCGCCGCAGATCATGGGTCTGGTGCAGTTGGCCAGGCACACGGACACCCACAGTGCGCTGGCCGAAGCCCAGAGCCGCCAGCCGCCCGTGGTGGAGCCCGAACCTTTTGAACAAGACGGTATCCGGACCATTTGTTACCCCGGTGACCCCCGGCACTCGGTGCAGCAGTCGGCGTTTCCTGGCCCGACCCGCCTGATGTTCAAAAACAAACGCTTTGAGCCAGAGACGGGTTTGGCGGGTTTGCTTGATTAGAATCAGGTCTATTACAATTTGTAACCTTTATGGATACGCCCCTGCCTGTATGAGCCAAGCTGCTGCCCCTGTTTATTTGTCCGTCGAACGGGCCATGGAATTCATTGGCGACGCCAACGGGGTTTTGTCACTTCTGAACACCTTGCACCAAACCCTGGGCGAAGACCTGCCCAAAATTCAGGCCATGCTGGACAAAGACGATATGCACGGCGTCAACCGCCTGTTGCACCAGCTCAAAGGCTTCACCCCGGTGTTTTGCGTGGACAGCCTGGTGGAGCTGGTGGTCAGCGTTGAAAACCTGAGCAAGCATGGCGACTCAAACGATATCCGCGCCGCTTACAGCCGCCTGGCCCCTCAACTGGAGCAGCTACGCAGCGAAGTGGCCACTCACCTGAGCCTGCACGCTCAAGCCTGAGTGGCCAGCCACTGGTCGATCTTGGCCGGGTCGTGCAACAAACGCAGCTGATCAAAAGCTTCCTGGGCCTCCGGGTACACCCGGCGCAAATAATTGAGCCATTGCTTGAGCCGCCCAGCCCGGTGGCGCGGCGCTACCCGCAGGGCAATGCCCTGCCAGAACAGCCGCATCAAACCCACAATTTGCACCCACGTCACGGCACTTGATGCCGCGCCGCTGGCCATGGCGTCGTGCTGTGCAATCGCCAAAGCCAGGCCCGGATCGGCCACCATGCCGCGCCCGATCATCAGACGGTCACACCCGGTCACCTCGCGGCAACGCAAGGCATCCGCCAAAGTCCAGATTTCGCCATTGGCCACCAAAGGCACGCGCACGTGCTGGCGCAAATCGGCAATGCGTTCCCAATACGCAGGCGGGCGGTAACCATGGGCCTTGGTGCGGGCATGCACCACCAAATCGCTGGCCCCGGCGGCTTCGATGGCCAAAGCACATTCTTCTGCGCGGCTGTCGTCGTTGTAACCCAGCCGCATCTTGGCCGAGACCGGGATGTGCGCAGGCACCGCCCGGCGCACCGCCGCCACGATCTGGCCCACCAGCTCGGGCTCGTCCAGCAGCACGGCACCACCGCGGTGCTGGTTCACGGTTTTGGCTGGGCAGCCAAAATTCAAATCAATGCCCGCGGGCGCCAGCTCGGCCAAAGCCGCGGCATTGGCCGCCAAATAATCGGGGTCAGACCCCAATAACTGCACCCGCACAGGCACGCCCGCCACGGTGCGGCTGCCATTGAGCAGTTCTGGCGCGACCCGAATGAAAGCGCGGCGCGGCAGCACCGTGTTGGTGACACGGATGAATTCGGACACGCACAAATCCACCCCGCCCACCCGCGTGAGCATGTCGCGCAGGGTGTGGTCCAGCAGCCCCTCCATGGGAGCCAGCAGGATGCGCGCCCCAGAAGGTGTCAGGGGCATCAGCCCAGCTTGCGCTTGAGGCGCACTTCTTCGACCTTCACGCCGCCCAGCGGCACGGTGCGGGCGGTGTTCATCTCGCGTTTGAAGCCCGCCAACTCATGAAAGCGCAAGGTGCGCTCGTGCAGCAGCGGCAACCAGACCGTCACATCGGTGCAGTCCTCGTCTTGCAGGCCTTCACGGGCCGCGTCCCACAAGGCCAGGCCAATGCCTTGGCCAATGCGGTCGGGCGCGGCGTAGATGGCCCAGATCTCGCCCGTGGTGTTTTTGCTCTTGGGGTCGCGCGAGCGGTCAAAACCCACAAAACCCACGATCTCCCCGCCATCCACGGCCACCATGACTTGCGGCTCGCCGTACTCGATCGCCTCTTTCCAGAACGACACGCGTTTGGGCATGGGCGTGGCGTCCCAATGGGCATCGGGCACCTGGCCTGCGTAGGCGGCGCGGCAGGCGCTCACATGCAATGCGGCCACGGCGGGGGCGTCTTGGAGGGTGGCGAATCGGACTTGGATATCGGACATGGCTTGGTCAGAAAAAGAAAAAACAACGCACTGGGGCCACAGGGCTTTCGGCGCAAAACCCGACATTGTCGCCGCTTCGGTTATCTTCAGTGCATGAGGACGTATTTGAACCGCCAGAATTTCGCCATTCCCCGGGCCGCAGCCGATTTGCAAAGCCCCAGCCACACCCGTTTACAAACCGCCAAAGCCTGGTTTTTCAAAGGCTTGTGGTGTGCCACAGGACTCATCGCGGTCGGCCTGGCGAGCGCCCAAACCCCTGCACGCTTTGCCGACGACATGGCCGAACGCACCCGCGCCTGCACCGCCTGCCACGGCGAGCAAGGCCGCGCGGGCCCCGATGGTTATTACCCCCGCCTGGCGGGCAAACCTGCCGGTTACCTGCACAACCAGCTGCGCAATTTCGCGCAAGGCCGCCGCCATTACGAACTGATGGCCCGCATGGTCGACCCTTTGACCGATGCCTACCTGGGCGAGATGGCGCAATATTTTTCGGAACTGAAATTGCCCTACCCCGCCCCCACGGCCAACAACACCATCACGCCCGAGCGCCTGGCCAAAGGCCAGCAACTGGTCACGCAAGGTGACGCCACACGCGGCCTGCCCGCTTGCACCCAATGCCACGGCGTGCGCCTGACCGGGGTGCAACCCAACGTGCCAGGGCTCTTGGGCTTGCCGCTGGACTACCTGAACGCACAGCTGGGCGCCTGGCAAACCAAACAGCGCCGTGCCCACGCGCCTGACTGCATGGCCGAGATCGTCCAACGCATGCCCGCGCAGGACCTGATCGCCGTCTCCAGCTGGCTGGCCCGCCAGCCGCTGCCTGCAGACACGCGCCCGGCCGAACGCCCACCTGCCGGACCCGCCTTGCCTGAAGCCCTGCGCTGCGGCAGTGCGCCTGAACTTTCGGCCACACGCTCAGCCCCTGCTCAGTCAGGGGGCCGACCATGACCAACGCTTTGCTCAAAATGCACCCGGTCAAACGCCTGGGCTGGATCACGCTGGCCAGCCTGCTGGTGCTGGCTCTGGGTGTGGTGTGGGACAACTGGGGCGACCTGCTGGGGCCACAAGCCCCAAACACAGCCGTCACGGCCCCAGCCACCGAAGCCGAGATCGAACAAGGCCGCTACCTGGCCCTGGCGGGCAACTGCATGGCCTGCCACACGACCCGGGGCGGCACACCTTTTGCGGGTGGACGCCGCATCGACACCCCCTTTGGCGGCGTGTACAGCAGCAACCTCACGCCCGACCCCGAGACGGGCCTGGGCCGATGGACAGCGCAAGACTTCTGGCAAGCCATGCACCGGGGTCGCTCCAAAGATGGGCGCTTGCTGGCCCCGGCTTTCCCCTACAACCACACCAGCGTCATCACGCGCCAGGACAGCGATGCGATCTTGGCCTGGCTGCGCACCCTGCCCCCGGTGGTGCAGGCCCAGCCAGCGCACAACCTGGTTTGGCCGGTGGGCACGCAGCCCGCGCTGGCCGTGTGGCGCAGCCTGTTTTTTGAGCCCAGCCCCTTCCAGGTCAACAAAGCACAAACCGCCGAATGGAACCGGGGCGCTTACCTGGTGCAAGGCCTGGGCCACTGCGCCGCCTGCCACAGCCCGCGCAACGCCCTGGGGGCCAGCGGCCCGGTGAACGATTTGTCAGGTGGCCTGATGCCCGTGGTGAACTGGTACGCACCGGACCTGACGCGAGACACCGAAACTGGCCTGGCCAGCACACCCCTGCCCGAGATCGTGCGGCTGCTGCGCACAGGCGCGTCCAACACCGCCCAAACCAGCGGCCCCATGGGCGAAGTGGTACAGCACAGCCTGCAGCACCTGAACGAGACCGACCTGCAGGCCATGGCCGTGTACCTGCAGTCCCGTGCACAAAGCTCGGCTCAGCCCACTGCAAAGACCCCACCCGCCCGCATCAGCCTGCAAGTGGCCACCCAGGGTGCCAAGGTCTACGAAAACCAATGCCTGCAATGCCACGGTGAGCGCGGTGAGGGCGTCAAAACCGCGTCGGGCGAGGTGGCCTACCCCGCCTTGGCTGGCAACCGAGCCGTGCTGCTGAACGACCCCACCAACCTGGTGCAGCTGGTGCTGTACGGCGGCTACGGCCCCGCCACCCAAGGCCACCCCCGCCCCTTTGGCATGCCGCCTGCGGTGCTGGAGCTCGACGACCGCGACATCGCAGCTGTGCTGACCCATCTGCGCACCCGCTGGGGCAACCAGGCCAGCGAAGTCACGCCCCTGCAGGTCAACCGGATCCGGGCAGCCACAGATCAATGACAAAGGCCGCAGGCCTGCATGCTTTCGCGCGCAGGGGCGCGCTCCCACAAAAGTCCTGAATCCAGCTGTACCTGTGGGAGGCCGCCCCTGCGGCCGAATGGCTTGGCATCCAGCCCGTCTGTCATCTGCGGCACCCACAGGACGGGTTCATGCCGCTAGCATGTTGACCATGCCACAACACCTCTACATCCTCACGGGCGCTTCACGCGGCATGGGCCTGGCCATGGCCGAGCAACTGCTGCAGCGCGGCAACGCCCTGCTGTGCATCTCTCGCCACGCCAACCCCGATCTGGCCGCAGCCGCCCAAAAGGCGGATGTGCCGCTCACGCAATGGACCCACGACCTGGCCGATGGCCAGGGCGCCAGCGAACGCCTGCGCGAATGGCTGCAAAGCCAGAACCCGGCGGATTTCGCCAGTGCCAGCCTGATCAACAACGCGGGCGTCATTCCGCCCATCGCACCGCTGCGCCAGTCCCAGCCCGCAGACCTGGCCTTGGCCCTGCGCGTTGGCCTGGAAGCCCCCATGGCGCTGAGTGCAGCGTTTTTAGGGGCGACGCAGGATTGGCCCGTTCCCCGCAAAGTGCTCAACATTTCATCGGGCCTGGGCCGTTACCCAATGGCTTCGCAAGCGGGTTACTGCGCCGCCAAAGCGGGCATGGACCATTTCACCCGCTGCCTGGCGCTGGACGAAGCCTTGCACCCCAACGGTGCCAAAGTCTGCTCGCTCGCCCCCGGCGTGATCGACACCGACATGCAGGTGCAGCTGCGCGGTGCGGCGGGCGAGGCTTTTCCGGACCAGTCGAAGTTTTTGCAGCTCAAAGCCCAAGGCCAGCTCAGCTCGCCCGCACAGGCCGCCGAGCAGGTGCTGCGCTTTTTGGCCCGGCCCGACTTCGGGCGCGAACCCGTGGCCGATGTGCGGGGCTGAAAAGCCTGAGCGAGTCCAAACACCCCCTTGTCAGGCCGCTGTAGCCATTGCGCCGGACACTGGTCGGCGTTGTACCCCATACCCATTTGTCAATTTTTTTAAATCTGGAGACCTCCCATGAGCCGTGAAGTTGTTGTTGTCAGCGGTGTGCGCACCGCCATTGGTACCTATGGCGGCAGCCTCAAAGACATCCCGCCCACCGAGCTGGCCGCGCAAGTCGTGCGCGAAGCCCTGTCCCGCGCGGGCACCGAGGGCAAGGACGTGGGCCATGTGGTATTCGGCCACGTGGTCAACACCGAGCCCAAAGACATGTATTTGTCGCGCGTAGCGGCCATCAACGGCGGCTGCGCCGAAAGCACCCCCGCCTTCAACGTCAACCGCCTGTGCGGCTCGGGCCTGCAGGCCATCGTCAGTGCCAGCCAGTCCATCCTGCTGGGCGACTGCGACATCGCCATTGGCGGCGGCGCGGAAAACATGAGCCGCGCCCCCTACGCCAGCCTGAGCTCACGCTGGGGCGTGCGCATGGGCGACACCAAGATGGTCGACATGATGGTCGGCGCCCTGCACGACCCCTTCCACAACATCCACATGGGCGTGACCGCCGAAAACGTGGCCGCCAAATACGGCATCACCCGCGAAATGCAGGACGCCCTGGCGCTGGAAAGCCACAACCGCGCCGAACGCGCCACAGCCGCCGGGTACTTCAAGGACCAGATCGTGCCCGTCATGCTGAAAAGCAAAAAAGGTGACGTGGCCTGGGCCACCGACGAACACTTCCGCCCCGGCTGCAAGCTCGAAGACATGGCCAAGCTCAAGCCCGTGTTCGTGAAAGAAAACGGCACCGTGACCGCAGGCAACGCCTCGGGCATCAACGACGCCGCTGCCGCTGTGGTGCTGATGGAAGCCGGTGCCGCCAAGGCCCGGGGTGCCAAGCCCCTGGCCCGCCTGGTGGGCTACGCCCACACGGGCTTGGACCCCAAGATCATGGGCGTGGGCCCCATCAGCGCCACGCAAGCCGTGCTCAAGAAAACCGGCCTGAGCGTGAACGACCTGGACGTGATCGAGGCCAACGAAGCCTTTGCCGCCCAAGCCTGCGCCGTAACGCGCGAGCTGGGCCTGGACCCTGCCAAGGTCAACCCCAACGGCTCGGGCATTTCGCTGGGTCACCCCATTGGCGCCACGGGCGCACTGATCACCGTGAAAGCCCTGTACGAGCTGCAGCGCATTCAAGGCCGCTACGCGCTGGTCACCATGTGCATCGGGGGCGGTCAGGGCATCGCGGCGATTTTTGAGCGCATGTGAAGCCCTGGCCTTTGTCACACCCGACTTGATCGGGTGTCCATGCTTTGTTGACTTTGTCACACCCGACTTGATCGGGTGCCCATGCCTTCGGCAGACATGGATACCCGCATTCGCGGGTATGACGACCATCAGTCACCCCGGACTTGATCCGGGGTCCATGCCTTCGACTGTCATGGATACCCGCCTTCGCGGGCATGACTGAGCAAGACGGGCACGACAGTACAAGGTGGGCATGAACAACCATTTGTCACACCCGACTTGATCGGGTGTCCATGCCTTCGGCTGCCATGGATACCCGCCTTCGCGGGTATGACAACCATCTGTGCCCAACGCCCTCTTACCTCACCGCCGCTGTGACCACCACCTCGATCAAATAGGCCGGATTGGCCAGCGCTGCCTGCACCGTGGCACGCGGTGGCGCACTGCCGGCCACCACCCAGGCGTCCCACACCTCGTTCATGGCGGTGATGTCGGCAATGTCTTTCAGGTAAATCTGGGTGCGCAGGATGCGGGTTTTGTCGCTGCCCGCCTCGGCCAAGCGCACATCGATCTGCCGCAACACATCGGCGGTTTGGCTTCGGATGTCGGTGGCTTCGCACTCGGGGACCATGCCCGCCAGGTACACCACACCATTGAAAACAGCCGCTTCGCTGTAACGGGCTGCCACGTGCAGCCTCTGAATGTCTTGGCTCATGCTTTTTTCTGACCCAGTTTGGATTCGGTGCCCGCCAGCAGGCGGTTGATGTTTTCACGGTGACGCCAGACCAACAGCAAGGCCATGACGGCGAGGCTCAAGACCTCGGGCGAGGTGGCTTGCCAGGCCACGCCGTCGCCAAACAGGTAAAAAACTGGCGCGAACACCGCAGCCACCATCGAAGCCAGCGACACGTAGCGGCTGAAGTACAAAACGATGGCAAAGCTCAGCACGGTGGCCAGGGCCAATGAACCGTTGACCCCCACCAGCACGCCCACCGCGGTGGCCACGCCTTTGCCGCCGACAAAACCAAAAAATACCGGGTAGAGATGCCCCAGAAATGCAGCCAAGCCCGCCAAGGCAGCGGTGCTGGCACCCAAACCCTGTTCTGGCCCGTAAGTCAGCACCAACGCCACTGGTAACCAGCCCTTGAAGGCGTCCAGCAACAAAGTCAGGATGGCCGCTTTTTTGCTGCCCGAGCGCAGCACATTGGTAGCGCCGGGGTTTTTGCTGCCATAGCTGCGCGGGTCGTTCAGCCCCATGAGGCGGCTCACGATCACTGCAAAGCTGAGCGAGCCCATCAAATAACTGGCCAACACCACGGCCACTGGAATCACCACATCCATCAAAAGCTCCCTTGTTCTTGTACGGGCGTCATTCTGCCAGTGCGCAGTTCACGGGCTGGGCGCCCAGCAGCTGCACACACACCTGCGGGTCGATGCCCACCAGATAACCGCGCCTGCCACCGTTGATGCAAATGCGCGGCAAAGCCAGGATGCTTTCTTCGATGAAGACCGGCATGGCACGGCGCGTGGCAAACGGCGAGGTGCCGCCCACCAGGTAACCGCTGTGCCGGTTGGCCACCTCGGGGGCGCAAGGCTCGACCGACTTCAAACCAATCTGCCTGGCCAGATTTTTGGTGGACACCTTGCGGTTGCCGTGCATCAGCACCACCAAGGGCTTGGCATCCTGGTCTTGCATGATCAGGGTTTTGACCACTGCAAACGGGTCCATGCCCAACACCTGTGCGCTGTGCTGGGCACCGCCGTGTTCCAGATATTCATAGGGGTGCTCGGTGAAGCTCACACCGTGCTGGCGCAAAAGCGCCGTGGCCGGGGTTTCGCTGACTTTGTCTTTCTTGGCCATCGCCCGATATCACCCAGCCACGTCACAAAGCCGGGTCGCGCATTTCCCAGCGGATGTCGTCGATCGCCTTGAGCACTTCGGGCGTCAACTGCGTGTTCCAGGCGGCCAGGTCTTCGTTGAGCTGCGCCAGCGAAGTCACGCCGATGATGGTGCTGGCCACGCTCCAGCGGTGGTAGCAAAACGCCAACGCCATCTGGGTGGGCGTCATGCCGTTGTCGCGGGCCAGCTGGTTGTAACGGCGGGCGGCAGCCAAGGCCTCTGGGCGGCCCCAGCGCTGTTTGCGCATGGAGTCGTAGCGGGCGATGCGTCCACCATCCGGCACCAGCGGACCTTTCAGGTCGTCGTTGTCGTATTTGCCCGTGAGCAGGCCAAAGCCCAGCGGCGAATACGCCAGCATCGACACATTCAGGCGGTAGCAGGTTTCGTCCAGCCCGTTGTCATAGGTGCGGCTGACCAGGCAGTAGGGGTTTTGCACCGTGGCCACACGCGGCAGGCCGTGCTGCTCGGCCAGGCGCACAAACTCATGCACGCCGTAAGGCGTTTCGTTGGACAGACCGATGTGGCGCACCTTGCCCGCCTTGACCAGTTTGGCCAGGGCTTCGAGTTGCTCATGGATCGAAGTGACCGATTTGTCCTTGGCCGGGTCGAAATAGGTCATGCCAAAGACCGGCACATGGCGCTCGGGCCAGTGGATCTGGTACAGGTCGATCACATCGGTTTGCAGGCGGCGCAGGCTGCCGTCGCAGGCGTTCAGGATGTCTTGCCCCGTCATGCCCGAACCTTCACGAATCCAGGGCATGCCACGTGAGGGGCCTGCCACTTTGGTCGCCAGCACCAGCTTTTGGCGGGCACCGGGGTGCTTGGCGAACCAGTTGCCGATGAAGGTTTCCGTCGCGCCGCAGGTCTCGGCCGAAGCGGGCACGGCGTACATCTCGGCCGTGTCGATGAAGTTGATGCCCGCTTCCAGCGAGCGGTCCAGGATGGCGTGCGAATCGGCTTCGTTGACCTGCTGGCCAAAGGTCATGGTGCCCAGACAGATGGGCGTGACTTGCAAATCGGTCTGGCCGAGTTGAACGAGTTTCATGGTGTGTCCTGTTGTTTTTTGAAAAAAAGAGGGGGGCCATCTCAGGACGGCCCCAGAATCCGCAAGCCCTGCGGGCTTGGAAGCATGGGCAAGAAGTCTATTTTGTCACGGCCTTTTGGCCAACGCGGTGGCCCTGGCCTCTTCTTGCAGCCGCAAGACGCGCCGCTGCACTTTGCCGGTGGTGGTCATGGGCAGCTGGTCGATGAACTCGATTTCTTTAGGGTATTCATAGGGGGCCAGCAGACCCTTCACATGGGCTTGCAGCTCGCGGCGTACCTCGTCGTCAAAGCTGGCCTGCCCAGACCCGGTGGGCCTGCGGGCCAGCCAATCGGGCGACAGCACCACATAGGCCTTGACCACAGCGCCCCGGTCGGCGTCGGGCTTGGGCACCACAGCGGCATTCTGCACGGCGGGGTGCTTGACCAAGCAGTTCTCGATCTCACCCGGCCCGATGCGGTAACCGGCGGCCTTGAACATGTCGTCGGTGCGGCCCTGGTACCAGAGGTAGCCGTCCTCGTCCGCCACCGCCATGTCGCCCGTGCGGCACCAGTGGCCCGTGTACTTGGCCTGCGTGGCTTTGTCGTTGTTCCAGTAACCCAGAAAGAACACCGGATCCGGGTGGCCGTGCACATCAAAGCGGTTCACGGCCACTTCGCCGGGTGTGCCGGGCGGGCACAGTTGCCCGGCCTCGTCGATGACCGCGACCTGGTGGCCGGGGTAGCCCTTGCCCATGCTGCCGGGTTTGGCGGGCCACAAGCGGGTGCAATTGCCCACCACATAGTTGATCTCGGTCTGGCCAAACATCTCGTTCACCGTCACGCCCATCTGCTGCTGGACATACGCAAACACCGCGTCACCCACCGCCTCGCCCGCGCTCATCATGGCTTGCAGCTTGAGCTTGTAACGGGCCTTCACATCGGGCACGGCTTTCATCATGGCTTTGAGCGCCGTGGGGAACAAGAAAGTGTGTGTCACGCCGTGACTTTGCAAAATCTCAAACGCCGCTTCGGGTGAAAAGCGCCCGTTGAAAGCCACGATGGGCCGCCCAAAATAGAGGCTGGGCAGCAAGGCATCCATCAAGCCCCCGGTCCAGGCCCAGTCGGCGGGCGACCAGAACACCGCTTTGGACGGGCGGCTGGCGTCAAACGGGTCAAAGCCAAACCAGTTCTGGCTGCACACAAAACCCGTGAGGTTACCGATCAACGCCCGGTGCGGGATGAGTGCGCCTTTGGGGTTGCCGGTGGTGCCGCTGGTGTAAATCAACACCGCCGGGTCTTCGGCCAGGGTGCTCACGGCTTTGAACGATGCCGCCTGACTGCTCACGGCTTGTGCGTAGTCGAGGTCGGCCAAAGCCCCTGCCTGCCCGACCCCAATCAGGGTTTGCAAACCGGGGCAGTCGGGCCGCGCCTGCTGCAGGGCCTGCAGCGTGGATTCGTCGCACACGGCCACACGCGCCTGGCTGTCGTTGATGCGAAAAGACAGCGCCTCGGGCCCAAACAGCATGGACAGGGGCATGGCCACCGCGCCCATTTGGAGCACCGCCATGTAGGCCACGGCGGTTTCAAAACGCTGGGGCAGCACAATCGCCACCCGGTCGCCGCGCTGCAAGCCCTGCGCCTGCAGCACACGGCTCAAGCGGTTGGCCGCGGTTTGCAACTGGCCAAAGGTCCAGCTCTGTCCCAGGCCCCGACCCGCCACATGCTCGCGGATGGCGACGCACCGGGACGTGGCGGCATCGGCCGCCCATCGTCCGCAACAAGCCTGCGCCATGTTGAAGCGCTTGGGCACCTTCCAGCCAAAGGCCTGGTGGATGGCGGGGTAGCGGTCAGTGGTGCCCTGGGTTGTTTTTCGGGCTTGGCGGTCCTGGTTGCGACTGACGCTCATCGTGTGTCTCCTTATGATCGAAAGTATGTACCAAGTTTTACGCGAATCACACAGCCACTGGGTGCCGCTGCGCGGCTGCCGCTACCACGTCCGCCAGTGGGGCACGCCCACACCCGGAGCCACCCCGCTCGTTTTGGCCCACGGCTGGATGGACGTGGCCGCCTCCTACCAGTTCATGGTCGATGCCTTCAGCGAGGCTTTTGTCAGCCAGCGCCCCATCATCGCGATGGACTGGCGCGGTTATGGCCTGACCGAGACCCCACCCACCGACAGCTACTGGTTCCCCGACTATTTGGCCGATCTGGACGCCCTGCTTGATGCGCTCTACCCAGGTCAGGCGATCGATCTGGTCGGCCACAGCATGGGCGGCAACGTGGTCATGATGTACGCGGGCACCCGCCCCGAACGCATCCGCCGCCTGGTCAACCTCGAAGGGTTCGGCATGGCCAGCACGCAGCCTGCCCAAGCGCCCACCCGCATGGCAAAGTGGCTCGATGAGCTCAAAGCCCAACGCGCGGGCGACAACACCCTCAAAGCCTACCCCGACGCTGCGGGCGTGGCCGCGCGTTTGATGAAAACCAACCGCCGCCTGGGCCAGGACAAAGCCGATTGGCTGTCCCAGCATTGGGCCCGGCCAGGCCCCGATGGCCAGTGGCGCATCCTGGGCGACTCAGCGCACAAGGTCATCAACCCGTATCTGTTCCACGTCGAAGAAGCGCTGGCCATGTACCGCCGCATCAGCGCCCCGGTGCTGGTGGTGGAAGCCTCGGACGACTCGCTCAGCCAGTGGTGGAAAGGGCAATACACCTTGGCCGAGTTCCACGAGCGCTTGAAGTCCGTGCCCCAGCTGGAACAAGCCGTGATCCAGCACGCCGGGCACATGCTGCACCACGACCAACCACAGGCCCTGGCAGCCTTGCTCGAGAAGTTCATGGCCTGAGAGGCCCTAAAATCAGGTCGTTTTAGTTTTGATGACTGTTGGCCATGTCCCTCTCCACCCTGTCCCGTTTCTGCCTGGCTGCGGCCTTGTCTGTGTCGTTCGCTTCGGCGCATGCAGACGCCACCAGCCGCTATTGCCCTGACTTTCTGGCCGTCCAAGGCGCCCCTGAGCCCGCACACCGGGGAGAGTTCACGTTTTCGCCGTACACCCACCACTTCAGCAACAACCCGGAACACAAAAAAGTGGTCCTGGTGGCGATTGACGAGCAACTGCCGGGCGACCGCTTGTGCGGTGTGAGTTTTTTCAGCAACTCGTTTGGACAGCCTTCGGTGTACGTTTACGCCGGTCAGCAGTTCAACAATTTGTGGGGCGTGCCTCAGCTGTTTGCCAAAGTCACGGGCGGCATCATGTACGGCTATGTGGCGCCGTATGAGAACAAAGTGCCCCTGAACTACAAAGGCTTCAATCCCGCCATCATTCCGTCTGTGGGTTACAAACTGACCCAGCACGATTCGGTGCAGCTCAAGTTTCTGGGCACAGCGGCCCTGATGTTCTCTTACGGGCGCCAGTTTTAAGCCACCCGGCAGGCGGGCGCGCAGCCAAGTCATGAGAAAATGCCCGGTTTACCGAACCGGACACTTTCATCATGGACGCAGAACGCATCAACCAAATCGGCGCATCCCTCACAGACCTGACCGCTCGTACCCACGAGTTACGGGGGTATCTTTGACTACGATGCCAAATCTGAACGGCTGAGAACCGTCAACGCATCGCTCGAAGATCCCACGGTCTGGAACGACCCCAAAAAAGCCCAGGAACTGGGCAAAGAGAAAAAAGCGCTCGACAGCGTGGTGGTCACCATCACCACCTTGACCAACGAGCTGGCCGACAACCTTGAATTGTTCGAAATGAGCAAGGCAGAAGGCGACGACGACGGTCTGCTGACCATCGAAGCCGAAACCGCCAAGCTGGCCAAGCTCGTGGAAGACCTCGAGTTCCGCCGCATGTTCCGCCACGAGGCCGATCCGCTCAACTGCTTCATCGACATCCAGGCGGGCGCGGGTGGCACCGAAGCCTGCGACTGGGCCAGCATGCTGCTGCGCCAGTACCTCAAATACGCCGAACGCAAGGGCTTCAAGGCCACTGTGGAAGACGAAACCCCTGGTGACACCGCTGGCATCAAGGGCGCGACCATCAAGATCGAAGGCGAATACGCTTTTGGCCTGTTGCGCACCGAAACGGGGGTGCACCGCCTGGTGCGCAAAAGCCCGTTTGACTCGTCGGGCGGTCGCCACACCTCGTTTGCCTCGCTGTTCGTTTATCCCGAAATCGACGACTCGATCGAGATCAACATCAACCCGGCCGATGTGCGCACCGACACCTTCCGCGCCAGCGGCGCGGGCGGTCAGCACATCAACAAGACCGACTCGGCCGTGCGCCTGACGCACATCCCCACGGGCATCGTGGTGCAGTGCCAGGACGGCCGCAGCCAGCACAGCAACCGCGACGTGGCCTGGCAGCGCCTGCGCTCGCGCCTGTACGACTACGAAATGCGCAAGCGCATGGAAGAGCAGCAAAAGCTCGAAGAGACCAAGACCGATGTGGGCTGGGGTCACCAGATCCGCAGCTATGTGCTGGACAACAGCCGCATCAAGGATTTGCGCACCAACGTCGAGATTTCGGCCACCCAAAAGGTACTCGATGGCGACCTGGATGCGTTCATCGAAGCCTCACTGAAACAAGGCCTCTGAGTTGCTCAGACCACAACCCAAACGGAGTTCCTGATGCGTGAAGGACAACCCACCGCGATTCAACGGGCGGCTTATACCGCCCCGGCTTTCTGGATCGACACGGTCGATCTGACCTTTGATCTGGATCCAGCCAAAACTCGCGTGCTCAACAAGATGCGTCTGCGCCGCAACCCCGATGTGGCGGCCCAGCCCCTGCGTCTGGATGGCGAAGAGCTGAATTTGGCCCGCGTGCTGGTCAACGGCGGTGGCACCTCGTTCAAGATGGACGGCAACCAGCTGGTGCTGGAAAACCTGCCCGAAGGCCATGACGCCTTCGATCTGGAAATCTTCACCACCTGCAACCCCGAGAAGAACACCCAGTTGATGGGCCTGTACGTCAGCAACGACTCGTTCTTCACCCAGTGCGAGGCCGAGGGTTTCCGCCGCATCACCTACTTCCTGGACCGCCCGGACGTGATGGCCAGCTACACCGTCACGCTGCGTGCCGACAAGGCCAAATACCCGGTGCTGCTGAGCAATGGCAACCTGGTCGAGCAAGGTGCACTGGAAGACGGCCCCAACGGTCCGAGACATTTTGCCAAGTGGGTCGATCCACACAAAAAGCCTTGCTACCTGTTCGCCCTCGTCGCGGGCCAACTGGTCGCGCGCGAGCAGCGCATCACGAGCCGCAGTGGCACTGAACACTTGCTGCAAGTGTTTGTGCGCCCGGGTGACCTGGACAAGACCGAACACGCGATGAACTCGCTCATGGCCAGCGTGGCTTGGGACGAAGCCCGCTTTGGCCTGCCGCTGGACCTGGAACGCTTCATGATCGTCGCCACCAGCGACTTCAACATGGGCGCGATGGAAAACAAGGGCCTGAACATCTTCAACACCAAGTACGTGCTGGCCAACCCGAACACCGCCACCGACATGGATTTCGGCGGCATCGAAAGCGTGGTCGGCCACGAGTACTTCCACAACTGGACCGGCAACCGCATCACCTGCCGCGACTGGTTCCAGCTCTCGCTCAAGGAAGGCCTCACGGTCTTCCGCGACCAGGAGTTCAGCCAGGACATGGCGGGCGAGGCCAGTGCCCGCGCAGTCAAGCGCATCGAAGACGTGCGCGTGCTGCGCACCGTGCAGTTCGCCGAGGACGCCGGCCCCATGGCCCACCCGGTGCGCCCGGACAGCTATGTGGAGATCAACAACTTCTACACCGTCACCATCTACGAAAAAGGCGCCGAAGTCGTTCGCATGATGCAAACGCTGGTGGCTACGCCTTCAGACCTGCAGGGCCGCGATGGTTTTGCCAAAGGCATGAAGCTCTACTTTGAGCGGCATGACGGCCAGGCCGTGACCTGCGACGACTTTGCGCAAGCGATTGCCGACGCCAACCCCGGCTCGGCGCTGGCTCTGCATCTGGACACCTTCAAACACTGGTACAGCCAGGCCGGTACACCGCGCCTTCAAGCCACGGGCGCCTACAACGCGGCCGAGCGCACCTACACCCTCACCCTCAGCCAAAGCTGCCCAGCCACCCCCGATCAGGACCGCAAAGCGCCCTTCGTGATCCCGGTGACTTTGGGTCTGCTCAGCCGCGACGGCGCTGCCCTGCCCTTGCAGCTGGCTGGCAGCAGCGAAGCCGCGCCTCAGCACACCCTGGTGCTGACCGAGGCCAGCGCCAGCTACTCCTTTGTCAACATCGACAGCGAACCCGTGCCTTCACTCTTGCGCGGTTTCAGCGCCCCGGTGGTGCTCGAAGACGGCCTGAACGCCGACGACCTGCTGATTTTGCTGGCCCACGACAGCGACCCCTTCAACCAATGGGAAGCCGGCCAGCGCCTGATGCTGCAAAGCGCTCTGGATGCCATCCAGCAAAACAAGGACTTGACGGGCCAGCCCGTGCTGTCCGACGCCCTGGTGGCAGCCCTGCGCAATGTGCTGCGCCACCCCACACTGGATGCGGCCTTCAAGGACCTGGCGCTGACGCTGCCATCCGAGAACTACATCGCCGACCAGCTCGATGTCGTCGATCCGCAGCGCGTGCACGCCCTGCGCGAAACCATGCGCCTGCAACTGGCCTCCGCCCTGCAAGCCGACTGGCAATGGGCCTGGGACGCGCATAAAAACAATGGCGCTTACTCGCCCGACGCCAAGTCGGCTGGCCGACGTGCCCTGTCCGGTCTGGCCATGACCATGCTGTGTGTGGCCGCCGTGCAAAGCGGTGACGCCGTCACGCCCGGCCGCGTGTACCAGCAGTTCAAGGACGCGGGCAACATGACCGACCGCTTCAACGCCTTGTCGGCCCTGGTGGTCAGCGGCCATGCTCTGGCGCAAGACGCCCTGGCCTTGTTCCACAAAATGTTCCAGCACGAAGCCCTGGTCATCGACAAGTGGTTTGCCTTGCAGGCGGGAGCGCCTGACCGCGCTGGCGATGTGCTGCCGCGTGTGCGCCAGCTCATGCAACACCCCGACTTCAGCCTGCGCAACCCCAACCGCGCCCGCAGCCTGATCTTCAGCTACTGCAGCGCCAACCCGGCCGGATTCCACCGCCCGGACGCCGCAGGCTATGTCTACTGGAGCGAGCAGGTGCTGGCGCTGGACGCCATCAACCCGCAAGTGGCCGCACGCCTGGCCCGTGCCATGGACCGCTGGAGCCGCCTGGCCGAGCCTTACCGCAGCGCGGCCAAAGTCGCCATCGAGCGCGTGGCGGCCAAAACAGACCTGTCGAACGACGTGCGCGAGGTCATCAGCCGCGCCCTGAGTGCAGCCTGAAACGCGCCGCTGAAATCCAAGGAATCAACATGAGCAGCAAAATTTCCCTCTCCCGCTACCTCGTGGAGCAGCAACGCGACAAAGGCCACATCCCGGCCGAGCTGCGTCTGCTGCTCGAAGTGGTGGCCCGCGCCTGCAAAAGCATCAGCCACGCCGTCAACAAAGGCGCTTTGGGCGGTGTGTTGGGCAGTGCCGACAGCGAGAACGTGCAAGGCGAAGTGCAAAAGAAACTGGACATCATCGCCAACGAAGTGCTGATCGAGGCCAATGAATGGGGCGGGCACCTCGCGGCCATGGCCTCCGAAGAGATGGACAGCATCTACCTGGTGCCCAACCGCTACCCGCAAGGCGAATACCTGCTCATGTTTGACCCGCTGGACGGCTCGTCCAACATCGATGTCAACGTCAGCATCGGCACCATTTTCAGCGTGCTCAAAAAGGCCGATGACAACCAGGGCGTGACCGAAAAAGACTTTTTGCAGCCCGGCAAAAACCAGGTCGCGGCCGGCTATTGCGTGTACGGCCCGCAAACCACCCTGGTGCTCACCGTGGGCGATGGCGTGGCCATGTTCACGCTGGACCGCGAACAAGGCTCTTTTGTGCTGACACAAGAAAACGTGCAAGTGCCTGCCGACACCAAGGAGTTCGCTATCAACATGAGCAACATGCGCCACTGGGACGAGCCCGTGCGCCGCTACATCGACGAATGCCTGCAAGGCCAGGAGGGCCCACGCGGCAAGGACTTCAACATGCGCTGGATTGCCTCCATGGTGGCCGACGTGCACCGCATCCTGACCCGTGGCGGCGTCTTCATGTACCCCTGGGACAAGCGCGAGCCGCACAAACCCGGCAAGCTGCGCCTGTTGTACGAGGCCAACCCCATGAGCTGGCTGATCGAGCAGGCCGGGGGTGCCGCCACCAACGGCAAGACACGCATCCTCGATTTGCAACCGAGCCAGCTGCACGAGCGCGTGAGCGTGGTGCTGGGCTCCAGAAACGAAGTCGAACGCATCACCCAATACCACGCCCAAGCTTGATGCCCGGTCATGGGCAGCAGCCCTGCAGCCCATCGCGCAAAGCATGGGCAGGTCAGCGCCCGGCTGCGTCCAACCGATCACCCAAACAAAAGCCCCGTTGCGCGAGCAACGGGGCTTTTTACTTCATCCCGCACGGACAAGCCGTGCCAGGGTTTTATTCGTCGGTATCGGGGGGCAAGCCTTCCAGTGCCGGTGCGGGCAAAGCCGCAGGCTCCGCCACCACGGCACGCAGGGTTTCGCGCAACATTTTCTTCTCTGGCAGGCTCAAAGCACGGGCCAGGCGCTGGCGCATGCGCAGCAGCAGCTGACGGTCCACCTCTTGGGGGATGCCCCGGCTGATCTGCAAGGCATCGCGCAGGTCTTCGCGCAGGTCTTCGGGTTCATCGGCCCACCACGCGGTGATGACTTCGTGCATCGACTTGCGCAACTCTTCCACGTCTTCCACCGCCAGGCCCATGCCCGTGGGCAGTTTGCCTTGCAGCATGTCGGCCAAGGCCTGGGAGTTGACCACCACGCGGCGATCGGCCTGGGCCAGCAGGCGGGCCCAGCCTGGATCGGTGCGCACCATTTGGGGCATGTTGCGGGCCGACTCGTCGGCCAGCAGGTGCACGCTCAGGCCACTCAACTGGGCCTCGTCGATGGTGGCCAAAAAGCGTTCGTCGTCACTGGCCACCAGCACGTGGTCGCAGGCATGGTGCTCGGCCAGTTGTTTGAGGTCATGCCCCAAGGAGCGCAGCAAGGACGCGCCGCCATCGGCATCGTGCGTTTGCACCAGACGCACGATCTGGTCGTCAATGATCAGCCCGTCCGAGCGGTCGCTGTACCAGTAAATGCGGCGCAAATCGACATCCAGCCCGGCATGCGCCAGCGCTTGCGACAACAAATTGAGCAGGCCCTGTCGATTGACCGACTCGCCCGTGGTCCCCACCGCACCTTGCTGGGCCATCCAGATCAGGAAACGGCCATCGATCAGCGCCATGCAGGTGCCGGATCGGTGTTCGCCAAAACGGCGGTCGGACGGGGTGTTGTGAGAAAAATAATCACGCTTCATGGTGTCAACCTATATGGATAAAAATAGCGCTGCTAAAAGGTGCAGCGGCGCTCATTCTAAAGGCGACGGCCTCTGTCTCGGTTATAAATACCCTCTGTGTCCAGTCCTTTGTCTTTTGATCCCCGCAATGTTCCGGTTTGGCGCATCGACCACGATATGCCCGCGGTGCCGTCGGCCCATTTGTTGCCCGATGCCCTTCGCGCCCGGTTTGCAAAGCCTCCCATCTGGCAACCCGAAGTCGAGCGGGAAACCTCTTTTTCCACACGGGACCCGGCCCCGGCCGCGGTACTGGTGCCGATCGTCATGCGCGGCCCCGATGTGTCTCGGTCAACCGTGTTGCTCACCCAGCGTGCCAACCACATGGCCACACATTCCGGGCAAATCGCCTTTCCAGGCGGCAAGGTCGACCCCAGCGATGCCAGCCGAAAAGCGACGGCACTGCGTGAAGCTCAGGAGGAGGTGGGCCTGGACCCCCATCACGTGCAGGTCATTGGCGAATTGCCGGTATACGTCACGGGCACTTCTTTTTGGGTCACGCCCGTCGTTGGCCTGGTGTCACCCGAGTTCAAGCTGAGCCCGAACGCGGACGAAGTCCAGGATGTGTTCGAGGTGCCACTTGAATTTTTGATGAACCCGGCGCACCACCGTCGTCATGCGTTCGAGTGGCAAGGTGCCCGGCGGCAATGGTTTTCCATGCCTTACCAAGAACCGCGTATGACGCCCGACGGTCAATGCGATCCGGTCGAGCGGTTTATCTGGGGGGCGACAGCCGCTATGCTTCGTAACTTCTACCGTTTTTTGGTCGTCAACCCCGCCCCATGAGGACGCCATGAGTTTTTTTGCAATCCTGTTGGCGCTGGTGCTGGAGCAGGCCCATCCACTCAACCCCGTGAATGCGATCTACACCGCAGTCAAGCGTTGGGTCGCCTGGGTCGCCCGCACGTTTGACGCGGGCGTGCGGCATCAAGCCTGGATCACTTGGGGCATCACGGTCATGGGGCCGGCGCTGTTGGCCATGCTGGTGCACTGGGCCCTCGAATGGAGTTTGGGCTGGCTCTTGGCCGTGGTCTGGAACGTGGCCCTGCTCTATGTCACCTTGGGCTTTCGCCAATTCAGCCACCACTTCACGGCGATTCGCGAAGCCTTGGAAAACGGCGACGAGAACCAAGCGCGTGAACTGCTGGCCGAGTGGCAACAGGTGCAGGTCGGTCAGATACCGCGCAGCGAGATCGTTCGGCATGTGATCGAGTTTTCCATGATCGCAGCCCACCGCCATGTGTTCGGCGTGTTCTTTTGGTATGCGGCCCTGTCCATCATTGGCTTGGGACCTGTGGGCGCGGTGGTTTACCGCCTGACCGAACTGGCGCAACGCCTTTGGCAGGAGCCCACCACCGACGGCTCGGTGGTGAGCGAAGCCTTGCGCTCTGTGGCTTCCAGAGCCTGGCAGGCCATGGATTGGCTGCCCTCGCGCATGACCGCTTTGGGCTTTGCGATTGTGGGCAGTTTTGAAGACGCCATGGATGGCTGGCGCAACCATGCACAGAACTTCCCGGAAGACAACGATGGGGTGATCCTCGCTGCCACAGCGGGCGCCATCAATATCCGCCTGGGCGGCGCTGCCCTGCAGCAGGACAACGCGGACGACGACAACCAAGAGATGACAGGCGGCAGCAGCACGCCAGGACGCATTCCCGAAGTGGCCCACTTTGCCCAAGTGGTGGGCCTGGTCTGGCGCACGGTGATCATGTGGTTGGTGCTGGTGGCCCTGCTGACCATGGCCAATCTGGTGGGCTGAGAGGGCCCATGCGCTCACCAGCGTTGCTGGCCCAATTCCTCAAACAGCTGCGCGTAGATGCGGTGCCGCCGCGCGCTGATGGTGCCGGGGTGCTCGGCGGTTTCGACCTGCGCCAACACGGCGCAACCGGGCTCGTGCAAGTGCGTGCAGTTGTAGAACTTGCAGCCGCCGAGGTGCTTGCGCAAATCGGGCATGCAGTCGGCCAGGCGCGTGGGCTCGATGTGGTGCAGGCCAAACTCCTGAAAACCGGGTGAATCGATCAAGGCCGTGCGACCAGCGCCAGTTGCAGCACCTTCTTGTGCAACCCCATCGAGCGCAGGCACCCAATACCAACGCGTGCTGGTCGTGGTGTGTTTGCCCGAGTTCAGGGCCAGCGAAATCTCGCCAGTCTCGACCTGCGCATCGGGCACCAGGCGGTTGATCAGCGTGCTTTTGCCACTGCCCGATGGGCCCAGCACCAAGGTGGTCAGGCCCTGCAAGTGCTTGCACAAGGCGGCCACGCCATCGTCGGCCACCGGGCTGCGGGGGCTCAGGCTGATGGGCATGACGCTGTAGCCCATGGCACGGTAAGGGGCCAGGCGCTCCCAGGCTTGGGCGAAGGGCTGGGCCAGGTCGCTTTTGTTGAGTGCGATGATGGGCGTGATGCGTTCGGCCTCGGCCGCCACCAGGGCGCGAGACAGCTGGCTTTCGGAATACTCGGGATCGGCCGCGATCAGGATCAGCACGCGGTCCAGATTGGCAGCAAAGGATTTAGTGCGGATTTCGTCTTGCCGGTAAAACAGGTTGCGGCGTTCTTGCAGTTTTTCGATGCTGCCCTCGTCGCCCGCGATTTGCCACAGCACCTGGTCACCCACCACCACCTGGTTTTTCTTGCCCCGGGGGTGACAAATCAGGCGACGGCCTTCGGGTGTCTCCACCAGGCAGTGGCGGCCATAGGTGGCCACGACCAGCCCTGGCTCCAGATCATGGACTGGGGGCGAGGTGCGCGCTTTGGCTTTATGCATGCAGGCTCATGCCGGTAACAAGGCATCGGTCTGGGTGGCGGCCTCGAAGTCGAGTCGGCTCAGGCCGCGCACATCGTGCGTGTTCCAGCGCACCACACACCGTTTGTAGGTCAGCACCAGCTCGGGGTGGTGGTTGAGCTTTTCAGACAACCAGCCCACGCTGTTGACGAAGAGCAGCGCATGCGTGTGCTGGGCAAATTCAAAGGTCTTTTCGATGGCCACCTGGTCGCCATCGCCCGACAAACGCCAGCCCGAAATCTGGCCCAGCGCCATGATCACCTCGGTGGGTTGGAGGGCGCGAACTTCTTGCGTGCTCATGCGGTTTTCATCCTCAGCAAACGCTCGCTGGCTGGGGGGTGCGAATAATAAAACTTCACGTACCAAGGGTCGGGCGTCAAGGTCGAAGCGTTGTCCTGGTAGAGCTTGAGCAAGGCCGAAGACAAGTCCTTGCCCGGTGTTTGCGACACCGCATAAGCATCGGCCTCGAACTCTTGCTGGCGCGAGCGCCATGAAGACACAGGCGCAAAGAACAAGGTAAACACGGGCGTGACCAGTATGAACAAGACCAGCGCCAACGCATCGTTGCTGCCCGACAAATTGGGCATCACGCCCAGGCCCGTGTAAAACCAGACCTGCTGCGCCAGCCAGCCCAGCAGCGCCAGGCCCGCCAGCGTCATGGCAAAGTTGATCACCATCATCTTGACGATGTGCTTGTGCTTGAAGTGGCCCAGCTCATGGGCCAGCACCGCTTCCATTTCGGCCGGGCTCAGCTGCTTGAGCAAGGTGTCAAAAAACACCACGCGCTTGCTGGCCCCAAAGCCTGTGAAAAACGCATTGGAATGTGCCGAGCGGCGGCTGCCGTCCATCACAAAAAAGCCTTTGGCCGTGAAGCCTGCACGCTGCATCAGGCCCTGCACGCGGGCCTTGAGCGATTCGTCTTCCAGGGGCGTGAATTTGTTGAACAGCGGCATGATCACGTTGGGCGCAATCGCCATCAAAAACAACTGCCAGCCCACCAACACGCCCCAGGCCCACAGCCACCACCAGGCGCCCCCGGCTTGCATGAGCCACAGCACCACCCAAAGCAGCGGCAAGCCCAACACCAAACCCAGCACCAGCCCCTTGGCCATGTCGGCCAACCACAAGGCAGGCGTGATCTTGTTGAAGCCAAAGCGCTGCTCCACGCCAAAGGTCTGCATGAGCGACAAGGGCAATCCGATCAGACCGCCGACCAGCATGAAGCCCAGCACCAGCGCGATTTGCTGCGCCATGCCCGGGCCCATCCAGCCCAGCAGCAACTGGTTGAGCGCATCCAGCCCACCCAGCAGTGTCCAGCCCAGCAGTACCGCCGCATCGAGTGCGATGTCAATTTGCGACAGGCGGGCTTTGGCCAGGGTGTAATCGGCGGCTTTTTGGTGGTCGGCCAAGGCCATGGTTTCGGCATAAGCCTGCGGCACCGCATCGCGGTGGTGGGCCACATGCCGCACCTGGCGGGCGTTCAGCCAGAACTTGAGCGCCACATGCGCCAGCAGGGCCACCACCAGCGTCAGGGTCAAAGTCAAAGAGGGATTCATGCACCGATTGTAGAAGCCGCCCGGTCTGCACGGCTTGTGCAAGGGCATGCCTGCATGCGCGCATGCACCTGAGCGCCTGTGGCGGGTTCGGTTCTGCCCGATGCAGGGGGCATCATCGGCGACAATGGCCGGATGTCTGAAGTGAACACCTCCCCCGCCCCAGAATCGAACGAGCTGCCCAAATCCGACCAAAACCTGGTCTGGATCGATTGTGAAATGACGGGCCTGGACCCGGAAAAAGAACGCTTGCTGGAGATTGCCGTGATCGTGACCGGCCCGCACCTCACACCCCGCATCGAAGGGCCGGTACTGGTGATTCACCAAAGCGACGAATTGCTGAACCAGATGGACAAGTGGAACAAGGGCACCCACGGCAAGAGTGGGCTGATCGACAAGGTCAAGGCCTCCACCACCAGCGAAGCCGATGCCGAAGCGCAAATCCTGGCCTTTCTGAAAAAGTACGTGCCCAAAAACAGCTCACCCCTGTGCGGCAACACCATCAGCCAGGACAGGCGTTTTCTGGTCAAGTTCATGCCCCAGCTGGAAGCGTTTTTCCACTACCGCAATCTGGATGTGAGCACCCTCAAGGAGCTGTCTCGCCGCTGGAAGCCCGAGGTGTATGCCAACTTCAAGAAGCAGCAAAAGCACACCGCGCTGGCCGATGTGCACGAATCCATCGATGAACTGGCGCATTACCGCGAGCATTTCATCCGTTTGTGATTTTTCAGGGAAAACCCTAGCGATTTTTTCTGATCTGTGCCATAATCGTGGGCTCGCCGCACAAGAGTGCAGCGTTTCATACATCTCCCTTCACGCCTTGACCCAACGATAGGGTCACTCACAGCGGCCAGGCTCTACGCCCAGCGCCCCTCGCGAGCACCGTTTGATGGTTGATGTCTTTTCAACCTTGCGGTGCCTGCGGCCCCCATGCAACAGCTTTTCTGTTGACGGCCGTTGTTCCGTGCGAGTTTTTTATACACATGACTGACACTTTGAACACAGTGCAGAACGACTTGTCGTCTGCCGAAAACACATCCATCGCCACCGAGACCGCGGCACAAATGGCCCCAAGCAAGCTGGCCACTGACATCATGCTCGCGGCTGCGGCCGAGATCACACCCGAAGCCACTGCAGAAACCGCCACGGAAGAAGCCGTCGCCGATGTGCCCAACGGCTTCATCGAACTGGGCCTGGCCCCAGAGCTGGTGCAGGCCGTGGCCGACCTGGGCTACACACAGCCCACCACCGTGCAATTGCGCGCCATTCCTTTGGCGCTGCCCACGGCGGGCGGCTCCAAAGACGGCAAGTCCAACGGCTACACCGACCTGATGGTCTCCAGCCAGACCGGCAGCGGCAAAACCGCCGCCTTTTTGCTGCCCGTGCTGCACACCCTGATTCAGCAAATGGCTGAGCAGGAAGCGGCCGATCGTGCCGAATTTGAAAAAGCCTGCGCCGACGCGGCCGCCAAGGGCGAGCCAGCCCCCAAGCGTGCCAAGCGCAAAGACCCCACCAACCCGCGCAACTTCAAGGCCCCAACACCTGGTGCCCTGATCCTGTGCCCCACGCGTGAACTGGCCCAACAGGTGGCGCAAGACGCCATCGAGCTGGTCAAGCACACACGTGGCTTGCGCGTGGCCAACGTGGTCGGCGGCATTCCTTACCAGCTGCAAATTGCCAAGCTGCAAAACGCCAACCTGGTCGTGGCCACCCCTGGCCGTTTGCTCGACCTGCAACGCTCCATGCAAATCAAGTTGGACCAGGTGCAGTTTTTGGTGGTGGACGAAGCCGACCGCATGCTCGACCTGGGCTTCTCGGACGATCTGGCCGACATCAACGACATGACCAGCCAGCGCCGCCAGACCATGATGTTCAGCGCCACCTTTGCGCCGCGCATTCAGCAGCTCGCCATGCGCGTGATGCACGATGGCGGCTCTTCGGTCCAGAAAATCCAGATCGACAACCCGCAAGAAAAGCACAACAACATCAAGCAAGTGCTGTTCTGGGCCGACAACGCCCAGCACAAGCGCCAGATGCTCGACCACTGGTTGCGTGACGCCACGATCGATCAGGCCATTGTGTTCTCCAGCACCCAGATCGAGTGCGACGGCCTGGCCGCGGACCTGCAGCAAGACGGCTTCTCGGCTGTGGCCCTGCACGGCGCCTTGAGCCAGGGCATGCGCAACCGCCGCCTGATGGCGCTGCGCAATGGCCAAGTCCAGATTCTGGTCGCCACCGACGTGGCCGCCCGCGGCATTGACGTGCCCACCATCACCCACGTCTTCAACTTCGGCTTGCCGATGAAGGCCGAGGACTACACCCACCGCATTGGCCGCACAGGCCGCGCTGGCCGCGATGGCCTGGCCGTGACCTTTGCCGAAATGCGTGACCGCCGCAAGATCGGTGACATCGAAGCCTACACACGCCAGCCCTTCAAGGCCGAAGTGATTCCGGGCCTGGAGCCCAAAATGCGCATGCCCGAAGCCCGCAAGCCCATGGGCCGTGGCGGTGACCGCTTTGGTGGCGAACGCAACTACGCCAACGCAGGTGGTGGCTTCCGTGGCGGCCGCCCGGCAGGTGGACGCGACTTTGGTGGCAACCGCGATCGCGATGGCGGCGGGTTCGACAACCGCGCCCCGCGTGGCCACTTTCGCGACGAGCAGCCCCGCTTTGAGCAGCGCAGCGAACCCCGCTTCGATGCACGCAAAGACGGTGGCCGTTTTGACGGTCCCCGCGGTGAGCACCGTGGCGGCGGTGACCGCTTTGAGCAGCGCGGCGCACCTGCACACCCTTGGGACCGTGGCGACAGCCGCCCTGCCCCACGCCAAGACGCCCGTCAGGACGGTCCACGTCAAGGCGGCCGCTGGGAAGACCGTGGCGGTGACAACCGCAACGCTGCCCGCCCTGCCCCTCGCGGCGCAGCTGGTGACAAGTTCGCCCGCGGCCCCAAGCAGTTTGGTGCCAACAACTTCAAGCCCCACGCCGCTGGCGAAGGCCCTGCAGGCAAACGCGGCGGCACACGCGTGCTGAAAATCACGCGCGCCTGATTGTTGTCCTGGGCTCGGCCCAGGACTTCAAGCGCCTCAGGAAGGCCTTGCCCTCACCGGCAAGGCCTTTTTTCATAGCTTGACGGATGGCATCAACCATTTGAGGCGGCCATAAAAAAACCGCCCTGGGCGCAAACCCGGGCGGTTTTTTCGTATGTGCGGAAAGGCTTTACGCTTTGGCAGCAGGCGCTGCTTTGCGCTGAGGCAACTTTTCCTTGATACGTGCCGACTTGCCGCTGCGGTCACGCAGGTAGTACAGCTTGGCGCGGCGAACATCACCACGGCGCTTGACTTCGATGCTGGCGATCACGGGGCTGTAAGTCTGGAACGTACGCTCCACACCCTCGCCACTGGAGATCTTGCGCACAGTGAAGCCGCTGTTCAGACCACGGTTACGCTTGGCAATCACAACACCTTCGTAGGCCTGGACACGCTTGCGCGCACCTTCCACCACGTTGACGTTGACGATCACGGTGTCGCCGGGGGCAAATTCAGGAATGGTTTTACCCAAACGGGCAATTTCTTCCTGCTCAAGAGTTTGAATCAAATTCATTGTTGAACTCCGTCCGATCATGCCTCGCTACACAAGGGGCGTTCTGTGCTGTAATGGCCATGCATGCGCATGACTGAGCCAGATCGCGGCGGGTAGAGGATCGAAAAGCTCTTGATTATAGCTTTTTCGCGGCCGGGGTCTGGTCAGCACCGGTCAAGCTGCCGAAGGCCTGCCTCAAGAAGGCTTCGTCCTGGCGGCTGAGTTGCCCAGCCTGTCGGGCTTGTGCCAGCAAGTCGGGGCGGTGCAAGGCCGTCAGGCGCAGGCTTTGTTCGCGCCGCCAACGCGCGATGTGCGCATGGTGGCCCGACATCAATTCGGGCGGCACCGCCTGGCCTTGCCAGACTTCAGGCCGGGTGTAGTGTGGACTGTCCAGCAAACCATCGAGCGCCGGGTTGAAGCTGTCGAGCTGGTGGCTGCCCTCGTCGTTCAGCACACCCGGCTGCAAACGGGCGACTGTGTCCAGCAAAGCCATGGCCGCGATTTCGCCACCCGAGAGCACAAAGTCGCCCAGACTGATTTGTTGGTCGACGTAGTGGTCAATGAAGCGCTGGTCCACGCCTTCGTAGCGGCCGCACAGCAGCACAGCCCCCGCGCTGGCCGACCATTGGGCCACCGCGCTGTGGTTCAGAGCCCTTCCAATCGGCGAAAACAGCACCAAGGGTGCAGGCGTTTCTTCTTGCCGCTCGGCACGGATGGCGCTCAGGCACTTGAACAAGGGCTCAGCCAGCATGACCATGCCTGGGCCGCCGCCAAAGGATCGGTCGTCCACACGGCGGTAATTGCCTTCGGCGTGGTCGCGGGGGTTCCAAAAATGCACATCGACCAAGCCGCTTTCGTAGGCACGGCGCGTGATGCCGCTGGTCAGCAGGGGCGCAAACAACTCGGGGAACAGGGTGATGATGTCAAAGCGCATGGGGATGGCCCTCCACGGCCGGGGCGGCTCAGTAGTCGGGCTGCCAGTCGACCGTGATGCGCTTGGCGGGCAAGTCAACACCGTCGACGAATGCCGAAACAAACGGGATCATGCACTCGACAGGTTTACCGCCCTCTGCCTCGGCAGGGGCCTCGATCACCAGCACGGTTTGCGGGCCGGTGGACATGAGGTCGCGCACCTGGCCCAGGTCCACACCTTCGCGGTTGACCACTTGCAGGCCAATCAGGTCGACCCAGTAGTACTCGCCGTCGGCAGCCGCTGGGAAGCTCGAGCGTGGCACAAAAATTCGGCCACCGCGCAAGGACTCAGCCGCATTGCGGTCGTCCATGCCTTGGGCACGCGCCACCACGGTGTCGGAGTGGTCTTTGACTTCGAGAATGTTGAGCAGCAAAGGTTCGCGCCAAACCTGCTGAGAAGAGGCTGCGGCCTCTTGGCCACGCTGGGGCTTCATGGGCCGATCGGGTGGCAGCAGAAACCAGCTTTTGGCAGAAAAAAGCGCCTCGGGCGAGGCGCTGTGGGGCAAGACCTTGAACCAGCCTTTGATGCCCCAGGCATCGGTGATGCGCCCGATTTCGATGGCATCAGCCGGCAGTGCGGCTGTTTCCAAAGGCGGACGCATGACCCGTGCGGACCGATCAGGCGGCGGCTTTGCCGGCTTGACGGATCAGGCGTTCCACGGTGGGAGAAGCCTGGGCACCCACGCTCTTCCAGTAGGTCAAGCGGTCTTGTGCAATGCGCAGACCTTCTTCGCCGCCTTTGGCTGTGGGGTTGTAAAAACCGATGCGCTCCAGGAAGCGGCCATCGCGACGCACGCGCTTGTCGGCGACGACGATGTTGAAGAAAGGACGTGCTTTAGAGCCGCCGCGGTTCAGACGAATAACAACCATGATTTATCCTTGGGTGGTTGGGCTTCTTGGGAACAATTGCCCAGATGCCCGGTATCCTTCAGCGTTTGAGACACGCAACTGGCCACCCGGCCAGTGACACACTGAAAAGCCAACCATTATACAACGGGAGCCCTGCCTTGCCTCTGATCCGACCCAGCCGTGATGAAGACATCCCGGCCATCACCGCCATCTATCGCCACCACGTCCTGACGGGTACCGGCACTTTCGAGATCGATCCCCCCAGCGAAGCCGACATGGCCAATCGCCGCGCCGATGTGCTGTCCAAGGGTTTGCCTTATCTGGTGGTCGAGGATGGGGGCCGCGTGATGGGGTTTGCCTATTGCAATTGGTTCAAGCCCCGCCCAGCTTACCGCTTTTCTGCCGAAGACTCGATTTACATGGCCTCGGACGCCCACCGCAAAGGGATGGGGCGGGCCCTGCTGGCCGAGTTGTGCACGCAGGCCGAACGCGCAGGCGTGCGCAAATTTCTGGCCGTCATTGGCGACTCGGCCAATGCGGGGTCCATCGGCGTTCACACCGCCTTGGGCTTCAGCCACGTCGGCGTGCTCAAGTCCTGCGGCTGGAAGTTTGACCGCTGGCTCGATGTCGTGATGATGGAAAAGCCTTTGGGCGCGGGCGACAGCAGCCCTCCGCAATAATCGCCCCATGAAAAACAAAACACTCGCGACCTGGCTGGCTTTCTGGACCGGCCCTTTGGGCCTGCACCGCTTTTATTTGTATGGATGGACGGACATGTTGGGCTGGCTGCTGCCGATTCCAACGGCTCTCGGCTTTTACGGCCTCGAGCGTGTTCAGCAATTCGGGCAAGACGACACCCTGAGCTGGATGCTGATCCCCCTGCTCGGCTTCACCCTGGCCGGCTGCGCCTTGAACGCCATCATTTACGGTTTGACACCGATCGAAAAATGGAACGCCAAGTTCAACCCCCTGGCCGATGCACTGACACCCTCGGGCCGGACAAATTGGGGCACGATCATTGGCATCGCCACCGCCCTGCTGTTGGGCACCACCGTTTTGATGGCCAGTCTGGTTTTCAGTTTCCAGCGGTACTTTGAATACCAAATCGAAGCGGCTCGGCTGATCAGCCAATGAAAAATGCCGCCCGACTTGAACAGTCGGGCGGCATGCGTTGAGCCAAGTGATTGGACCAGACGCCTGAAACAGGCATCCCTTCAGTCAAAAATCTGAAAGCTGACCCAGTAAGCCATGGCCGCCACAAAAGCACTGGCGGGAATGGTCAAAATCCACGCCCAGATGATGTTGCCCGCCACGCCCCAGCGCACGGCGCTGGCCCGCTGGGTGGAGCCAACGCCCACAATAGCCCCGGTGATGGTATGGGTCGTAGACACTGGAATGCCCAATGTGGTGGCCAGGAACAAGGTCATCGCCCCCCCGGTTTCGGCGCAAAAGCCGCCCACCGGTTTGAGCTTGGTGATTTTCTGACCCATGGTCTTGACGATGCGCCAGCCACCAAACATGGTGCCCAGGCCAATCGCCAGGTAACAACTGACGATGACCCAGCCCGGGGGCGCGGCATCGGCCGTGGTGGCGTAGCCTGTGGCGATCAACAGCAGCCAGATGATGCCGATCGTCTTTTGCGCATCGTTACCGCCGTGGCCCAGGCTGTAAGCCCCGGCCGACACCAGTTGCAGACGACGGAACCATTTGTCCACCTTGGAAGGCCGGGCACGTCTGAAGAGGTGCGCCACTGTCACCATCATCAAGGAGCCGAGCAAAAAGCCCAGCAAAGGCGACACGAAAATGAAGGCCACGGTTTTCAGGATACCGGCCGAAATCAGGGCACCTGCGCCAGCTTTCGCAATCACCGCACCCACAATGCCGCCAATCAATGCGTGCGAGGAGCTGCTGGGAATGCCGTAGTACCAGGTGATGACGTTCCAGGTGATGGCGCCCACCAACGCACCGAAGACCACATGCGTGTCCACAATGCCCGGTTGGACAATCCCTTTGCCCACGGTGGCCGCCACGCTCAAGTGGAAGACAAAAATGGCAATGAAGTTGAAAAAGGCGGCAAAGATGACCGCTTGCCCCGGCTTGAGCACGCCCGTCGAGACCACGGTCGCGATCGAGTTGGCGGCATCATGAAAGCCGTTCATGAAGTCAAAAATGAGCGCCAGGGCGACCAGCAAGATCACCACCCACAAGGCGGCTTGTACGGTTTCCATGTTCAGGATTCCCGGTTCGGATCAGGAGTTTTCGAGGACGATGCCCTCGATCTGGTTGGCCACGTCTTCACACTTGTCGGTGATGGTCTCCAGCAATTCGTAAATGGCCTTGAGCTTGATGATCTCGCGCACATCGGCCTCTTCGCGGAACAGCTTGCTCATGGCGCTGCGCATCACGCGGTCGGCATCGGACTCCAGGCGGTCGATTTCCTCGCAGGTCTTCAAAGCGGCTTCGGCCACCGAAGGCTCGCCAATCTTGGCCAGCAACTTGACCGCATCCTGCACACGCTCGCAGCACTTGACCGACAAATCGGTCAGGCGGGTGATTTCATCGGTCATGTGCCGCACGTCGTACAGCGCCATGGTCTCTGCCGAGTCCTGGATCAAATCGGCCACATCGTCCATGAGGTTGATGAGGGCATGGATCTGCTCACGGTCGATCGGGGTGATGAAGGTGGTGTGGATCAGGCGGTTGACTTCCTGGGTCACGCGGTCGGCCGCGTGCTCGGCATTGTCCACATCGCGGTTGTATTTTTCCCGCAGGTGCGTGTCGCTGTAATTGGCCACCAGGTTGGAGAAGGCCCGGGCCGCCTCGACGATGCGCTCTGCGTGTTGGTTGAACAGTTCGAAGAAGTTGCCTTCTTTGGGCAGCAATTTGCCAAACAGCATGGGTGAGCTCCTGATAACGGAAAAGGGTCTAAGGTGACAATTTTGTGACAGCGGCGAGTTTAACCGCTCGATCTGAGCCGACTCCTTGCGAACCGCTCAGTGGCTTCGGAAAATGAAATAAACCGCACCCACCATGCACAAGGCGGCCCACAGGTAGTCCAGCTTGAAGGGTTCCTTGAGGTAGAAGATCGCAAAAGGCACAAAAACACTCAAAGTGATGACTTCTTGCATGATCTTCAACTGCCCCACGCTGAACTGCGTGTAACCAATGCGGTTGGCCGGCACCTGGAACATGTATTCCAACAAGGCAATCCCCCAGCTCGCCAAGGCCGCGGCATACCAAGGGGCCGTGGCCATGTGGCGCAGGTGGCCGTACCAAGCAAAAGTCATGAACACATTGCTGGCCAGCAAAAGTACGATGGTCTGCAAGGACACAGGCCACTGGGTGAAAAACGTCATAGCAACTCCTGGTCCATTGGTGGCAAGCGCTCAATGGCTTGATCTGCCACGCGCACCAAGTCTTGCGGACTGACGCGCTGCGGCCACACATCGGCCAAGGGGTAGAGCACAAAAGCCCGCTCGCGCCAGCGCGGGTGCGGCAAGTTCAGGCGGGGGCTGTGCATCTGGGCGTCGCCATAAAACAGGAGGTCCAGGTCCAGGCTTCGCGGCGCATTCACATAGGGGCGCAAGCGGCCCGCCTGGTTTTCGATGGCCTGCAAAGCGTCGAGCAAATCGGGCGCAGTCAGGCGGGTGTCGATGCGGGCCACCGCGTTGATGAAGTCCGGCCCTTGGGCTTCATGGGGTGCCGTGCGGTACAGCGCAGAGCGGCCTGTGACTTGCGTGCCGGAGATCGAAGCCAGCGCCTGCAGGGCTTGCAGGACGGCGGCCCGCGCCTGACCCAAATTGGCGCCCAGCGCCACGTAGGCGGTCACGGGGTCGCGCAACATCAAGCCACCGTCACTCCACGGCCTCACTCGGCGCTGGCAACATCGCCCGCCGAGTCACCCCCAGCGCCGGGCTTGCGGCGGCGACGGCGGCGCTTTTTGGGGGCACCCTCGTCTGCGCCATCGGCCTCTGTGGCTGCGTGTGTGGCTGGACGGCTTGGGGCCTGCGCAGACACCTCAGCGCCTTCAGGACGAGGGGCCCGGCGCACACGGGGCTTGGCCGATTGCAAAGCCTGTTGCTCGGCCTTGGCCGCTTGCACCAGGTCTTCGCGCTCCGAATCGCTGGCCATGCTGAACTCTTGCCACCAGTCGGCCAGGCGCACATCCACCTCTTCGATGTCGGCACGCAAACGCAGAAAGTCGAAACCGGCACGAAAGCGCGGTTGCTCGACCAGGCCGAACGGCGTGCTGCCCACCCGCTTTTCAAAGCGCGGCTGCATCATCCAGATCTCGCGCATGTCAGCGGCCAGCTTGCCTCGGCCGGACACATCGCCAATGCGGGCATCAAACACCTCGTCGATCGCATCCTGCAAAGCGGGATGCGGGTGCTCCCTGCGCGCCAGGCGTTTGGCCCAGCCCTCGCGGACATCGGCCCACAACACACAGGCCAGCAAGAAGCTCGGGGCGACCGGCTTGCCTTCGCCCACGCGGCGGTCGGTATCGGCCAAGGCCACCTGCACAAAGGGGCTGTCTGCACGCTCCATCACCACATCCAGCAAGGGGTAAATGCCGGTGGCCAAGCCCAAATGTTTCAGCTGCGCGATCGACGCCAGCGCATGCCCGGTTTGCAGCAGTTTGAGCATCTCGTCAAACAAACGGCTTTGCGGCACATCGGCCAACAAGGCGGCCGACGGGGTGAGGGGTTTGGCGGTTTTGGCTTCCAACTTAAAGCCCAAGGGGCTGAGCTTGGCCGCAAATCGGACGGCACGGATGATGCGCACCGGGTCTTCGCGGTAACGGGCCACCGGGTCGCCGATCATGCGCAGCACCCGCTTTTTCGCGTCCTGGATGCCGCCGTGGTAGTCCACCACGATTTGCGACTCGGGGTCGTAATACATGGCATTCACGGTGAAATCGCGGCGCGTGGCGTCTTCGTCCTGCGGACCCCAGACGTTGTCGCGCAGCACACGGCCCGACGAATCCACCGCATGCTTCATGCCAGCCAGTTCGCTCTTGCTGGTGCGCTCGTTGCCCTTGACCTGCTCGGCTGCCGCGTTGTCCAGGTGTGCACGGAAGGTGGACACCTCGATCACCTCGTTGTCACGCCCCCGGCCGTAGACCACATGCACAATGCGAAAGCGCCGACCAATGATGAAGGCGCGCCGAAACAGGCCTTTGACCTGCTCGGGCGTGGCGTCGGTGGCCACGTCGAAGTCTTTGGGACGCAGGCCCAGCAGCAGGTCACGCACCGCACCGCCCACGATGTAGGCCTCAAAACCGGCTTGCTGCAAGGTGCGCGTCACATGGATGGCGCGTTCGTCCACCAGATTCGGGTCGATGCCGTGCACCGATGCAGGCACTTCGGTGCGACGGCCAAAATGGGGTTTGTTGCCTTTGGGCGTCTTGCCCATCAGCTTGTCGATGAATTGTTTGATCATTCTTGAAAGAGTTCGAGGATGCGCCAGCCACGCTCTGTGGCCAGCTGACGCAACCGAGCGTCAGGGTTCGTTGCCACCGGATGGTGGGCTTTTTCCAGAAGCGGCAGGTCGTTCATGGAGTCGGAGTAGAAAGTCATCTCCACATCCCCCCAGTTCAGGCCTTTTTGACCCAGCCACTGCGCGACGCGGGTGACTTTGCCCTCGCGAAAGGACGGTGTGCCCCGGATCTCGCCCGTGATCCAGCCACTGGCATCGCGTTCCAGCTCCACCGCGATCAGCTCGCTGACCCCGAAAGCCTGGGCAATCGGGCGGGTCACAAATTCATTGGTGGCGGTCACGATCATCACCGTGTCGCCCGCATGCTGGTGCGATCGTACCAGCGCCAGCGCCTCGGGCGTGATGCGCGGGCGGATCACTTCGTCCATGTAGCGGGCATGAGCGTGCGCAGCCTCGGTCGCACCGCGCTCGCGGGCGGCGCGGGTGGCAAACCGCACGTAATCGTGGATGTCGAGCGTGCCCGCCTGGTAGTGGGCATAAAACTCGTCATTGCGTTGGCTGAACACCGCCGGGTCGGTCCAGCCCAGTTCGGTGGTGAACACGCCCCAGGTGTGGTCGGAGTCCAGCGGCAGCAAGGTGTGGTCCAGGTCAAACAGCGCGAGTTTCATTCATTCTCCAGCATCGCACGGACCAGCGGAATGGTCAGGGCGCGTTGCGTTTGCAAAGCGTAGTGGTCCAGGTGGTCCAGCAGCTGCATCAAGCTGCCCAAATCGCGCGAAAACCGCTTGAGCATGTAGGACATGACTTCATCGCTCAGGAACAGACCACGGGCATCGGCCTCTTGGCGCAAAACGGCGCGGCGCTCGGGTTCATGCAGCACCTGCAAGGCATGGACATGGCCCCAACCCAGGCGCGTGCGCAGGTCGTCGCGCAGCTTCAAATCGGCGGGTGGCAATGCGCCTGCGGCCAACACCCAGCGGGGCGTGCCGCTGCGGGGTGTCAGGGCATTCACAAACCAGTTGAAAGCGGTGTGCTGTTGCTCGGCGTTGAACTGGTGTACATCGTCCATCAAGACAGCCGCCCAGGCGTCGTTGAACTCGGGCGGGTGCATGGTGTGGGCATCCAGCCAGCCCACCTGAGCACCCTGCTCCCTCAAAGCGTGGTGCACCGCATGCAACAAATGCGTCTTGCCCGAGCCGCTCTCACCCCACAGGTAAGTGGGCACAGGCGAGCGGCTGACCGAAGCGGTCCACAGTCGCAAATGGCTCACCGCCGCGTCGTTGGGGCCTGCAAAGAAGTTGTCCAGCGTGGGGCTTGATGCCAGCCCGATGTCCAGTGCCAGCTGCTTCATGCCTGCTCGGGTCCTTGCTCGGCAGCACCCGAACCGCTTTTTTGGTACAGATCGCTTTGCAGGTATTGGTGGCGCAAACGGCGCAGGCCCACCAACAAAACCGCGCTGGCGGGCAAGGCCATCAACACCCCCACAAAACCCAACACCTGACCAAACGCCATCAAGGCCAAAATGACGGCCAGCGGGTGCAAACCGATGCGCTCGCCCACCAGTCGGGGGGTGAGCACAAAACTCTCGAGCAGTTGTCCCAGGCCATACACCACCGCCACCATGACCACGGCCTGCGCCGAAGCAAACTGCAACAAGCCCGCCAACAGCGCCAGCACCAGCCCCAAACCAAAACCCAGATAAGGGACAAACACGGCCAGGCCGGTGAACACGCCGATCGGCAAAGCCAGATCGAGGCCAAACAGCTTCAGCCCTGCGGCATAAAACACCGCCAATGCCAGCATCACCAGCAACTGACCTCTCAAATATTCGCCCAGCACCTGGTCGCAGTCCTGCATGAAACCGTCAAAACGCTCACGCCAGGCCGGGGGGACCAACTCGACCACACTGTTGACCAGCCGCGTCCAGTCGTAGAGCATGTAAAACAAGGCCACCGGCACCAGCACCGCGTAACCCAGCACGGCCAGGGCCACACTGCCGCCCAGCTTGATCGAAGACATCAGCGGCGCCCACCAATCCTCTCGGTTGGCACTCAGGTACGTCACCAGTTGGGTTTTCAGGTCGCGCAGGTCCAGCGACACGTTCAGGCCCAGCTGGGCCAACAGGGGGTTGATGGCATCCCCCAATTTATCCAGCAAGACAGGCAATTGCTGCTGGAGCAGTGGCCACTCTCGCACCAGAATCGGCACCAGCAACAACAAAATGCCCAACAAAGCCAGGATGGCCAAGAACTCAACGAACACCACGGCCAAGGCCCGTGGCAATCGCCCTGCGGCCAAGCCCTCCAGACGAAGCACCAGAGGGTGCAGCACATAGGCCATGACCGCAGCGATCACAAAGGGGGCCAACACGGGTGCCAGCAGCCAGAACACCAGCACCGCGACCAAGGCCACACCCAACCAGGCAGCCAAGCGGGTCATCAAAAATGGAAGGGGTGCGTGCATTCGGTCTCGTGTTTTGCGGGGGACAGTCCCAAGCGATCAGGGCTAACCCTTAAAATAAGCCTTGATTTTAGTCTGCCAGCCCGTTTATTGGCCCCCCGTTCCCCATTTACATGCCCCATTCGGGCCAAAACCATGAGCCAAACACCCCTCTCCTACAAAGACGCCGGCGTGGACATCGTTGCCGGTGACGCGCTGGTCGAGCGCATCAAGCCCCTGGCCAAGAAAACCATGCGCGAAGGCGTGCTGGCCGGCATCGGCGGTTTTGGTGCCCTGTTTGAAGTGCCCAAGCGCTACAAGGAGCCCGTGCTGGTGAGCGGCACCGACGGCGTGGGCACCAAGCTCAAGCTGGCTTTTGAGTGGAACATGCACGACACCGTGGGCATCGACCTGGTGGCCATGAGCGTGAACGACGTGCTGGTGCAAGGTGCCGAACCCCTGTTCTTTCTCGACTACTTTGCCTGCGGCAAGCTGGATGTGGACACCGCCGCGGCCGTGGTGGGCGGCATTGCCAAAGGCTGTGAGCTGTCAGGCTGCGCCCTGATCGGCGGCGAAACCGCCGAGATGCCCGGCATGTACCCGGCGGGTGAATACGACCTGGCCGGTTTTGCCGTCGGCGCGGTTGAAAAATCCAAAATCCTCACAGGCCAGAACGTCAAGGCCGGTGACGTGGTGCTGGGCCTGGCCTCCAGCGGCGTGCACTCCAACGGCTTCAGCCTGGTGCGCAAGTGCATTGAACGCGCAGGCAGCAACGCCCCGGCCACACTGGACGGCAAGCCCTTCAAGCAAGCCCTGATGGAGCCCACCCGCCTGTATGTGAAGAACGTGCTGGCCGCATTGGCCGCCCACCCGATCAAAGCCTTGGCCCACATCACAGGCGGCGGCTTGCTCGAAAACATCCCCCGCGTGCTGCCCGAAGGCCTGGCCGCCCATCTGCAAAAAGGCAGCTGGCCCCAGACCGAACTCTTCGCCTGGCTGCAAAAAACAGCGGGCATCGACGACATCGAGATGAACCGCACCTTCAACAACGGCATTGGCATGGTGGTGGTCGTGGGCGCTGACACCGCCGAAAGCTGCGCTGCCACTTTGCGCGCTGCGGGTGAACAGGTCTACACGATTGGCCGCATCGCTGCGCAAGGCCAAGGGGCTCAGGTGGTCGTGGCCTGAAGCCACGTCATCAAGTGCCCGAGAGCTCGTCGATGCGGTGCCTCAGCGCCGCCTGATCGGGCGCTTGGGGTTCGGCCTGCAAATAAACCTGCAGGTCCTGCAAAGCCTCTGTGTTGCGCCCCAACTCGGCCAAGACCAGTCCCCGGTCTCGCCTCTCGGCCCAGGCTTCAGGCAAGAGCACGATGAGCCGGTCCAGCACGCTCAGCATGCGAGGCCAATCTTCTTGCGACCGGAAAACCTCTTTCAGGTTGCGCAACATGCGGGCCAACAAATCGCGCGGCGGGCAGGGTTGTAAATAAAGTCCCAGAGGCGTTTCGCCCTCGTCCAGATCCGCGCCGGTTGTGGGCCCCATGTCTTCGCGGTAAGGCCCCAGCCTTTCCGACAAGTTGTCGATGCCCAACGAGTCGCCGGTCAAAGGGTCCAGCACCACCAAACCGCCCTGCAGCGTGATTTTGACCAGAAAATGGCCTGGAAAGGAGACGCCCTGTGCCTGCAAGCCCAGCCCCTGGGCCAACTCCAGCCACAGCACGGCTAGCGAAATCGGCAAGCCACGCCGGGTACGCAGCACCTCGTGCAAATAGCTGTTTTCGGGCGCGTAGTAATCGTTGGCGTTCACGCCAAAACCCATTTCCTTGTAGAAAACCTGGGTCAAGATGGCCAGGCGCGTCAGGTCGTCCGCATCTGCCGGCAAGCGGCCCTTGATCCGTTTGAGCAAGCGTGCCACATCGTCCAGCACCTGCTGCACATCCAGCGTGGGCTCTTCGTCCTGCGCAAGGCTGGCCGCTGCCTCGAGTACAGGAAAATCCGTGTCACTTTGCACCAGACTGGCGAAATAGCTCAGCGGCGTTGGGACTGAAAAATTCAAAGACATGTTCATCCGTCAAGCATCAGCGTTTGAGGAAGGCCTTGAGACGCAAACCTGTGGCCCACAAGACGCCAAAATAAAGGAGGGCCGAGCACAGCAAGGTCGCGAGCATCCAGCCGATACGCCACCAGGCCTCTTGACGCATGGCCACCCAGGGCAAATGGTTCGCGGCGAACCACAGCAAACCTGTCAACAAGGCCGTGGCCAGCAGCACCTGCGCAGCAAAGCGCCACCAGCCGGGCTGCGGCTTGTAACTGCCCCGGCGCAACAAGCCCAGCAGCAACCACAAAGCATTAACGAGAGCGCCCAAACCGATGGACAGAGCCAGCCCGGCGTGGGCCAAATGAGGCACCAGCAGCAGGTTGAAAATTTGGGTGAGCACCAGCACCGCCACCGCGATGCGCACCGGGGTGCGGATGTCCTGGCTGGCGTAGTAACCCGGGGCCAGCACCTTGATCGCGACCAAACCCAGCAAGCCCACACCGTAGCCGGTCAGGGCCAAAGTGGTTTGCTGCACATCGCGGTCGGTAAAGGCCCCGTAGTGGTAGAGCACCGACACCAGCGGCTGCGAAAACACCAGCAAAGCCACTGCACAAGGCAAAGACAGCAACAACACCAGGCGCAAACCCCAGTCAAGCATGGCGGCGTAACGCTCGCTGTCGCCTGTGGCTTTGGCCGCTGCCAACTGCGGCATCAGCACCACGCCCAGTGCCACGCCCAAAATGGCCGTCGGGAACTCCATCAAACGGTCGGCATAGGTCAGCCAGCTGACGCTGCCCGGGGCCAGGTGCGAGGCAATTTGCGTGTTGATCAACAAGGAAATCTGCGCCACACCCACGCCCAGCAAGGCCGGCCCCATGAGACGCAAAATGTTCAGCGTGGCCGGGTTGGTCCAGGCCTTTTTGACGGCGGTAGGCCCCAAGCCCAAGCGGGGCAGCAAGCCCAGACGATGCAATGCTGGAATCTGCACCACCAGCTGTAAAAAGCCCCCCAGCATCACCCCCACGGGCAAAGCGTAAATGGCCTCCACGCCTTGCTTGGCGAGCCAAGGCGACAACAGCCAGGCCGCTGCGATCATGCTCACATTGAGCAGCACGGGTGTGGCCGCAGGCAAGGCAAAACGCTTCCAGGTGTTCAAGATACCGGCTGACAAGGCCACCATGGACATGAAGGCGATGTAGGGGAACATCCAGCGCGTCATGTTCACAGCCGCGCCGTAACCCCGGGCGTCTTGCTGCAAGCCACTGGCCAGCGCCCAGACCAGCCAGGGTGATGCCAAGACCCCCAACACCGACAAAGCCAGCACCGACCAGGCCAAGGCCGTGGCCACGCTGTCGATCACTTCCTGGGTGGCTTCTTCCCCATGCTGGGCACGGCTGGCCGCCAGCACCGGTACAAAAGCCTGGCTGAAGGCCCCCTCGGCAAACAACCGCCGAAACAAATTGGGAATGCGAAAGGCCACATTGAAAGCGTCGGTCAAGGCACTGGCCCCGAACATGGAGGCGATGAGCAACTCGCGCACCAAACCCGTGACCCGGGAGGCGAGGGTAAAAATCGACACGACAGAGGCAGATCTGAGAAGGCTCACAGTGGGCGAGTGTAGCGGTCCGCTGGATGGCCCAAGGAGGAGTCATACCCCGCCCCAGTGATGTCCGCCTGTTGTCCCCGGCTGAGCCCGTCAACGGCTCTGCTAGAATGTTGGGTTCGCTGGACATCATCCTCAGACACTGAAAGAACTTATATATGGCATCCGCTAAACCCAAAAAGAAGAACCCCCGTCTTGCCTCCGGCCGCAAACGCGTCCGCCAAGACATCAAAATCAACGCCGCGAACTCTTCGCTGCGTTCCAAATACCGCACTGCTGTGAAGAACGTCGAGAAAGCCGTTGCAGCAGGCGACAAGACCAAAGCCACCGAGTTGTTTGCCAAAATGCAAACCGTGGTGGACACCATTGCCGACAAGGGCATCTTCCACAAGAACAAGGCTGCTCGTGACAAGAGCCGCCTGAGCGCCAAAGTCAAGTCTTTGGCTCTCGCCGCAGCCTGATCCGCTCCACCAGATCAACAGCCCGGCGAGGCTTTGTCCTCGCTGCCGTTTGAAACGGGTGCGCTGTCCGCGAAAACTGAACCGCCCAGGTGCAAACCTTGGCGGTTTTTTCATGCTTTTCTCGGCATGACGGAAGCTGAGTTGGAGCTGTCGCCGGACTCCTCATGACTCGCTTCGCTCGTAAAAATCGTCATCCGACGATAGCCCCAACTCAGCGGGTTTCATCTGGGCATCCACACCATCAACAAATCAGGACACATGAAAAAACCGCCCGAAGGCGGTTGGTCGTGTGGTTTTATTTTTTCGGGGGTGGGTCGGGCAGCAAGCAAGCTTCGACCACCTGCAAGCCATTGTCTCGGGCGAAGTTCATCACAAAGTCCCAGGCCATCACGTCGTGGTCGCGCAGGTCGCGGTGTACGACGACACACTTGACATGGCCCATGGTGGTCGGAATGCACCAAGGCGAATAACTCAAGTGGCTGCCCGGAACAGCGCCGCCCGGACGGAACTGGCTCATCACGCCTGCCAAGCGCTCAGCCCAGTCGCTGGGTCTGAAGGTCTTTCCGTCCTCGGTGATTCCCTGGATGAAGACTTCTTTGGCAGTGTTGGAGACCATCGGATAGAGGGGGTGAAGTGGACACCAAAAGCACCGGGATCGCCAGTGCTTTCGTTAGACAAGTATTGTATCTTATATAAGACTTTAGCCTTGTGACAAAAGCCGTTGAACCGTCACGCAAAGCCTCTAAAATATTCGCTCAACGGCCCTCCACCATTGGGCCGATTTTTATTTCAGGAGTTCACGCATGACCGCTCACATTGAAGCCGCCTCACCGCACACCATGAACACCTATGGCCGACTGCCAATCGCACTCAGCCATGGTCAGGGTTGCCGAGTCTGGGACGTCAATGGCAAGCAGTACCTGGATGCTTTGGCCGGTATCGCCGTGAACACCCTGGGTCACAACCACCCCGATCTGGTGCCTGCCTTGCAAGACCAGGTCAGCAAAATGATCCACAGCTGCAACTACTTCCATGTACCCAACGCGGAAGTGCTGGCGGCCAAGCTGGTCGAACTGTCAGGCATGACGAACGTGTTCTTCTGCTGCACAGGTCTGGAAGCCAACGAAGCCGCCATCAAGCTGGCGCGCAAATACGGCCACGACAAGGGCATCGACAAACCCGAAATCGTGGTTTACGAAAAAGCCTTTCACGGTCGCAGCATCGCCACCCTGAGCGCCACCGCCAACGAAAAACTGAAAAAAGGCTTTGGTCCCATGTTGGAGGGCTTTGTGCGCGTGCCGGTCAACGACATCGAGGCCCTGAAAAAAGCCACCGAAGGCAACCCGAATGTGGTGGCGGTGTTCATGGAAACCATTCAGGGCGAAGGCGGCGTCAACCCGATGCGTATCGAGTACCTGAAGCAAGTACGCGCCCTGTGCGACCAAAAAGACTGGCTGATGATGATCGACGAGGTGCAGTGCGGCATGGGCCGTACCGGCAAATGGTTCGCCCACCAGTGGGCAGGCATCGTGCCCGACGTGATGCCGCTGGCCAAGGGCCTGGGCTCGGGTGTGCCGATTGGCGCGGTGGTGGCCGGCCCCAAGGCCGCCCACATCTTCCAGCCCGGCAACCACGGCACCACTTTTGGCGGCAACCCGCTGGCCATGCGTGCGGGGGTCGAAACCATCCGCATCATGGAAAAAGACGGCCTGATGGCCAACGCGGCCAAAGTCGGTGCGCATTTGCGCGGTGGGCTGGAGAAGGCTCTGGCTGGCGTGCAAGGCGTGAAAGAAGTGCGTGGCCAGGGCCTGATGCTGGGCATTGAACTCGATCGCCCCTGCGGCCCGATCTGGAGCCGCGCGGCAGAAGCCGGGCTGCTGCTGAGCGTGACGGCCGACAGCGTGATCCGCCTGGTGCCGCCGCTCATCATGACCGAGGCCGAAGCCGACGAAGTGGTGGCGATTCTGGCGCCCCTGATCAAGACCTTTTTGGCGGAGCCAGTATGAGCCAGACCCCACCCGTGCCTGTGCGGCACTACCTGCAGTTCACCGACCTCACGGCCGACGAGTACGCACACCTGTTTGCACGCGCCGCCGAGATCAAGCGCAAGTTCAAGGCCTACGAAAAGTACCACCCGCTGGCTGACCGCACGCTGGCCATGATTTTTGAAAAAGCCAGCACCCGCACGCGTGTGAGCTTTGAAGCGGGCATGTACCAGCTGGGCGGCTCGGTGGTGCACCTGACCACGGGCGACAGCCAGCTGGGCCGCTCCGAGCCCATCGAAGACAGCGCCCGCGTGATCAGCCGCATGACCGATTTGGTGATGATCCGCACCTTCGGGCAGGACAAGATCGAGCGCTTTGCCTCGCACTCGCGCGTGCCTGTCATTAACGGCCTGACCAACGAGTTCCACCCCTGCCAGATCCTGGCCGACATCTTCACCTACATCGAGCACCGCGGCTCGATTCAAGGCAAAGTGGTGGCCTGGGTGGGCGACGGCAACAACATGGCCAACACCTGGCTGCAAGCAGCCGAATTGCTGGGTTTCACGGTGCACCTGAGCACACCCAGCGGTTACGAAGTGGACCAGGCTGTGGCCGGTTTGCGCAGTGCCGACAGCTACAAAATCTTCAAAGACCCCGAAGATGCCTGCCGGGGCGCTGACCTGGTCACCACCGACGTGTGGACCAGCATGGGCTATGAAGCCGAAAACGAGGCCCGCAAGAAAGCCTTTGCCGAGTGGTGCGTGGACGAAGCCATGATGCAAGTCGCCAAGCCCGACGCCCTGTTCATGCACTGCCTGCCCGCCCACCGTGGCGAAGAAGTCAGCGCCGAAGTCATCGACGGGCCGCAATCGGTGGTCTGGGACGAAGCCGAAAACCGCATGCATGTGCAAAAAGCACTCATGGAGTTTTTGCTGTTGGGTCGCGTGAACGCCTGATCTGTCACCCCGGACTTGATCCGGGGTCCATCCCCCGCTTTTCACCCCATGTCCCACTGCACCACCTGCGGCGCTTGCTGTGTGAGTTTTCGGGTGGACTTTTCCGTGTACGAATACGAAGAAGGTGGCGGCCATGTGCCTGCAGGCTTGGCCTCGCCCATCACCGAGCACACCTGCCGCATGCGCGGCACCGACCACAGCCCGCCGCGCTGCGCCGCGCTCTATGGCAAAACGGGCGTGAAAGCCATCTGCGGCATTTACGAATGGCGGCCATCGCCCTGCCGTGAATTTGAAGAAGGCAGCCCGGCCTGCGAACAAGCGCGCCGCCGCCATGGCCTGCCTGCGCTGAACGTCTGAAGTCTTTTTCACGGGTGTTGGAAATAACCGACACCACGGTTTTTTGTGGGGTGCTACCTTCGCACACCATGAAAAAACTTTGGGACATTTCTCCACCTGTGGATGCCAGCAGCCCGGTCTTTCCGGGCGACACGCCCTACACCCAGCAGTGGGCCGCCACACTGACTGACGCATGCCCGGTCAACGTGAGCGCCATCACCCTGTCGCCGCATGTGGGCGCACATGCCGATGCCCCGCTGCATTACGACCCGCAAGGCGTGGCCGTAGGCGCTTTGGACCTGCTGCCCTTTCTGGGCCGCTGCCGCGTCATCCACGCGCTGGACGCTGGCCGTTTGATCACCATGGACCACCTGCAGCACGCCCTGAACGACGTGCCCGAGCGGCTGCTGGTGCGTACCTACCGCCAGTTTCCGCACCAACACTTCGACACCCAGCTCACCGCCTTTGACCCCGCCTGCGTGCAGCACCTGGCCGACCTGGGCGTGCGGCTGATCGGCACCGACAGCGCCAGCATCGACCCGGCCGACAGCAAACAGCTGCCCAGCCACCAAGCCATCCGCCAGCGCGGCCTGCGCGTGCTGGAAAACCTGCTGCTCGACGACGTGCCCGAAGGCGATTACGAGCTGATCGCCCTGCCCCTGAAACTCATGAGCGCCGACGCCAGCCCCGTGCGGGCGGTCTTGCGCGAACTTTGAACACTGCTTGAAAGACCCAAACATGATGAACCTCACCCCCACCCTGCAAGATTGCGAACTGCTGGACGCGCAAGACCCGCTGCGCGATCTGCGCGACCAATTCGATTTGCCACCCGGCGTGATTTACCTGGACGGCAACTCGCTGGGCGTGCTGCCCAAAACCGCCCCAGCCCGCGTGGCCCATGCCGTGACGCACGAATGGGGCACCGACCTGATCAAAAGCTGGAACACTGCGGGCTGGTTCACCCTACCCCAGCGCGTGGGCGACAAGATTGCCCGGGTTATCGGAGCCCAACCGGGTGAAGTGGTGGCGGCCGACAGCACCTCGATCAACCTCTTCAAAGTGCTGGCCGCCGCGCTGCACATCGCCCAAGCCGACCACCCGCACAAAACCAAAATCGTCAGCGAGCGCAGCAACTTCCCGACTGACCTGTACATTGCAGAAGCCTTGTGCAAAGAGCGCGGTTACACCCTGCAACTGGTCGAAGCCGATGAGATCGCAGCCGCCTTGCAAGACGATGTGGCCGTGCTCATGCTCACGCATGTGAACTACCGCACCGGCGCCATGCACAACATGCAGGCCGTCACCACCCAGGCCCATGCGCAGGGCATCCTCACCGTGTGGGACCTGGCGCACAGCGCAGGCGCGGTGCCCGTTGACCTGAACGGCTCAGGTGCCGACTTTGCCGTGGGCTGCGGCTACAAATACTTGAACGGCGGCCCCGGTGCGCCTGCATTTGTGTGGGTGCACCCCCAGCACACCGATCGCTTTTGGCAGCCACTGGCCGGCTGGTGGGGCCATGCCGCGCCCTTTGCCTTCACGCCGGATTACCAACCTGCCGCAGGCATCACCCGCTACCAATGCGGCACCCAACCCATCTTGAGCCTCACAGCACTCGACTGCGGCCTGGACGCCTTTTTGGCCGCCGAGGCGCTGGGCGGCATGACCGCGTTGCGCCAAAAGTCGCTGGCGCTCACGGGCTTGTTCATGCAACTGGTGCGCACGCGATTGCACGGCCACGGCTTTGGCATCGCCACCCCAGCACAAGAAGCCCTGCGCGGCTCGCAAGTGAGCCTGACCCGGGCCGAAGGCGCTTACGCCATTGTGCAAGCCCTGATCGCACGCGGCGTGATCGGCGACTTCAGGGCGGGCGATGGCGGCCAGCACCCTGACATCTTGCGCTTTGGCTTCACGCCGCTGTATGTGGGCTATGCCGACGTGTGGCAGGCCGCAGAACACCTGCACCAGGTCATGCAGAGTGGCGAATGGCAAGACGCACGCTTTGCGCAAAAGAACGCTGTGACCTGAAAGGCCTGTCATGAGTTCCTGCCCTTTCTCATCCACCGCCCACACAGCCAGCGCCAGCACAGCGCAAGGCGAGCGCATCGTACAAGAAGAACACGCCCAGCTCGACTTTGATGGCCGCATGAGCTACGGCGACTACCTGCAGCTCGACGCCATCCTGAACGCCCAAAAACCGCTCTCGCCCGACCACAACGAGATGCTGTTCATCGTGCAGCACCAGACCAGCGAGTTGTGGATGAAGCTGATGCTGCACGAGCTTCAGTCCGCCATGGCGGACATCGCGCAAGACCAGTTGCCCGACGCCTTCAAAAAACTCGCCCGCGTCAGTCGCATCATGGAGCAGCTGGTACACGCTTGGGACGTGCTGGCCACCATGACCCCGCCCGAGTACAGCGCCATCCGCCCGTATCTTGCACAGTCGAGTGGTTTCCAGAGCTGGCAGTACCGATGCATCGAGTTTGCGATGGGCAACAAGAACGCGGCCATGCTGCAGCCCCACGCGCATCGCCCTGATCTGTCGGCGATCGTGCAAGCGGCATACGAAGCGCCCTCGCTGTACGACGAATGCCTGCGGCTTTTGCAGCGCCGAGGTCTGGATGTGCCGGACACCCACACCCAGCGAGACTGGCGACAGCCCTACCCGGCAAGCGTTGCGGTCGAGAACGCCTGGCTGGTGGTCTACCGCAACCCGCAGCAGCACTGGGACCTGTACCAGCTGGGCGAAGAGCTGACCGATCTGGAAGACGCCTTCCGCCTGTGGCGCTTTCGGCATGTGACCACGGTGGAGCGCGTGATCGGCTTCAAACGCGGCACGGGCGGCACGGGCGGCGTGAGCTATTTGCGCAAGATGCTGGACACCGTGCTCTTCCCGGAAATCTGGACGCTGCGCACGCAACTGTAACCCAGCCCCCTAACGATCAAACTGCGGTCAACAGGTACATTCATTTGCACTAACATGCCCGCTTGCACCAACGGGGAGAGCACATGCAACTGAACATCAACGGCCAAAGCCAAACCGTCACCACCGACCCCAGCACGCCCCTGCTGTGGGTGCTGCGCGATGAACTGAATCTCACGGGCACCAAATTCGGCTGTGGCATCGCCGCTTGCGGTGCCTGCACGGTGCATGTGGACGGCCAGCCCGTGCGCTCTTGTGTGATGCCGGTGTCTGCCGTGGCAAGTCAAAAAATCCGGACCATCGAATCCTTGGGTACCCCGGACAAACCCCACCCCCTGCAAATCGCGTGGATCGCCGAGCAGGTGCCGCAATGCGGTTACTGCCAAAGCGGCATGCTGATGGCTGCAGCCGCCTTGCTCGACAAAAACCCACAGCCCAGCGATGCCGACATTGACGCGGCCATGACCAACCTGTGCCGCTGCGGCACTTACCAGCGTGTGCGGGCGGCCATCCACCGGGCTGCGGCTGAACTGAAGAAAGGCGGTGCCGCATGAAACGCCGCACCTGGATTTTGAGCGCCCTGGGCGCTACCGGCGCACTGGTGGTGGGTTGGGGTGCGATGCCCGCCCGCTCGCGCCTGGGCTCGCCCGAATTGATGCTGCCCACACAAGGCGATGTGGCCCTGAACGGCTGGATCAAGATCGCCGCCGATGGTGCCGTGGTGCTGGCCATGCCGCGCAGCGAGATGGGCCAGGGCGTGCACACCGCGCTGGCCATGCTGGTGGCCGAAGAACTCGATGTGCCCCTGAACCGCGTGCGCCTGGAGCAAGCCGGAGCCGACAGCATTTACGGCAACGTGGCTATGCTGGTGGCCAGCCTGCCCTTTCACCCGCTGGACAGCGAAGGCGAGCACAAGTCCATCAAGATCAAGCTGGCCGAGTGGATAGTGGGCAAAATCGCCCGCGAACTGGGCATCAACGCCACGGGCGGCTCGTCTTCGGTCGCCGACCTGTGGGAGCCGCTGCGCATGGCCGCCGCCACCGCACGCGCCAGCCTGGTGCAGGCCGCTGCTGCCGCGTGGAAGGTGCCCGCCAGCGAGATCACCGTGCGCGATGGCGTGATGCAACATGCATCGGGCCAAAAGGCGCATTACGGCCAAATGGGTGCAGCCGCTGCGGGCAGCACACCGCCGAACATCGCCCCCAAAACCCGCGAGGACTGGAAGTTGATCGGCCAAAGTGCCGCGCGCAGCGACATCCCCGCCAAAGTCACAGGCCAAGCGCAGTTCGGCATGGACGTGCGCTTGCCCGGCCTGCTGTTTGCGGCCGTGCGCATGAACCCCGTGCTGGGTGGCGCAGCCGCCCCCATGGACACCCAGGCCGCGCTGGCCTTGCCGGGTGTGAGCCAGGTCGTGGCGCTGGACGCTTGGGGCGGCGGAACGGGTGGCTTTGCGGTGGTCGCTACAAACACCTGGCAAGCGCGCCAAGGCGCACAAGCGGTGAAAGTGCAGTGGCCCACAGCTGTTGCGGGTGCAGCAGGCGCTGCAGACACCATTCGCATCCAGGCCGATCTGCTCAAGGCTCTGAACACCGAAAGCGGCTTCACCTTCCACGAGCAAGGCCTGCCACTCAAGGCCGAGCAAACGGCGGCCAGCCGTATCGATGCGCTTTACCAAGCGCCCTACCTGGCCCACGCCACCATGGAGCCGATGAACTGCACGGCGCGGGTGAAAGACGGCAAAGTCGAAGTTTGGGTGCCCACGCAGGTGCCACAAATGGCGCGGGCAATGGCCGCCAAAGTAGCGGGGGTCAAAGAAGACCAGGTCACCGTGCATGTGACGCTGTTGGGCGGCGGTTTTGGCCGCAGGCTGGAGGTCGACTTTGTCGGGCAAGCCGTGCAAGTGGCCATGGCCTGCAAGGGCGCGCCCGTGCAACTGGTCTGGTCGCGCGAAGAAGACATGACGCACGACTTTTACCGCCCCATGCACCTGGCCAAATTCCAGGCGTCCATCGACGCACAAGGCGAAGTCAGCAGTTTGCGCATCAAGTCGGCGGGCGACGCCATCACCCCGCGCTGGATGGCACGCGCCGCGCCGCACCTGTCGGGCCCCATCGACATGCCCGACAAAACCACATCGGAGGGCCTGTTCGATCTGCCCTACGGTTTTTTGAACCAGCACATGAGCCATGTGGCCACGAAGTCGGGCGTGCCCGTGGGTTTTTGGCGCTCGGTGGGCCATTCACACAACGCCTTCTTCTCGGAAAGCTTCATTGACGAACTGGCCGTGGCCACGAAACAAGACCCGCTGGCCTTTCGCCTGAAGCTGTTGAAAGACGCGCCGCGTTATGCGGCGGTGCTGCAGCTGGCAGCCACCCAAGCAGGCTGGGGCAAGCCTTTGCCCGCAGGCCGCGCGCAAGGCATCGCGCTGCACAAGTCTTTTGGCTCCATCGTGGCGCAAGTGGCGGAGGTCTCGGTCGAGCAAGGCCAGATCCGCGTGCACCGCGTGGTGTGCGCCATCGACTGCGGCACCGTGGTCAACCCGGACACCGTGGCCCAGCAAATGCAAAGCAGCATGGTCTATGCGCTGAGCGCCGCACTGTACGGGCAAATCGACATCGTGGGCGGCGTGGTGCAGCAAAGCAATTTTCCGAGCTACCCCATGGTCACGCTCAGCCAGGCACCAACGGTGGAAACCCACATCGTGCCCAGCACCCGCCACCCGGCGGGCGTGGGCGAACCGGCCGTACCGCCGCTGGCCCCGGCGGTGGGCAATGCGCTGTTTGCCCTCACTGGCAAGCGTCAAAGGGCATTGCCGTTGAAGCCATGAACCTCTGATCCGCCTGCGTAAAGCCAAGGCACATCCATCACCCGCTCACCCATGAGCCGCATCGACAGGTTGCGCCCCAGCGCGACAGCGCCCTGGGCGTGGAAGATGCGGCCGTTGCGAATCGCCCGGGCCTGCACGCGGGCATTGCGCGCCCAGCGTTGCTCGGCATAGGCCTGCAGTTGCTCGGCCACTGTCGCGTTGCCCACTCTCAGGCACTGCGCCAAAGCCTGCGCGTCTTCAATGGCCATGCCCGCGCCCTGTGCCAAATAAGGCCGCATGGGGTGCGCCGCGTCGCCCAGCAAGGCCACGCGGCCTTGCGCCATGTCGTTGGAACCGCTCACTGGCGAGCGGTCGTGCAGCGCCCATTGCCGCCAAGCGGGCACCGATGCCAACCGCTCGTGCAAATCACGGCCCACCGCGCCCATGGCCTGCATCAGCGCCTGGGTGTGCCCGGCCTGGTCCCAGTCTTGAGCTTGGTCGGGTTTGGCGCCGTGCACGATGGCCACCAGATTGAGCCACTGCCCACTGCGCACCGGGTAATGCACCACATGCAGGCGCGGCCCCATCCACACGGTGACCTGGTCGCTGCGCAAATGTGCGGGCCAATCGGCCTGCGCCACCAGCGCCCGGTAAGCCAGATGCCCGGTAAACCGCGCCGGGGCATCGCCCAGCAGTTGCTGGCGCACCGCGCTCCAGATACCGTCGGCCCCGATCAGGGCGCTGGCCTGCAGGCTCAGGCCTTCTGCCGTGTTCACTTGCAAAGCCGCTTCGGTTTCGTACCAGCCTTGCACGGTCTGTCCCAAATGCAATGCCACGCCTGCATCCTGCACCGCCCGCTGCAGCAGGCCCTGCAAATCCGCCCGGTGGATGGTGGCGTAAGGCGCGCCATACAGCGCTTGCGCCCTTTCCCCTAGGCGCAGCGTGCCCAGCACTTGCCCGGTTTGGGCGTCGCGCGCTTGCAGCTGCTTGGGGAAAGCCGCCACCTGCGCCAGCGCCGCACCCAGACCCCAGGCCTGCAAGATGCGCGTCACATTCGGCCCAAGTTGGATGCCCGCGCCCACCTCGCTGAGCTGGGTGGCTCGCTCCAGCAATTGCACTGGCACCCTTTGCCTCGCACAGGCCAGGGCCGCCGCCAGCCCGCCGATACCGCCGCCTGCGATCACCACCGGATTGCGCTCATTTCTTGTCATAGGTCAATTGTGCCCGGGCTTGAAGGCGTCAAAAAATTGGAAAATTGGAAACCATGACCGCGATCAAATCCCCCGAACTTTTATTGCCAGCGGGCTCGCTCGACAAAATGCGCGCCGCTTACGACTTTGGTGCCGACGCCATCTATGCGGGCCAGCCGCGCTACAGCCTGCGGGCACGCAACAACGAATTCAAGCTGGAGCAGATCGGCATCGGCATTGCCGAAGCGCACGCCCGGGGCAAAAAGTTTTTTGTCACCAGCAACCTGCTGCCGCACAACGACAAGGTGCGCACCTATTTGCGCGACATCGAGCCGGTGATCGCCATGAAGCCAGACGCCCTGATCATGGCCGACCCGGGCCTGATCATGATGGTGCGCGAGAAATGGCCCGAAATGCCCATCCACCTGTCGGTGCAGGCCAACACCGTCAACTGGGCGGCGGTGAGGTTCTGGCAGAAGGTGGGCGTGGCCCGCATCATCCTGAGCCGCGAACTGAGTCTGGACGAGATCGAAAAAATCCGCCAGGAATGCCCCGACATGGAGCTCGAAGTCTTTGTGCACGGCGCGTTGTGCATCGCGTATTCGGGCCGCTGCCTGTTGTCGGGCTACTTCAACCGGCGCGACCCCAACCAGGGCACCTGCACCAACGCCTGTCGCTGGAGCTACGGCACCCAAGAAGCCACCGACGAGACCGACTCCGGCGAGGTCCAGCCCGTGCGCATGGCGGGTGACTTCAACTTCGAGCAGGAACAGGAAAACGCCGACAAAGCTTTCTCGGCCTGCGGCGACGGCCAGCGCCACCCCGCCGCCGACAAGGTGTACCTGATCGAAGAAGCTGGACGTCCTGGTCAGCTCATGCCGATCATGGAAGACGAGCACGGCACCTACATCATGAACAGCAAGGACCTGCGTGCGGTGGAGCTGATCGAGCGCCTGGTCAAGATCGGGGTGGACTCGCTCAAGATCGAAGGCCGCACCAAGAGTTTGTATTACGTGAGCCGCACCGCGCAGGTGTACCGCCGCGCCATCGACGACGCGGTGGCCGGTCGCCCCTTCAACCCCGAACTCATCAGTGAACTCGACGGTCTGGCCTCACGCGGCTACACCTCGGGCTTTCTGGAGCGCCGCCCCGCGCAGGACTACCAGAACTACGAAACCGGCCACTCGGTGGGACACCGCAGCCAGTTTGTGGGCGAAGTGCGTGAGGTGGGTGATGGCTGGGCGCTGGTCGAGACCAAAAACCGTTTCGCGGTGGGCGACACGATCGAGGTCATTCACCCCAGCGGCAACCGTAAACTGCCGCTGACGCACATGAAAAGCGAATCCGGCGAAGCCATCGAGGTGGCTGCGGGCAATCCGCTCAAGGTGTGGATTCCGCTGGACGGCCCGGCCGAGGGTGCTTTGATCGCGCGGATGTTCTGACCCCCTCCGCGGATGGAGGCGCAGGCGCATCTGTCATGCGCCCATCAACACCGGCAAGCCTTGCACCGCAGAAAAGTCGCGGTCATGTGTGACCAGGGCCGCCGCGCCGATCTGCAGCGCCGAAGCCAGCTGCACCGCATCGGGCAGCTTGAGGCGGTACTGCACCCGCAACTGCGCCGCCAGGCTGGCCACCGCTGCGGACAAGGGCACCACCTGGTAAGCGCCCAGCGCCGTCTCGTAGCGTTTGGCCAAGGCCGTTTGGCCCGCCTTGAAAGGGCCGGTCAGCACTTCGGCCAAGGTCACGGTGCACAAGGCCAGCTGAATCTGGCCGCGATCTGCGGCTTCGAACAGACCCACAAAACGGGGCGCGAATTCGGCATGGTCTTCGAGCAGATAAATCCAGGGCGCGGTGTCCACCAGCACGGTGGCCCCCTCGCTCAGGCCGCACCACAGCGATGCCGAAGCACGGACTCGGCCACGGGTTCCCACCGCTCAAGCCCACTCATCGCGCAGCTGGGCCACTGCGGGGGCTGCGCCCTCGGGCCACAGGCCTCGGCCCGAGCCACGCAAAGCCAGAACACCCCCTTGCCTGGAGCGGATCTGCTCCTCACGCCACTGCGCCACTGGCACCACCACCGCCACCGGCTTGCCGTGGCGCGTGATCACACTGCTGTAGCCCGCCACCGCCTCGGAGGCGATGAGCGGCAGCTGCGCCCGGGCTTGTTCGAGGCCGTATTGCGGGGTGTCTGACATGGCGAACTCCTTGATTTCCGTACAGACTGTACAGAAATCAAGAGGCGTTTGTCAATCACCCCTTTGGCGCATCGATGCCCACTGCAACCGTCAGAGGCCAACACACACGCGGATTTCAGCGCCCGTTCAAAGGGTAAGAAGGGTCGTTGTAACCGGGCGTCGACGGATGCCCGGGCGCCACGAGGCTGTTGACCAGGGCTTCGTCTTCGGCGGTGATCGTCACCTCCAAAGCGCCCGCGTAGTCTTGCCACTGCGCCAGCGTGCGTGGCCCGGCAATGACCGCACTCACATGGCGGTTGGCCAGCACCCAGGCGGTGGCAAAGTGCGCCAGCGACACGCCTTTGGCCTCGCAATGCTGGCGTAGGGTTTGCGCAATTTGTAGCGACTCTTCGCGAAATTCGGTTTCCATGATGCGCTTGTCACCACGCGCTGCGCGGCTGCCCTGGGCGGGGGCCTGACCGGGTGCATATTTGCCCGTCAACACGCCACGCGCAATCGGGCTGTAAGGCACCACACCCAAACCGTAATGGCCGCAGGCTTCCAGAATTTCCACCTCGGGCAAGCGGTTGAGCAGGTTGTAATAAGGCTGGCACACCACCGGGCCGGGCATGTTCATCTGGCGGGCCATGTTCACCATCTCGGCAATGCGCCAGCCCCTGAAATTGGACACACCCCAGTAACGGATCTTGCCGTCGCGCAGCAAAGCCTCGATGGCCCGCAAGGGCTCCTCCAAGTCCATGCCGTTGTAGTCGCGGTGCAGGTAATAAATGTCCAAGTGGTCGGTGCCCAGGCGGCGCAAACTGTCCTCGCAGGCACGCATCATCCAGCTGCGCGAGTAGCCTTGGCAGTTGAGTTGGTCCGACATCGGATTGCCGACCTTGCTGGCCAGCACCCAACGGTGGCGATGCCCCTGAAGGACCTGGCCCACCATGTCTTCAGACTTGCCGAGGCTGTAAATGTCGGCGGTGTCGATGAAGTTGCAGCCTTTTTCCTGTGCATCGGCCACAATGCGCCGGGCATCTTCCAGCGGCGTCTGGTCGCCGAACATCATGGTGCCCAGACACAGGCGGGACACTTTCAGAGGGCTTTTGCCCAGGGTGGTGGTTTTCATGGCGGGGTCCTCGGCGTGACAAGTAGAAGTGCAAAGCCTAAAGCCAAGGCGTCACCCCGTCTGTCACCTGTGTAGACGAAAAAAAGCCCCCGGGCTTTTCAGCGCGGGGACTTGAAGACTCGCTTTCGAAGGCGATCAGGCGGTCACGCCCTTGGCGTTCTCCACGTACTCTTCAATCTGGTTGAAGTTCATGTACTTGTAGATCGCGGCACCGTCCTTGTTCACGATGCCCATGGCCTCGTGGTATTCGGCGACAGTGGGGATGTGCCCCAGCTTGGACGCAATCGCCGCCAGTTCGGCCGAGGCCAAGAACACGTTGGTGTTTTTGCCCAAGCGGTTGGGGAAGTTGCGGGTGGAAGTGGACACCACGGTCGCGCCTTCGCGCACCTGGGCCTGGTTGCCCATGCACAGCGAGCAGCCGGGCATTTCGGTGCGGGCACCGGCGGCGCCGAAGTTGGCGTAGTGGCCTTCCTTGATCAGCTCGCTCTCGTCCATCTTGGTCGGTGGGGCAACCCACAGCTTGACGGGGATGTCGCGGCTGCCGCCGAGCAGCTTGGCCGCGGCGCGGAAGTGGCCGATGTTGGTCATGCAAGAGCCGATGAACGCTTCGTCGATCTTGGTGCCAGCGACTTCGGACAGGAACTTGGCGTCGTCCGGATCGTTGGGGCAGCACAGGATCGGCTCTTTGATCTCGTTCATGTCGATCTCGATGACATGCGCGTATTCGGCGTCCTTGTCGGCTTCGAGCAGCTCGGGCTTGGCCAACCAGGCTTCGACCTTCTCGATGCGGCGGGCCAGGGTGCGGGCGTCGGCGTAGCCGTCGGCGATCATGTTCTTCATGAGCACGACGTTGGACTTCAGGTACTCCTCGACCGGCTCTTTGTTGAGCTTGATCGTGCAACCCGCAGCCGAACGCTCGGCAGACGCGTCGGACAACTCAAACGCTTGCTCGACCTTCAGGTTGGGCAGGCCTTCGATTTCCAGGATTCGGCCTGAGAACTCGTTGATCTTGCCGGACTTGGCCACCGTGAGCAGGCCCTTCTTGATGGCGAACAAGGGAATGGCATGCACCAAATCGCGCAGGGTCACACCAGGCTGCATTTCGCCTTTGAAACGCACCAAGATCGATTCAGGCATGTCCAGAGGCATCACGCCTGTGGCGGCACCGAAGGCCACCAAACCGGAGCCCGCTGGGAAGCTGATACCAATGGGGAAACGGGTGTGCGAGTCGCCACCGGTACCGACGGTGTCAGGCAACAACAGGCGGTTGAGCCAGCTGTGGATCACGCCGTCACCGGGGCGCAGCGACACGCCACCGCGGTTGCTGATGAAGGCGGGCAGTTCGCGGTGGGTTTTGACATCCACAGGCTTGGGGTAAGCGGCGGTGTGGCAGAACGACTGCATCACCATGTCGGCGCTGAAACCCAGGCAAGCCAGGTCTTTCAGCTCGTCACGGGTCATCGGGCCGGTGGTGTCTTGTGAACCCACGGTGGTCATTTTGGGTTCGCAGTAGGTGCCGGGGCGCACGCCCTGGCCTTCTGGCAGGCCCACAGCGCGGCCGACCATCTTTTGGGCCAATGTGAAACCGGCCTTGGTGGCGGCTGGCGGCGTGGGCAGACGGAACACGGTCGAAGCGGGCAAGCCCAGGAACTCGCGGGCCTTGGCCGTCAGGCTGCGGCCAATGATCAAGTTGATGCGGCCACCAGCGCGCACTTCGTCGAACAGCACATCGCTCTTGAGTTTGAACTCGGCGACGGTGGCGCCGTTCTTCACGATCTTGCCGTCGTAAGGGAGGATGTCGATGACATCACCCATTTCGAGCTTGGACACGTCGACTTCAATCGGCAAGGCGCCGGAGTCTTCTTGGGTGTTGAAGAAGATGGGCGCGATCTTGCCGCCCAAGGTCACGCCACCAAAACGCTTGTTGGGCACAAACGGGATGTCCTGGCCGGTGGCCCAGATCACGCTGTTGGTGGCCGATTTGCGGCTGGAGCCGGTGCCAACCACGTCGCCCACGTAGGCCACCAGATGGCCTTTTTTCTTCAGGTCTTCAATGAACTGCATCGGGCCGCGCTTGCCATCTTCTTCAGGCTTGAACGCCGCGCCGGGGCGGGTGTTCTTGAGCATGGCCAGGTAGTGCAGCGGGATGTCGGGGCGGCTCCAGGCGTCGGGCGCGGGCGACAGGTCGTCGGTGTTGGTCTCGCCGGGGACCTTGAACACGGTGACGGTGATTTTTTTCTCGACTTCGGGGCGGCTGGTGAACCACTCGGCCTCGGCCCAGCTTTGCATGACTTCCTTGGCCTTGGCGTTGCCGGCCTTGGCTTTTTCAGCGACGTCGTTGAAGAAGTCGAACATCAACAGGGTTTTCTTCAGGGCTTCAGCGGCCACCCCGGCGACTTCGGCGCTGTCGAGCAACTCGATCAGGGGGTGCACGTTGTAGCCCCCCACCATGGTGCCCAGCAGTTCCGTGGCTTTGGCTTTGGAGATCAAGCCAACTTGGACTTCACCATGGGCCACGGCGGCCAGGAAAGACGCCTTGACCTTGGCGGCGTCGTCCACGCCAGGTGGCACGCGGTGGGTCAACAAATCCATCAGGAAGGCATCTTCACCAGCGGGTGGGTTCTTGATCAGTTCGATCAACTCGGCCACTTGCTTGGCATCCAGCGGCAATGGCGGGATGCCCAGGGCAGCGCGTTCTGCTGCATGTTCACGGTAAGCTTTCAACATGGTTTTTTCTCCTGTCAGTCAAAGTTTCAAGTTTTATCGACCCATGCCTGTCGTATCGATCAGGCTGGGCGGGGGATTGGTTTTCATGTTCTCGGCAAAGGCCACCTGTTCGGCGTTGGCGCATTCATCGGCCAAGCGGCGGCCTTTGTTTTGATCCATCAACATGGATTTGTTGGCCAGTTGCAACCAGACAGCGCCCGCTTTGCGGTCTTCCAGACGGATCGCGCCTGTGCTGGTGGCCACGGGGTGCATGCGGTAGCGAAAGCCTTTGCCGTGCAAATAGAAGTAGCCAGGCTGCGAGGCGTCAGCCTCCAGACGCACCGTGGCACCCAGCTCGCAAGGCAATTGGCCTTTGTGCACGCGCTCGGCAATGGCCAGCTCTTCCGGGCCCATCGGGGTGTCGGGTTCGGGCTTGGGGGCCTCGGCCAGTTTGGATTTGGGCGCCGCTTTGGCGGCGGACGTCTTGGGTTTGTTTGGCGTTGCTTTGGAGGAAGCTGCCGGGGCTTGGGACCATGCCGGCATCGCCAGCAGGGAGAACACCAGTGTCGCCATCATGTTTCGCATCTCGATCTCCTTCGCACGAATGTTCTTCATCATGAAACAGATCGGGCTGGCTTGCCGTCACCCGAAAAGAAAAACTGAATCCCGGAAGGCAAACGACAACCGGTGTGGTGCGCTCGCTCGATCAACTGCCAGAAAAACCGGTAGCTGGCCCGGTCGTGCAGTTGACCTGCGTGGCTGATGGGCGCCCACTGGGCCGCCTGCGCGGCCAGAATGATCTCACTGGCTTGTTCAATTTGCGCCTCGCTGGGCGCCATGGCCTGCAAGATCGGCCGAATCTGGTCAGGGTGGATGCTCCACATTCGGGTGTACCCCAGCTCACGGGCCGCTTTTTGGGCGGCCATGCGGATCGCTTCGGTGTTTTTGAACTCGGTGACTACACAATGCGAGGGCACTTTCCCGTGGGCGTGGCACGCGCTGGCAATCTCGAGTTTGGCGCGCAGCACCAGCGGGTGTGTGAACTGCCCCTGAATGCCCATGCCATCGGCGGGAATCGCCCCGCCATGGGCCGAAACAAAGTCCATCAGGCCAAAACTGATCGACTGCACACGCGGGTGCGCCGCAATGTCAAAGGCGCTGTGCACAGCAGCGGGGGACTCGATGAGCACATGCAAAGGCAAATCGCGGGCACCGGCCTGATTCAAGGCCTGCTCGGCCAGCTGCACATCGGCCACCGACTCGACCTTGGGCACCATGATGTGCGTCAAGCGCTTCGCCGCCTGGCCTGCAATGGTGGCCATGTCGGCTTGGAAACTGGGGTGGTCCACGGGGTGCACACGCACGCCCACACGGGCACCGGGCGCCGCGCCCAGCGCCAGCTCGGTGACCAGCGCGGCATGCTCTGCCTCGCCGCCCACAGGGGCGCCGTCTTCGCAATCGAGGGTCACATCAAAGACACAGGTTCCGAACTCCTGCGTCATTTCGGCTTGCAGCTGCAAGCTTTTGCGCATCCTCGCGTCAACACCGCTGTAATGGTCACAAACCGGCAGCTGAACGCTTCCGGCTTGCGCACCCAACAGGACGTCGCGAGGATGGCTCACTGAATGTCTCTGGGAGGCAATCAGATCAGGTGAGCGACGCCAGCTTGCTCGTCGGTCAGCTCTTTCAGGGTCTTGTCGATGCAAGCCTGGCTGAAGGGGTCGATCTCCAGACCTTCAACGACCTTGTACTCGCCGTTTTCGCAGGTGACGGGGAAGCCAAACATGACATCCTTGGGGATACCGTACCAACCTTGCGAAGGGATACCCATGGTGACCCACTTGCCGTTGGTGCCCAGGGCCCAGTCGCGCATGTGGTCGATGGCGGCGTTGGCAGCCGAAGCGGCCGAGGACAGGCCACGGGCTTCGATGATGGCCGCGCCACGCTTGCCCACGGTGGGCAGGAACACGGTTTCGTTCCAGACCTGGTCGTTGATCATGGCCTTGACGGATTCGCCCTTGATGGTGGCGAAACGGTAGTCGGCATACATGGTGGGCGAGTGGTTGCCCCAGACGCACAGTTTTTCGATGTCGGCCACGGCCTTGCCGGTCTTGGCGGCGATTTGCGAAGCAGCACGGTTGTGGTCCAGACGCAGCATGGCGGTGAAGTTGCCGGGCTTGAGGTCAGGCGCAGACTTCATCGCGATGTAGGCGTTGGTGTTGGCGGGGTTGCCCACGACCAGGACCTTGACGTTGCGCGAAGCCACGGCGTTCAGGGCCTTGCCTTGGGCAGTGAAGATGGCACCGTTGATGGCCAGCAGCTCGGCACGCTCCATGCCTGGGCCACGAGGACGCGAGCCGACCAGCAGGGCGTAGTCGGTGTCCTTGAAAGCGGTCATGGGGTCGGAGTGGGCTTCCATGCCGACCAACAGCGGGAACGCGCAGTCTTCCAATTCCATCATTACGCCCTTGAGGGCTTTTTGGGCCTTCTCGTCAGGGATCTCCAGCAGCTGCAAGATGACGGGCTGGTCTTTGCCCAGCATTTCGCCGGAGGCGATGCGGAACAACAATGCGTAACCAATTTGACCTGCTGCACCGGTGACGGCAACGCGGACGGGCTTTTTGCTCATGATGGAAAACTCCAGAAGGTTGAAAACAAGGGTTGCAGGCGCTGACCAACCATCGGCCAGGGGGTCTGCCCGGCACGCCGGACCCGCGCGCCGCACCCAGATTCATGAGCGCGAAACGCAAGCAAACAGCTTTGGAGTGTACCCGCGAAAACCCTGAATCGTCAATTTGTCTTATGTCTTATATAAGATATGATGTGCCACCTGACGCGCAACTGACCCGCACGCCAGAATTCAACCCATGAACAACACTTCCCCATTGGCCGACAACAGCTCTACCGCGACCGAGACGTCTGTGCCGACGCCGGCATTCAGCCCGCTGTACCAGCAGATCAAAGGCCTGATTCTGCAGAACCTGCAGTCTGGCGAGTGGAAGCCTGGCGAATCCATCCCCAGCGAAATGGAGCTCGCCGCCCGTTACCGGGTCAGCCAGGGCACTGTAAGAAAAGCCATCGACGAACTGGCCAGCGACAACCTGCTGGTCCGCCGCCAGGGCAAGGGCACTTTTGTGGCCACCCATGCCGAACACCATGTGCAATACCGGTTCCTGAAACTGGTCCCTGACCGCGGCGACCTGGACACCGAGGGCCCCGCCCAGCGCGAAATCGTGGATTGCAAACGGCTTCGGGCCACAGCCGACATTGCCCGGGCGCTGGCCTTGAGAACCGGCGACACGGTTTTGCAGGTCCGCCGTGTACTTTCATTTGCAGGAACTCCCACCATTTTGGAAGACTTGTGGCTGCCTGCCGCGCCCTTCAAAGGCCTGACCGCGGAAAGACTGGCCGACTACCACGGCCCGATGTACGCCCTGTTCGAAACCGAGTTTGGCGTGCGCATGGTCCGCGCTGACGAGAAAATTCGCGCCGTCCTGCCCGATGCCACCCAAAGCGAACTGCTCAAAGTGACTCCCGGCACCCCCTTGCTGAGCGTGGAAAGGGTGGCATTCACCTACAACGACACCCCCATGGAGCTGCGCCGGGGCTTTTACCGCACCGAAAGTCACCACTACCACAACGCCTTGAGCTGAGCCACCCGAAATGTGCAGAAGATCTCCCAGCGCAGCGCGTGTGCAATGCTCATGTCAGTTTGTTGCGTTGCAATAGAATCCACCGGTTTGTCATCCAAATTACGAACGCGTTACACCCAGAAAGTACCCACATGACTGAACTCGCCCGAAAGCGGCCTGAATTCCGCAACATCAACGCTTTGAAAGACTTGCCCACTTACCGCCTCCCGGCGGCCGGTATTGTCTCCATCTTGCACCGCATCAGCGGTTTCCTGATGTTCTTGCTGATGCCACTCATCATCTGGATGTTTGACAGTTCGATCACTTCGGAGATTTCCTTCGCCAAGCTGTCGGCCGCCTTCAATGCCGGCCTCGGTTTCGTGCCCGGCTGGTTCATGAAACTGGTGGCGCTGGCGCTGATCTGGGCCTACCTGCACCACTTCATTGCCGGTCTGCGTCACCTGTACATGGACATCTGCCATGCGGTCACCAAAGAGTTTGGCAAATCCTCTGCCATCGTCACCCTGGTGCTCAGCATCGGCCTGACCGCCGTGCTCGGCGCCAAGATGTTTGGTTTGTACTGACCTGCCCCATAACCACAAAGGAAACTGACCTATGTCCGTGAACTACGGCTCCAAACGCATCGTGACCGGTGCTGGCTATGGCTTCCGTGACTGGCTCGCGCAACGCGTGACCGGCACCTTGATGGCCCTTTTCACCGTGATCTTGCTGGCCCAAGTGATCTTCACCTCCGGCCCCATCGGCTACGAAGAATGGGCTGGCATTTTTGCTTCCCAGTGGATGAAGGTCCTGACCTTCTCCGTCATCCTTTCCCTGCTGTACCACGTCTGGGTGGGCATGCGTGACATCTGGATGGATTACGTCAAGCCACTGGCCGTGCGCCTGGTCTTGCACGTCTTCACCCTCGTCTGGCTGGTCGGCTGTGCCGGCTGGGCTGTTCAGGCCCTGTGGCGCCTGTAACGCGTCAGCCCTTCGCCTGTCATTGCGCTGAAACCACACCAACCAAGTTAAACCATGAGCTATACCAAAGACAAAATCAGCACCCGCAAGTTTGACGTCGTGATCGTCGGCGCCGGTGGTTCGGGCATGCGTGCCTCGCTGCAGCTGGCCCGCGCCGGCCTGAACGTGGCCGTGCTGTCCAAAGTGTTCCCCACCCGCTCGCACACCGTGGCGGCGCAAGGCGGCATCGGTGCCAGCCTGGGCAACATGTCCGACGACAACTGGCACTACCACTTCTACGACACCATCAAAGGCTCCGACTGGCTCGGCGACCAGGATGCGATCGAGTTCATGTGCCGCGAAGCGCCCAAGGTGGTGTACGACCTGGAGCACATGGGCATGCCTTTTGACCGCAACCCGGACGGCACGATTTACCAGCGTCCATTTGGCGGCCACACCGCCAACTACGGCGAAAAGCCGGTGCAACGCGCTTGCGCGGCGGCCGACCGCACCGGTCACGCCATGCTGCACACCCTGTACCAGCAAAACGTCGCGGCCAAAACCAGCTTCTTTGTGGAGTGGATGGCGCTCGACCTGATCCGCGATGCCGAAGGCGACGTGGTGGGCGTGACCGCGCTGGAGATGGAAACCGGCGACCTGCACGTCCTGCACGCCAAGACCGTGCTGATGGCCACCGGTGGCGCTGGCCGCATTTATGCGGCGTCCACCAACGCCTTCATCAACACGGGCGACGGCTTGGGCATGGCAGCACGCGCTGGCATCCCCCTGGAAGACATGGAGTTCTGGCAATTCCACCCCACAGGCGTGGCCGGTGCTGGCGTGCTCTTGACCGAAGGCTGCCGTGGTGAAGGCGCGATCTTGCTCAACAGCAATGGCGAGCGCTTCATGGAGCGCTATGCGCCCACCCTGAAAGACCTGGCCCCACGCGACTTCGTGTCCCGCTGCATGGACCAGGAAATCAAGGAAGGCCGTGGCTGTGGCCCGAACAAAGACTACGTGCTGCTCAAGCTGGACCACCTGGGTGCTGACACCATCCACAAGCGTCTGCCTTCGGTGTACGAAATCGGCGTCAACTTCGCCAACGTCGACATCACCAAAGAGCCGATTCCCGTGGTGCCCACCATCCACTACCAGATGGGCGGTATCCCCACCAACATCAACGGCCAGGTCGTGACGCAAAACGCCACCGACCACAACGCCGTGGTCAACGGTTTGTATGCCGTGGGCGAATGCTCTTGCGTGTCGGTGCACGGCGCCAACCGCCTGGGCACCAACTCGCTGCTCGACTTGCTCGTGTTCGGTCGTGCTGCCGGCAACCACATCGTCGACTTCGCCTCCAAGACCAAGTCGCACAAGCCTCTGCCCGCCGACGCTGCAGACTACACCCTGAGCCGCCTGAACAAGCTCGAAGGCCGTGGCGGTGAATACGCCCAGGACGTGGCCAACGACATGCGCGCCACCATGCAGCAACACGCAGGTGTGTTCCGCACCCAAGCCTCCATGGACGAAGGCGTGCAGAAAATAGCCGCCATCCGCGAGCGCGTCAACGCGATCGGTCTGAAGGACACCTCCAAAGTGTTCAACACCGCCCGCATTGAAGCCCTGGAAGTGGACAACCTGATCGAAGCCGCGCAAGCCACCATGGTGTCTGCCGCTGCCCGCCGCGAGTGCCGTGGTGCCCACACCGTGAGCGACTACGAGCGCCCAGTGGACGACGCCGTGGCCCCATTGGGTCGTGACGATGCCAACTGGATGAAGCACACCCTGTGGCACAGCGCATCCAACAGCCTGACCTACAAGCCTGTGAAGCTCAAGCCCCTGACTGTGGACTCGGTGCCACCCAAGGTTCGCACGTTCTAAAGATTGTCTGGACCGCGCACTCCAAGTGGCGGTCCATCACCCGAATACACCAGGAGTTCTTTCATGACCCTACGCACTTTCCAGATCTACCGCTACGACCCCGACAAGGACGCCAAGCCCTACATGCAAACCATCCAGGTCGAACTGGACGGCAATGAACGCATGCTGCTCGACGCCCTGATGAAGCTCAAGGCTGTGGACCCCAGCATTTCCTTCCGCCGCTCTTGCCGCGAAGGCGTGTGTGGCTCTGACGCGATGAACATCAACGGCAAAAACGGCCTGGCGTGTCTGACCAACATGAACACCCTGCCCGGCACCATCGTTTTGAAGCCCCTGCCTGGCCTGCCCGTGATCCGCGACGTGATCGTGGACATGACCCAGTTCTTCAAGCAGTACCACTCGATCAAACCCTACTTGATCAACAGCACCATCCCGCCCGAAACCGAGCGCCTGCAAAGCCCGGAAGAGCGTGAAGAGCTGAACGGTTTGTACGAATGCATCCTGTGCGCCAGCTGCTCGACCAGCTGCCCCAGCTTCTGGTGGAACCCCGACAAGTTCGTGGGCCCTGCCGGTTTGCTGCAGGCCTACCGCTTCCTGGCCGACAGCCGCGACGAAGCCACGACCGAGCGTCTGGACAACCTGGAAGACCCTTACCGTTTGTTCCGCTGCCACACCATCATGAACTGCGTCGATGTCTGCCCCAAGGGTCTGAACCCCACCAAGGCCATCGGCAAGATCAAAGAGATGATGGTTCGCCGCGCTGTCTGATGCCCGTCACCCCCATCCTCGAAGACGCGTCACTGGTCGGCGCCGACCGCCTTGCTCCTTTGAGCGAGCGGTCGCTGAGCAAGCTGCGCTGGCGCAGCCGACGCGGTCTGCTCGAAAACGATTTGTTCATCGAGCGCTTCTTCAACCGCTACGCCGCTGCGCTGACGGTTGGCCAGGCTCGGGGCATGTACGTGCTGATGGACCTGTCAGACAACGATCTCATGGACTTGTTGTTGCGCCGCAAGGAGCTGCAGCCCGAGATCAGCACCGAAGAGGTGCGTGAAGTCCTGGACCTGCTAAGAAGTTGACCCATCACGGGTCGAGCACGGATTTATTGAGGAAACCCACCATGAAACTCGCCGATAACAAAGCCACCCTGTCGTTCTCCAACGGCAGCCCCAGCATCGAGATGCCCGTCTACTCCGGCAACATCGGTCCTGACGTGATCGACATCCGCAAGCTGTACGCACAAAGCGGCATGTTCACCTACGACCCGGGTTTCCTGTCCACGGCTTCTTGCCAGTCGGCCATCACCTACATCGACGGCGACAAGGGCGAGCTGCTGTACCGCGGCTACCCCATCGAACAACTGGCCAACAAAGCCGACTACCTGGACACCTGCTACCTGCTGCTGAACGGCGAACTGCCCGTGGGCCAGCAAAGCAAGGACTTCCACAAACTCGTGAACCAGCACACCATGGTCAACGAGCAGATGCAGTTCTTCTTGCGTGGCTTCCGCCGTGACGCGCACCCCATGGCCGTGTTGACCGGCCTGGTCGGCGCCCTGTCGGCCTTCTACCACGACAGCACCGACATCAACAACCCTGAGCACCGCCACATCGCCGCGATCCGCCTGATCGCCAAGATGCCCACTTTGGTGGCCATGGCTTACAAATACGGCGTGGGTCAGCCTTTCATGTACCCCCGCAACGACCTGTCCTATGCAGGTAACTTCCTGCGCATGATGTTCGGCACACCTTGCGAAGAGTACAAGGTCAACCCCGTGCTCGAGCGCGCCATGGACCGCATCTTCATTTTGCATGCCGACCATGAACAAAACGCCTCGACTTCCACCGTGCGTCTGTGTGGTTCGTCCGGCACCAACCCGTTCGCCGCCATCGCAGCGGGTGTGGCTTGCCTCTGGGGCCCTGCCCACGGCGGTGCCAACGAAGCTTGCCTGAACATGCTGGAAGACATCCAGAAAATGGGTGGCGTCTCCAAGGTTGGCGAGTTCATGAACCAGGTGAAAGACAAGAACTCCGGCGTCAAGCTGATGGGCTTCGGTCACCGCGTGTACAAAAACTACGACCCCCGCGCCAAGCTGATGCAGGAAACCTGCAACGAGGTGCTGGCCGAACTGGGCCTGGAAAACGACCCCCTGTTCAAACTGGCCAAAGAGCTGGAAAAGATCGCTCTGGAAGACGAATACTTCGTCAGCCGCAAGCTCTACCCCAACGTGGACTTCTACTCCGGCATCGTGCAACGCGCCATCGGCATCCCCGTGAACCTGTTCACAGGCATTTTCGCCCTGGCCCGCACGGTCGGCTGGATTGCCCAGTTGAACGAAATGATCAGCGACCCCGAGTACAAAATCGGCCGCCCACGTCAGCTGTTCACCGGCTCCCCACGCCGCGACGTGCAGCGTTGATCGGTTTTCAACCGAACTCCGAAAGCCCGCCTTGTGCGGGCTTTTTTCATGGTCACAACCAAGCCCGTGCTGGTCAACCGAGTTAACACCACTGATGCGTCAAGTCAGCACAACTTGAGTGGCTGTGGCCCGGGGCTGTCAGGCCGATTTGCTGGCGCGAAGCGACTGATGAGGCCTGGCAGCCCCGGGCCACAGCCGCGCAAGTCCCTGCGACGGCAGCATCATGGTCACGCAAGTCCCCACAGAGACCTCAGACCCTCAATGAATGGCCGGGATACAGCGCTCTAACCGCATAAAATGGCAGGCTGCACAGCAAGGAAGCTCCATGGCACGCACGCTCTACGACAAGATCTGGGACGAACACGTCGTCCACACCGAAGAAGACGGCACCTCCGTCCTCTACATCGACCGCCATCTGGTGCACGAAGTCACCAGCCCCCAGGCCTTTGAGGGTCTGCGCCAAGCCGGCCGGAAAGTCTGGCGCGTCAGCTCCATCGTGGCGACTGCCGACCACAACACCCCCACCACCGGCTGGGAACTGGGCTACGACGGCATCACCGACCCGATCAGCAAAGAACAAATCACCACGCTGGATGCGAACATGAAGGAATACGGCTCGGCCGCCTTCTTTCCGTTCTTGTCCAAGCGCCAGGGCATCGTGCACGTCATTGGCCCTGAAAACGGTGCCACCCTGCCCGGCATGACCGTGGTCTGCGGCGACTCGCACACCTCCACCCACGGCGCGTTTGGCGCACTGGCCCACGGCATCGGCACCTCCGAAGTCGAGCACGTCATGGCCACCCAAACCCTGCTGGCCAAAAAAGCCAAGAACATGCTGGTCAAGGTCGAGGGCACGCTGGCCAAAGGCCTCACGGGCAAAGACATCGTGCTGGCCATCATCGGCAAGATCGGCACCGCAGGCGGCACCGGTTACACCATCGAATTCGCAGGCTCGGCCATCCGCGCGCTCAGCATGGAAGGCCGCATGACGGTCTGCAACATGGCCATCGAAGCCGGCGCACGCGCGGGTCTGGTGGCGGTGGACGAAAAAACCATCGAGTACGTCAAAGGCCGTTTGCTCTCGCCCACGGGCGTCGAGTGGGACCAGGCCGTGGCCTACTGGAAGACCCTGCAGTCCGACCCCGGTGCGCACTTTGACGCGGTGGTCGAGCTGGACGCCAGCGCCATCGTGCCCCAAGTCACCTGGGGCACCTCGCCCGAGATGGTGCTGGGCATCGACGGCCACACGCCCGACCCGGACAAGGAAAAAGACGACGTCAAGCGCGATGCCATCGAACGCGCCCTGACCTACATGGGCCTGCAGCCCGGCAAGGCGCTGTCTGACATCACCATCGACAAGGTCTTCATCGGTTCGTGCACCAACAGCCGCATCGAAGACATGCGCGAAGCCGCTGCCGTGGTCAAGAAGCTGGGCCAGAAAGTCTCCAAAAACGTCAAGCTGGCCATGGTCGTGCCCGGCTCCGGCCTGGTCAAGGAACAGGCCGAGCGCGAAGGCCTGCACGAGATCTTCAAGGCCGCAGGCTTTGAATGGCGCGAGCCCGGCTGCTCCATGTGCCTGGCCATGAACGCCGACCGCCTCGAGCCCGGTGAGCGCTGCGCCTCGACCAGCAACCGCAACTTCGAAGGCCGTCAGGGCGCGGGTGGCCGCACCCACCTGGTCAGCCCCGCCATGGCCGCTGCCGCTGCTGTGCACGGCCACTTTGTCGACATCCGCAAATTCGCCTGAATCCAAGGAGCCTGGTCATGAAAACACTGATTCGCCTGACCCTGATCGCCAGCCTGCTGAGCCTGGCCGCATGCAACACCGTGCGCGGCATTGGCCAGGACATCGAAAAACTGGGCTCCACCATCGAAGGCGCTGCCAAGAAATAAAGCCATGCAAAAATTCACTTTACTCAAAGGCCTGGTGGCCCCGATGGACCGCGCCAACGTGGACACCGACGCCATCATCCCCAAGCAATTCCTCAAGTCGATCCGCAAAACCGGCTTTGGCCCCAACCTGTTCGACGAATGGCGCTACCTGGACGTGGGCTACCCCGGCCAGGACCCGGCCAGCCGCAAGCCCAACCCGGACTTCGTACTCAACCAGCCGCGCTACCAAGGCGCCAGCATCCTGCTGGCCCGCAAGAACTTCGGCTGCGGTTCATCGCGTGAACACGCCCCCTGGGCCATCGACCAATACGGCTTTCGCTGCGTGATCGCGCCCAGCTTTGCCGATATCTTCTTCAACAACTGCTTCAAAAACGGCCTGCTGCCCATCGTGTTGCCCGAAGCCGTGGTGGCCCAACTGTTTGACGAAGTCGCCGCCTTCCCCGGCTACGAACTCACGGTGGACCTGGAGCGCCAGGTCATCGTGCGCCCGCAAGGCGAAGAAATCCCGTTCGAGGTGCAGGCCTTCCGCAAGTACTGCCTGCTCAACGGTCTGGACGACATCGGCCTGACCCTGCGCCATGCCGACAAGATCAAGGCGTTTGAAGCCGAACGCCTGGCCACCAAACCCTGGCTGGCCCACACCGCCCACTGAATATCCACACCGAAGCACCCCTTGTGGGAGGCTGCCCCTGCAGCCGAATGCACGCACACATTTCGGCCGCAGGGGCGGCCTCCTACCTGCAGACCCGACATCATGAAAATCGCAGTCCTCCCCGGTGATGGCATCGGCACCGAAATCGTCGCCGAAGCCGTCAAAGTCCTGAACACACTCGACCTGAAGTTCGAGATGGAAACCGCCCTGGTCGGCGGCGCCGCCTACGACGCCTATGGCCACCCCCTGCCCGAGGCCACGCTTAAGCTGGCCATGGACAGTGATGCCGTGCTGTTCGGCGCGGTGGGCGACTGGAAATACGACAAGCTCGACCGCCCCCTGCGCCCCGAGCAAGCCATCCTGGGCCTGCGCAAGAACATGGGCCTGTTCGCCAACTTCCGCCCCGCCATTTGCTACGAGCAGCTGGTGGGCGCCTCCAGCCTCAAGCCCGAGCTGATTTCGGGTCTGGACATCCTGATCATCCGCGAGCTGACGGGCGACATCTATTTTGGCCAGCCACGCGGTCGCCGCGTGGCCACAGACGGGCACTTCCCCGGCGCCGAAGAAGCGTTTGACACCATGCGCTACAGCAAGCCCGAGATTGAGCGCATCGCCCATGTGGCCTTCCAGGCCGCCCGCAAACGCAACAAGCGCCTGACCAGCGTGGACAAGGCCAACGTGCTCGAAACCTTCCAGCTCTGGAAAGACGTGGTCACCGAAGTCGGCCAGCAGTACCCCGACGTGGCGCTGGACCACATGTATGTGGACAACGCGGCCATGCAGCTGGTCAAGGAACCCAAGCGCTTTGACGTGGTGGTCACCGGTAATATGTTCGGCGACATCCTGAGCGACGAAGCCTCGATGCTGACCGGCTCGATCGGCATGCTGCCCTCAGCCAGCCTGAACACGAAAAATCAGGGCCTGTACGAGCCCAGCCACGGCAGCGCCCCCGACATCGCAGGCAAAGGCGTGGCCAACCCACTGGCCACCATCCTGAGCGCGGCCATGATGCTGCGCTTCAGCTTGAACCAGCCCGAAGCCGCCCAGCGCATCGAAGCGGCTGTGCAAAAAGTACTGGCCCAGGGCCTGCGCACGGGCGACATCTGGAGCGAAGGCACCACCAAGGTGGGCACCGCGCAAATGGGCGATGCGGTGGTCAAGGCCCTCGGCTGATCCGACCACTCCAAAAAAGACCCGGCACCTGCGAGGGTGGCCGGGCTTTTTTTCGCTCAAAACACCGTGCAGCGGGTCAGTGCTGCCCCATGCGCACCAACCGCCCGGGGCGGGCTTCGGTGATCGCGCCGCCCTGCTGAACCGCCTCACCCGCGACCCAGGTGGCCACATAGCCTTCGGCCTTTTGCACAAAGCGTTTGCCGCCTGCAGGCAAGTCGCGCACCAATCGGGGCAAGCCCACGCTCAGGCGGGCCGGGTCGATGGCATTCAGATCGGCCCGCATGCCTTCGGCAATCACGCCCCGGTCCGTCAAGCCGAGGTATCGCGCATTGCGGCGGGTCAGCATTTCCACCGCGGTTTCGAGCGGGATCGCGTCCCGCCCCCGGTCCCGGACCCAATGGGTGAGCATGAAGGTGGGAAAGCTGGCATCGCACACCGTGCCCACGTGCGCGCCCGCATCGCTCAAGCTGCTGAGCGCCCGGGGATGGTCCAGCATGCGGCGTACCGTGTCGAGCGAGCCTTCGTTGTAGTTGAAGATCGGGAAATAAATCAGCCCCTCACCAGTGCCCGCGCACAGGTGGTCGTAAATCACGGCCAGCGGCGAGACGCCCGCCTGCTTGGCACGCACCAAGAAGCTCTGCATCACCGAGGGCTCGTAATTGAGCGTGTCCTCCAGTGCAAACATGCGCCCGCTGATGAGGTCGATCTTGGCCAGCAGGATGTCCACCAGCGGCGGAATGGCACTGCCATCCCCGGCCAGGCGCTCGGACTTTTCAGACAGGATGCGCGCCTTGCGGGCCGGATCGCGCAAGGCTTCGGCCCGCTGTGCCAGCGGCAGATGGGCCACCTCTTTGTAGGACGGGAACCCCATGAAAGGGTGAAAGCTCGCGTCCAGCCCATTGATCACGCCGATGCCGCGGACAGCGGTTTGCAGGAACAAAGGCAGCCCCGCCTTCACGGCCGCCTCGACCCGCTGCTGGATCTTCAGGTACTGCTCGCCGCCCGGATCGCGCTGCAACCAGGTCAGCGACACATGCTTGCCGCTCGCACGCGCGAGCGCCTCCACACAATCGAACTCGGCATCAAACTGCTCCGGACCGCTGAGCAAGTTGTAATCGCTCACCACCTGGATCACCCCGTGGTTCAGCCCGTCAAAAGCCTGCGCCAGCCCGGTCAACTCGTCGTGGCCCGCATTGGCCGCAGGCGTGTCCTTGCCCTCGGAGGTGCGGTGGTTGTCGCTGCGCCCGGTGCTGAAGCCTGCAGCGCCCGCCTGCAGGGCCTCGCGCAGCAGGGCCTGCATGGCCCGGATGTCGTCGGCATTGGCCTGCTCATGGGCCTGCGCCCGCTCGCCCATCACATACATGCGCAAGGGATCGTGCGGCACCTGCACCAGGTAGTCCAGGCTGCGTGGCGTGGCTGCCAGCGCGTCCATGTACTGCGGAAAGGTCTCCCAGTTCCAGCGGATGCCTTCGTGCAAAGCCGCGCCCGGGATGTCCTCCACACCTTCCATGAGCTTGATCAGATCGTCCTCATGACCGGGGCGTTTGGGGGCAAAACCCACGCCGCAGTTGCCCATGACCAGGGTGGTCACACCGTGGTAAATGCTGGGGGTGAAGCATTCGTCCCAGGTCACTTGCCCGTCGTAGTGGGTGTGGATGTCCACAAAACCCGGGGTGATCCACAAGCCCGTCGCATCCAGGGTTTGCCGGGCGGGCTCTTCCACCTGGCCCACCGCCACAATGCGGCCGCCGCGCACCCCCACATCGGCCACGCGCGCAGGCGCGCCCGTGCCGTCGACCACGGTGCCGTTTTTAATCAACCAATCGAGCATCTTTTTTTCTCCAATACAGGGCCAGGCCCATGCCGCTCACGATGTGCCAAATGCCCCACAGGCTGGCCAGCGTGACCATGCCCAGATCGCTGCCAAACTGCACCGCGATGATGCCCAGCGCCAGGCCCGAGTTCTGCATGCCGCCTTCGATCATGATGGCCCGGCGGTCCCGCTCGCTCACGCGCATGGCCAGGCTGGTGGCCCAACCCAAGAACAGGCCGCTGGCGTTGTGCATCACCACCAGCAGCAAAGTGGGCAAGAGGCCCAAGGTCAGCAATTGCCGCTCCTTGATGAGCCCCGCCACGATGAACAAAATCAAAGCGCCCACCGCAAAGTGGCCCAGCGGCTTGCGGATACGTTCGGTCAAAGCTGGCAGTCGGTGTGAGAAAACCAAACCCAGCGCCAAGGGGATGCCCAAAAGCGCCACCAGACTCAGCCAGATGCCGGACGGGTCGATCGACAACTGGCGCAACCAGGACGCGGTTTCAGGGTTGGCCGCGATCATCCAGCTGAAGTTGAAGGGCGTGGCAAAGAGCGCGATCACGCTGGCCACAGCCGAGATGCTCACCGACAGCGCGGTGTTGCCCCGCCCCATGTGGGTCACCACATTGCTCAGGCTCCCGCCCGGACAAGCGGCCACCAAAATCATGGCCGCCTCGATGTTGGCGGGCAAATCCAGCGCCAGCGTGGCCAGCCAGGTGCCCACGGGCAACAAGATGAACTGGGGGATCAACCCACACACCACCGCACGGGGGGTTTGGGCCACGCGGCGGAAATCCTCGATCCGCAGCTCCAGTGACACCGAAAACACCATGGTGGCCAGCACTAGGCTCAAAACCAGTTGTTGTGAAGTCATTCGTATGTCCTTTCAAAAAGTATAGACAACGCCAGACCTCTGACCACAAAGGGTTTACGCGCAGGCGTGCCTGCGCGGTGACAACCCGGTGCCCACCTCACCCGTCAGGCCCGCACAAGGCAATCCGGTACAATGCCACCCCATGTTCCACGCCCGCCTGTTCTCCCTGAACCCGATCACTGCTGCTGCAGCGACGGCCGGTGCGCGTGCAATCACCACCAAAACCACGACCATTAAGGGCTGATCCGGCCTGGTTCGTCGTGCGCCCCTCCCGGCCAGACGAGCCGGGCAAACAGTCAGGTCAAACACTGTTTTAAAAACTGAAAGGGCGTTGAAATGAGCAAGTTAGTAGGTTTGGTCGGCTGGCGCGGCATGGTCGGCTCGGTATTGATGGACCGCATGGTTCGGGAAAAAGACTTCGACCTGATCGAACCGGTCTTCTTTTCCACATCCAACGCAGGCGGCAAAGCCCCCGCGATGGCCAAGAACGAAACCACGCTGCAAGACGCCCACAACATCGACGCCCTCAAGCGCTGCGAAATCATCATCACCGCCCAAGGCGGTGAGTACACCTCCGAAGTCTTCCCCAAGCTGCGCGCGGCTGGCTGGACTGGCCACTGGATCGACGCGGCTTCGACCCTGCGCATGGAAAAAGACGCGGTCATCATCCTGGACCCGGTGAACATGCCCGTGATCCAAAACGCCCTGGCCCACGGTGGCAAGAACTGGGTGGGCGGCAACTGCACCGTGTCTTGCATGCTGATGGGTGTGGGTGCCCTGTACAAGGCGGGTCTGGTCGAGTGGATGAGCACCCAGACCTACCAAGCGGCCTCCGGTGGCGGCGCACAACACATGCGCGAACTGCTGACCCAATACGGCACATTGAATGCCGAAGTCAAAGCCCTGCTGGACGACCCCAAGAGCGCCATCCTCGAAATCGACCGCAAGGTGATCGCCAAGCAGCGCGCCTTGACCGGTGCTGAGACCGCCAACTTTGGCGTGCCGCTGGGCGGCTCGCTGATCCCCTGGATCGACAAAGATCTCGGCAATGGCATGTCCAAAGAAGAGTGGAAAGGCATGGCCGAGACCAACAAGATTCTGGGCATGGGCGAGGCTTTTGGCACTTCCGCTGTTCCCGTGGACGGTTTCTGCGTTCGCGTGGGCGCCATGCGCTGCCACAGCCAGGCCCTGACTTTCAAGCTGAAAAAAGACGTGCCCGTGGCCGACATCGAAGCCATGATCGCCGCCGACAACGAATGGGTCAAAGTGGTGCCCAACACCCGCGAAGCCACCATCCGCGACCTGACCCCCGTGGCCGTGACCGGCACCATGACCATCCCGGTGGGCCGTGTGCGCAAGCTGGCCATGGGCCCCGAGTACGTGGGCGCGTTCACCATCGGTGACCAGCTGCTGTGGGGCGCGGCCGAGCCGCTGCGCCGCATGCTGCGCATCCTGCTCGACGCTTGATGCTTGCCCGACCCACGGCCCCCTGACGCCATGTCCAGCACGCGCCGCGCCAAGCCCCGCCCCCCTGCACTGCTCAGGTCTTGGGCAGTGGCCTCGGTGCTGGCCTGCGCCAGCTTGTCTGCCCAAGCCCTGAGCCTGGGCCAGGTTGCCGTGGAATCAGGCTTGGGCCAGCCCCTTCGGGCGGCCGTTGAAATCACGCAATACAAGGTCGAAGACCTGCGCAGGCTTCAAGTGCAACTGGCCGAGCCCGCCCGCTTTGAACAAGCGGGCATGGCGTTTCATCCGGCCCTGAACGGTCTGCAGGTTCGCCTGGAGTTTCGCGGCGACGGCAAGCCTTACATCGCCTTGTCCGGCCAAACGCCCGTCAACGAGCATTTCATCGATGTCATCGTGGAGGCCCAGTGGCCCTCTGGCCGTCTGGCCATGAATTACACACTCTTGGTTTCACCCGTCGGCGCTGCCAAGCCCCCCCCCGAAAAAGTCCCGGGTGATGCGCCCATCACTGCCCCGGTGGTCTCTCCGCAAGCCTTGGCCTCCGGCGTGCTACCCGCGGTCGACAACGGGGCAGCGAAAGACGTCATCACGGTGCAAGCAGGCGACACGGCTTCGAAGTTGGCCTTGCCTCGCCTGTCCCAAGGTGTCTCGCTGGAGCAGATGCTGTTGGCCATGGTGCGGGCCAACCCGGAGGCTTTCATCGAGGGCAATGTGAACCTGTTGCGCGAAGGCGCGCAAGTGCGCCTGCCCCTTGCGCAAGAGGCCGCTGAAATTTCGGCCGAAGAAGCCCGGCAAACCGTGATCGCGCAGACGGTGGACTTTGCGGCCTATGCACGCCGCTTGGCCCAATCCGCGCTGAAAGCCCAGGACAGCTCCAGCCGTGAGATGACCGGCAAACTCGGCCCAGCGCTGCCCGCCACAGCGCCCTCGCCGCCTGAGCGCGATCAACTGATCCTGAGCCAACGCGATGTCACTGTGCGCAGCGCAGAGGCACAACTGGCCATAGAGCGTGAAATTCAGGACAAAACAGAGCAACTGGCTGCGCTGAAAAAGAACCTGGAATCCCTCAAGTCCTTGTCGGCCGCGACCGATGCCGCAGTGGCCTCGCCCACGGAGACCTCGCCCCTGAAGCCCAGCTTGCCCGCTGCAGTTGCCGAATTACCCGCCACCTCCTGGCTGGACCGGATCCGCCACAGCCCCTCTATGGGCGTGTGGGCGGCGGCACTTTTGGCGGGCATGGCGGCTTGGGTGTGGTGGGCCAGACGCCGCCCCGACCAAGAAGAAGATTTGTTTGGCACGCACCCAACGCCGAGCCCTGCGTGGACACCCACGCAGTCGCAGGACAAGGTCACGACCTTGCCGCCGCTGCCCTCCGGCTTGCCCCCGCAATTTGCCAACCTGGACTTGAACCTGACGCCCGCACCGCACGCCCAAGCCGCGCCACCTGCGCCGTCCCCACAGGGCCCCAAGCCGTGAGACTCGCGCTGGGCATTTGCTATTCGGGCACCCGTTACCAAGGCTGGCAAAGCCAGGCCACGGGCCTGACGATCCAGGACAAGCTCGAAAAAGCCCTGGCGCAATTTGCCGATGTGCCCCGCGTCAGCACCTTGTGCGCAGGCCGCACCGATGCGGGCGTGCATGGCCTCATGCAAGTGGTGCACTTTGACACCGAGATCGAGCGCGACACGCACTCCTGGGTGCGTGGCACCAACCGCTATTTGCCCCCCGACATCGCGGTGCAATGGGCGCAGGTGGTGCCTGAGACCTTCCATTGCCGTGGCAGCGCCACGGGCAGGCGCTACATCTATGTGCTGCTCGACTCCATCGTGCGCCCCAGCCTGGAAGCAGGTCGCGTGGGCTGGGTGTACCGCCCTCTGGCCGAAGCACCCATGCGCGAAGCCAGCCAGCACCTGCTGGGCGAGCACGATTTTTCATCGTTTCGGGCCAGCAGCTGCCAGGCGCTGTCGCCTGTCAAAACGCTGAGGCACATCCGCATCACCCGGCATGGCGCTTATTGGCGCTTCGAGTTCGAGGGCAACGCCTTTTTGCACCACATGATCCGCAACATCATGGGTTGCCTGGTGACGATCGGCCAGGGAAACCAGTCCCCTGACTGGATGCGCGAGGTGCTGCTGGCCAAAAGCCGCGACGCCGCAGCGCCCACGTTTTCGCCCGACGGTTTGTACTTTGCCGGGCCCATCTACAGCCCCGAATGGGGCCTGCCCGACACCTCGCCCGCTTTTGATTGGTTGCCATGAGCCCCAGCCACACAGCCACCCACGCGCCGACACGCCCCGCCCCGCAACAACGCACGCGCATCAAGATGTGTGGCTTCACCCGCGAGGCCGATGTCTTGGCCGCCTGCGCCGCCGGGGCCGACGCCATTGGTTTTGTGCTGTATCCGCCGAGCCCGCGCAGCGTGAGCCTCGAGCGTGCAGCCGAGCTGGCCCGCCTGCTGCCCGCTTTTGTCCAGCCCGTTTTGCTCTTCGTCAATGAGACGACCGAGCGCATCAAGGCGGCTTGCGCGGCCGTGCCCGGCGCATTGCTGCAGTTTCATGGCGACGAATCGGCCGAATTTTGCGCGGCCATGACCCAGCGCACAGGCCGCCCCCACCTCAAAGCCGCCCGAATCCCCCTGTCCGAGGTCCATGACTTCGACTTGCTAGAATTTGCCCACATTCATCACGCAGCCCAAGCCCTCTTGCTCGACGCCCATGTCGACGGATACGGCGGCGGCGGCAAAACATTCCATTGGTCACGCCTGCCAACAAACGTCAATGCTCACCTCGTTTTGTCTGGTGGACTCACACCTGCAAACGTGGGCGATGGCATTCGTGCGCTGCGCACGCATGGCCTGTCTCTGGCCGTTGACGTGAGCTCGGGCATCGAAGCAGGCAAAGGCCTCAAAGATGCCGACAAGATGCGGCAGTTTGTCCAGGCGGTGCGCAGCGCGGACAACGCCGCTCCCCTTTGAATTCAACCCCGGGTCCGTTCGGGCCGCACAGGCAAGACCCCCTGCGTGGCCAACACCGAACGACCCCAACCGATTGAGCACCATGTACGAGTACCAACAACCCGATGCCAAAGGCCATTTCGGCGTGTATGGCGGCAGTTTCGTCAGCGAAACCCTGACCCACGCCATCAACGAGCTCAAAGCCGCCTACGCCCAGTACCAGCACGACCCGGCCTTCATCGCCGAATTCAAGTCCGAACTGGCGCACTTTGTGGGCCGCCCCTCGCCCCTCTACCACGCGGCCCGCATGAGCCACGAGATGGGTGGTGCACAAATCTTCCTGAAGCGCGAAGACCTGAACCACACGGGTGCCCACAAGATCAACAACACCATCGGCCAGGCCATGCTGGCCAAGCGCATGGGCAAGCCGCGCATCATTGCCGAGACCGGCGCGGGCCAGCACGGCGTGGCCACCGCCACCATCTGCGCCCGTTATGGCCTGGAATGCGTGGTTTACATGGGTGCCGAAGACGTCAAACGCCAAAGCCCCAATGTCTACCGCATGAAGCTCCTGGGCGCGACCGTGGTGCCCGTCGAATCGGGCAGCAAGACGCTCAAGGACGCTCTGAACGAAGCCATGCGCGACTGGGTGGCCAATGTGGACAACACCTTCTACATCATCGGCACCGTGGCAGGACCCCACCCCTACCCCATGATGGTGCGCGACTTCCAGAGCGTGATCGGCGAAGAGTGCCTCACTCAAATGCCCGAGATGTTCAAGTCACTCCAAATGGCAGAGCAGCAACCCGATGCCGTGATCGCTTGCGTGGGCGGTGGCAGCAACGCCATGGGCATCTTCTACCCCTACATTCCTTACGAGAAAACCCGCCTGATCGGTGTGGAAGCCGCGGGCGAAGGCATGGACACGAACAAACACTCCGCTTCGCTGCAACTGGGCTCGCCCGGCGTGCTGCACGGCAACCGCACCTACATCCTGCAAGACGAAAACGGCCAGATCACCGAGACGCACAGCGTGAGTGCGGGCCTGGACTACCCCGGCGTCGGCCCCGAGCACGCCTTTTTGAAGGACATCGGCCGCGCCGAGTATGTGGGCATCACCGACAAGGAAGCGCTCGACGCCTTCCACTACCTGTGCCGCACCGAAGGCATCATCCCCGCGCTCGAATCGAGCCACGCCGTGGCCTACGCCATGAAACTGGCCAAAACCATGCGCCCGGACCAAAGCATTCTGGTCAACCTGTCAGGCCGTGGCGACAAGGACATCGGCACCGTGGCCGATTTGTCGAACGCCGACTTCTACTGCCGCCCCAGCTGCCAAGGCCAATCGGTCAAAGGTGGCGAGCAGCCTGTGAACTTTGTGAAGTGAAGGCCAGATCATGAGCCGCATCGACGCCACCCTCTCCGCCCTGAAATCCCAGGGCCGCAAAGCCCTGATCCCGTATGTCACGGCAGGCTTCCCCCAAAAAACCACCACCGTCCCCCTGATGCACGCCATGGCCGCCGCCGGAGCCGACATCATCGAGCTGGGGGTGCCGTTTTCCGACCCCTCGGCCGACGGCCCGGTCATCCAGAAGGCGGGTGACAAAGCCCTGGCCTTGGGCATTGGCACCGTACAGGTGCTGGCCATGGTGCGCGAATTCCGCCAAACCAACACCACCACCCCAGTGGTGCTGATGGGTTACGCCAACCCGGTGGAGCGCTACGACCAAAAACACGGCACCGACAGCTTCATCCGCGACGCATCAAACGCGGGTGTGGACGGCGTGCTGATCGTGGACTACCCGCCCGAAGAATGCGTGGAATTTGCCGCCAAGTTGCGCGCCCACAGCATGGACCTGATCTTTTTGCTAGCCCCCACCAGCACCGACGAGCGCATGCAGCAGGTGGCCCAAGTGGCCAGCGGCTATGTGTATTACGTGTCCCTCAAAGGTGTGACCGGCTCGGGTGCGCTCGACACCGACGCGGTCGAGGCCATGCTGCCGCGCATCCGCCAGCATGTCAGCGTGCCCGTGGGCGTGGGCTTTGGCATCCGCGACGCAGCGACCGCCAAAGCCATCAGCCGCGTGGCCGACGCAGTGGTCATCGGCTCACGCCTGATCCAGCTGATCGACGCGGCCCCGGAAGCCCAAATCAACACCGTGGCATCGGACTTTTTGCGTGGCATCCGCCAGGCCCTGGACGCCTGAACAGGCCTGCCGACGTTTCAACGATAATTCGCCGCACAAGGAGAACCCCTCATGAGTTGGCTCGAAAAACTGCTCCCCCCCAAGATTCAGCACACCGACCCGGCTGACCGCCGCTCGGTGCCGGAAGGCTTGTGGGTCAAGTGCCCCAGCTGCGAGACGGTGCTGTACAAAACCGACCTGGAAGAAAACCAGAACGTCTGCCCCGGCTGCTCGCACCACCTGCGCATCGGTGCACGCGCCCGCCTGAATGCTTTTCTGGACGGCGAAGGCCGCTACGAAATCGGCCAGGAAGTGGTTCCGGTGGACGCCTTGAAGTTCAAGGACAGCCGCAAATACCCCGAACGCCTGAAAGAAGCCATGAACAACACGGGCGAAACCGACGCACTGGTGGTCATGGGCGGCGCCGTGCACAACATCGAGGTCGTGGCCGCTTGCTTCGAGTTCGATTTCATGGGCGGCTCGATGGGCTCGGTCGTGGGTGAACGCTTCGTGCGCGGCGTGGAGACCGCCATTGCGCAAAAAGTGCCTTTTGTTTGCTTCACGGCCACAGGCGGTGCCCGCATGCAAGAAGGCCTGCTCTCGCTGATGCAAATGGCCAAAACCAACGCCGCCCTGACGCGCCTGGCCAAAAAAGGCCTGCCCTACATCAGCGTGCTGACCGACCCGACCATGGGTGGCGTGTCGGCCGGTTTCGCCTTTTTGGGCGACGTGGTGATCGCCGAGCCCAAAGCCCTGATCGGCTTCGCAGGCCCCCGCGTGATCGAAAGCACCGTGCGCGTGACCTTGCCCGAAGGCTTCCAGCGGGCGGAGTTTTTGCAAAGCAAGGGCGCGGTGGACTTCATCTGTGACCGCCGCGAACTGCGCAAAACCATCGCCAGCACACTGGCCATGCTGCAGCGCCAGCCTGCAGACGCAGTGAGCTGATCGGCATGGATACCCGCATTCGCGGGTATGACAGAAGCGGCATCATCCCCGACTTGCCTGTCTGGTCACATTCGACTTACCCGCCTCGTCACCTTCGACTTGACTGTCTGGTCACCTTCGACTTACCCGCCTCGTCACCCCCGACCAGATCGGGGGTCTAGGCTTCCGGCAGTCATGAATGCCCGCGTGCGCGGGCATGACAGAGGGCTGATCAGTGCATCCAGCTCATCTGCAAGCCCGACAGCAGCATGCCCACGATCTGCAACAGCAGCAACAAGGCCAAGGGCGAGAGGTCGATGCCACCAATCAAGGGCACCACGCGCTGAAATGGGCGCAGGAAAGGGTCACACAAACGCACGGTCAGCGCGTACATGGGTGAGCCCGGGTTGACCCAGGACATGATGGCGAGAACTAACACCAAGGCGCTCAGGGCCGAGACCACCAACTGTGCCAAGCCCACCAGACTGACCAAGGGCAACAAGCCCAAAGACCCCTGCCCACCCGCCAGCAGCCACAGCAGCAAAAACTGCAGCAACTTGACCAACCAGGCGGCCACCCAACTCGACAAATCCCACTGGGTCCAGGCGGGGATGATCTTGCGCAAGGGCAAAACCAGCCAATCGGTCATGGCAAACACGAAGCGGCCCAGTGGCTGGTGAAAGGAAATGCGCTGCCATTGGATCAAAAACCGCAGCAAACAAGTGCCTGCGACCAAGCCCGCCACCACGTCCAAGACCATACTGACCATCTGGAACCACATCGTTTTTTCTCCTGCTCGTGCGATGATACCCAGATACCCAGATGCCCGATCGCGACACCCCCGCCCCGCAAGCCCCGACCGAATTGCCCCTGTTCCCTCTGGGCACGGTGCTGTTTCCGGGCGCTTTGCTGCCCCTGCAGCTGTTTGAGCTGCGCTACCTGCAGATGATTGGCGAATGCGAGCGCCAAGGCACGGGCTTTGGGGTGGTGACGCTCACCCAAGGCCGCGAAGTGCACCGACCCGGCGCAGCGGCCGAACAGTTTGAGGCCATGGGCACGCGGGTGCAGATCGAGCGCATCGAACGGCCTCAGCCCGGCCTGGTGATGGTCTGGTGCCGGGGAGTGGAGAAGTTTCGCATCGAAGCCACCCAACAACGCAGCGATGGCCTGTGGTTGGGTCGGGTGGAGCTGCTGCCGCCCGAGCCCGCCGTGCAAGTACCTGAAGACCTGCAGCACCTGTCGGCGCAGATGCACAAGGCCCTGACCCAGCTGAGCGAACAGCCCAGCATGGTGCCACCCTGGAACGAAGCCTGGCGGCTGCAGGACTGCAGCTGGCTGTCCAACCGCTGGGGTGAGCTGCTGCCCTTGCCCCTGCAGATGAAATACCGGCTGTTTGCCCTGCAAGAGCCCTTGATGCGGCTGGAGCTGGTGGGTGACATGGTGGCCCCTGCCGGAGCGACGGAACAACAACCTGTCCAGAAGCCGCCCGCAAACTCTTAAAATAGAGGGCTTTGCGCCCTCGCGCACCCCACAACCCCGGATCGGGCGGCGTCCATGCGCCACGGTCCCCACCGCACCTTGCCATGTCTGACACGACCGCCCCCGCCGCTCCCGCACAAGATGAAAACCAACTGATCGCCGAGCGCCGCGAGAAGCTCAAAGCCATGCGCCAAGCACAGGCCGAAGGCAAAGGCGTGGCCTTCCCCAACGACTTCAAGCCCGAGCACCACGCCGCCAACCTGCACCAGGCCCATGGCGAGAAAGCTGCCGAAGAACTGAACGGCGAAGGCGTGGCCAAAACCACAGCCAAAGTCGCGGGCCGCATGATGCTCAAGCGCGTGATGGGCAAGGCCAGCTTTGCCACGCTGCAAGACGCCACCGGCCGCATCCAGGTGTATGTGACCCGCGACGACGTGGGCGAAGACCTGTACGCCCTGTTCAAACACTGGGACCTGGGCGACATCGTCGGCGTGGAAGGCCATTTGTTCAAGACCCGCACGGGCGAGTTGTCAATCCACGCGACCCGCATCCGCATGCTCACCAAGAGCCTGCGTCCCATGCCCGACAAATTCCACGGGGTGGCCGACCAGGAAGTCAAATACCGCCAGCGCTATGTGGACCTGATGACCGACGAAGCCGCCCGCAAGCGCTTTGTGGCCCGCAGCAAGGCCGTCAGCGGCATCCGCGAGTTCATGGTCAAGCACGGCTTTTTGGAGGTCGAAACGCCCATGCTGCACCCCATCCCCGGCGGTGCGAACGCCAAGCCCTTCATCACGCACCACAACGCGCTGGAGCAAGAAATGTTCTTGCGCATCGCACCCGAGCTGTACCTCAAGCGCTTGCTGGTGGGTGGCTTTGAGCGCGTGTTCGAGATCAACCGCAACTTCCGCAACGAAGGCATCTCGGTGCGCCACAACCCCGAGTTCACCATGATGGAGTTCTACGCGGCCTACTGGAACTACCAGGACCTGATGGGTTTCACAGAAAGCCTGATCCGCGACGCGGCCATGACGGCTGCGGGCACTTTGGACCTGACCTACAACGGCAAGCCGGTCGACCTGAACAAGCCGTTCGCTCGCATGACCATCCGCGAAGCGATCGTGAAGTACACCGAAGCGGGCGACAACGTGGACAACGCCGAGTGGCTGATCAACGCCCTGAAAAAGCTGGGCATGAGCGAAGCCAAGGACAAGCTGTCCACCCGCAGCTTGGCCAGCCTGCAGGTGTTCTATTTTGAGGAAACCGTGGAAGACAAGCTCTGGGAGCCGACCTTCATCATGGAGCACCCGACCGAAATTTCACCGCTGGCACGCGCCAATGACACCCGCCCCGAAGTGACCGAGCGCTTTGAGCTCTACATCACCGGCCGCGAGTTCGGCAACGGCTTCAGTGAACTGAACGACGCCGAAGACCAGGCCGCCCGCTTCCACGCCCAAGTGGCCGCCAAAGACGACGGCGACGACGAAGCCATGTACTACGACCACGACTTCGTGCGCGCTCTGGAATACGGCATGCCGCCTGCTGGTGGCTGCGGCATCGGCATCGACCGCCTGATGATGCTGCTGACCGACAGCGCCAGCATCCGCGACGTGATCCTGTTCCCGGCGCTGCGCCACGTGCAGGAATAAGCGGCGTTAGCGGCTGATACAAAAAAGGCCCGCTGATGCGGGCCATTTTTATGGGGTAATGCCGTTAAAGTACTGTCACTTGCAGATCGTGCTTGACGTACAGATCCAGACCCCAATGGGCATTGCTATAGACGTTGTATGAGGTCGTACCCAGCAATTGATTTGCTGACTGACTCCATGTTTGAGCTGCCGATGATCCCACTAGGTCATCGAGCGATACCTTGTCGCCCGCATCACCATCGATGCGGATTTGTCGATGGCCGTTCGACACGAAACTGTCTTTCACGCCAAGCGCCAGCACATCGCCCATGGTCAACTTCAAAGTGTCGTTCCCGACGGCATCGGTCATCACGATGTGGTTGATGGCGGCAACGGCGTTCGCAGCAGGAGTTAACTGGTAACGATCCACCAGATTCACCGTGGTTTCTTGTCCTTGCTCGAATTCGAGCCTGCCTACAGACCCGGCTAATGCGCCATCGCCAAAGGCTTTAGGGGTCTTATATATAGCGGTCAAACCCGTTTGATTCAGATTAATTACATCGACATTTTGAGAAAATGTCCAAGGATCAACAACACCAGTTGTTTGAGGATTGTCTGCACTGGTCAACGTATTAGCTGCGTTACCAGCCAAATCCCAAAAACCCAGAGCAAATATACCTTCGCTAGTTATCGCGCTTGCCAATTGAACGCTATCGCTTAGATTATTGTTGGCAGTTGAAGCGGCCCAATAGCGCCCCAACTCGGAGGAATCTGCAGAAACAGGCGGCCCCCATGCCTGATTACCAGTTGTGCTCCAGAAATCCATCTCAAACAACGGCACCACACGATCCACCCCAAAGGATTGGTCAAAAATTTTCAAAATATTGCCCGCGTTGTCGACCAAGGTTGCCCTGAAGAGATATTGAGCATTGTTTCCATCCAAGTCTATGGATGGCTTGTAAACCCAGGCGCCAGTCGTTGCGTCGGGTGTGACGTATGCAAAATCCAGCGTGGTGCCGGTGATACCAACCACTTGCACCAAGAGTTTTTGCGTTGCAGCGTTGTAATTGGTGATCGTTCCTTCAAATTCAGGTTTCGCCACATTGGTCAAGAAATCGTTTTTATCGAAGTCAAACTCTGCCTGAGTCATTTTTTTCAAACTCAGCACGGGCGGCGTTGTATCCGGTACACCGCCACCGCCTGTGCCACTTGCCCCATCAGCACCCCCACCCCCACCACCTCCAGCCCCCAACAAAGCCAACGGCGCAGCCAGCAGCGGGTTGAAGCCTGCCACAGCCACCAAGGCTCCGACCGCCGCCCCTGATGCGCCCACTTGTTCACCGCCTAAAGCCATGCCGACGTTGGAAGCACCATCAGGCAAGTTGCCCACCAAGGCCGATGTTTGGCCTGATTCGGGCAAATAGGCATGGAAGACGCCGGGATCGGCTTCACCGATCAGCGCGGCAAAGCCGGGCTCGGTGTATTCGTAGTAATCGGAGATCACCAGATCCGCGTCTTCTCTGCCGTCAAAGCTGATGCGCAAGTCGTTGCCCGCGCGCTTGACGCGGATGTTGTCAGGGCCTTGCCCGGTGGTGTTGTCGATGAGTTGGTAGCGTGCGCCGGGCACCGCCTTGATCTTCAGCGCCCCCCACCATGAGCCTGGCGCTGGCACATCGTGGGTAACAGTTTTGGCGTTGCCTTGGTTGGTTTTGACGATGACTTTGTAGGAATTTTTCATGGCAAATGTCTGGGCTGTGGTGTTGCTTGAAGGGCCATCAGCGGCTGGCGCCTGTGACCACAATGTCCACGCGGCGATTGGGCGCATGGCACAGCTTGTTTTCGGGGGTCGGCTTGTTGCCGCAGCGCAGTTTCACCAGGTGCGTGGACCCTTCGCCTTCGATCTTGAAACCCTTGCTGGGTTTCAGACCCCGCTCCTGCAATTGCTACGCCACCACTTTGGCGCGTTCCAGCGACAACTTGGCATTTGCCTTGGGCTGGCCAATCGCATCGGTATGACCAACCACCCGGATGCGCTCCACACCGCTGAAGTCGCGCTTGAGTCTTTGCGCCATGATCTCGATGGCGTTGTAGCTGCTGGCCCGGAGCTCGGACTTGCCGAACTCGAATAAAGCATCGGTTTCGAGCGCATACAGGCGCGGCACGGGCGGCCTGGGCGTTGGCGGCTTTGCTGCGACAGGTCTGGCGGCGGGAACGGGTGCAGGGGCTTGGGCCAGCACGGGTGCGGGCGCCTGACAATCCTGCACCACAGGCGAGCGCGAGATGGTGTGGATTTGTTGCGCGGTGTCAGCCAGTTCGCGCTGCGCCTGTTCAGCGGCCATTTCGGCCAAACGTCCTGCCTCCTGGACCTTGAGGAACAAGGTTTTGCCGGACTGGAAAGTCCAACTCTGCCCCGCGCCTTGCTTGCCCGTGTGCAGCTTCTGGGCATCTGCCAACACCGCATGCAGAACAACCGGCCCGGCCAACGCACAAAACTCGGAGTAGCCGCCTTGCAGCAAGGACGCGTGGTAGCGCCCGTTCAGATAGATGTTGACCGGCTCAACTTGGGTCCGTGGACCGGGCCGGTAAAGAACGATTCGGGCCTGCTGGCTGGGTGCAGCGGCCACTGCGGCGTAGCGTGCACCAAAGGGCTCGATCGTTGGAGGCTGGGCCATCTGGGCCTCAGCCGGCTCACGGCTGGGCGTGTCTTGCGCGGCAACCTGGAAGACACAACACGCAAGCAAAAAACAAGTATTTATCGTTTTTAGCGAAAATTTATACCAAGTTCGTTCAGATTCAAGCTTACTCACACAGGCTCCGGCAATATGAGAAAGCTTAAATGTATCTTAAATAATTAATTAAAAGACAAATAGAGTCTTTTGAGAGACATTGAAAAAAAAAAGAAGCGCTCGAGAATTCACTTACCGACGATGTCCTACCCCCCATCAGGCTGCGTTGTGAACTGCCCTGATTGGGCATGAACCTAGCGGCGCGGCAAGCGGGGGGCGTCTTCCACCACTTCGCGGGCCTCGACATCGACAACTTGCTCATCGTGAGCGAACGGCGCGCCTCGTCCATCTGCCCCCTCAAAGCCTGGCCCCGTGCGAAAACCACCCTGCCTGAAGCTCTGGCGCATGGCGCTGAACTGTTGCCACACCATCACCACCTGAGGCTTGCGGCCCGTCAAGAGCCATCGGACCGTTGCATAAACGGTGTAGCAAGCCACACCAAAGAGCAATACCACCAGAAATGCAAGCCCCAGCAAGGCCATGAAGATTTTGACGATCCAGTTCATCTTGTGTTGATTTCCTTCTTTTGAATGCACGAAAGGCGCCTCGTGCGGGTCATGCCCGACTGGATCGGCCATCCATGGAACCTTGGGGCCAATCCCCGGATGACAAGACGCAGAATCGGAAAAGGCTTCAATCTGCCTCAGACCAAGCGGTCAAGCGCCTGCATGTAGTCACTTGAGCGCACCAACTCATCCCAGGGGCGTGCGGGGGATCGAGGCAAGAGGTTCAAGCGCCGCTCTTCGCTGATCTCGCTGGGTGTCCAGCGGCCTTTGAGCTGGGCTTCGGCCAGTTGGTCAAGCACTTCATCCAGCTCGGCGCCGTCGTTCACCGCCGAACGGTTGCACAGCAGGGCCAAATCACACCCTGCGTGCAGCGCCGTGATCACGGCTTCGGTATAGCTGAGCGTGCGGCCGTCCAACTGGCGGGCTGCGGCCATCGACAGGTCGTCGGTGCAGACCACGCCTTGAAAGCCCAGCTGGGCGCGCAGGATGTCCTGCAACCAGCGCGACGAAAAGCCCGCCGGGCGGCTGTCCACCTTGCTGTAGATGACATGGGCGGGCATGACGGCGGTGAGCACGCTGCCCAGCCAACGGTAAGGCTGCGCATCGTCGGCCAGGATGGTTTTGAGGCTGCGCTTGTCCACGGGCAGCGCCACATGCGAGTCGGCCTTGACGGCACCGTGCCCGGGAAAATGCTTGCCGCAGTTGCCCATGCCCGCTTGCAGCAGGCCCTGCATCAGGCTGCGGGCCAGCAGGCTCACCACGCGCGGGTCGCGTGCAAAAGCGCGGTCGCCGATGACGCCGCTCTCGCCATGGTCCAAATCCAGCACGGGCGTGAAGCTGAAGTCCACGCCGCAAGCGCGCAGCTCGCTGGCCAGCACAAAGCCCGCCGAGGTGGCCGCTTCGCAAGCCTTGAGCACGCCCGAGCCGGGCTGGCCTTTGTCGTCCTGGCCCCACAGCTCGCCCAAGGCGCGCATGGGCGGCAGGTGGGTGAAACCGTCGGTGCGAAAGCGCTGCACACGACCGCCTTCGTGGTCGACGGCGATCAAGAGGTCGGGGCGGAGGCTTTTGATGTCGGCACACAACTCGGTCAGCTGGGCACGGCTTTGCCAATTGCGGCCAAACAGGATCATCCCACCCACCAGTGGATGCGCCAGGCGGCGGCGGTCCACGGCGGTCAGCGTCGTGCCTGCAATGTCAATGATCAGGGGGGCGTGCATGGTCATCCTTTGGGGGTCATGGGCGAGTGGATGCCTGCGTGTGCGGGCATGGCAACTTGGCTGGCTTGGATTGGCGGCTGATCTGGCATGCCTTGCAGCGTTTTGGTCTCGACCACGCAAAAACTGGCGGCGTACTCGGACTCGTCGGTCACGGTGATGTGGGCACTCAGGCCCTTGGCTTCGAACCAGTCTTTCAAGCCGCCATGCAGCACGATCACGGGCTGGCCGCTGGGCAGCTTGCCGATCTCGCACAGCCGCCAGGTCATGGGCATGCGCATGCCCAAGCCAATGGCTTTGCTGAAAGCCTCTTTGGCCGAAAAGCGCGTGGCCAAATAACGCACCCCGCGCTCGGGCCAGCGGGCGCTGCGGGCCCTCCAGGTGGCCATTTCGGCATCGCTCAACACCTTGGCGGCAAAGCGCTCGCCGTGCCGATCCAAGCTGGCTTGGATGCGGCGGATGTCGCAGATGTCGGTACCGATGCCGTAAATCATTTCTTCAGGCAATCCAGATACGCCTGCACGGTGGCGGCGTAACCCATCTCCAGCGCATCGGCCATGAAGGCGTGGCCAATCGAGACTTCTTGCAGGCCCTTCACTGCCGCCACAAAGGCGGGCAGGTTGTCACGGTTCAGGTCGTGGCCCGCATTCAGGCCCAGGCCCGCCTGCGTGGCGGCTGCGGCGGCTTCGGCGTAGCGCTGCAACTGCGCAGCGTTCTCTGGCGTGCCCCACGAGGCGGCATAAGGCTCCGTGTACAGCTCCACCCGGTCAGCCCCCACGGCGCGGGCGGCGGCCATTTGTTCCGGGATCGGGTCCATGAACAGGCTCACGCGCACGCCCAGCGCCTTGCACTCGTCGATCAGGGGTTTGAGGCGCTCGGCGTCTTGCGGAAACGTCCAGCCGTGGTCGCTGGTGAACTGGCCTTCGCTGTCGGGCACGAAGGTCACCTGGTGCGGACGCACGGCGCGCACATGGTCCATGAGGTTGTGAAAAGGGTTGCCTTCGATGTTGAACTCGCGCTCGGGCCAGGCCTGCATGAGGGCGTGCAACTCGGGCACGTCGCTCGCGCGGATGTGGCGCTCGTCCGGGCGGGGGTGGATGGTGATGCCGTTCGCGCCCGCCTCCAGGCACAGCTCGGCAGCGCGCGTGACGCTGGGAATGCCCAGGTGGCGCGAATTGCGCAACAAGGCCACTTTGTTGACGTTGACCGACAGGGCCACGCGTTCGGAAGAGGTATTCATAAGGTTTGCAAGTCCAGCATCATTTGGCGGGTGCGCAAAGCGCCCACGCCGCAATGGTAGTTGAGCAAGAGGCGCAAGGGGCGCTGCAGCTGCACCAGCAGGTCGGCGCATTCGCGCAGCAAAGCCGCCAAGGGGCTGGGCGAAGCCAGCGCCGCGTGCAGCGCCAGCCACTGTTCGCCGCGCAAGGCATGGCGTGGGTCATCGTTCACCCACTGCAGCCCCGCCTCGGGCACCAAGGCATAACTGTCGTCGGGCAACAAAGGTTTGAGGGTCAGGGTTTGTTGGTTCAGGGCGGGCAACAGGCCCATTTCCTTGAGCAGCAGCAGCTCAAAGCCGCGCAAGGCCCATTGCAGGGCGTCCGGGTCGCCGCTGGCCAGCAGGCGCACGGCGGCGGCATAAACCTCGAACAACTCAGGATGCGGATCGTCACGCGCGGTCAGGCGCATCAGCAATTCATTGAGGTAATAGCCCGACAGCAGCGCCTCGCCCGTGGGCATGACGTGCCCGCCCACCCATTCGGCCGATTTGAGGGTACGGATGTCGCCGTCGCCCCCAAACGCCAGCGACAAAGGCTGCAGCGGCAAGAGCACCGGGCGAAAGCTCGATGTCGGCCGTTTGGCCCCTTTGGCGACCAGCGCCACCCGACCGTGATGACGGGTGAAGACCTCCAGGATCAGGCTGGTCTCGCTCCAGTCGTAGCGGTGCAGCACATAGGCTGGCTCGTCTGCGATCCGCTTGGTGGCCATTGAAGGTGAGATTACTCGTAGCCGAAGCTGCGCACGCGGGCTTCGTCGTCGGCCCAGCCCGAACGCACCTTCACCCACAGCTCGATGAACACCTTGGCGTCCAGCAGCTTTTCCAGCTCCATGCGGGTTTCGGTGCCGATGCGCTTGAGCTTTTCGCCCTTGTCACCGATCACCATGGCCTTGTGCCCCTCGCGCTCGACCACGATGGTGGCCGCGATGCGCAGCATGCGCTTGGCAGTGCGACCGGCTTCTTCTTCAAACTTGTCGATCACCACGGTGGAGGTGTAAGGCAGTTCGTCGCCCGTGAGGCGGAAGAGTTTTTCGCGCACCATTTCGCTGGCCAGGAACTTCTCGCTGCGGTCGGTGAGTTCGTCTTCGGCGTGCCACCAGGGCTGCTCGGGCAGGTATTTTTCGCAAATGCCCAGCAAACGCTCGATGTCCTTGGGCTGCTTGGCCGACATGGGCACGAACTCGGCAAAGGCGTGGCGCTCTTGCATGCTTTGCAGCCAGGGCGCGATGTCGCCACGGCGGTGCACGTTGTCGAGTTTGTTGGCCACCAGCAAGACGGGAATACCGGGCTTGAGCAGCGCCAGCACCTTGGCGTCGGCCGTGGTGAAGCTGCCCGCCTCAACCACAAACAGCACCAGGTCCACATCGCTCACGGCACCGACCACGGTTTTGTTCAGCGACTTGTTCAGGGCTGTGCCGTGGATGGTCTGGAAACCGGGCGTGTCCACAAACACATACTGGGCAGCACCCTGGGTGCGGATGCCGGTGATGCGATGGCGCGTGGTTTGCGCTTTGCGCGAGGTGATGCTGATTTTTTGACCCACCAAGGCGTTGAGCAAGGTGGACTTGCCCACGTTGGGCTTGCCCACAATGGCCACCAGGCCGCAGCGCTGGCCTTCAACAGGCACAGGCGCGGGGGTGGCAGCGACCGGGGGCAAGGCCGCATCTTCCGATGCATCGCGTGGCTGGATGGTCACACCCGCGATTTGCACGGGGCGGCGCAGGGTTGACTCTTGCGGCGTGCGTTCAGTTTCAGGCGTTTTCTTGTCGGTGCTCATGCGGCGCTTTCGGATTTCAGGGTCTGCAGCATGGCGGCGGCCGCTGCTTGTTCGGCGGCGCGACGCGATGCGCCCGAGCCCAGTTGGGTTTGGCGCAATTCGGTCACTTCGCAAGAGACCTCGAACTGCTGGCGGTGCGCCGCGCCGGAGGTGCCGACCACGGTGTATTTGGGCAGCGCGAGCTTGCGCCCTTGCAACCACTCTTGCAATTCGGTCTTGGGATCTTTGCCCACGGCCTGCATGTCGGGTTTGATGTCGACCTGGGCAAACAAGCGCTCGACCAAGGCTTGTGCGTTCTGGTAGCCACCGTCCAGGTACACCGCGCCAATGATGGCTTCGAGCGCATCGGCGAGGATCGACGGACGGTTTTGCCCACCCGAGCGCATCTCGCCCTCGCCCAAGCGCATCACGGCGGGCAAATCCAGTTTTTTGGCCAGTTGGTGCAGCGTGTCTTGTTTGACCAGATTGGCCCGCACCCGCGACAAGTCGCCTTCGGGCAAACTGGTCAGCTGCGCATACAGCAGGTGGGCCACCGACAGGTTGAGCACAGAGTCACCCAGAAACTCCAGGCGCTCGTTGTGGTCAGCGCTGAAGCTGCGGTGCGTGACGGCTTGCTGCAGCAAGCCCGCTTGGCGAAAGGCATAGCCCAAGCGAATTTGCAATTCAGACAGTGCAGGCGATGTGGCCACGTTCACCTCAGTCAAAAGCGCCAATGCGCTGGAGGTTGCCAAAGTTCATCCAGACAAAAAAGGCTTTGCCCACGATGTTGGCATCGGGCACAAAACCCCAGTAACGCGAGTCCAGCGAATTGTCGCGGTTGTCACCCATCATGAAGTAGTGGCCCGCAGGCACTTTGCAGGTCACGCCTTCGACGGTGTAGTTGCAGTTTTCCCGCCCAGTGAACTGATCGGCACCAGGGATGAACGCCGGACGCTCGTCGTCCTGGATGGTCTGGTGGGGCTTGGCGCCCAAGCTCTCGCGGTGGTGCTTGAAGTAGCGCATGGTCGACTCGTCAAAAAAGTCGGGCAAGGACTGCGTCGGCACAGGCTGACCATTGACGGTGAGTTTCTTGTTCAGGTAAGCCACTTCGTCGCCGGGCACCCCGACCACCCGCTTGATGTAGTCCACGCTGGGTTTGGGCGGGTAGCGGAACACCATCACATCGCCGCGTTGCACGGGCGTGCCCTCGGTCAGTTTGGTGTTGGCCACGGGCAGGCGAATGCCGTAGTGGAATTTGTTCACCAGAATCAGGTCGCCGATGTGCAGCGTCGGGATCATCGAGCCCGAGGGGATCTTGAAGGGCTCGAACAAGAACGAACGCAGGACAAACACCACCACAATGACCGGGAAGAGCCCCGCCGTCCAATCCAGCCACCAGGGCTGCATCAGCAACTTGTCGCGGGCTTCACCGATGTCGGTGTCCACTTTGTCGATGCCCATCTTGGCGAGTTCCGCCCGGCGTTGCGCGGTTTCGGCCTCCAGCTGCGCCACCGCTTTTTGGCGCTGAGGCAAGAACACCAAGCGTTCGGCCAGCCAGTAAATGCCGGTGATCACCGTGGCCAGCAGCAAGAGCAACGCAAAGTTGCCCTCGATGACCCCCAAATACCAGGCACCGGCATAGCCGACAAAAGCGGCCAACACCAAAGAAGTCAGGAACTGCATCAATCTTCCACCTGCAAAATGGCCAGAAACGCCTCTTGAGGCACCTCGACCGAGCCAATCTGTTTCATGCGCTTTTTACCCGCTTTCTGCTTTTCCAGCAGCTTGCGTTTGCGCGTGATGTCGCCACCGTAGCACTTGGCCAGCACGTTCTTGCGCAAGGCCTTGATGGTTTCACGGGCAATGATGTTGGCACCGATGGCGGCTTGAATGGCCACGTCGAACATCTGGCGGGAAATGATCTCGCGCATCTTGGCGGCGACGGCGCGGCCGCGGTACTGGGCTTGGGTGCGGTGCACGATGATGGACAGCGCATCGACCTTCTCGCCGTTGAGCATGATGTCGACCTTGACCACGTCGGACGCGCGGTATTCCTTGAACTCGTAGTCCATCGAGGCATAGCCCCGGCTGACGGATTTGAGCTTGTCAAAGAAGTCCAGCACGATCTCGCCCAGCGGCATCTCGTAGGTCAGCATGACCTGGCGGCCGTGGTAGGCCATGTTGATCTGCACACCGCGCTTTTGGTTGGCCAGCGTCATCACGGGACCGACATAGTCCTGCGGCATGTACAGGTGTACCGTGACGATGGGCTCGCGGATCTCCTGCAGCTTGCCCTGGTCGGGCATTTTGGAGGGGTTCTCGACCATGATGACTTCACCGTCGCCCTTGACCACTTCGTAGACCACGCTCGGCGCCGTGGTGATCAGGTCCTGGTCGAACTCGCGCTCCAGGCGCTCCTGCACGATTTCCATGTGCAGCAAGCCCAGAAATCCGCAACGGAAACCAAAGCCCAGCGCCTGCGAGACTTCGGGCTCGTAGTGCAGGGACGCGTCGTTGAGCTTGAGCTTTTCCAGCGCGTCGCGCAGCGCGTCGTACTGGTTGGCTTCGGTCGGGTACAAACCAGCAAACACTTGGGGTTGGATTTCCTTGAAGCCGGGCAGCGCCTCGGTGGCGGGGCCCAGGTTGTTGGGCAGCTTTTTTTCCAGGGTGACGGTGTCGCCCACCTTGGCCGCCTGCAATTCCTTGATGCCCGCGATGATGTAACCCACCTCGCCCGCCTTGAGCGACTCACGCGGCTGGTTGGCGGGCGTGAACACCCCGAGGCTGCCTGCTTCGTACACCGCGTTGCTGGCCATCATGCGGATGCGCTCGCCTTTGATCAGCTGGCCATCGACCACGCGCACCAACATGACCACGCCCACGTAGGTGTCGAACCAGCTGTCGATGATCATGGCGCGCAGTGGCGCATCGGGGTTGCCTTTGGGCGGCGGAATGCGGGCCACCACGGCTTCGAGGATTTCTTCGATGCCCATACCGGTCTTGGCCGAACAGGGAATCGCATCGGTGGCGTCAATGCCGATCACGTCTTCGATTTCGGTGCGGGCGTTGTCCGGATCGGCGTTGGGCAAATCCATCTTGTTGAGCACGGGCACCACTTCCACACCCAGGTCGAGCGCGGTGTAGCAGTTAGCCACCGTTTGCGCTTCCACACCCTGGCTGGCATCGACCACCAGCAACGCACCCTCGCAAGCCGACAGCGAACGCGAGACTTCGTAAGAGAAGTCCACATGGCCGGGCGTGTCGATCAGGTTGAGGTTGTAGACCTGCCCGTCCTGGGCTTTGTATTGCAGCGCAGCGGTCTGCGCCTTGATGGTGATGCCACGCTCTTTCTCGATGTCCATCGAGTCCAGCACCTGGGCTTCCATGTCTCGCGCTTCCAGACCGCCACAGCGTTGAATCAAGCGATCGGCCAGCGTGGATTTGCCATGGTCAATGTGGGCAATGATCGAAAAATTTCTGATGTGATTCATCAAACAACGTCTGCAAGTATTTGTGGATCAAGGATCCGTAAAAGAAAAAAGGGCGCGTCTGGTGTTGACGCGCCCTGAACCAACAATCATTGGCAACTGCGATAGTTGGGACTTCATTGTAGGCAAATTGGCCCACGCGCACAGCCCCAAAAACACGTTTGACAGGTCGTTGCTGCTATGCAACATGGAATTTATCCACAACTTATGCACAAGATCACGAACATCTTGCTGAACAACTTGTGGGCCATCTGTGGATCACCGGTGGACTCCTGCAAGGAATCTCGCATCGTGAACTCAGCCCTGCGCTTTATGCCATCAATCATGGGTCAAGACCGCTGATTTTAGCCAAATTCGTTATGAGAGATGAATAAAGTTAGTTGGCACAAACTTTAAAAATCTTTTTCATTGGATTCGAATTTTTCAAAAAAACCCCTTCACAGCCTTGCCAGAGACCCCAAAGCCCCGCAGGACACTGAGGACTCTTGACAAGTCCCCAGCCTCACTGGACAGGGCGGATCAGCACATATTGCGCGCCATCACCGCGTCGGATCAAAACGCTGGTGGGGCGATTTTTGTCCACACGCGACATGATCAGCTCAAACTCCCGCAGCGAAGTGACCTCGGTGTTGGCAATCGCCACAATCAAATCCCCTTCACGGATGCCTGCCCGTGCGGCTGTATCGGCGACCGCATCCACCCGAACACCCCCACGCACCCGGAATTCCCGCTTCTGGGCTTCGGTCAGGTCACTGACCGTCAATCCCCAATGCTGTGCGCTGGCTGCTGGCGCTTTCTTTTCCGGGCTTGCTGCAGCCACTTTCTCGGCTTCCACCTCGGCCACCGTGATGCTCAGGTCTTTGTGACCGCCGCGGCGGAACACCGTGATGCCGACTTTGCTGCCAGGCTTGGTGTTGCCCACGGCCCGAGGCAAGTCGGCAGGCTTGTCGATGGCTTTCCCATCAAAGCGCGTGATGATGTCGCCCGCCTCAAGGCCCGCTTTTTCCGCAGGCGATCCCTCTTCAACACCGCGCACCAGCACACCCTGTGCCTTGCCCAAGCCAATCGACTCGGCAACGTCCTTGGTCACAGGCGCAATCTGAACCCCAATGCGCCCCCGGCTGACACGGCCACTGGTGCGCAGCTGTTCACTGACCCGCATGGCCTCGTCCATGGGGATCGCGAATGAAATGCCCATGAAGCCCCCCGAACGGGAATAGATCTGGCTGTTGATGCCCACCACTTCGCCGCGCATGTTGATGAGGGGGCCGCCGGAGTTGCCGGGGTTGATCGCCACATCGGTCTGGATGAAGGACAAATAATCGCCCGTGTCGCGCTGCTTGGCGCTGACAATGCCCGCCGTCACGGTGTTCTCCAGGCCAAAAGGCGAACCAATCGCCATGACCCATTCCCCGACGCGCAAGCGACTGACATCCCCCACCTTCACGGCAGGCAGGCCTGTGGCCTGGATTTTGACCACCGCCACATCGGTGCGCTTGTCGGCACCCACGATGCGGGCCTTGAATTCGCGCTTGTCGGTCAGCGTGACCATCACTTCATCCGCACCCTCCACCACATGGGCGTTGGTCATGATGAAACCGTCCGAGCTGAGGATGAAGCCTGAGCCCACACCCCGAGGTTGCGCTTCTTCCTGGGACCTTGGTTGGCGCGGTGCCTGTCTGGGTGCATTGGGCATAGGCACCCCGAAAAAGCGCCTGAAGAGCTCCTGCATTTCCTCGTCGGGTATTGCACCGCCCTGCGCGCTCTGGCGGACTTTTTCGAGCGTGCGAATATTGACCACGGAAGGGCCCACCTGCTCCACCAGGTCGGTGAAGTCAGGCAAGCCACGTGCGCCTGCGCTGGTGGTCTGGGCCATCACAGCGCCCGTGGGCACCCCGACCAGCCCCAGCGCCAAGCCACTGGCCAGGGCAAACGATGCAGCCGTTTTTATCCAATGTTGCGTCAGCACAAAAATCTCCTTGTGGTGTTCCATCACGACCATGGACCGTCTGGAAGATGTGGCCAAAAGTGACCAATTCAAGCCGTGCCCATCATGCCCCGTCAAAGGTGTAACGGCAGGGTGTCTGTCTTGGGGCGCGAATATACAGCGCATCTAAATCCGTGCCACTTTGAGGGCATCGCGGCCGCGCTCAGCCAGGCGCAGGCCCAGGAGCCATGGCTCGCGCCTTGAGCGTCCTGAAAACGGACAAAAAGCAGCAGTGCATCTCCCGCATCCCAACCCACCGACACGTCCAGGCTTTGGTGTTCACCATCCACGGGCTGCCAAAACCAGGTCTGTCCGCTCCAGAACAAACGCCCAGCTGTCAGCGTTTGCCGCGGCGCCCACACCGCAGCGCCGCCGACACAAAGGCACCAGAACGCCCAAGCGGCAAGCACCTCTGCGGTCGATGTCTGCGCCTGCATGGGCCAAGCCAGCAAACCGATGGCAGACAACAAGGCCATCAGCACGCCGAACGCACGCCCCCAAACAAAACGCCCCACCGGGAAAGCCACAGGTGGGGCGTTGTGCATGGTGGTAACCCGAATCAGATGCGTTTGAACACCAGCGAGCCGTTGGTGCCGCCAAAGCCGAAGTTGTTCTTCAGGGCCACATCGATTTTCATATCGCGGGCCGTGTTGGCACAGTAGTCCAGATCACACTCGGGGTCGGGGTTGACCAGATTGATCGTGGGCGGCACTTTTTGGTGGTGCAGCGCCAGCACGGTGAACACGCTCTCAATGCCGCCCGCGCCACCCAACAGGTGACCGGTCATGGACTTGGTGGAGCTGACCACGGTTTTGTACGCGTGATCGCCCAAAGCCGCCTTGATGGCATTGGTTTCGTTGATGTCGCCCAGCGGCGTCGAGGTGCCGTGCGCGTTCAGGTAGTCGATCTGGTCAGCGTTGACACCGGCATTGCGCATAGCGTTGAGCATGGCGCGGCGTGGGCCGTCCATGTTCGGCGCGGTCATGTGACCGGCGTCAGCGCTCATGCCGTAACCACCCAGCTCGGCGTAAATCTTGGCGCCCCGCGCTTTGGCGTGTTCGTACTCTTCGAGCACCATCACACCTGCGCCCTCGCCCAGCACAAAACCGTCGCGGTCCTTGTCCCAGGGGCGCGATGCCGCTGTCGGGTCGTCGTTGCGGGTCGACAAGGCGCGCATGGCGGCGAAGCCACCCACGCCCAGTGGCGACACGGTGCCTTCGGAGCCACCGGCAATCATCACGTCGGCATCGCCGTATTCGATCAAACGACCGGCCTCGCCAATGCTGTGCAAACCGGTGGTGCACGCGGTCACAACGGCCAGATTGGGGCCTTTGAAACCGCTGCGCATCGACACATGGCCCGAGATCATGTTGATGATCGAGGCCGGCACAAAAAATGGGGAAATGCGACGCGCGCCGCGCGCCGTGTACTCGATATGGGTTTCTTCGATCAGCGGCAAGCCGCCAATGCCCGAGCCAATCACCACACCGATGCGGCAAGCTTCCTCTTCACCCAGCGCTTCGCCTGTGGCCAGCCCGGAATCCTGAATGGCTTGGGCAGCCGCAGCAATGCCGTAGTGGATGAAGCGGTCCATGGTCCGCGCCTCTTTGGCGCTGATGTAGGACTCGAGGTCAAAATTCTTGATTTCACCCGCGATGCGGCACGACATCGCCGAAGCGTCGAAACGGGTGATGGGACCAATGCCGGACTGGCCGGCTAACAGGTTTGACCAAGCGTCGGCGACCGTGTTGCCCACGGGGCTGACGCATCCCAAACCCGTGACAACAACGCGGCGCCGGGTCATCGTCGATCAGGCCTTCTTGCTTTGGGCGTAGTCGATCGCAGCTTGCACCGTGGTGATTTTTTCTGCGTCTTCGTCAGGAATCTCGATGCCGAACTCGTCTTCGAGTGCCATCACCAATTCCACCGTGTCCAGGGAGTCGGCACCCAGATCGGCCACGAAGGCTTTTTCGTTGGTGACTTGTGACTCTTCAACGCCGAGTTGTTCGGCAATGATTTTTTTGACACGTGCTTCGATATCGCTCATGGGGTCCCTCTGAGGGTTGTGAAAAATGAAGATTTTACCTGTCCGGAAGGGGTTTCCGGAAATCAGGCCATGAACATGCCACCATTGACATGCAATTCCTGTCCGGTGACATAACCGGCATGCGGCCCGGCCAGATAGGCCACCGCATGGGCGATGTCATCGGGTTTGCCCAGATGGCCCAGAGGAATCTGGCCCAGCAGGGCTTTTTGTTGCTCTTCGGGCAGGCTGGCGGTCATGTCGGTCTCAATGAAACCGGGGGCCACGCAGTTGACCGTGATGCCGCGGCTGCCCAGCTCGCGCGCCAGCGCACGGGTCATGCCCGCCACACCCGCCTTGGCAGCCGCGTAGTTGGCCTGGCCGGGGTTGCCGGAGGCCCCCACCACGCTGGTGATGCTGATGATCCGGCCATAGCGCTGTTTCATCATGGGGCGGATCACGGCACGGCTCATGCGGAAGACCGCCTTGAGGTTGGTGTCGAGCACCGCGTCCCAGTCGTCGTCTTTCATGCGCATGGCCAGCGTGTCACGGGTGATGCCCGCGTTGTTGACCAGCACCTGCAGGCCGCCGTGCTCCTTGACGATGGCGTCGATCAGGGCCTCGCCTGCTGCGGCATCGTTCACGTTCAGGTTGGCACCCCGGCTGCCGGGAAAGGCCGACAAGGCCTGGCTGATCTTGGCGGCACCGTCGTCGCTGGTGGCGGTGCCAATGACTACATAACCGGCTTTGGCAAGATGCAAGGCAATGGCGGCACCAATGCCCCGCGATGCGCCCGTCACCAGCGCCACTTGTTTTTGTGCTTCGCTCATGCGAGGAGTCCTTTCACTTCAGCCAGGGTGGCGGGGTCGTACAGCGCCACGCCGTTCAATTCAGCGTCAATGCGCTTGGTCATGCCCGCCAGCACTTTGCCGGGGCCGCACTCGACCAGGGTGGTGACGCCACGGGCCTTGATGGCCTGCACGCACTCGACCCAGCGCACCGGGCCAAAGGCCTGACGGTACAACGCATCGCGGATGCGGTCAGCGTCGGTTTCGATGGCCACGTCGATGTTGTTCAGCACCGGGATCTGCGGCGCGCCCAAATTCAGGGTGGCCAGCTTTTCGCGCAGCTTTTCGGCGGCGGACTTCATCAGGCTCGAATGGAAAGGTGCCGACACGGGCAAAAGCAGCGCGCGCTTGGCGCCCATGCCCTTGAGCACTTCACAGGCCTTGTCCACGGCCGCCTTACTGCCCGCGATCACGGTTTGCGCGGCGTCGTTGAAGTTCACGGCTTCGACCACTTCGGCGCTGCCCGCTGCAAAAGTGGCTTGCGCAGCTTTGCAGCCTTCGATGACTTTGTCCGAGGCCAAACCCAAAATGGCGGCCATGGCCCCCACGCCCACAGGCACAGCTTCTTGCATGGCGGCGGCGCGCAGGCGCACCAGCGGCGCGGCTTGTGTGAGCGTCAAAACGCCCGAGGCCACCAAAGCGCTGTACTCGCCCAGCGAGTGACCAGCCACCACCGAAGGCTTGGCACCACCTTCGGCCAGCCAGGCGCGGTAGGCGGCCACGGCCGACACCAGCATCACGGGCTGGGTGTTGGTGGTCATGGCCAGCGCTTCCTTGGGGCCTTCGTGGATCAGTTGGGCCACGTCTTCGCCCAGAGCGTCCGAGGCTTCCTTCAAGGTTTCAAGCACGGCGGGGTGGTCGCCCCACGCGTCCAGCATGCCCACCGATTGGGAGCCTTGGCCGGGAAAAACAAAAGCAAATGTGGTCATGTGCAAATTCTGAGTCTGAAAAGAATGGGGGTCAGCGTGCTGCGCACCGCTGGCCCGGGCCTGTCACATCAATAACGCAAAAGCACCGAACCCCAAGTGAAGCCGCCGCCCACGCCTTCGAGCATGAGGGTCTGGCCACGCTGGATGCGCCCATCGCGCACGGCGGTGTCCAGCGCCAGCGGGATCGAGGCGGCCGAGGTGTTGCCGTGCTGGTCGACGGTCACCACCACCTTGTCAGCGCCCAGCTTGAGCTTTTTGGCGGTGCTTTGCATGATGCGGATGTTGGCCTGGTGCGGGATCAACCAGTCGATGTCGGCATCGGTCAGGTTGGCCTTGGCCAGGCTGGCGCGGGCGGTGTCTTCGAGCACACCCACCGCCAGCTTGAAGACGGCCTGGCCGTCCATCTTCAGGACGGGGTCGCCCAGAATACCGCCCCGGTTGACGTGGCCGGGCACGCACAAGATGTCCTTGTACTTGCCGTCGGCGTGCAAATCGGTGGCCAAAATGCCGGGCAGGTCCGAGGCTTCGAGCACCACCGCGCCTGCGCCATCGCCAAACAACACGCAGGTCGTGCGGTCCTTGAAGTCGAGGATGCGGCTGAAAATCTCTGAACCAATGACCAAAGCGCGCTTGGCCGAACCGGCCTGGATCATCGAATCGGCAACGGTCAGGGCATAAACAAAACCACTGCACACGGCCTGGACATCAAACGCCGGGGAGCCTGCTGCACCCAGCTTGTGCTGCACCATGGTGGCGACAGACGGGAACACCATGTCGGGGGTCGAGGTGGCCACGATGATCAGATCGATGTCTGTCGCGGCCAGGCCCGATGCGGCCAGTGCATGGCGGGCGGCTTCGGTGGCCAGATCGCTGCAGCCTTGCTCGTCGGCCGCAAAGTGGCGGGCGCGGATGCCGGTCCTTTCCACAATCCAGTCGTCGGAGGTTTCCACCCCCTGCTGCGCCAATTCGGCGGCCAAGTCGGCGTTGCTCAGGCGTCTGGCGGGCAGGTAGCTGCCGGTGCCCAAAATGCGTGAATAAATTCTCATACAGATGTGACCGCGGGTTCAGATCGCTCGGCCTGCGCACCCATCAGCAAAGGTGCAGCATGGGCGATGCGGTCTCGAACGCGGTCCAGCAATTGGTTTCGGGCTGCATCATAAGCCCGGATCAGGGCATTCTCAAAAGCCAACTCGTCGGCCGAGCCGTGGCTTTTGAAGACCAGCCCACGCAAGCCCAGCAAAGCAGCGCCGTTGTAACGGCGATGGTCTACACGGTTTTTAAATGCAGTTAAGACCGGATAAGCCAATAAAGCGACTGTTTTCGTCAAAATGTTGCGAGAAAATTCAGCCTTCAAAAAGCCGCCGACCATGGTCGCTAGGCCTTCGCTGGCCTTCAAGGCCACATTGCCGACAAAGCCATCACAGACCACGATGTCCACCGTGCCTTTGAAAATATCGTTGCCTTCGACGTTGCCATGAAAGTTCAAATCTCCGGAGTTGGCCGCAGATCGCAACAATTCACCGGTTTTTTTGATGATTTCATTGCCTTTGATGGCTTCCTCACCGATGTTGAGCAAGCCTACCGAAGGCTGATCCTTGTCTTGCAGGACCGACACCAGCGCCGAACCCATGACGGCAAACTGCAACAAATGCTCAGGGGTACAGTCGACATTGGCCCCCAGATCGAGCATGGTGGTACCACCACCCTTGAAGTTGGGCATCTGGCCCGCGATGGCCGGCCGGTCAATGCCGTCCATGGTTTTCAGCACATAACGGGCGATGGCCATCAAGGCCCCGGTGTTGCCCGCCGACACCGCAGCAGCGGCCTTGCCGTCGCGCACCTGCTCGATGGCGACACGCATGGAAGAATCTTTCTTCTTGCGCAGCGCCACCTCCAGTGGATCGTCCATTTCGACCACTTCAGTGGCCACCACCAACTCGGCGCGGGGGTCGGCAAAGGACGCCAGAGCCTCCGCACGCCCCACCAGCAACAAACGTGCATCAGGATGGGTGGCCAGAAAATGGCGGCAAGCCGCCAGCGTGACGCGAGGGCCGTGGTCGCCACCCATGCAATCGACAGCCAGGGTGATCGGGATGGGCGAGGTCATGGATTCCTAGAGCTCAAAACCGTTTTAAAAATCCCAAGCCATAAAAACAAAAGCCCGAGGCTACTTGCAAAGTAGCGCCGGGCCTCTTGAGGCTTGGGGCTGACGCCGATCAGGCTTCAGATTTGTTTTTCAACACCTGGCGGCCACGGTAAAAACCGTTGGGGCTGATGTGGTGACGCAGGTGGGTTTCGCCTGTGGTGGGCTCGACTGCGATGCCGGGCACGTTCAGGGCGTTGTGCGAACGGTGCATACCGCGCTTGGAAGGCGACTTTTTGTTTTGCTGAACAGCCATGATGGCTCCTTGGAAGCTGGGAGGCCGCGCAAATGAAGACGCAGCGTCTGGTTAATGAGAATGTCACCCAGGATTGCTGAGCGAAGCCATTGATTATAGCCTAAGACAAGCCCCACGGGAAGGGGGCTGTGACAGGCTCATTGGGGCTTGCCGGTTTTCAAGCCCGCCAGAACACCAAACGGGTTTGGGCGCTCGGCGGCCACTTCGAACTCCGGATCCACCGCCGACATGGGCACGGCCTGCGGGCAAACTTCGTGCAAAGGCACCAGTGGCAAAGACAAAATCAGCTCATCTTCGACCAAGGCCAGGGCATCGAAGTCGCGGCTGATGACCAAAATATCCTCTTCGGCCTCATCGTCCAGAGCCGCGGCGGTGGCTTCGTCGGCCACAAAGCGAAATGAGCGCTCGGCCTCCACCGTTTCCAGCACCGGGGTCAGGCACCGCTGGCACTGCATGGGCAAATCCACGGTCGCATGCAAATCCAGCCAAATCTGGTCTGCCCCGCCCGATTGAGGTACCGTGTGGCCTTGCAAGCGCCAAACCACCCGGCCAGCGGCCAGCTGCGCTTGGCCCCATTGCTCCTCGGCCAAACGTGGCCAATCGGCCAAGGCCCCTTCGCCCTCCAGGTGCATGGCATCACGGGCAAAAGACAGCAAGTCCAAGTGTTGGGGGTCCAATTTTTTTTCCATGGCTGCAGTGTAAGAGAATCACCCATCCGAATTTCAACGGGGATTTGCGCCTTGACACCGACATCTGCTGCCACACCCGCCCTCAGCCGTCCTGTGGTGCTGGGCTCGACCTCGCGCTACCGGCGCGAATTGCTGGAGCGCTTGCGCATCCCTTTCAGCGTGACCGCGCCTGAAGTAGACGAAACCCCCATGACGGGTGAAAGCCCCAGGAATCTGGCCTTGCGCCTGGCTTTGGCCAAAGCACAGGCCGTGGCCGCCTTGCACCCGGAAGCGGTGGTGATTGGCTCGGACCAGGTGGCCGATTTGGCGGGTCAGCCCCTGGGCAAGCCGGGCGAGCACGCGCGCGCGGTGCAGCAACTGCGCCAGATGCGTGGACAGACGGTGATTTTTCAGACCGCGCTGGCGGTGGTGTGCCGGGCCACAGGCTTTGAAGCGGTCGATCTGGCCGAAGTCCGGGTGGTCTTTCGTGACCTGAGCGATGCTGAAATCGAGGCGTATTTGCAGGCGGAAAAGCCTTACGACTGTGCCGGCAGCGCCAAAAGCGAAGGCTTGGGCATTGCCTTGCTCGAGTCGATTGACAACGATGACCCCACGGCCTTGGTCGGTCTGCCCCTCATCCGCACCGCACGCCTGTTGCGTCAGGCTGGAGTGAAACTGCTGTGAACGCCCCCCAACCACGCCAAGGCTGCCTGTTCTTGGTGCCCACGCCACTCGACTTTGCTTGCACCGAACAAGCCCCCATCGCCGATGTCTTGCCCACCAAGACCTTGGCCACGGCTGCCGGCATCCAGCATTGGGTCTGCGAAAACGCCAAAAGCACCCGCGCTTTTTTGAAGCGCGTGGGCGAAACCCACCCCTTGATCGCCCCGCTGGCCGAGCAAAGCATCACCGAATTGCCCCGCCATGTGCACAAAAAAGGCGACCACCAATCGGGTTTTGATGGCAAACCGCTGCTGGCAGCCGCTTTGCAGGGGCACGATGTGGGCCTGATCAGCGAAGCGGGCATGCCCGCTGTGGCCGACCCCGGCAGTTCGGTCGTGCGGGCTGCGCACGATCTGGGCATCGCCGTGGTGCCGCTGGTCGGCCCGGTGTCTTTGCTGCTGGCCTTGGCCGCCAGTGGCCTCAATGGCCAGAACTTTGCCTTTGTGGGCTACCTGCCGCAAGACGCAGGGGAGCGAACAGCCCGCCTGAAACAGCTGGAATCACTGGCCCTCAAAACCGGCCAGACCCAGCTGTGGATCGAAACTCCCTACCGCAATGCGGCCATGCTCAGCGGCTTGCTGCAATGCCTGAACGGCAACACGCGCCTGGCCATCGCCAGCGGCTTGACGCTGCCGTCGGCCAGCATCCAGAGCCACACCGTGGCGCAATGGAAAAAGGGCAGACAAGGCCCGGATGGTCACACGCCCGCGGTTTATGCCATCGGGCCTTGATGTGGGGTGAGGCCTCGCGACTCAGCGCAGGCCTGTGCTGGCGCGCAAGGCACGCACCGTGCCCTCGCCCACGGCAGCGCCAAAGCGCTTGACCAGACGCTCGGCCACGTTTTCGCGCTGGGTGTAATCGATCACATCCGGGGCCTTGACCACCTCACGTGCGACGCCGTCCAGACTGCCCAGGCTGTCGGCCAAGCCCAGATCCACCGCCTGCTGCCCACTCCAGAACAAGCCGCTGAACATCTCGGGGGTTTCCTTCAGGCGATCGCCGCGCCCTTTTTTCACCACCTCGATGAATTGGGTGTGGATTTGGTCCAGCATCGCCTGGGCGTGCTTGCGCTGCGCCTCGGTTTGTGGGCTGAACGGGTCCAGAAAACCCTTGTTGGCCCCGGCGGTCATCAAGCGGCGCTCCACGCCCAGTTTGTCCATCAATTCGGTGAACCCAAAACCGTCCATCAGCACGCCAATGCTGCCCACGATGCTGGCCTTGTCGACATAAATCTTGTCTGCCGCAGCCGCAATGTAGTAAGCGGCTGACGCGCAGGACTCTTCCACCACGGCATAAATGGGCTTGTTGTGCAAAGCCCGCAAGCGAACAATTTCGTCGTTGATGAGGCCCGCCTGCACCGGGCTGCCGCCGGGGGAGTTGATCAGCAACACCAGAGCCTGCGAGCCCGAATCCTCCAAAGCCAGGCGCATGGACGACATGACGTTTTCCGCGCTGGCCTCGGTCTCTGAGCCGATCTCACCCACGATGGACACCATGGCCGTGTGCGGCATGGTGGGGTTGCTGGTCGGTGCGCTGTAACTGAAGAGCTGCCAAAACACCACCGCCAAAAACACCAACCAAGCCACGCGCAAACCCACTTTCCAGCGGCGGGCTGTTTTCTGCTCGTTCAAATTGGCAAAAGCCAGCTGCTCCAAGGTCTGGCGTGCCCAGCCTTCATCCGGGGCCATGACGGCATGGACGGGTTCACTGGCGGCCGGAGCGGACACAGGGTCCTGAGGGTCTTGCATGGTCAAAATTCGAGGGGTTTCAAGTTGTAGGCAGTATGCCAGTGAACCACGCCGTCCCGCTCTGAAAGGTCTATTTTGACCAGGCCGCCACGACAAGGGCCACCGGCACAAGCGCCCGTATCGGGCTGGTAAGTCGCGCCGTGCGTGGCGCACATGAGCCACCGCCCGGTGTCGTCAAAAAAACGGTCTGGCTGGTAGTCCATTTCCATGGCCACATGGGTGCAGCGGTTCAGGTAGGCGTGCACTTGGCCCTGGTAACGGATGGCAAAAGCCCGGCAGGTCTGTCCGGCGTACACGATGTCAAAGGGCACCGCCCGTCCGCCGTTGACCAGATCGGCGCTGTTGCACAAGGGAATCATCTGCTCCATGGGGCACCTCGTTTCAAGCGTGCTGCAACAACCAGTCGTGCAATTCACGCACGCTGTGCGCCACATGGCGCGGCTTCAGCACATGAAAAGCCTCAGGCTCGTGGGCCCCGTAACTCACGCCCACGCTGGCGCAACCTGCATTCAGGGCCATCTGCAGGTCGTGCGTGGTGTCGCCAATCATCAAGGTGCGCTCGGGCTCTGCGCCAAATTCACGCATCAACTCCTGCAGCATCAAGGGATTGGGCTTGCCCGCTGTCTCGTCGGCCGTGCGCGAACCATCGAACACACCGCGCAGCTCCACCGCCTGCAGGGCTTCATTCAGACCATGGCGGCTTTTTCCGGTGGCCACCGTCAGCCAGTGGTGCCGGGCTTTGAGGGCGTCGAGCAAATCCAGCACGCCCTCAAACAAGCTGATGTCGTTCTGGTGCTGCAGGTAATGGTGGCGGTAACGCTCGCCCAGGGCCGGGTATTTGTCTTTCGGCACATCGGGCGCGGCGTGGGCCAGCGCGGGCAACAGCGACATGCCAATCACATAAGAGGCCGCCTCGCGCGAGGGTTCCTGCCCGCCCACATCCACCACCGCCCGCTGGATGCAGCGGGTGATGATGGCGGTGGAATCGAACAAAGTGCCATCCCAATCGAAAGCGATCAGGTCAAACTGGCGGGGTCTGAAGTGGGGCATGGTCGACATACGCTTTCAATTCGGGGGGTAAATCGGCCTGCAGGGCGACACGCTCGGCGGTCACCGGGTGGTTGAACTGCAGGCGCCAGGCATGCAAAAACATGCGTTTGAGGCCTGGGCTGGCGGACGGTTTCTGGAGTTGGCGATTCCACTCGAAATCGCCGTACTTGTCATCGCCCGCGATCGGGTGCCCTTGCGAGGCCAGGTGCACCCGGATCTGGTGGGTGCGCCCGGTCTTGATGGTGACCTCCAGCAAAGTGGCGCCAGGCAGGCGCTGCGCCACCTTGACCAAGGTGATCGAACGCATGCCGTCCGGGTCTTCAGGGGTGGTGACCCTGACCCGGCGCTCACCGTCGGGCAGCAAAAACTTGTGCAGCGGCTGGTCGATCACCTTGAGTTTGGCGGGCCAGTCGCCCTTGACCAGCGCCAAATAGGTCTTGCCCGTTTCACGCTCACGGAACTGGTCTTGCAGGTGCTTCAGGGCGCTGCGTTTTTTGGCCACCAGCAAAATCCCGCTGGTGTCGCGGTCCAGCCGATGCACCAATTCCAGCAGCTTGGCCTGGGGTCGGGCTTGGCGCAGCTGCTCAATCACGCCAAAACTCACCCCCGAGCCGCCGTGCACCGCCACCCCGGCCGGTTTGTCGATCGCCATCAGGCTGTCGTCTTCCAAAAGCACCGGAAATTCACGCCCAGGCGCTGGGCGCTCGGCTTTTTCGGCGACTTTTTCAGAAATGCGCACGGGCGGCAAACGCACCTCGTCGCCGTTTTCGACCCGGGTCTCGGCCGAAGCACGGCCTTTGTTGATGCGCACTTCGCCGCTGCGGATGATGCGGTAGACGTGGGTTTTGGGCACACCCTTCAAGTGACGCATCAAAAAGTTGTCCAATCGCTGCCCGGCCGACTCCTCGTCCACCAACAACCATTTGACGGCGGGCGTCGCAGCAGCGGACTTGGACCCTATAATGTGATTCACTGGCAATTGGCTGTAAGTGGTTGATTCAAATGGAAATGAATTCCTGAAGAACTGGAGTTTAGTCCACCACCACCGCGCCAAACCAGATGGTCGATGCCACCCCCGGCACGATTTGCAGACTGAAGGCCAACGCCGACAGTGGCCAATCGCCCCGGAGGTTGGGCCGACGCCCTGAAAACCCAGATACGGAATACCCCAAGTCCAGCAGCCCCAACATGGCTGTTGGACGGATCAAAGCGAGATGGTTGTGTTGTTCGGAACTTTGCTGATGTGCTTGGAGTGGCTCACGAAGCCATTCTCCACAGTCACGCCTCGTGCCCGACAGTTGGTCCTGGACACCGGGGGAAGCCCCCGGCAGTGGACGAATCCTTGCACGCCTTTCCCCTCGCCCCATCCACGCGCCACGATCCCCATTCCTGTGCTCACGCACAGCTGAATGGCGATCACCTTCGGCAATTCCCTTCGTTTCAGGCGTCAGCTCCGGCAACGGAGGCTTTGAGATTCCCAGGAATCCAGAGCCAGTTGTGTAAACAGGTTCCAGACAGCAGGCATTTTTCTGCACTGGGGCCAACGCTGACAAGAGAAGGAACGCATCATGAAACGGATGCTGATCAACGCCACGCAAGCTGAAGAGCGCCGCCTGGCCATCGTCGATGGACAAAAACTCCTCGACTACGAAATCGAAATCGAAGGCCGCGAACAGCGCAAGGGCAACATCTACCAAGCGGTGGTGACCCGCGTCGAGCCCTCACTCGAAGCCTGCTTTGTGGACTACGGCGAAGACCGCCACGGCTTTTTGCCCTTCAAGGAAATCTCGCGCCAATACTTTGCCGAAGGCGTGTCTGTTAGCCAGGCCCGCATCCAGGACGTCATCAAGGAGGGCCAGTCCCTTTTGGTGCAGGTCGAGAAAGAAGAGCGCGGCAACAAAGGCGCAGCGCTCACCACCTTCGTCAGCCTGGCCGGTCGTTATGTGGTGCTCATGCCCAACAACCCCCGTGGCGGTGGCGTCAGCCGCCGCATCGAGGGCGATGACCGCGCAGAGCTCAAAGAAGCCATGGACCAGCTGGAGTACCCCAAAGGCATGTCCATCATTGCGCGCACCGCAGGCATTGGCCGCTCCGCGCCCGAGCTGCAGTGGGACCTGAACTATTTGCTCAAGCTCTGGAGCGCCATCGATGGCGCCTCCAAAGGTGGTAAGGGTGCCTTCCTGATTTACCAGGAATCCTCGCTGGTCATCCGCGCGATTCGTGACTATTTCAACAACGACATCGGCGACATCCTGATCGACACCGACGACATCTACGACCAGGCTCAGCAGTTCATGAGCCACGTGATGCCCGAGTTCGCGCCGCGTGTGAAACGCTACCGCGACGACGCGCCGCTGTTCAGCCGTTTCCAGATCGAACACCAGATCGAGTCGGCCTACGCCCGCACCGTGCAGCTGCCGTCCGGCGGCGCCATCGTGATCGACCACACCGAAGCGCTGGTCAGCGTGGACGTGAACTCGGCACGCGCCATCAAGGGCGGTGACATCGAGGAAACCGCCACCCGCACCAACCTGGAAGCCGCCGACGAAGTGGCCCGCCAGATGCGCCTGCGCGACCTCGGTGGCCTGATCGTGATCGACTTCATCGACATGGAAGAGTCGAAAAACCGCCGCGAGGTGGAAAACCGCCTGCGCGATGCGCTGCGCCAAGACCGCGCCCGCGTGCAGTTCGGCACCATCAGCAAATTCGGCCTCATGGAAATGAGCCGCCAGCGCTTGAAGCCTGCCCTGTCCGAAGGTGCGTCCATCCCCTGCCCACGTTGCGGCGGTGCGGGCCACATCCGTGACACCGAAAGCTCGGCACTGCAGATCCTGCGCATCATCCAGGAAGAGTCCATGAAGGACAACAGCGCCGCCGTGCACGCGCAAGTGCCCGTCGAAGTCGCGTCTTTCCTGCTCAACGAAAAGCGTTCCGAGATCGCCAAGATCGAACTGCAGCAACGCATCAACGTGCTGCTGGTGCCCAACAAGTCGCTGGAAACCCCGCACTACAAGCTCGAACGCCTGAAGCACGACGACCCGCGCCTGGACCGCATCGAAGCCAGCTACAAGATGGCCGAAGAGATCGAAGACGCGACCACCGTGACGCGCCGTTCGCAAGAGCCCACCAACAAGCAAACGCCTGTGATCAAGGGCGTGTTGCCCGATGCACCTGCGCCGATTGCCCCGGTCAAGCCCGAAGCCCCGGTGGCTGCGGCCAAGCCTGCACGCAAAGCCGCAGCAGCCCCCGTGGTCGCTCCAGCAGCCTCCGGCGGTTTCTTTGGCTGGTTGAAAAACCTGTTCGGTGGCAGCGCCCCTGAAGCAGCCCCAGCAACTGTGGGCAAGAAAGACGACAAAGCACGCGAAGGCCGCAACGGCGAGCGCCGCACTGAAGGCCGCGAAGGTGGCCGTGATGGCGAACGCCGAGAAGGCGGTCGTGACGGCCGCCGTGGTGGACGCGATGGTCGCCGTGGCGAGCGCAGCGAAAACGCCACAGGCGAAGTCCGCGCACCCCGCGAAGGTGGTCGTCGTGGTGAAGGCCGCGGCGAGGCACGTGCCGAAGGTCGCAACGAATTGCGTGAAGGCGAAGCCCGCCCCGCACGCGGCGAACGCGCTGAGCGGGGTGAGCGCGCAGAACGCCCTGCAGGCGAGCGCGCACCGCGCGAAGGCCGCCGCGATGGGCGTGGCGAAAACCGCAATGAAGGCAGAAACGAAGGCCGCAGCGATGCAACACCTGAGCTGAACGCCGATGGCACCGAAGTGCGCAACGAGCGTGCACCCCGTGGCGAAGGCCGTGGTGAGGGACGCCGCGAGCGTGGCGAGCGCAACGGTGAAGGCCGTCGTGAGCGCGGCGAACGCGGTGGTGAACGCCGCCCAGCAGACGCTGCGGCCAGCGATGCCCAGGCACCTGAGACCGAGGTGATCGCCGCCGAAGGACAAGAAGCCAACGTGACGCAAGAAGGCGGTGCGCCGTCTGAGAACAACGGCGAACGCCGTGAACGCCGCTCGCGTGACCGCTACGGCCGTGACCGCCGCGAACGTGCTGGTGAACCGCGCCAGGACAACCAGGGCGAAGAAGCTCAAAGCACCCTGAACGCCGACTCGGCTGCCGCACCCAGCGCAGAAGCCACGGCTGAAGACCGGCCAGCGCCACGCTCTTACTTTGAACGTGCACAGCAAACTGCTGCAGCGCCCGTTGCTGCCGCAGCCGAAGCCCCGGCCGCCAGCACCGAAGCGCCCCCAGCCCCTGTGGTCACAGCTTCGGCTGTGTCAGCTCCGGTTGAGGCCCCAGCAGCCCCCGCAGCCGCTCCTGTGGTGGTCACGCCGCCCGCAGCACCCGCTGCGGCACCCCAAGCGGCTGCACGCACGGGTCTGCCTTCCGTGGCGAACTACACCCTGGAAATCGACAGCTTGCATCAAGTAGCGCAAAGCTCTGGCTTGATTTGGGTGAACTCTGACGCCGCCAAAGTGGCCGCTGTCCAGGCTGCCATTGCCGCTGAACCCCAACCGGTTCGCGTGCCACGCGAGCGTCCGCCCGCTGTGGTGCTGGACGAGGGCCCGCTGGTGTTGGTGGAAACACGCAAAGACCTGAAAGACATGAACTTGCCTTTCTGATCGACCAGCCGTTCCACGGCTCAAAAAACCGGGCGAGTCGCCCGGTTTTTTTTCGTCCGTACCCAGCAGGCTTGGGATTCACAGACATGGACACCCGGTCAAGCCGGGTGTGACCGAGACGGGCTGGATGAGCTTCTGGTGTCATGCCCGCGAACGCGGGCATCCATCGCACACGGGGCCAGGGGGCACGGACCCTCACTCAGACTTGTCATACCCGCGAAGGCGGGTATCCATGTTGGCTTGACCGCACAGCCCAGCAATCGCACTGCAGCAACACGCAGGTGGATACCCGGTCAAGCCGGGTATGACAAAGCAAAAAACCGTGTGTGACACAGCAATAAGCCATGCATGACAAAGCAAAAAACCGGGCATCAAAAGCGAGAAGCCGGGCATGAAAAGCAAGAAGCCCGGTGGACTGTGCCAGGCCGCTTGGGCGTGGGCTCTCAGGGCTAAGCCACCAGGGCGGCCTGTTTCCAGGCGGCCGTGGCCGCTGCGGGCTCCTGCCGCTGCTCGGCCAATTCGGCCAAGGCGCACCAAGCGCTGCGTTGGAGTACAGGCGCCTGCAAACCCTTGACAGCTTGCGACAACAGGCCTTGCGCCTTACCCCACAGCTGGTGACGCAAGCACAGCATGCCGGCCAGATACTGCCAGCGCGCATCCTGCGGCTGGGCTAGCTGGGCCGCCTCCACCCGGGCCAACCATTGGCGCGCATCGCTGGATTGCGCATCAGCCAACGCCGCGTCCAGGGCTTGCACCATGCGCGCCAGCTGATCGGGTGTCCAGCTGGATGAAAGAGACTGCAAAGCCCCCCAAACAGGCTGCAACCACTGCCTGGCCATGACCGCTGAGCCACCCACAGCCAGCAGTCGCAAGGCGGCCTCGGCGGCCAGATCGGGCATTTCACGTTGGACTGCACTCAAACCCAGCCACAAACGCTGCACGCCATCAGCATCGTGCGTGTGCGACAGCCACTCCAGGATCAAGCTGCGCACCAGACTGTTGGCGGTGGCTGGCGTGAAGGCCCGGTGCTTGGCCAGCAAAAGTGCCGTGTCCAGCGCCTGCGCAGGTTGCCCGGCCAGGCGGGCGGCCTTGAGCTGCAGCCGCATGGCCACCATGCGGCGGGCTGTCGCAGGTGGCAAGGAATGCAAAAGTTCCAGACTGCCGGCAGCATCACGGTCATCCAGCAGCCAGCGCGCGGCGCGAAGTTGGGCGCCTTCGGTCAAGGTCTGGCGCTCGGCCGATGGCCCGCTGCGCGCGGCTTCCAGCGCCGACTGCCCATGGCGTTGTCGCAGATCGCGGTCCTGCAAAGCGTGGGCCGACTCAGCCACCATGATGTGCGCCACGGTGCGCAAAGAAACCGCATGGTCCAGCTCCAGTCCCGCATCGCGCAGCAACGCTTCTTTTTCCAACGCCATTTGCGCGGCCTTGCGGGCCCGCAAAAAACGCCCGGCCATGAACTGGCTGATGGATTCCAGCAAGGCGGCATGGGCAGCCCGTTCTTTTTGCTGCATGCGCCAGCGTCTGGCTTGCTGAGGCAAAGACAACAAAGCCGACAAAGCCTGCTGGGCCAGCACCACCACCAGCACGACCAAGCCCAAAACCAGCAAAACCAGATTGAGCGACAAATCAATCCGGTACGGCGTCAGGAACAAGGTCACGGTGCCCTGGTTGTTCCCCGCCAGCCATGCCGCAGCCGCAGCCAAAGCGAACAAGCTGATGAGCCAAAGTGCTGCACGCATGCGGGCTTACCTTCCGGCCGCCGCCGTGGCCAGGGCCGTCAAAGAACCCTCCAGGCGTGGCGATTCACTGGCTTTCAACTGGACCGCGGATTGGTCCAGCAACTGCAGCATCTGGGTGGTCTTGCGAGAAGACCCGTCGGCATAGCGGCGCACGATCACCGCCGCAGACGCCAGGTCGGCACGCGCCGCATCTTTTTGCCGAGCGAGCAAACCCAGACGGGCGTTGAGCAGTTTCAGCTTCAGGTTTTCACGCAGGAAAAAACCCTGCTCGGGAGTCAGCAAGGCGGCCTCGGGTGACTCGATGCGGCTGACCCGCACCAAGCCCTTGAGCTGGTCCGCAAACTGGTTCAAACCCGCCATCCACCAGGAAGGGGCCGGGGTCTGCCCCGGCGTCAAAGAACGGTTCATGGCCGCTGCCGGCAACTCCTGGTTGGCCAGCGTCAAACCGTCGACCAACGCCACGCCTTCGTCCAGCTTGATCAACAAACCCGGCAAATCGAAGGTCTGCACCGTGCTCAGACGCTCCAGATCTTTTTCAAGCGCCCGCAGCACCGGGGCCAGGCGCGGCTGAGCGGCCCGCTGCACGCGCGCCTGCGCCGATTTGAGCGCAGCGATCAGCGGTTCGGCACTGCCCGTCAGTTGGGCCTGTTGCTGGGCCATGCGCAGCGCCGCTTCAATGTCCACCACCAGGTTTTCGTCGCGCGAACGCGACAGGCTTTGCATCAATTCTTCCAGCTGCCCCCGCTGCAAAGCCACCTCGCCCAGACGGGCCTCGACCAAGGCCAAGCGGGCGGCGCTGTCCTTCACCGTTTCTTGGGCCTGCTTGGCCCACGCTTTGGCTTCCAGGGATTGCTGGCCCGCATCGGCACTTTGGCGCGCCAGTTGTTCCTGAATGCGCGCCAACTTCTGCCACAGCAACACAGACACCAGCAAAGCCAGACCCGCCAGCGCAACAGGCAGCCAACGCAGCCAGGCGCGCCGCACCGACCTGGGTGGGGCAGAAATGGCGTCGGTCTCAGGTGTGGATGTCATGCCAGCGATTTTATAGAGTCGGCCTGCGCATCCACAGCCGCGGGCACCAGATCCACCCGCCCCCAGCCCGCCTGTTGCAAGCGTTGGGCAATGCGCGGGTGCGTGGCCAAGGCCCGCGCCTGCGCCAAAGGCAAGTCAGGACAGGCCTGCGCGAGGTGTTGCGCCGCCTCGGAACTGCTGAACAGCCACGCGCTGCCGTCGCGCACAGCCTGGCGGGCACGGTTTTGCTCTGCAGCCGTCAACTCTGGGGCCTGGCGCACATAGGCCACGGCTTGCAACACCTGCAGGCCCGCGCTTTCGAGCTGCAGCGCCAGCCAATCGCGCCCCGCGAGCTGCCCATGGGCATCGGCGCCGCGCACGATCAGCACCGTAGGCGTGGATGGGGAAGCCGCCACTGCCACTTGCACCCGCTGCGCCACCAAGGCCCACAAAGCTTCCGAATCGAACTGGGGCGAGTCCTCATCGGGTGAATCGATCAGGCCCTCTGGCCAGCCCGCCGCGAGCAATGCAGCCCGGGTGCCCGGGCCGGTCGACCAAGCGCGGCAGCTGGGCATCGGCAGGCCCGCAGGCCGGGCCGCCATGAAAAAACGCACCGCATTGGCGCTGACAAACATCAGCGCCAAATGGCCAGGCACCGCCTGCCAGGCCGACTCCAGTGCCGAAGGCTCGGGCAAGGCCGCGATCTCGATCAGGGGAAACGTCTCGCAAGGCACACCCCGCGCCTGCAAGGCGTCAGCCCAAGTCTGGGCCTCACGCGCAGGACGCGTCACGATCACCCGGCAAGGGGCTGCGGCAGCAGAAGTGGCAGACGCCAGCGCCATGTCAGCGCCAGACCTCAATGCGCTCCGCCGTCGCGCAAAGCCTGCGCCACACTCAGGCCCAGCGCTTCTGCGGCTTGCAGGCCATCGGCGCTGGCCTGCGCATCGGCCGTGACCAGGGTGGTCGCGCCTTCCGGGTCGCCCCAGGCCGCTTGCAGCTTGAGCACACCCGCCTCGATGGTGGCGTGCGCAGCCAAAGGCATGGAGCAGCTGCCGCCCATGGCGCGGCTCACCGCCCGCTCGGCCGCCACGCGACGCCAGGACGGCGCGTCGGCCAAGGGGGCCAACAGGGCACGCAAATCGGCCCGGTCGCTGCGGATTTCAATGCCCAAAGCACCCTGCCCTGCGGCGGGCAGCATTTGGTCGGTTTCAAAAATGTGGCGAATCCGCTCGGACAAGCCCAGACGCTTGAGGCCCGCCGCCGCCAGCACAATGCCCGCGTACTGGCCTTCGTCGAGTTTGCGCAGGCGCGTGTCCAGGTTGCCGCGCAAGGGCTCGATCTTCAAATCGGGGCGCAAGGCGCGCAGCAACACGGTGCGGCGCAGGCTCGATGTGCCGACCACCGCACCTGGCGGCAAGTCTTCCAGCCGGGCATATTGCGGCGAGACCCAGGCGTCACGCGGGTCTTCGCGCTCCATCACGCAGGCCAACTCAAAGCCCTCGGGCATGTCCATGGGCACATCCTTGAGCGAATGCACCGCGATGTCGGCGTGGCCTTCCTGCAAGGCCACTTCCAGCTCCTTGACGAACAGGCCTTTGCCACCCACTTTGGACAGGCTGCGGTCCAGAATCTGGTCGCCCTGGGTGGTCATGCCCAGCAGCCGAACCTCGCAACCACGGGCCTCGAGCAGGGACTTGACATGTTCGGCCTGCCACAGAGCCAGGCGGCTTTCTCGGGTGGCGATGACGATGGCGGGCTGGTGGGTCTCGGTCACAACGGGCTTTCTGAAAAATTTTTTGATCCCATCAAAATGAAATCAATATGTCATTTTGTCTCTCCGGGCGATGCTAGCATGATGTCAAGAGAAATTGACACCCCCATACACCCCCCTCCAGATCCCCGAGCACACGATGAAACAGGCCGCACCAGACAACGCCTTGCCCCCCAAAGCCGCTCCAAGCAGCACCCCTCGGGAAAAACGCGACAGCGAACGCCCCCTGGTCGAAGACATCCGCTTGCTAGGCCGCATTCTGGGCGACGTGATCCGCACCCAGGAAGGCCCAGAAGCCTTCGAGCTGGTCGAACAAATCCGCAAACTCTCGGTGGCCTTCCGGCGCGACGCCGACCACGAAGCCGACAAGGCCCTGAAAAAACTGCTCAAGGGCCTGCCCGGTGACCGCGCCGTGAGCGTGATCCGTGCCTTCACTTACTTCAGTCACCTGGCCAACCTGGCCGAAGACCGCCACCACATCCGCCGCCGCGCCATCCACGAGCGCGCAGGCCACACGCAAGAAGGCAGCATCGACGTGGCGCTGCAGCGCCTGCGCTGGGCGGGCATCACGCCGCGCAGCATTTCGGACATGCTGGCCACCAGCTACGTCTCGCCCGTGCTCACCGCCCACCCGACCGAAGTGCAGCGCCAAAGCATTCTGGACGCCGAGCGCGACATCGCCCACCTGCTGACCGAGCGCGACGCCATCAAGGCCCGTGCCGCCGCCGTGAACGCCGCCAAAGACGCGCTCAGCCCCAAAGAGCTGGCCGCCAACGAGCTGCAAATCCGCGCCCGGGTGATGCAGCTGTGGCAAACCCGCCTGCTGCGCTTCACCAAACTCACCGTGGCCGACGAGATCGAAAACGCGCTGAGCTACTACGAAGCCACTTTCCTGCGCGAGATCCCCAAGCTCTATGCCGAACTCGAACACGCCCTGCCCGGCCAGCCGATTGCCAGCTTTTTGCGCATGGGCCAGTGGATTGGCGGTGACCGTGATGGCAACCCCAACGTGACCGCCCAGACGCTGGAGCACGCCCTGACCCGCCAATGCGACGTGGCCCTGCGCCACTACCTGACCGAGGTGCATTACCTGGGCAGCGAGTTGTCGCTGTCGGCCATGCTGGTACCCTTTGGCCCCGAGATGCTGGCCCTGGCCGAGCGCTCGCCCGACACCAACGAACACCGCCAGGACGAGCCCTACCGCCGGGCGCTCACGGGCATCTACGCCCGGCTGGCGGCCACACTCAAGAACCTGACCGGTGGCGACGCCGCCCGCCACGCGGTGGCCCCACAAAACCCCTATGCCAGCGCCGAAGCGTTTCTGGCCGACCTGCGGGTGATCGAAGCATCGCTGTGCAGCCACCACGCCGAAGCCCTGGCCGCCCAGCGTCTGCACCCGCTGATCCGCGCCGTCGAGGTGTTTGGCTTCCATCTGGCCACGGTGGACTTGCGCCAAAGCTCGGACCAGCACGAAGCCGTGGTGGCCGAGTTGCTGACTGCTGCCCGCGTCGAGAAAAACTACCGCCAGCTCGACGAGCACGCCAAGCAAGCCCTGCTGCTGGGCTTGTTGAACGACGCCCGCCCGCTGCGTGTGCCGGGGGCCGACTACAGCGCCCACACCGTGTCCGAGCTGGCCATCTTCAAGACCGCCCAACGCATGCTGCGCAGCTTCGGTCGGCAATCGATTCGCCACTACATCATCAGCCACACCGAAAGCGTGAGCGACTTGCTGGAAGTGCTGTTGCTGCAAAAAGAAGTCGGCCTGCTGCGTGGCACGCTGGACGCGCAAGCGCACAACGACCTGATCGTGGTGCCCCTGTTTGAAACCATCGAAGACCTGCGCAACGCCGCGCCCATCATGCGCGACTTCTACGCCCTGCCCGGCGTGGCCGCGCTGGTCGCACGCTCGGGCGGCGAGCAGGACATCATGCTGGGCTACTCCGACAGCAACAAGGACGGCGGCATCTTCACCAGCAATTGGGAGCTGTACCGCGCCGAGATCGCGCTGGTCGAGCTGTTTGACAAGCTGCAAGGCAGCCATGGCATCACCCTGCGCATGTTCCACGGCCGGGGCGGCACCGTGGGCCGGGGCGGCGGCCCGAGCTACCAGGCCATCCTGGCCCAACCGCCGGGCACCGTGCGCGGGCAAATCCGCCTGACCGAACAAGGCGAAGTGATTGGCTCCAAATACGCCAACCCCGAGATCGGCCGCCGCAACCTCGAAACCCTGGTCGCCGCCACGTTGGAAGCCACGCTGCTGCAACCGACCAAACCCGCCACGCGGGCGTTTCTGGATGCGGCGGCCGAGCTCTCCAAGGCCAGCATGGGTGCTTACCGCGCGCTGGTCTACGACACCCCCGGCTTCACCGACTACTTTTTTGGGGCCACCCCGCTCAAGGAACTGACCCAGCTGAACATCGGCTCGCGCCCCGCCTCGCGCAAGGCGCTGGAAAAGATTGAGGACCTGCGCGCCATCCCCTGGGGCTTCAGCTGGGGCCAATGCCGACTGACCCTGCCCGGCTGGCTGGGCTTTGGCTCGGCGGTGGCCGCTTTTTTGGACAAGCCCGACGCCGCCGAGCGCAAAGCCGCGCTGGCCCTGCTGCAAAAGATGTACCGCCAGTGGCCGTTTTTCCGCACCCTGCTGTCCAACATGGACATGGTGCTGGCCAAGAGCGATTTGGCCCTGGCCTCGCGCTACGCCGAACTGGTGGGCGACGCCCGCCTGCGCAAAAAAATCTTCACCGCCATCGAGGCTGAATGGCACCGCACGGTCGATGCGCTCACGCAAATCACGGGCGAGAAAAACCGCCTGGCCAGCAACCCCGCGCTCGACCGCTCGATCCGCCACCGCTTCCCCTACATCGATCCGCTGCACCACCTGCAAGTCGAGCTGATCCGCCGCTACCGCGCTGGCCTGGCCGACGAACGCGTGCAGCGCGGCATTCACATCAGCATCAACGGGATTGCAGCGGGGCTGCGGAATACGGGTTGAGCATTGCATCGTCTTGATGAGACTGGACTCGAGTGCTACCATTAGCACCTTTATTAGCACCCGGATCAGCTCATGGCACATCAAATTCTGTCCGAAACGGCCGCCAGCATTTCGGAGCTCAAGCGCAACCCCATGGGCACCGTAGCCGCTGGGGATGGTTTCCCGGTGGCTATCCTCAACCGCAACGAGCCTGCCTTTTATTGCGTGCCCGCCACATGGTTTGAGAGCATGATGGCGCAGCTGGAAGACATGGAGCTCAACGCCATCGCCGACGCCCGCAAAGATCAAAAAGTGGTGAAGGTCAAGCTCGATGAGCTTTGAACTGGCCTTTCTGGAAGAGGCTCTGGCCGAATGGCTGCGGCTCGACGGTGCCATTCGAACACAACTGAAAAAGAAACTGGCTGAACGCCTGCAAGCGCCGCGTGTCCCCGCATCCAAACTCAGCGGCCACCCCGACCGCTACAAAATCAAACTGCGCAGCGTGGGCTACCGCTTGGTCTATGAGGTGCGCGACCAGCAGGTTCTGGTGCTGGTGATCGCCGTGGGCAAACGCGACCGCAATGCGGTCTACCGGGCCGCTGCAGCGCGTTGAGCCAAGTCCTCAGAAGTCACCCGATAAAATCGGGGGCTATGACAAACCAACTCGACAAAAAATCCCAGGCCTGGTCCGCGCTCTTTTCTGAACCCATGAGCGAGTTGGTCAAGCGCTACACCGCCAGCGTGTTCTTCGACAAGCGCCTGTGGCAAGCCGACATCCAGGGCTCGTTGGCCCATGCCGAGATGCTGGCTGCGCAAAACATCATTGGCGCCAGCGACCTGGCCGACATCCAGCGCGGCATGGCGCAGATCACGCAAGAGATTGAATCCGGCGCTTTTGAATGGAAGCTCGACCTCGAAGACGTGCACCTGAACATCGAAGCGCGCCTGACCCAGTTGGTAGGCGACGCGGGCAAACGCCTGCACACCGGACGCAGCCGCAACGACCAAGTGGCCACCGATGTGCGCCTGTGGTTGCGCGGCGAGATGGACCTGATCATCGATTTGCTGGTGGACCTGCAAAAGTCGCTGGTCGATGTGGCCGAGAAGAATGTGGACGTGATCCTGCCCGGCTTTACCCACCTGCAAGTGGCCCAGCCCGTGAGCTTTGCGCACCACCTGCTGGCCTATGTGGAAATGTTTGCCCGCGACGCCGAACGCATGAGCGACGTGCGCCGCCGCACCAACCGCCTGCCCCTGGGCAGCGCCGCCTTGGCCGGCACCACTTACCCGCTGGACCGCGAGCGCGTGGCCCGCACGCTGGGCATGGTCGATGAACACGGCCAGCCACAGGTCTGCCAAAACAGTCTGGACGGCGTGAGCGACCGCGACTTTGCGATCGAATTCACCGCCGCCGCTTCGCTGTGCATGGTGCACATCAGCCGCTTCTCGGAAGAGCTGATTTTGTGGATGAGCCAGAACTTTGGTTTTGTGCGCATCGCCGACCGCTTCACCACCGGCTCTTCGATCATGCCGCAGAAGAAAAACCCCGACGTGCCCGAGCTGGCACGCGGCAAGACCGGCCGCGTGGTCGGCCACCTGATGGGCCTGATCACCCTGATGAAGGGCCAGCCCCTGGCCTACAACAAGGACAACCAGGAAGACAAAGAGCCGCTGTTCGACACGGTGGACACGCTCAAAGACACGCTGCGCATCTTCTGCGAGATGGTGGGCGGCCAGGTCAACCCCGCCACGGGCGTCAAAGAAGGGGGCATCACCGTCAACGCCGAGGCCATGGAAGCCGCTGTGAAAAAGGGCTATGCCACCGCGACGGACCTCGCCGACTACCTGGTCAAGAAAGGCCTGCCCTTCCGCGACGCGCACGAGGTGGTGGCCCACGCCGTCAAGACCGCGCAAGGCCTGGGCGTGGACTTGTCGGAACTGTCGCTGGAAACCCTGCAAAAGTTCGACAACCGCATCGAAGCCGATGTGTTCGGCCCGCTCAGCTTGCAAGGCTCGCTGAACGCCCGCAACACATTGGGCGGCACAGCGCCCGCGCAAGTGCGTTTGCAAATCGCACGGCACCGCGCTCGCCTGGTCTGAACCGCCAAGCGCTGCACCGCAGCGTGCATCAGCCGCCTGTCGAGCCCGGGGGCGGCACATCCCGCCCCAACATGCGCTGCCCCAGCCATTGCAAGCCCTCGCCCACGTTCATGCGGCGGCTGCGCTGCTCGGCCACCGGGTGGGTCTGGCCCGCTTGCAGGGGTGGCCCGATGTCAAAAGAAAACACATAGTCCGGCTCCTGACCCATGCGCAGGTCGGTGACGACCAAACGCGCGCCGTCTTGCTGCACCTTGAAAAACCCGTCGGTGAAGCGGGCCAAACGCTGCAGCTGCGGGTGGTCCGCGTGTTGGGCGGCCAAGTCAGCGCCACGCGCATGCGCCACAAAGCGAACGGACCGACCGCCATCCATGAGCGCGTAAAAACCTTCGTGCAAGCGCTCACCATCGAGGGCCACCACACGCCAAACCAAGGTACTCAAGGGCGCAGGCGTGACCAGCAACTGTTGGCTGGGCAGGCCTTGCGCCTGCAGCGACTGCCGGGCGTGTTGCGTCACACCCCATTGCGCCAGCGCACTCCAGGCCAGGTAAGCGGTGCTGAAGACCAAGGCCCAGCCGTTGATGGCCAAAGCCCGGCCCACGGTTTTGACGCGCAAGGCCGCCACCACGCCCGCCAGCAAGGGCAGCGAATACACCGGGTCGATGATGAACATGCTGCCCAGGCCATAGGCTTCGTCGGTGAAGGGCTGAAACACCTGGGTGCCGTAAATCGTCATCAGGTCCAGCAAGGGGTGCGTGACGAGGGCCAGCATGAGCGCCCACCACCAACGGCCGTAGAGCTGCGGTTGACGGTGGATGCGGCTCACCCCCCAGGCCATGGGAAACGCAAAGAGGGTCAGCAACAGCAAGGCGTGCGTCTCGGCGCGGTGTCGGATCATGTTCAGGATCGGATCACCGTGGTCCAGCAACACATCCAGATCGGGCAGCAAACCGGCCACACCGCCCCACAGGGCCGACTTCCACAGCGCGGTGCGCCGCCCCATGACAGCTACGCCGATCGAGGCGCCCAAAAGTACTTGCGTGACGGAATCCATGGCCTTGGCTTGGTAATTGAGAACAGTGGTTTGACTCGGCAGACCCCAAAGCGGTCGGGCCTTGATACGGATCAACAGATTAGCGACTTTGACATGTCCCGTGGCATCCCGGGCCGTTTCAGGCCCGTGACAGCCGTTTCGCTTGCAAGCGTCGCATAGGGTGTACACCGCCACTTCATCCCGCGCAGTTTGATCTGGATCAGCGTTTGCACAGCGCCCACCTTCTAAAAAGGAAAGTTCCTCAGAAGGAGACAGCCATGCAGCCAGCCTCAGCCCCCCAAGACATCGGGATGTTGGATGCCGTATCCAGCACCTTGCTCGTACCGCTGATGGCACGGGCACGCGCTGGTTCGATCTACCCATGGCTCGATCCGGGTGACACACAGGCCCAGCACGTGATGGCAAAAATCGGCCATGACCTGGACGCTTTGCTGCAAGACCGTTCTGCCATGCTGCATGTGCTGTGGCGAACCCAGTTGCTCAAGCGTCTGGGAGAAGCTTTCTTCGAACGCCACCCCGACTCGCAAGGCATCAACCTGGGGGCTGGTTTGTCGGATTATTTTCAATGGCTGAACAACGGTCACAACGGCTGGCTGGACGTGGACCTGGAGGGGGTGGTGTCGCTGCGACACTTGCTGCTGCCTGTGCATTCCCCGACAGCCCAGGACATCTGCGTGGACCTGACGCAACCCGGCTGGTGGCAGCAGTTGCGACTGAGCGAACGCGCATCGCGTGAGCCTTTGCTGCTTCTTTGTGAAGGCGTGCTGATGTACTTGACGCCCACACAAGTCCGAGCCGTCTTTCGTGAAATCGGTCACAACGCACCCGAAGGCTCCGAGCTGGTCTGCGACTTCATGACCCCTTTGGGCATTGGTCGCGCCCACATGGCACCCAGCGTGTCAGGGACCGGGGCGGAGTTTCTCTGGGGTGCGCACAACGCCATGGAAGTGGCGCACTTGCACCCCCGCATGGAACTGATCGCCCAACACACCGTGGCGGAGCTCTACGGTTGGGCGGTTTGTTGGGCCGAGATGTGCATGACACCCTGGACGGGTGGCCCGCTGTACGGGGTCGCGCACCTGCTAATCACCGAGCCCTGAAACCAGCAACGCCCTGGCCTTGAGGCCAAGGGATGGCGCGATAATGTGAGCCACTCTCACGTTTCACTGTTTTTTGCCATGTCTGCCACCGCCCACACAGCCCACTCCGCCCCATCCACCATGGCCTGGACCGCCTCGCTCCAAACAGGCGATGCCCGCATGGACGAAACGCACCAGGAGTTTGTGGACATGATCAACCAGATTCTGGCCACGCCGGAAGACCAGCAGCTGCCGCTCTACAAGGCTTTTTTGAACCACACGGTCGAGCACTTTGCGCAGGAAGAGCGCTGGATGCTGGCCACCGGGTTTTCGGCCGACAACTGCCACGCCGAGCACCACGCCACGATCCTCGAAACGATGCGGGTGGTGGAAGCACACTACCTGGACAGCGACAAGACCATCATCACCCGCATGGCCGAAGCGCTGGCCGAATGGTTCCCGGGCCACGCCAACAGCATGGACGCAGGCCTGGCCGCACACCTCAAGTCAGTGGGTTTTGACAGCGTGACCGAAACCCTGGCCGACCCCTCGGTCATTCAAAACGTGACCATGTCGGGCTGCGGCAGCGTCAGCTGCAGCAGCTGACGATCCGCTCATACCCATCACTGGGGCTTGATGCCCGCGGTCTGGATCACGCGGGTCCAGGTGTCGATCTCGGATTTGACAAAGCCGGTGTAGGGCTTGCTGCCCAGGGCGGGCACCACAAAACCCACCGAGGTCAGGCGCTGACGCACAGTCTCAGACTGCAAAGCCTGCACCATGGCCGCTTCGAGTTTGTCCACAATGGCCGCAGGCGTGCCTTTGGCCACCGACAGGCCTGACCAGGACAGCGCCTGAAAATCCTTGTAGCCCGACTCGGCCACGGTGGGCACATCGGGGTACAGAGGGTTGCGTTGCAGACTGCTGACAGCAATCGGGCGGATTTTGCCGGCCTTGATGTGGGGCAAAGCCGCATCCTGGTTGATGAAAATCATGGGCACAGTCCCGGCCAGCAAGTCATTGAGCAACGGACCACCGCCCCGGTAAGGTATGCCCGTCAGGAAGATGCCCGTGGTCTGCTTGAACAGCTCCATCGCCATGTGACCCGATGCCGCGTGGGTGAAACCGTAATCGAGTTTGCCGGGGTTTTTCTTGGCGTAATCCACCACATCCTTGACCGTCTTGAAAGGCAAGGACGGGTGAACCACCAACACATTCGGCCCCGAGTGCACTTGCGTCAGGTGAATCAGGTCGGTCATGGAGTTGTATTTGAGCTTGGGGTCCAAGCCATGCGCCACAGCGTTTTGACCCACACCGCTTTGGATCAGGGTGTAACCGTCAGCGGGCAAGCGGATGGCGCGTTCCGTGCCCACAATGCCACCTGCCCCGCCAATGTTCTCCACCACCACGGCTTGCTTGAGGATTTTGCCCAGCTCATCGGCCATCAAACGGCCCATCACATCGCTGGTGCCACCGGGAGGAAAAGGAACCACCAGTTTGATCGGCCGGTTGGGATAGTCGCTCTGCGCCCACACTGGGGAGAGGGCCAAGCCCACAGCAGCCATGCACAGTGTTTGGATGAGTTGTCGTTTGAAATTCATGAAAGTCTCCTGTGGTGAATCGGTTCAGGTGATTGGGGCGGGGTTGAACAGCACCAGAGCGTTGTGCAGCTTCCAGTGCTCGGCCCAGGTCTTGCGGCCACTGGCCACGTCGAGCAGCATGCGAAACAACTCCCAACCGGCTTCTTCGATGGTGATTTCACCATCGGCAATCCGTCCTGCGTTCATGTCCATCAGGTCGTGCCAGCGGCGGACCAGGTCGGTGCGGGTCGCCACCTTGACCACGGGGCAAGCCTGCAGGCCATAGGGCGTGCCTCGCCCGGTGGTGAACACATGCACGTTCATGCCAGCGGCCAGCTGCAAAGTGCCACAAATGAAATCGCTGGCGGGGGTGGCTGCAAAAACCAGGCCTTTTTGATCGGGCTTGAGTTTGTCGCCCGGCGCCAGCACGCTCGATATAGCCGAGCTGCCGCTCTTGATGATCGAGCCCATGGCTTTTTCGGCGATGTTGGACAAGCCCCCGGCCTTGTTGCCCGGCGTGGTGTTGGCCGTGCGGTCGACCTGACCCCGGTCCAGATATTGGTCGTACCAACCCAGCTCGCGCACGATGTCCTCGGCCACTTGCGGCGTAGCGGCACGGCTGGTGAGTTGTTCCACCGCATCGCGCACTTCGGTGTTTTCGGAAAACATCACGGTGCCACCTGCGCGGACAATCAAATCGGCCATGAAACCCACGGCCGGGTTGGCGGTCACACCCGAAAACGCATCGCTGCCGCCGCACTGCACACCAACGACCAAGGCACTGGCCGGCACGGTCTGACGGCGACGGGCGTTCAGCCGCTCCAAGTGCGGGCGAGCACTTTGCACAATGTGCTCAACCATGGACATGAAGCCCACGTGCGCATCGTCCTGCAGGCACACCCCATCAGGCCCTTGGTCTTTCTCACGCGCATCGTGGATCGGGAAACTGCCCGCTGGCAACAGGCGGTCAGGCTGCAGTTTTTCGCAACCCAGACTGACGACCATGACCTCGCCACCAAAGTTGGGGTTCAGGCTGATGTGGCGCAGGGTGCGGATCGGAATCTCGGCACCGGGCGCGTCAATCGCCACGCCGCAGCCGTAGGTGTGCTCCAGACCCACCACGCCGTCCACATTCGGGAACAGCGGCAGCAATTCGCGTTCGATGCGCTCCACAGCGATCTTGACCACCCCGGCCACACATTGCACCGTGGTGGTCAGGGCCAACAGGTTGCGCGTGCCCACCGAGCCATCGGCATTGACATAGCCTTCGAAGGTGAAGCCTTCGAGCGGTTCTTGCCGCGCCGGTCGGACCGTGGCCATGGGCAGACCCTGCAAGGCACGCGCAGGCGGGATGTCAAGCAACCGCTCGTGTACCCAGCTGCCCGCCGGGATGGCCTGGCGCGCATAGCCCACGGGCACGTTGTAGCGCAGGACCGCCTGGCCTGGGGCCAGATCGGTCAACGCCACCTTATGGCCTTGTGGCACCTTGTCGCGCAGGACCAGGCCCTCGGCCAGCCCTTGGGGCATGACGGTGCCAGCCGGCAAACCGCCGTCGTTGACGACGATGGCCACGTTGTCCGCTGGGTGCATGCGCACCACACGCGGCGTCACAACTTGGGTGGTGTTGTTCATGCCAGGATCTCCACCCAATTGGGGCCCTGACCCACGGGGATGCGTTGCTGCAAGTGCAATTGGCCCGTATACGGCTCGATTGCCCAACGGCTCAGGTGGTGCGACAGCTGTCCAACCACCAGCAAGTGCCGCCCGGACGGATCGATCGCAAAACCCCGTGGCTGGGTTTCAACCGGTGTGTGGCCCTGGGCTGTGAGACAGCCCGTTGCGGCATCCACCGTGAAGTGCGCCAAAGTGCTGGACGTGCGCTCGCTGGTGTACAGGTGACGCCCATCAGGCGTCAGGTGCAGATCGGCTGCCCAAGGTTTGCCTGTGAAGCCCGGCGGCAAAATCCCCATGGTTTGCAACAGGCTCAAGCGGGCCCGATCCGCATCCCAAGCCAGCACATCCACCGTGCCATCGAGTTCGTGAAGCAAATACACACGGCGGCCTTGCGGGTCAAACCGGAAATGCCGAGGACCAGCGCCAGCACGCGCAGCCCAGGACTGAGCGGGCGTCAATTGGCCTGTGTCTGCGTTGAAATGCAGGACCATGAGTTCGCCACCCCCCAGCGCTGTGGCCAGCACATAGCGCTTGCAAGGTGAAGGCAGAATGGCGTGGTCATAGGGGCCTGTGGGCAGCACCTGCTGCACAGGGCCCACTGTGCCATCAGGTGCGATGGGGCTGACCGTGAGCTGGTGTCCAGGGTAAGAAGCCGCCAGCAAGAACCGGCCCGTCAAGTCGGTGCTGACATAAGCCATGCTGGCTGGCAACTCGGCCTCACCCAGCAAGTGCAGATCACGGCTGACAGGGTCAATCGCCAGACTGGCCACCGCCATCGGTTCGCTGCGCCGAACCGCGTAAAGTACTTTTTGATTCGGGCTAACCGCCATGGGCATCAGGTTGCCACCCACGGGCACCGTGCTTTGCCAACGCAAGCTGCCATCGGCCCCCATGTGCAGCACAGAGATGTCGCCGCTGTCGGCGTTGGAAACATAAACGTGGGGCATGGTCAAAATGGAAGAAAAAGAATCAGAACAACAGCCGATGCCTGCTCACGCATCAAAACCATACACCTGCGCCGGGTTGTCCACCAAAATGCGCTGAATGTCAGCCGTGCGGGACACCCAGCGGGGCAAAAGGTTCAGCAGCGCGGCAGAGGATGGCACGGGGTTTTGATTGGGATGAGGCCAGTTGCTGGCCCACAAGCAGCGCTCGGGGTAATGCGTGGCCAGGTAACGGACCAGCAAACTCACGTCTTCATAGTGAGGCGCGCCAGTTTGCGAAGTTTCGTAAGGGGCCGACAGCTTGACCCAGACACGCCCCGTATCCAGCAAGCGGCAAAGGGCCTGGAATGCCGCATCGTCTGTGCTGGAAGGTGGCACCAAAAATTTACCCGTGTGGTCCAACACGATCTGCGCATCGAGGCTTTGCAGCAAAGGCAGCCGCTGCACGAAGTCACAGCCGTTGAACTGCATATTCAGATGCCAGCCCAAGGGACGGATCTGGTGTGCAAGCGGTGCCAATGCGTCCCAGCCCAGCGGTCCACCGGGCAACATCATCATGCGAACACCACGCACGCCCGCCACATGCAAATCGCGCAGCGTACTTTGTGTCACCGAGGGGGGCACGATGGCCACAGCACGGGCGCGGCCAGACATGCAGGCCACAGCGGCCAGTGTGCAGCGGTTGTCAAAACCGTAGCCGGTAGGCTGCACCACCACCACACGCGTCAATCCCAAAGCCGCTTGCACTTTGGCGTAATCGGCCATCGGGGCATGCGGAGGCTTGAACGTGGCGGTGGGGGCCAAGGGATAAGCATCGTCATAGGCATGCACATGGCAATCGCAGGCCCCGAACGGCACTGAAAAAGACACGGCATCAGACTCAGCCATCGCAACGGCGCTCATGTGGACATCCTCGACATCCAACGGGTGGCCTGCGCCGGATTGACAGCCCCGTGCGGCAGACGCCCTTGCAAAATGTCTCGCGTCTGTACCACTGTTTCCAGGGCCTGGTGTGCAATGGCCTGCGGCGTGAGCCCACCCACATGTGGCGTGGCGATGACACGGGGATGCCGCGCCAGTTCAGGCGATGGCATCTGGTCTGCTGCACACCCGACATCCAGCGCAGCACCTGCCACCCGCCCTTGGTCCAACGCCTGCAATAGCGCTGACTCGTCCACCAGCTGACCCCGCGATGCATTGATGAAAAAAGCAGAGGGCTTCATGCACGACAAGGCCTGCGCGTTTATCAGCTTGTCCGTTTCGGGCTTCGCTGGCGCAAGGCACACCACATGGTCTGCACAGGCCAACAGTTCATGCAAGGCCAGTGACTCCACAACAGGGTCTTGCGGCTGCACATAAGGGTCGTACACACACACACGCATGCCAAACGCCTGTGCCAGCCGCGCCACATGGCGACCAATTTCGCCATAACCCATGATGCCCAGGCACGCCCCGCGCAGCTCTCGGCCCATGCGTGGCTCCACCGACTGGCCTTGCCAGTAGGCTGCGGCGGCTACGCTGATGTGGCGGCTCAAGTCGATCATGGCACCGATCACCCATTCGGCCACAGCAGGACCAAAGCCGGGGCTGGCCTGGGTCACCAAGATCCCCTCACGACTTGCCGCTGCGACATCGATGGTGCGGATGTCCACCGCACAACGCACGGCGGCCAGCAATCTCGGCACTGCAGAAAAAAAGTCGGCATCGAGTGCTGTTTGGCGGTACGCGATCAACACATCGCAGCCCTGCGCAGCCTTGATCAACTCAGGGGTTGACCAGTCGTGCGCATCGGGATTGAGCTTGACGCGGGCCACTTCCTGCAAATTGGCCAACGCCTGCTCGCCAAAGTAAGTGGCCAGTCGCTCACGGGGATGGGTGACCAGCACCACAGGCAAAGGCATGGCTGTTTTTACAGACCCATGGTACGAGGCAACCACAGCGAAATTTGCGGCACATAGGTCACCAGCATCAACACCATCAGCAAGATCAAAAAGAAGGGCTTCATGGCCTTGACCACTTGCTCGATCTTGAGCTTGGCCACTGCACTGCCCACAAACAGCACCGCCCCCACAGGTGGCGTGATCAGGCCAATGCCGAGGTTGACCATCATGATCATGCCGAAATGCACGGGATCGATGCCGATGCTTTTGATGACAGGCATCAGGATGGGCGTGAGGATCAGGATCAGCGGTGCCATGTCCATCAGGGTGCCCAACACCAACAGCATGATGTTGATGCACGCCAGAATGACCCAAGGCTCATTGCTCAAAGCGGTGAAGACCGTGGTGATTTTGAGCGGAATCTGCATCATGGTCATGATGTAGCCGAAACTCGCGGCAAAGCCGATCAGGATCATCACGATCGTCACCGTCTTGACGGTGCGGTGCATCAGCTTGGGCAGGTCTTTCCACTTGTAGTCACGGTAAATGAACATGGTCACGAAAAAGGCCCACACCACCGCGATCGAGGCCGATTCTGTGGCCGTAAAAACGCCGCTGAGGATGCCACCCAGAATAATCCCCATGGTCATCAAGCCCCACATCGCATCGGCACAAATTTTCAGCGCCTCTTTCAGGGGGATAACGCGGCCTTTGGGGTAGTTTTCCTTGCGTGCCACATACAGGCAATAAATCGCCAAACTGAGCCCCAGCAGCAAACCCGGGAAGACCCCAGCCATGAACAGGGCTGCGACCGACACCGTACCGCCTGCCGCCATCGAATAAATGACCGCGTTGTGGCTGGGCGGAATCAGGATCGCTTGGACGGAGCCACTCACCGTGACCGCCGTAGCGAAAGGCCGTGGGTAACCTTTTTTCTCCATCTCGGGAATAAGCACCGAGCCAATGGAAGCAGTATCTGCCACAGAAGAACCAGAAATGGCCCCAAAAAAAGTGGACGCCAAGATGTTGACCAGCGACAAGCCGCCGCGTACAAAACCGATGAGCACCCCGGCAAACGCGACAAGTCGCCGCGACATGCCGCCTTCGGCCATGATCGCGCCCGCCAGAACAAAGCAGGGAATGGCCAACAAGGAAAACTTGTTGACGCCACTGGCCATCTGGATCATCACCGCATCCAGCGGCAGTTCAATCCACATCGCACCCAGCAAGGCCGCCAGACCCAAGGCATAGGCCACAGGCATGCCGATCAGCATCAACAAGACAAAACTACCAATCAGAACCAGTGCATCCATGATCAGATCGCCTCCGCCGATGTAGGGCCTTCGTGGTCAAAGACCACCACAGCACGTTCGTGCGCTGGACCCCAAAACAAAATTTCCAGCACAAAGACCAAAGTCATCAACGCCCCCAAAGGCAAAGGCATGTAGGTCCAACCAACCGCCATCCAGGGCAAATCGCCCAAGGTCTGACCCATGGTTTCCATGGCCAGCTTGCTACCCCAAACCATCACAAAAACACAGATGCCTACCATGCACAAATGCACCAATATGGCACATGTTTTTTGCACAGGCTCAGGCAAACGATCGGTCAGCATGCCCACGGCGATGTGTGATCCTGCTCTGTAACTGGCTGCGGCCCCCATGAAGGTGAAAGTGACCATCAGCAACACCGCCACGGGTTCAGGCCAACTGGAGCCCGTGCCCAGTACATAGCGCGTGAACACGCCCCAGGGAATGATGAGGCTCATGAAAAAAATCGAGATACCCGATATCCAGATGCACAACAGATACAGGCGATCAAACAAACGCACCATGGTCAAAATCCCCCGGGATTGGTGTCGACTCCAACGGTAGGGACAGGGCAAGCCCTGTCCCGCGCAGCAACAGCGCAACAGGCGCCAAAGCTGCAACTCACTTGACGGCTTCGATGCGCTTGATCAGCTCGGCAAACTGGCTGCCATATTTGGCACGCACAGGAGCTGTGGCGTCATAGAACGCTTTTTTATCCACCGTCTTGAACTGGATGCCTGCGGCTTGCAGCTTGGCGCTGTATTCGGCCACGCTCTTGTCCCACAGGGCGCGCTGCTCCATTTGGGCTTCGCGGGCAAACTTCATCAAGCTGGCCTGATCGTCCTTGCTCATCTTGTCCCAGGTGACTTTGGACATGACGAAAATTTCAGGAATGATCAGGTGCGTCGTTTGGGTGTAAAACTTCACCCCGGTCGAATAGTGATTGGCTGTGAACAAAGTGGGTGGATTGTTTTCTGCGCCATCCACCACCCCCGTTTGCAAGGCGCTGTAGGTGTCGTTGTGCCCCATGGTGATGCCGTTGCCGCCCATCGCGTTCATGGTGTCCACAAACAAGGGGTTGCCCATGACACGGATTTTCAGGCCCTTGAGGTCGGCTGGCGACTTGATTTCCTTCTTGGTGTAGAGGCTGCGCGAGCCACTGTCCATCCAGCCCAGCGCCACCAGACGTGCCGGGCTGTTGGTGATCTTGTCCAGAATTTCCTTGCCCACAGGGCCGTCGATCACAGCACGCATATGCGCTTCATCGCGGAATACAAATGGCATGTTGAACACGTTCACATCGGGCACCACCGGACCCAGAATGCCCAGGGAAATACGGGCGATCTGGATCGCACCGATTTGGGTTTGCTCGACCACTTCTTTTTCAGAGCCCAGCACACCGCCTGCGAACATTTGCAGCTTGTAGCGTCCACCTGTGGCCGCCTCCAGCTTTTTGCCCATGTTTTCAATCGCGACCACGTTCGGATAACCAGCCGGATGCACATCCGAAGCCTTGAGCACGGTTTGCGCCGAGGCCACGGGGATCAAAGCCAGAGTCAGCACGGCCGCTGCCGTGGAAGAAATCAGGTTTCTGCGAAAGTTCATCTATGTCTCCTGTTGTAAGGGGTGGAAGCCATTGAAGCCAACTCATGCACTTGAAAAAACCGCATCAAGTCATCAGTTGTCGTACAATAGAAGCGTCATTATCCTTCCGCTTCACCTGTCAGTCAGCTAGGGATTACCCATGGATACAGCGACCACTTCACTGAAAAAACCCGGCGGCTTAGCCATCCAGCTGGTCCACGCCATGACCGAGCAAATTCGCAGCGGCCGCCTCAAAGCAGGCGACAAACTGCCGACCGAAGCGGCCATCATGAAAGACTTTGGCGTGAGCCGCACCGTGGTGCGCGAAGCCATTTCCCGACTCCAAGCCTCTGGCTGGGTCGACACACGCCATGGCATCGGCACCTTCGTCCTGCACCAAAGCGAGCACCCCTCTTTCCGCATCAGCCCAGAACACATGGGCACCCTGCGCGAGGTCATTGCATTGCTGGAGTTTCGCATCAGCGTGGAAACCGAGGCCGCCGCACTGGCCGCCATCCGTCGCACGCCTGAAAATCTGGCAGAACTGCAGACCGCATTGCGTGCATTCCACAGCGCGATCGAGGAGGGACGAGACGCGGTGGCGGCCGACCACCAATTCCATCAGGAAATTGCGCGTGCCACCCAAAATCACCACTTCACCGACCTGATGAACTCGCTGGGCGCAGGCGTGATACCACGCGCCCGCATCAGCAGCATCCTGAGTTCCGACCCCGAAAGGCAGAATTACCTGCGGCGGGTCAATCAGGAGCATGAAAGCATTTACAACGCCATTGCCGCGCAAGATGTCGAAGCTGCGCGCGCCGCGATGCGCACCCATCTGGCCAACAGCCGGGAGCGCCTGCGCAAAAGCGACCCCGACAGCAACTGAGGCTGTCAACGCGACTTCACCCGCGTTTTCCCCAATGCGCAAACACCCTTCAAGTTGTACGATGTCTTTTGACTACCGACATCAGCCATGACCACTTTAACCACACCCCACGTCACGCGCATGCAGGTGATTCCTGTGGCCGGCCACGACGGCATGCTGCTCAATTTGAGCGGCGCTCACGGCCCGTTTTTCACCCGCAACATCGTCATCCTGACCGACTCGGCAGGCCACACCGGCTTGGGTGAAGTGCCCGGCGGAGAAAAAATCCGCCAGACGCTGGAAGACGCACGCCCCTTGGTCGAAGGCCAGCCGATTGGCCATTACAACCGCGTGCTCAACGCGATGCGCCAGCAGTTTGCCGACCGCGACAGCGGGGGCAGAGGCAACCAGACCTTTGACCTGCGCACGACCATCCACGCAGTCACCGCCGTCGAAAGCGCCCTGCTCGACCTGCTGGGCCAGCACCTGAACGTGCCGGTTTGCGCCTTGCTGGGCGATGGCCAGCAACGCAGCCGGGTGCAAATGCTGGGCTATCTGTTTTATGTGGGCGACCGGCTACAGACTGACTTGGCTTATCGGAGTGAGCCCGAGCAAGCCGACGACTGGTTGCGCCTGCGCCACGAAAAAGCCATGACCGCCGAAGCCGTGGTGCGCTTGGCCGAAGCGGCGCAAGCGCGTTATGGCTTTCAGGACTTCAAACTCAAGGGCGGCGTGCTGCGCGGCGAAGAAGAGGTCGAAGCCATCGTGGCCTTGCACGAGCGTTTCCCGCAGGCGCGCATCACGCTTGACCCCAATGGCGGCTGGCTGCTCAAAGACGCCATTCGCCTCTTGCGCGACCACCGCAACACCATGGCCTACGCCGAAGACCCCTGCGGCGCAGAAGGGGTGTTTTCGGGCCGCGAAGTCATGGCCGAGTTCCGCCGTGCCACCGGCTTGCCCACCGCCACCAACATGGTGGCCACCGACTGGCGCGAGATGGCGCACAGCATCCAGCTGCAGTCGGTGGACATTCCACTGGCCGACCCTCATTTCTGGACGCTGCAAGGCTCGGTGCGCGTGGCGCAGCTGTGCCAGATGGTCGACCTGACCTGGGGCTCACACTCCAACAACCACTTCGACATTTCTCTGGCCATGTTCACCCAATGCGCCGCCGCCGCACCCGGCAAAGTCACCGCGATCGACACGCACTGGATTTGGCAGGACGGCCAGTTCCTGACCAAAGACCCACTGCAAATCAAGGATGGCTACGTCGACGTGCCCGCCAAACCCGGCTTGGGCATCGAGGTGGACATGGACGCCGTGATGCAAGCGAACCAGCTTTACCAACAACACGGTCTGGGAGCACGTGATGACGCCATCGCGATGCAGTACCTGATTCCCGGCTGGAAATTCAACAACAAAATGCCTTGCATGGTGCGCTGAGCTGAGCACGCAGGCAATTCACACCGAAGAAGGAAACAGCATGAAACTCGGATTCATAGGCTTGGGCATCATGGGCGCACCCATGGCCGGACACCTGCTCGCTGGCGGTCACGAAGTCTTTGCTTTTTCACGCAGCGGCGTGCCGGCGGGCGTGCTCGAACAAGGTGCCAAAGCCTGCGCCAGCCCGGCCGAAGTGGCACAGCAAGCCGACATCATCTTCACCATGGTGCCCGACACACCGCATGTAGAAGACGTACTGTTTGGCGAGCAGGGTGTGGCCAAAGGCTTGAAGGCGGGCAAGACCGTGGTGGACATGAGTTCCATCTCGCCCATCGCCACCAAGGCCTTCGCCGCCAGGATCAACGCCTTGGGTTGCGAGTATCTGGACGCTCCAGTGTCCGGCGGCGAAGTCGGTGCCAAAGCCGCCAGCCTGACCATCATGGTGGGCGGTAGCGAAGCCACCTTTAACAAAGTGCAACCTCTGTTTGCACTGATGGGCAAGAACATCACCCTGATCGGCGACAACGGCAGCGGCCAGACCTGCAAGGTGGCCAACCAGATCATCGTGGCACTCAACATCGAAGCGGTGGGCGAAGCCCTGCTGTTTGCCGCCAAAGCGGGTGCAGACCCGGCCAAGGTTCGCCAGGCGCTGATGGGGGGCCTCGCCACCAGCCGCATTCTGGAGTTGCATGGCGAGCGCATGATCAAGCGCACCTTCAACCCGGGCTTTCGCATCGAGCTGCACCAAAAAGACCTGAACCTGGCCCTGGAAGGTGCCAAGGCCATGGGCCTGAGCCTGCCCAACACCGCAAGCACCCAGCAACTGATGAGCAGCTGCGTGGCCAACGGCGGCGCTGCTTGGGACCACTCCGGCATCGTGCGCGCACTGGAGATCGCCGCCAATTTCCAGATTGCAGGCAACTGAACATTCCTCCATTCCTGTAAAGAGACAAGCCCATGGACATGCCCATCAACCATTTCAAACACGCGATCCAATCGGGCCAAAAGCAGATTGGCCTGTGGTCGCACCTGTGCAGCAACATCAGCACCGAGATCCTGGCGCACTGCGGCTTTGACTGGTTACTGCTGGACATGGAGCACTCGCCCAACGACCTGAGCGAAATCCTGGCGCAACTGCAAGCCATGAAAGGTAGCCCCACCACCCCCATCGTGCGCCCACCGTGGAACGACATGGTGACTTTCAAGCGTTTGCTCGACGTCGGGGTGCAATCGCTGTTGGTGCCTTACATCCAGACCGAAGAAGAGGCGCGACAGGCGGTGTCTTACACCCGCTACCCACCGCACGGCGTGCGCGGCTATGCGGGTGCGCCCCGCGCCAGCCACTACGGTCGCGTCAAGGGTTATGCCCAGCACAGCAGCGAAGAAATTTGCGTTCTGTTGCAGGTGGAAACCGTGCTGGGTTTGCAAAACATCGAAGCCATCGCCAACGTGGACGGCGTGGACGGCGTGTTCATCGGCCCCGGTGATTTGTCAGCGGCTCTGGGCCACCTGGGCAATCCCAAGCACCCCGAAGTGCTCAAAGTCATTGACGAATCCATCGCCCGCATCCGCGCCTGCGGCAAGGCGGCTGGCATCTTGACGGGCGACGAAGCCCTGGCCAAACATTACGTGGACCAAGGCTGCCTGTTTGTGGCTGTGGGGGCCGACCAGAACGTGCTGCGCGACAGCGCCACCGCACTGGCGGGCCGCTTCAAATTCTGAACACCGGACAACACATGCTGAACACCCCCGTCTCCACCATCCGATTTCCCCGCCTGCTGCTCACGGGCGCTGGCGGTAACCTGGGCAAAGAACTGCGCCCCCGCCTGAAAGCCTATTGCGATGTGCTGCGCGTGAGCCACCGCCGCGAGCTGGAGCCTGCGACGGCTGGAGAGGAAGTCCAACTCGCCTCCCTGGAAGACAAGGACCAGATGATGGCCTTACTGGACGGTGTGAACGCCGTGGTGCACATGGGTGGCGTCTCGACCGAACAGCCTTGGGAGCCGATTTTGGCGGGCAACATTGTGGGCATGGTCAACCTTTACGAAGCGGCACGTCTGAAGGGTGTCCAACGCATCGTGTTCGCCAGCTCGAACCATGTGACCGGTTTTTACCGCCAGGATGAAGTGGTCAACACGCGCATGCCCCCCAAGCCCGATGGCTTTTATGGCTTGTCCAAGGCGTTTGGCGAAGACCTGGCCCAGCTGTACTGGGACCGCTGGGGCATCGAGACCGTGAGCCTGCGCATCGGCTCGTCCTATGCCGAGCCCAAAGACCGCCGGATGCTCGCGACCTGGCTGAGCTTTGACGACCTCGAACGCCTGGTGGTGGCCGCCCTCACTGCCCCCATCGTCGGCCACAGCATCATTTACGGCATGTCAGACAACCAAACCTCTTGGTGGGACAACACCCACGCCAAACACATCGGTTACCGCCCGCTGGACTCCTCGGACGTCTTTCGCCCCGCTGTCGAGGCACGCCAGCAGGGCATCGACAAGCAAGACCCGGCTGCGATTTACCAAGGCGGGGCGTTCGTCAAGGCCGCGCCCCAAGGCTGAGTTCACGGCCTACAAGAAATTTCAAACGGGCTGTCCCAAGTTTCACAGCGCTAGGCAAGGCCTGCGGCTACGATGGGCGACTTACTGAAATCGCTCTACCCCAGCAGGAGACAACCCATGCCCGTCATCACCAACATCGAAGACCTGCGCGTTCTGGCCGAAAAGCGCGTGCCGCGCATGTTTTATGACTACGCCGACAGCGGCTCCTGGACCGAGGGCACCTACCGCGCCAACGAAAGCGACTTCCACAAGATCAAGCTGCGCCAGCGCGTGGCGGTGAACATGGAAAACCGCACCACGGCCACCAAGATGGTTGGCATCGACACCAAAATGCCCGTGTGCATCGCCCCCGTGGGCCTCACGGGCATGCAGCACGCCGACGGCGAAATGCACGCCGCCATGGCCGCCAAGAAGTTCGGCATCCCCTTCACGCTGTCGACCATGAGCATCTGCTCGATCGAAGACATCGCTGCCCACACGCAAGCACCCTTCTGGTTTCAGCTCTACATGATGCGCGACCGCGATGCCATGGCCCGTATGATCGACCGCTGCAAAGCCGCCAAGGTGAGCGCCATGGTGCTCACACTCGATTTGCAGGTGATTGGCCAGCGCCACAAAGACCTCAAAAACGGCCTGACCGCGCCACCCCGCCCCACCATTGCCAACATCATCAACCTGATGACCAAGCCGCGCTGGTGCCTAGGCATGGCGGGGACCAAACGCCGCACCTTTGGCAACCTGGTGGGTCATGTGAAAGCCGTGACCGACATGAACTCGCTGGCCTCGTGGACCAACGAGCAATTTGACCCGACGCTCAACTGGGACGACATCGCCTGGGTCAAGAAGCAATGGGGCGGCAAGCTGATCTTGAAGGGCATCATGGACGAGGAAGACGCCAAACTGGCCGTGGCCAGCGGTGCCGACGCCATTGTGGTCAGCAACCACGGCGGCCGCCAGCTGGATGGCGCGCCCAGCAGCATCGAGGCGCTGCCCGCCATCGTGGCGGCTGTGGGCGACCAAATTGAAGTCTGGATGGACGGCGGCATCCGCTCAGGCCAGGACGTGCTCAAGGCTTGGGCGCTGGGCGCCAAGGGCACCATGATCGGCCGCGCCATGGTCTATGGTCTGGGCGCCATGGGCGAAGCAGGCGTGACCAAGGCCCTGCAAATCATCCACAAGGAGCTGGACGTGACCATGGCCTTTTGCGGTCACACCAACATCCAGAATGTGGACCAAAACATCCTGTTGCCGGGCACTTTCCCCAAGGCCTGACGCCTTCTCGGTCATTTCCGATTTGATCGGAAATCCAAACGCCTACCGCGTCATTCCCGACTTGATCGGGAATCCATGGTTTTAAAGGCATGGATACCCGCATTCGCGGGTATGACAGCTGAGTTGTCATTCCCGACTTCATCGCACCGCCATCAACTCTGTCATTCCCGACTCGATCGGGAATCTGTGTTTTTAAAGGCATGGATACCCGCATTCGCGGGTATGACAGCAGTGTTGTCATGCGCGACTTGATGGAATCCAAACGCCCCCTTCGTCATTCCCGACTTGATCGGGAATCCATCTTGGTCAAGCTGTATCCTCGGAGCAAGTCCGGGGATGACAAAATCTGGGGGCCATGTGCATGAGGCACCACCCAGCCTCATGAGGCACCGACCAAAACGCACAAGCTCTCAGCCTTGACCCAGCCCACCCGCCGCATTGCCCACCTCGACATGGACGCGTTTTACGCGTCATGCGAGTTGCTGCGCTACCCGCAGCTCAAGGGCTTACCGGTCGTCATTGGCGGTGGCCGCCGAAAAGAAGATGACCTGTTGGGTAAGCTGCGGACGGCCTACCCCGAGGGCGAATGGACCGAAGACACCTTTGCCGAGCGGCTGGACCGCATCCCGGTCGACTTTTTCCCGCGCATCGAAGGCTACACCGGGCGCGGCGTGATCACCACCGCCACCTATGCGGCCAGGCAGTTTGGCATCGGCTCGGCCATGGGGCTGATGAAAGCCGCCAAGCTCTGCCCGCAAGCCATCCTGCTGCCTGTGGACTTTGACCGTTACCGGCATTACTCGCGCACCTTCAAAAGCATCATCACCGACATCGCGCCCGTCATGCAGGACCGGGGCGTGGACGAGGTCTACATCGACTTCACCGACGTGCCCGGCGGCCAGCGCGAAGGCGGGCGCGTGCTGGCCCGGCTGATCCAGAAAAGCATTTTTGACGCCACGGGCCTGACCTGCTCGATCGGCGTGGCCCCCAACAAGCTGATCGCCAAGATGGCCAGCGAGTTCAACAAGCCCAACGGCATCTCCATCGTGCACGAGGCCGACCTGCAAACCCTGATCTGGCCGCTGGCCTGCCGCAAGATCAACGGCGTGGGCCCCAAGGCCGATGAAAAACTCAAGGGCTTTGGCATCCACACCATCGGCGATCTGGCCGCACGCGAGCTGCCCTGGCTGGTGGACAACTTTGGCAAAAGCTACGGCGCCTGGCTGCACGAGGCCGCCTGGGGCCGCGATGACCGCCCGGTCGAGACCGAGAGCGAACCCGTCAGCATGAGCCGCGAAACCACGTTTGAGCGCGACCTGCACGCTGTGCGCGACCGCGAAGAACTCGGGGCCGTTTTCACCCGGCTCTGCGAACAAATGGCGGCCGATTTGCAGCGCAAAGGCTACGAAGGCAAAACCATCGGCATCAAGCTGCGCTATGACAACTTCCAGGCCGTGACGCGGGACCAAAGTCTGACGGAATACACGGCCGACGCCAAACGCATCCGGCAGGTGGCGGGCCAATGCCTCAAACGCGTGGACCTGTCACGCCGCCTGCGACTGCTGGGCGTGCGGGTGGGCTCACTGGTCAAGGCCGGGACAGCGCCTGCACCGGGGGCCTCTTACATTGAAGCCATTGCCAACCCACCACCCCAAGTGAATGACCATGGACAAACTCAACTGCTTTTCTTTGACGAATGAAGGCCCCAATGGCCACATTGCCCACCTGGTGCTGAGCCGCCCCGAGGCGATGAACACCATGCACCCGACGTTTTGGCGCGAGCTGCACGAGGTGCTGACCGACATCCACAAAGCAGGCACCGCCCGGGCGCTGGTGATCTCCAGTACGGGCAAGCACTTCAGCGCGGGCATGGACCTGCAGACCTTCGGCAGCGCCATCCAGATGGACGACAGCAGCGCCGAAGGCCGCTCGGCCGTGTACGACCTGCTGACCGACATGCAGCACACCTTCACCCTGCTCGAAGACCTGCGCATCCCGGTCATTGCGGCCATCCATGGCGGCTGCATTGGCGGCGCGGTGGACATGGTCACCGCCTGCTGCATGCGCTACGCCTCGGCCGATGCGTTCTTCTGCATCCAGGAAATCAACATCGGCATGGTGGCCGACGTGGGCACCCTGCAGCGCCTGCCCAAGTTGCTGCCTATGGCGCTCGTCAAAGAATTGGCCTACACAGGCCGCCGCCTGGGTGCCGACAAAGCGCTGGCCTACGGCCTGGTCAACGACGTGCTGCCCACCCACGAAGCCGCCGTGGCCGCCGCCCTGCAAGCGGCCAAAGAGATCGCCAGCAAACCGCCCGTGGCGATCTGGGGCACCAAGCAAGTGCTGCACTACGCCCGCGACCACAGCACCGAAGACAGCCTGCGCCACATGGGCTGGCTGCAAGGCGCGATCTGGAGCAACGCCAACGTGCGCGAAGCCATCAGCGCGTTTCAGCAAAAACGCGAAGCCAACTTTGCGCCGCTACCAGCGCTCAAGGGGTTTCGGGAATTTGGTTGAATATCTCCCATGAAAATCTTCCACAACACCCACCACGCCGAGCACGCTGGCCGCCAGGAAATGTTCCGGGGCCGCTTGGTCGATTGCCACGAAGTGCCCATGCGCCTGCAGCATGTGCTCGAAGAACTGAACAAGCGCCCTGTCGGCACCTTGGTGCAGCCCGCAGCCGACCTGCCGCTGGACGCGGCTTTGCGCCGAGTGCACAGCGCCGACTATCTGGATTTTTTAACCCATGCCTGGCGCGACTGGGTGTCGCTGGACCCGGCCAATGCGGCGGTGGACGCCCTGCCCTCGGTCTGGCCGCTGGCCGCCCGGCACGGCTTTCGCACCGATGTGCCGCCGCTCAACTTTGCGGCGCGGCTGGGGCAATACGCGTTTGACTCGGGCACGCCTTTGACGGCGGGCAGCTGGGCCGCCGCACGCGAAGGCGCGGCCTGCGCACTGGCCGCCGCGCACGCGGTGCTGGGTGGCGAACGCTTTGCCATGGCCCTGACCCGCCCGCCAGGCCACCATGCGGGCCCCAACTACATGGGCGGTTATTGCTTCATCAACAACGCCGCCGTGGCCGCGCAAGCCCTGCGCGACGGCGGGCTGCAGCGCGTGGCCGTGCTGGATGTGGACTACCACCACGGCAACGGCACGCAGACTATCTTTTATGAGCGCAGCGATGTGTTCACCGCGTCCATCCACGGCGATCCGCGCACCGAATACCCCTTCTTTTTGGGCCATGCGGACGAACGTGGCACAGGAGCTGGCGAGGGCTTTAACCTGAACTTGCCGCTGCCACGGGGCACCGGGTTTGAAGTCTGGTGGGCCACACTGCAAACCGCCATGCAAGCGGTGAGCGACTTTGCGCCGCAGGCGCTGGTGGTGCCGCTGGGACTGGACACGTTCGAGGGCGACCCGATCTCGGGCTTCAAGTTGCGCAGTGCGGATTACCTGCAGGTCAGCCGAGCGATTGCGCAATTGGGCTTGCCGACAGTGCTGACGTTTGAAGGCGGTTACGCGGTGGCCGAGGTGGGCGTGAACACGGTGAATGTGCTGGAAGGTTTGCGCGGCTGACCACCTGTCGTCAGCTCCTGTCATGGAACCTTCTATACTCCCAAAGTATTCACACCGTCATCGGAGAACAACGCCATGTTCCATCGGCTTTCCTGGCTCACAGGCCTGTTTTTGTCCTTGCTGCTGCACAGCGCAACGGGCTGGGCGCAATCGAAAAATCTGGCCCCTGGGTTCACCCGTCTGCCGGAACAAGCCCGGGTGGTGATCATGCCCGCCGATGTGGAGTTGTTTTCCATCAGCGCGGGCGGTGTGCAGGAGCCCCGTGCCGACTGGACCGAGCAAGCCCAAAAGCACCTGCAGCAGGAATTGCTGCACCAGCGCAGTAACCTGGCCCGGCAGGTGAGCCCACTGAAATCCGAACTGCAAGATCCCATGGCCGAGCTCAATGGCCTGCATGGCGCGGTGGCCCAGTCCATCTTTTTGCACCACATTCAGGGCATTTCCAAACTGCCTACCAAAAACGGTGAACTGCGCTGGACTCTGGGTGAAGCCGTGACAGACTTGCGCGAGCAGACCCAGGCGGATTACGCCTTGTTTGTCTGGATACGCGACAGCTACGCCAGCGCCGAGCGCAAGGCAGCCATGATCGCCATGGCGTTTCTAGGCGTGGGCCTCACCGGTGGTGCGCAAGTGGGTTATGCCTCGCTGGTCAATCTCAAGGACGGCCAGGTAGTCTGGTTCAACGCCTTGAACCGCGCCAGCGGCGACTTGCGCGAAGCCAAAGCGGCCGAGGAAACGGTGCAGGTCTTGCTGAGGAACTTCCCAAGGGCGCCATGATGGAGCGGTCGCACATGCACCGACGTGGTTTTTTGCGGGCCACTTGCTGCCAAGGTTTGGGGCTGACGGGTCTGCTCGGGGCCAGTGGTGCTTGGGCACAAAGCTCGGGTGCCCCAACCACCAGCCAAGCGCCATGGGAGTCGCTGCTGACCAGCCGCTTTGACCGCCCCCCTATCGACACGGACGAAGGTGGCCTGTGGGCCATGATGGACCGGGAAGAAGCCCGCCTTCGTCGCAGCTCCCAGGTGATACGCGACACCCGACTGCAAGGCTACCTGCGAGACATGGTGTGCCGCCTGGTCGGCGACCACTGCCCGGACATCCGGGTGCACATCGTGCGCACACCGTTCTTCAATGCCACCATGGCCCCCAACGGCATGATGCAGATCTGGAGTGGCCTGTTGCTGCGCGTGGACAACGAAGCCCAGCTGGCGGCCGTCATTGGTCACGAAATAGGCCATTACCTGGAGCGGCATTCTCTGGAGCGGCTGCGCGATATGAAGTCTCGTGCGGCTTTTGGCCAGTTCATCGGCATGTTTGGCGCGGTGGGTGCACTGGCGCAGCTGGGCGTGTTGGCCGGAGCCTTTGCATTTTCGCGCGAGCACGAAACCCGGGCCGATGTGTTGGGCATGCAATTGCTCAAGCGTGCAGGCTACCGCGCCCAGGAGGCGGCCCAGGTCTGGGACAACCTGCTCGGCGAATTGCAGATCCGCGGTGGCACCGATGTGGGCCAGCGCAGCCCCATGATGGCCACACACCCCCCGGTGGCCACCCGGCGCGACGACCTGCTCAAGCTGGCAGGCGATGACACGGGCGAAACCCGAGCCGAAACGCTGGCGCAAATGTTGGCACCGCACCGACTGGACTGGATCCATGACGAAATCCGGCGTGGTCAGCACGAAGAAAGCCTGGTCCTTTTTGGGCGCATGGTCAAAACCCGACCCAGCGATGCGCAGGCTTGGTACGGGCGGGGAGAAATCTACCGCCAACGTGGTCAGGACATGGACTTGCCGCTGGCCCTGAAGGATTTGCAGCAAGCTGTTCAATTGCCCGATGCGCCTGCGGTGACGCACCGATCTTTGGGCCTGATCCACAAGCAACAGGCTCAAAAACCCGAGGCCTTGGCTTCGTTTGAAAAATACCTCCAACTTGCCCCGCAAGCACCAGACTCGGCTTTGGTGCGCAGCTACATCACGGAACTCCAGTCATGAAAAAAATCGCCGCATTGAGCCTGGCGCTGATCCTGAGCGCTTGCACCACGGTCACGCAAATCGAGGGCGAGCAACGCTTGGGTAACCGGCTGAGCCTGACACTGCCCAGCGCTTGGAACAAGTTTTCTCAACCTGCGAGCGTGCCCTTCGAAGTCTGGACCCAAGAAGGGATCATGCTCGATCAGCTGCGGATCTGGGCCGCTGTCAAACCCGATCAAGCCCTGATCATCAAGCCTGCATCCGATGGCACCAAAGCTGCCAAAGCACCTGTCTTTAAACCGGGCCTGCGGCCAGACCAATGGGTGGCGCTGCTGGAGATGACCTACGCGTCCGATGGCTCCACTGTCAATGTCGACAAAGTAGAGCCCTCCACGTGGGCAGGGATGAAAGCCGTTCGGTTTGAGTTTTCAATGACCCGCAAACACGATGACCTGGCTTTCCGAGGCGTGGGCTGGGCCACCGAGCAAGACCAGCATTTCTTTGCAGCTGTGTTCACCGCGCCCCGCCTGCACTTTTATGGCCAGTTGCTGCCCAAAGTGGAAGCCGTGGTCCAGACCGCCCGCTTCAGCAAGTGAGGGCGCTCACTGCCGAGCCGTGCGCACATTGGGCGGCAACGCGCCCGGTGCACTGGTGCGCCAGGGGTTGATGTCCAGGCCGCCGCGCCGGGTGTAACGGGCATAGACCGTGAGTTTGGTGGGTTTGCAGCGCGTCCAGATGTCCATGAAGATGCGCTCGACGCATTGCTCATGGAACTCGTTGTGGTTGCGAAAACTCACGATGTATTGCAACAGACCCGCTTGGTCGATCTGCGGGCCGCTGTAGCTGATCTGCACGCTGCCCCAGTCGGGCTGACCTGTCACCAAACAATTGCTTTTGAGCAGGTGACTGACCAGCGTTTCGGTGACCGGCTGCTCGTCTTGTTTGGCTGTCAGCAAATCGGGCGCGGGCTGATAGCGGCTGCATTCGATGTCCATGCGGTCCAGGTTCAGGCCGTCCAGCTCGTGCACGGGCTCGGCGTCAAATTGCTCCTGCAGCAGCAGCTTCACGCCCACGCTGGCTTGCACCGCGCCGCCGTGCCAGATGGCCGCGCTGATGTCGCGGCGGATCATGTCGCGCACACCATCGGCGCTCTCCAGCCGCGTGTTGTTGAAGCTGTTCAGGTACAGCTTGAAGGACTTGCTCTCCACGATGTGTGTGCTTTCGGCAGGCACGGTGATGTGCGCCAGCGCCACTTGCGGCTTGCCTTTGGGGTTGAGCCAGGACAGCTCGAACGCGGTCCACAGGTCGGCCCCAAAAAACACGGGCTGCCCGGTGACGCCGATCTCGGCCCGCTTGGTGGCGCGGGGGATGGGAAACAGCAGGCTCGCGTCATACTGGTCCACATAGGCGCTGGACTTGCCCAGCTGCGATTGTTCTGGGGTGTTCATGCTTGCACTTTTCTGCGAAAGACCAATCGGTCCGGCTCCGACACGGCCGGGTCGTAGGCATAGCCTTCCAGGTCAAAGCCCAACAGGCCTTCGGGGTGGCTGATGCGGTTTTGAATCGCATACCGCGCCATCAAGCCCCGCGCCCGCTTGGCGTTGAAGCTGATGATCTTGTACTTACCGCCCTTGAAGTCTTCAAACACGCACTCGATCACGCGGGCTTTGAGGGTTTTGAGGTCCACCGACTTGAAGTATTCCTGCGAAGCCAGGTTGACGATGACCGGGGTTTTGTCCTTGGCCAGCTGCGCGTTCAGGTACTCGGCAATTTGCGGCCCCCAGAACTTGTAGAGGTTGCTGCCCTTGTCGGTCTGCAGCGTGGTGCCCATCTCCAGGCGGTAGGGCTGCATCCAGTCGAGCGGGCGCAGCACGCCGTACAAACCACTCAAAATGCCCACATGGGCCTGCGCCCACTCCAGGTCTTGGGGTGATAGGGTCTTGGCGTCCAGGCCCTCGTACACATCGCCATTGAAGGCCAGCACGGCCTGCTTGGAATTTTTGGCGGTGAACTTCGGGCTCCAGGCTTCGTAGCGGGCCACGTTCAGCGCCGACAGCGTGTCCGACAAGTCCATCAACTCGGCGATTTGCTGGGGCGACTTCTGGCGCAACACCTCGATCAAGGCCTGCGATTGCGGCACGAACTGCGGCAGCGTGTGGGGCACGCCCGCTGCGGGGGTTTCGTAGTCCAGAGATTTGGCGGGTGACAATAAGAACAACATGCTCAACATCCTTTACCTGGACGATTATCTTGCAGCCGTGACCAAGCCGCCCGGCCTGCTGGTGCATCGCACCGGTTTGGACGCGGGTGAAACCCGGTTTGCCCTGCAAATGCTGCGCGACCAACTCGGCCGCCCGGTCTGGCCCGCGCACCGTTTGGACAAAGGCACCAGCGGCGTGCTGCTGTTTGCGCTGAACCCCGAAACCGCCCGCCTGCTGGGCCAGGCCTTTGAAAGCGGCCAAGGCCTGCAAAAAACCTACCACGCCGTGGTGCGCGGCTGGCCCGAGGGTGAAGGCCTGATCGACCACCCCTTGAAACGCATGCCCGACGACATGCGCACCGAGCGCCTGGAAGTGCAGCCCGCCCAAAGCCGCTTTACCACCTTGCGCCGCTTCGAGCTGCCCCTGCCCCAGCAAGGCTTTGCCAGCACCCGCTGCGCCGAACTGGCCCTGCAGCCCCTCACGGGCCGCCGCCACCAGCTGCGCCGCCACATGAAGCACATCGCCCATCCCATCATTGGCGACGCCACCCACGGCAAAGGGCCGCTCAACCGGGCGGTGGCGGGTTTGCTTGGGCTGCAGCGCTTGTGGTTGCATGCAGAGAGTCTGACACTGCCCCACCCGGTGAACGGGCAGCGGCTGCAACTGGAATCGCCCTTGCCTGAAGAATGGGCACTTTGGAACGCTTTTGGCTAACGATAAGTGATTCCAGACTTGACCCATCAGCCGTCATCTCTTTTTCTATCTTCGCCTGAATACATGGACCCCGGATCAAGTCCGGGGTGACAGGGGTTATGTCACCCAATAGATAAGCGTCTTGACAGGGGTGATGTCACCCAACGGATAAGCGTCTTGCCAGTTTTCCATAAGATGCACGGCTGCGCTTGCTACTGCGAGCCAAGACTCAACCGACCGCGACAAAACACCCCATGAGCCTGCTTTTCACGCCTTTCACCTTCCACGCGCCCTCCGGCCCCCTTACCTTGCCCAACCGCATCGTGATCGCGCCCATGTGCCAGTACTCGGCCCACCACGGCCAGGCCACCGACTGGCACCTGACGCACTGGACCAACATGCTCAACAGCGGCGCGGGCCTGTTCACCATCGAGGCCACGGCGGTCTCGGCCGTGGGCCGCATCAGCCCTGGTTGCCTGGGCCTGTGGGACGACGCCACCCAAGCGGCGCTGGCCGACAAACTGCACCGCGCCCGACGCCTGGCTCCCGCCATGCCCGTGTGCATCCAGATCAGCCACGCGGGCCGCAAGGCTTCGAGCGCCGCACCTTGGAACGGCGGCATGCTGATCGCCCCCGAAGACGGTGGCTGGCAGCCCGTGGCGCCCAGCGCCCTGCCCCACCTGCCGCAAGAAACTGCGCCCACCGAGCTGAGCCTGGCCGACATCGCACAAATCAAGGCCGACTTCGTCAACACCGCCCGGCGCAGCCAAGAGCTGGGCATCGAGGCGGTGGAGCTGCACGCCGCGCATGGCTATTTGCTGCACCAGTTTTTGTCGCCTATTTCCAACCAGCGCACCGACGCGTATGGCGGCTCGTTTGAAAACCGCATCCGCTTTCCGCTGGAGGTGTTCAAAGCCGTGCGCGAGGCCTTTGGCGGCACGCTGGGCATGCGCATCTCGGGCACCGACTGGGTCGATGGTGGCTGGACGGTTGAAGAAACCGCCGAGCTGTCCGTTCTGCTCAAGCAAGCCGGGGCGCAGTTCGTGCACATCTCGTCGGGCGGCGTCTCGCCCCTGCAAAAAATTGCCATTGGTCCCGAGTACCAGGTGCACCTGGCCAAAGCGGTCAAGGCCGCTTCGGCCTTGACCGCCATCGCCGTAGGCCTGATCACCGAGCCCGCCCAGGCCGAGGCCGTGCTGCAGCGCGGTGACGCCGATCTGGTGGCGCTGGCGCGCTCTTTCCTGTACAAGCCGCGCTGGGGCTGGGAAGCCGCTGTGGCCTTGGGTGGCACCGTCGATGCCCAACACCAGTACTGGCGCAGCTTGCCCCGCGAAGCCAAAAACATTTTCAACAACGCCAAAATTGGCATGCGCTGATTTCCACCCCCAAAAAGAAAGAGACATATGAACACTCGCCGTCGATTTTCCAAACTGCTGGCCCTGGCCAGCCTGTGCGCCCCCATGGCCCTGATGGCACAAGCCTTCCCCAGCAAGCCCATCACCCTGGTCGTGCCCGTGCCACCGGGCGGCTTGGTCGACACCTCGGCCCGCCTGATTGCCGAGCCACTGGGTCGCCTGATCGGTCAATCCATCGTGGTGGAAAACAAGGGCGGCGCCAGTGGCAACCTGGCCTACCAGCAGGTGGCCCGCAGCCCCAAAGACGGCCACACCTTGCTGGTGTCGTACTCGGGTTACCACGTCGCCAACCCGATCCTGATGAGCAAACTGCCCTGGGAGCTGAAAGACCTGACGCCCGTGGGCCTGATCACCGTGGCCACCAACGTGGTGGCAGTGCACCCCTCGGTGCCGGTGAACAACATGAAAGAGTTCATTGCTTACGCCAAACAAAACCCCGGAAAATTGAACTACGCCTCGCAGGGCAATGGCTCGGTCTCGCACATCGGCACCGAAATCTTCAAACAGCAAACCGGGGTGAACCTGGTGCATGTGCCTTACAAAGGTTCGGGCCAGGCCATTGCCGACGTGTTGGCTGGGCAAGTGCAGGTGTTCATGACCACCCCGCCTTCGGTGATGCAGCACATCCAGGGCGGCAAGCTCAAGGCACTGGCCGTCACGGGTAAAAAACGCCATGCGGGCATGCCCCAGGTGCCCACCATGGCCGAGGCCGGCTACCCCAACTTTGACCTCGAATCCTGGGTGGCCCTGTATGCCCCAGCAGGAACACCTGCTGCTGCAGTCAATCAACTGGCCGATGCTGTCAAACGCAGCCTGGACCTGCCCGAGAGCAAACAACGCGCCGACCAGGCTGGCATCGAGGTGCGCTTTATGGCCCCGGCCGACATGACCAAGTTGCTGGACCGTGACATCGCCGACTGGACCCAGGCCATCAAGGCGGCCAACATCAAGCTGGACTGAGCGCCAGACATCAAAAAGCCGGAGCAGGCCATGGGGCCTGCTCCGGCTTTTTTGTTGGCGGATCGGTGCGGCTTACTTCAGGTCGCCCGCCAGGCTGGCCAAAGTATCGGCCGCGATTTCGATGTGCGAGGGGTAGTGCGTGTGGTCACACCCGAGCTTGACGCCCGCACCCGCTTTCACGGCCGCGCACATGGCGGGTGTCAGCTCAAAGCGCACAAAATGTACGGCCGAGGTTTTTTCATCGGTCTCACGGTCCAGGTCTTCGTCGGCGATGGCGTACACACGGCCATGGCCTTCCACCTCGACAAACATGCGGTCTTCCACGCCGATCAGCTTGGCCAACTCGCGTTTGCGCTCATTGATGTCGGTGTACTCGATCATCATGGTGGCTTTCCAGTTGCTGCCGTCCGGCACCAGCGGGGCGTAGGCCTCGATCTCTTGCAGGATGCCTTCTTCTTCGAAGACTTTTTCGATGCGCAACATCTCCTGAATCTGGTAGCGGATGGTGGTCTCGCTCTCGAACTGCATGTTGATGTGCTCACCCAGCTGCACGCTGCGCAGTTTGCGGTGGGCAATCACCTCGGGCTTGTGGACCTTGCGCCACTTGGTGTAGGCCTCCAAAGACATCAGGGTCTCGGGCGTGATTTTTCCGGTCAGTTGCATGGCGGTGTTCCTTATTTGAGACCGTAGGCTTTGCGCACCAGGGTCAAGGGGTGGTTCAGTTCGGGCGCGCCCAGGCCATTGACCTCAAAGCCCTGGGCAATGTGGTGGCCGCCCAGCGGGCAGTCGGAGCTGATGAAGTCGGGCTTGGTGCCATCCTTCATGGTGGCCATGGCCTTGAACACCGGTTTGCCGATCTTCATCGCCATCTCGTGTGAGCCTTTTTTCACGCCGTAGGTACCGGCATGGCCCGAGCAGCGCTCGATGGTGTTGATCTCGGTGTCCGGGATCATCTTAAGCATTTCTTCGGTTTTGCGGCCGATGTTCTGTACCCGGCCGTGGCAGGGGATCTGGTAACTCACATTGCCCAGCTTTTGCGGGAATTCGGTCTTGAGCAAGCCATCGCGCTTGCGGGCCATGAAGTACTCAAACGGGTCCCACATCGCGTCCTTGACCAGCTGGGTGTCGGCGCAATCCGGGAACATCAGCGGGATTTCCTGCTTGAACATCAAGGCGCAACTGGGCACGGCCGCCATGATGGCGAAGCCGTCCTTGGCGTACTTGGCCAGCACCGGAATGTTGGCTTCCTTGGATGCCTTGACCGAGTCCAGATCACCCAGCTCCAGCTTGGGCATGCCACAGCACTTTTCTTTCTCGACCAGCACGTACGGGATCTCGTTGTGGTCCAGGATTTTGAGCAAATCGTGGCCAATGCCGGGCTCGTTGTAGTTGATGTAGCAAGTCGAATAGATGGCGACCTTGCCGGGCGTCTTTTCGCCATCCACCACTTTGGACGCCTTGGCATCGGGGGCGCTGGAACGGAACTTTTTGGTGGCCAGCGAAGGCAGCCAGGCGTTCTTGTCCACGCCCGCCACGCTTTCCATCACGCTGCGGGCCGCTTCGGTCTTGTTGATGGCGTTGACCGCCTGCACCACGATCGGGATGCCCGCAAACGAGCCGTGTGTGTCGGTCGAGGCCAAAAACTTTTCGGCCGCGCCGACTTCACCCTTCTTGAACTTGATGGCCTTGGCCCGCAGCATGGTGTGCGGGAAGTCCAGATTCCACTCGTGCGGCGGTGTGTAGGGGCACTTGGTCATGTAGCACAGGTCGCACATGAAGCACTGGTCCACCACTTTCCAGTAGTCCTTCTTGTCGACGCCATCGACTTCCATGGTGCTGCTTTCGTCCACCAGGTCGAACAAGGTGGGGAAAGAATTGCACAGGCTCACACAGCGGCGGCAACCGTGGCAGATGTCAAAAATGCGCTCGAGCTCTTCGAAGCATTTTTCTTCGTTGTAGAAGTCGGGGTTCTCCCATCCGAGGGCATGTCGTGTGGGGGCTTCGAGGTTGCCTTCTTTGGCCATGTTGTGCTCCTTTGGGATTTTTTTAGGGTTTTTCTGAAGACTCTGCAGCCGAGCCCTGAGAAAAACCCGCTGCACCTTGCGGGGCAGCGGGTGACGTCATGGGGGAATCAATCCACCAATTCGTTCAGGGCCTTCTGGTAACGGTTGGCGTGTGAACGCTCAGCCTTGGCCAGGGTCTCGAACCAGTCGGCGATTTCGTCAAAACCTTCTTCGCGAGCGGTCTTGGCCATGCCGGGGTACATGTCGGTGTACTCATGGGTTTCACCCGCCACAGCCGAAGCCAGGTTCTGGCGTGTGGAGCCAATGGGCAGACCGGTTGCGGGGTCGCCGGATTGCTCCAGGAACTCCAGGTGACCATGGGCGTGACCTGTTTCACCTTCTGCGGTGGAACGGAACAGGGCTGCCACGTCGTTCTGACCTTCAACGTCAGCTTTGTTCGCGAAGTACAAATAGCGACGGTTCGCCTGAGATTCGCCTGCGAAGGCGTCTTTCAGGCATTGTTCCGTGCGCGAGCCTTTGAGTGCTGCCATGGATATCTCCTTGTGGGTTTTGATTGAATGGCTCTGGCAGGATCGCCAGAGACGACATAGATTAACTCTGTACTGTCCAGTCTGCCCAATAGATTGATGCAATGACTCCGATTAGTCAGCGCTATTGACCCGGAGGATTGATAAATATCAACAAAGCACCGAGGGCGCCGCCATCGGTCTCCTGTTCCGGGGCGCAGCCCGTGATCAGCGTGGCCTCACGGTCCCCACGGAGGACCTGAATGGGCTGGGTAAAATCAATCCTTTGGGACCGCACACGGTCCTGCACGGCATCTGCTGAGCTGCCGTTTTCTTTTGGAAAAAGACCCCGCCATGAGCAACGCCCCCGCCACCCCGGTCCACCAGCCCGGGCTTGAGAGCCTGTCCAAATCGTTCGAACCTGCCGCCCTCGAAGCGCATTGGGGCCCCGAGTGGGAAAAGCGCGGCTACGGCGTGGCCGGTTTCCGTGGCACACAGGCCGCCAAAGACGGTGCGCCAGCGTTTGCCATCCAGCTGCCCCCGCCCAACGTGACGGGCACCCTGCACATGGGCCACGCCTTCAACCAGACCATCATGGACTCGTTGACCCGCTACCACCGCATGATGGGTTTCAACACCGCCTGGATTCCCGGCACCGACCACGCGGGCATCGCCACGCAGATCGTGGTGGAGCGCCAGCTCCAAGCCAAAGGCATCAGCCGCCACGACATGGGCCCCACGCCTGCCGAGGCACGCAAGAACTTCGTGAGCAAGGTCTGGGAGTGGAAAGAGGAGTCCGGCAACACCATCACCAGCCAAATGCGCCGCATGGGCGACAGCGTGGACTGGAGCCGCGAATACTTCACGATGGACCCCAAGCTGTCCCAAACGGTGACCGAGACCTTTGTGCAGCTGTACGAGCAAGGCCTGATCTACCGTGGCAAGCGCCTGGTCAACTGGGACCCGGTGCTGATGAGCGCGGTGTCTGACCTCGAAGTCGAGAGCGAGGAAGAAGACGGCTCGATGTGGCACATCCGCTATGACCTGGCCGATGGTTCTGGCTCACTCACTGTTGCGACTACCCGCCCAGAGACCCTGCTGGGTGACGTGGCTGTGATGGTGCACCCCGCAGACGAGCGTTACAAACACCTGATCGGCCAACAGGTCAACCTGCCCCTGTGCGGCCGCACCATCCCCGTGATTGCCGACGAGTACGTGGACAAGGATTTCGGCACAGGCGTGGTCAAAGTCACGCCTGCGCACGACACCAACGACTACCAAGTTGGTCAGCGCCACAAGCTGGAGATGATTTGCGTGCTGAACCTGGACGCGACCATCAACGCCAACGCGCCCGAGAAATACCGGGGCCTGGACCGCTTCGTGGCCCGCAAGGCCGTGGTCGCTGACCTCGAAGCCGCAGGCCAGTTGGTCGAGGTGAAGAAACACAAACTCATGGTGCCCCGCTGCGCCCGCACGGGCCAAGTGATTGAGCCCATGCTGACCGACCAATGGTTCGTCGCGATGAACCAGGTGGGCCAAGGCGACGCCACAGGCAAGAGCATTGCGCAAAAAGCCATCGACGCGGTGCAGTCCGGTGCCGTGAGCTTTGTGCCCGAGAACTGGGTCAACACCTACAACCAGTGGATGAACAACATCCAGGACTGGTGCATCTCGCGCCAGTTGTGGTGGGGCCACCAGATTCCCGCTTGGTACGACGAAGACGGCAATGTGTACGTCGCACGCAACGAAGCCGAGGCGCAAGCCAAGGCCCCGGGCAAGACGCTCAAGCGCGATGAAGACGTGCTCGACACTTGGTACTCGAGTGCACTGGTCCCATTCAGCACCATGGGTTGGCCCAACGCCGCAGCTGGCGAGCGTGCCGGGACCGGACGCAGCGACATTGCGAGCGAAGCGAGTGGGAGCAAGGCCGACTCCGGCGCGCTCGCCAGCGGAACCAACGCCAACAGCAGCCTAAGCGACTACGACCTCTACCTGCCCTCTAGCGTCCTGGTTACAGGCTACGACATCATCTTCTTCTGGGTCGCCCGGATGATCATGATGACCACGCACTTCACAGGTCGCGTCCCCTTCAAGCATGTTTACATCCACGGCCTGGTGCTCGACGCCCAAGGCAAGAAGATGAGCAAATCCGAGGGTAACGTGCTCGACCCGGTTGACCTGATCGATGGCATCACGCTCGAACCCCTGCTCGAAAAACGCACCCAAGGCCTGCGCAAGCCCGAGACCGCCCCCAAGGTCCGCAAGCAAACCGAAAAAGAATTCCCCGAAGGCATCCCCGCTTACGGCGCCGACGCCCTGCGCTTCACCTTCGCGGCGCTCGCGTCATTGGGCCGTAGCATCAACTTCGACTCCAAGCGCTGCGAGGGCTACCGCAACTTCTGCAACAAGCTGTGGAACGCCACCCGCTTTGTGCTGATGAACTGCGAAGGCCAGGACTGCGGCCTCAAAGAGCACACGAAAGCCGAATGCGCAGTGGGCGGCCCGGTGCACGGCTATTTGGCCTTCAGCCAGACCGACCGCTGGATCAGCTCGCAGCTGCAACGCGTGGAAGCCGACGTGGCCAAGGGCTTTGCCGAATACCGCCTCGACAACGTGGCCAACACCATCTATGACTTCGTCTGGAACGAGTTCTGCGACTGGTACCTGGAAATCGCCAAGGTGCAGATCAACACCGGCACCGATGCTGAAAAACGCGCCACCCGCCGCACCCTGATCCGCACGCTCGAGACCATCATGCGCCTGGCGCACCCGATCATCCCCTTCATCACCGAAGAGCTTTGGCAAAAAGTGTCGGTGGTCGCAGGCCGCCCGGGCGAGTCGGTCAGCATTGCGGCCTACCCCGTGAGCCAACCCGAGCGCATCGACGAAGCCGCCGAAGCCCATGTGGCCAAGCTCAAGACCCTGGTCGACGCCTGCCGCAACCTGCGCGGTGAGATGAACGTCTCGCCCGCCACCCGCATGCCCTTGTATGTGTTGGGCGACACCGCCTTCATGCAAAGTGTGGCGCCTGTGCTGCAGTCGCTGGCCAAGTTGAGCGAAGTCAAGGTATTTGACACCGAAGCCGAATGGGCCGCTGCCGCGCAAGCCGCGCCTGTGGCGGTGGTGGGCGAAGCGCGTTTGTGCCTGTTCATCGAAGTGGATGTGGCTGCCGAAAAAATTCGCCTGACCAAAGAAGCCGCCCGCCTCGAAGGCGAAATCGCCAAAGCCAACGCCAAGCTGGGCAACGAGGCCTTTGTGGCCAAAGCCCCGCCAGCGGTGCTGGACGAAACCAAAAAGCGCGTGGCCGACTTCGGGGCCACGCTCGACAAAATTCGCCAGCAACTTCAGCGCCTGGGCTGATTCAGCCTTGACCATCGGAGACACCATGAGCCAGAACGTCATTCGCAAAGCCGTCTTCCCGGTGGCAGGCCTGGGCACCCGCTTTTTGCCCGCCACCAAAGCCGCGCCCAAAGAGATGCTGCCGGTGGTCGACAAACCCTTGATCCAGTACGCGGTGGAAGAAGCCTACAGCGCGGGCGTGCGCCACATGATCTTTGTCACGGGCCGCAGCAAGCGGGCCATCGAAGACCATTTCGACACCGCTTACGAACTCGAGAACGAACTCGAAGCGGCCCACAAGGACGAGCTGCTGGCCCTGGTGCGCTCGGTCCAGCCCGACGACATGGTCTGCGCCTATGTGCGCCAGCCCCGCTCGCTCGGTTTGGGCCATGCGGTGCTGTGCGCTGAAGCCATGGTGGGCAACGAGCCTTTTGCTGTCCTGCTGGCCGATGACCTGATGGTGGGCTTGCAAGGTGGCCCTTCGGTGCTCAGCCAAATGGTGGCGGCGCATACCCAGCAAGGCCGCTCCATTCTGGCAGTGCAGGAAGTGCCGCTGGAACACGTCAAACGCTACGGCATCGTGGCGGGCGAACCCGCAGGCAAACAGCTCATCCGCGTTGAAAAAATCGTGGAAAAACCCAGCCCCGAGCAAGCGCCATCCCGCATGGGCGTGGCGGGCCGCTACATCCTCACGCCGGGCATCTTCGAGGAAATCCGCAACCAACCTACCGGTGTGGGTGGCGAGATCCAGCTGACCGATGCGATTGCCCGGTTGATGCAGCGCGAAGCGGTTTACGCCTTCCAGTACGAGGGCAAGCGCTACGACTGCGGCAGCAAGGAGGGTTTTCTGGAAGCCACAGTGGAACTGGCCTTGCAACACCCGCAAGTGGGCACGTCGTTCCGCGACTACCTCAAGGGTTTGACCCTCTGATCAGCTCCCTGTGGGAGCGAGCCCCCGCTCGCGAATGGTGTTTAAGCCATGGCAATCATTCGGCCGCAGGGGCGGCCTCCCACAGAAGAAGTGAGATTGTCGGTTCTTCAACGGCGTTTGAGTGCAAACACAAACGCCGTCTCGGTCTTTTCCTGCATGACCAGCTCATGGCCGGTCTGCCGGGCAAAGGCCTCGAAATCGCGGGCCGCACCGGGATCGGTCGCGATCACTTTGAGCACCTGACCGCTGCTCATGTCGTTCAAGGCTTTCTTCGCCTTCAAAATAGGCAGGGGGCAATTCAAGCCGCTGGTATCGATTTCCTTGTCGATCTGCATCATGTGTCCTGATTCTGTTCCTGGCTTTGCGCGGCACGCTCTTCCCATGTCATGAACTTCGGCTCGATGCCGATGGTGCGCAACCAGTCGCCCAAGGCATAACCGGTGCCTGCTGGCCAGCAGATCAGATCCTTGAAGTCGAACATCTTGTACTCGGCCAACTCGGGCGACAAACGCACTTCGCCTTCAGCCACCGCATGGTAGGCAATGATCACCTGGTTCATGCGCTGGAAGTCGTACACGCCGATCAACTTGAGCGCCGACACCTTCAGGTTGGTTTCTTCGGCAATCTCGCGCGTGATGCCTTCTTCGGGCGTTTCGCCCGCTTCCATGAAGCCGGTGATCAGCGCAAAACGCCGCCCCGGCCATGCCGCATTGCGGGCCAGCAAAATCTGGTTACCCACCTGCACAATGCCCGCCAGCACCGGGGTCGGGTTGTTCCAGTGCGTGAAATCACAGGCCGTGCAACGCAGGCGCATCGTCTCGCCCCCGTCCTCCATTTGCGAAAGCCAAGCCAGAGGACTGGCGCACTGGGGGCAAAAACGGTATTCAGCCATGAAAACTCCGGTCAGGCGGGAAAAACGCCGGTGGACAAATAACGGTCACCGCGATCGCACACGATGAACACGATGGTCGCGTCTTGCGCCGTCTTGGCCACCTGCTGGGCCACCCAGCAAGCACCCGCAGCGGAAATGCCGGCAAAAATGCCTTCGGTGCGGGCCAACTGGCGGCAAGTTTCCTCGGCGTCGCTCTGGCTCACATAAATCAGCTCATCCACCTGGCTGGGATCGTAAATCTTGGGCAGGTACTCCTGGGGCCACTTGCGGATGCCCGGAATGCGCGAGCCTTCGCTGGGCTGGGCACCAATGATGCGGATGGCCGGGTTCTTTTCTTTCAAAAACCGCGACACCCCCGTGATGGTGCCGGTGGTGCCCATGGCGCTCACAAAATGAGTGACCTTGCCGCCGGTTTGCTCCCAAATTTCGGGGCCAGTGGTTTCGTAGTGGATGCGCGGGTTGTCGGCGTTGGCAAACTGGTCCAGGATGCGGCCCTTGCCTTGCGCAGCCATGTTGTCCGCCAGATCGCGGGCGTATTCCATGCCGCCGCTTTTGGGTGTGAGGATCAGCTCGGCACCAAAGGCTTTCATGGTCTGGGCGCGTTCAATCGACAGGTCCTCGGGCATGATCAAGACCATGCGGTAGCCTTTGATGGCCGCGGCCATCGCCAGCGCAATACCGGTGTTGCCGGACGTCGCCTCGATCAAGGTATCGCCCGGCTTGATTTCGCCCCGCTCTTCGGCCCGCCGGATCATCGACAGGGCAGGACGGTCTTTCACCGATCCGGCAGGGTTGTTGCCCTCCAGCTTGCCCAGAATCACATTGTTTCGAGCCGCCATGTCGGCAGCCCCCAAACGCTGCAAAGCCACCAAGGGGGTCTTGCCGATCGCATCTTCAATGGTTGGATAAATCATCCCAATAATGTGCCATAATTCGGGTCTTCACAAATACCGCCCGGGTGGTGAAATTGGTAGACTCAGGGGACTCAAAATCCCCCGCCGCAAGGCGTGCCGGTTCGAGTCCGGCCCCGGGCACCAGAGCAAAGCCGCAAGTTCTCGCAACTTGCGGCTTTTTTCTTGGGCACTTCGATCGCCCCCGCACCCTCAATCGATCCCCGCACTCCAGCGGTCGTTCCAGTTGCGATCGATTTGCCTGCGGTCTCGCTTGGTCGGGCGGCCTTGCTCGATGCTGAGTGCGGGTTCGCGGGCCAGACGGTGTTGCTCGGCGGCTTTTTGGCGGGCCGCGATGCTTTCCGGGGTTTCGGTGTACAGAAGCTGCGCCACCGGTGCCGGACCGCGCACACCACTGAGGCCTTGCACCACCACCGTGCGCTCCACGGCCCCTTGTCGCAAACGCACCGTGTCGCCGGGTTTGACCTCTTTAGACGGCTTGGCATCCTGACCGTTGACCTGCACTCGACTCTTGCCGATCTCATCACTGGCCAGGCTGCGGGTTTTATAAAAGCGGGCTGCCCACAGCCATTTGTCGATGCGCAAGGAATTCATCGCGTCCCCGAAAACAAAGCGCCTTGCGGGCTCAGGCCGTCGCGCACGTGGGGGTAGTGCAAACGGATTTTCAACTCGCGCTTCATGCGGGTGTTGTCCAGACGGCGAGACTCGCTCATGAAGCTCAGCAGCATCAAGGGCAGCGCGGTGTTGGCGTCATGGCGCGAGATGCGGGGCGGTTTGGGCAAGCCATAAAGGCTGGCGGCCAGGTCAAAGTAGTCGCCCATTTTCAGATCGGTGTCATCGGTGACGTTGACCACTCGCTGCGGCTTGCCGCGCCACAAAGCCGCAGCGCAGGCGCGGGCCAGATCGTTGGCATGGATGTGGTTGGTGTAGACGTCTTCCTTGGCCACCAGCACGGGCGTGCCTTTGAGCAAGCGCTCACGCGGTGTTCCGCCTTCGCGGTCGGGCGCGTAAATGCCGGGGATACGCAACACACTCACCCGCACGCCGCTGCGCCCCAGAAAACGCATCAGGTTTTCGGCATCGACACGGCGCTGGGCGCGTGGCGTGTGCGGATTCACGGTCCGGGTCTCGTCGACACGACGGCCCCCGCAATCGCCATAAACACCCGTGGTGGAACCGTAGACCAGCGCTTGGGGTAGCGTGCGCAAACGCAGGGCACGCACCAAAGCCAGGCTGCGCGGATCGCGCTCGGATTCGCCTCGTCGGTCGGTGGGCGGTGGTGCCAGATGGATCACCCGGTGCGCAATGCCCGCCAGGCGCTTCAGGCTGGCCGCATCGTCCAGATTGCCCTGCAAAGGGGTGATGCCGCAGGCCCGCAGCAGCCGCACGCGCTCGGGCGATGACGTCAGGGCCATCAGGCGCACGCGTTGGCTTTGCGGGGCCCCCAGTTGGCCTGCCGTACGCAGCCCCACATCGCCGCAGCCGACGATCAAAACACGCTGGCGGCGAAAGCGGGCAGGCAGTGCGCCCAAGGGGGTTTGGTTTGAAGGCAAAATCAGGGGTTCCGGGTCAGAAACAAGCCCTCAAGGATACCGAAAAGATGAGCTTTCAAATTTCCGTGCAGCCCAGCGGCCGCAGCTTCACCGCCGACGACAACGAAACCCTGCTCGCCGCTGGCATTCGCCAGGGCATTGGGCTGCCCTACGGCTGCAAGGACGGCGCTTGCGGTTCCTGCAAATGCAAAAAAATCTCGGGCAGCGTGGTGCACGGTCCGCACCAGGCCAAAGCCCTGAGTGACGAGGAAGAAGCCCAAGGCCTGGTGCTGACCTGCTGCGCCACCGCCCAGAGCGATGTGGTGCTCGAATCCAAACAAGTGACCGCAGAGGGCGGCCTGCCCGTCAAAAAGATGCCGGTGCGCGTGGTCAGCTTGGAGAAAAAGTCGCACGACGTGATCGTGCTGAAGCTGCAACTGCCCGCCAACGACGTGATGAAGTTCCACGCGGGCCAGTACATCGAATTTTTGCTGCGTGACGGCTCGCGCCGCAGCTATAGCATGGCCAACGCGCCGCACACCCTCGAGCTGGCACCACCCACGGTGGAGCTGCACATCCGCCACATGCCCGGCGGCAAGTTCACCGACCCGGTGTTCACCACCATGAAGGAAAAAGACATCCTGCGTGCGGAAGGTCCGTACGGCAGCTTTTACCTGCGCGAAGACAGCGACAAGCCCATGGTGCTGTTGGCCTCGGGCACAGGCTTTGCGCCCATCAAGGCACTGATCGAGCACATGCAGCACCGGGGCATCACCCGCCCGGCCACTTTGTACTGGGGCGGCCGCCGCCCGGCCGACCTGTACATGAGCGACTGGATCGAAGCGCGCCTGGCCGAGATGCCCAACCTGCGTTATGTGCCCGTGATCTCGAATGCTGAAGCCGAAGACCAGTGGAGCGGCCGCACCGGCTTTGTGCACCAGGCCGTGCTGCAGGACTTCCCGGATCTCTCGGGCCACCAGGTCTATGCCTGCGGCGCGCCCATCGTGGTGGACTCGGCCAAGCGCGATTACGTGAGCCTGGGCGGTTTGCCTGAAGAAGAGTTTTATGCCGACTCGTTCACGTCTGAGGCGGACAAGGCCCAAGCTTGATGTTGACCTTTTTAACGGAGCCCTCCATGTCCATCACCCGCCGTCAATTTGCAGCCGCATCGCTTGCCCTGAGCGCCCCTGCCTGGGCACAAGGTAAACCCATCCGCATCATCGTGCCTTACGCACCCGGCGGCCCGATCGACGTCACGGCGCGGGCCTTGGCCGAGCGGGTCAAAGACAGCTTGGGCACGGTGATCATTGAAAACCGGCCCGGTGCGGGTGGCAACCTGGGCGCTGACCTGGTGGCCAAGGCTGCGCCCGATGGCCTGACGATCGGCATCGCGGCCACGGCCACGCACGCCATCAACCCCTGGCTGTTCGCCAAGATGCCCTACGACGCCAGCCGCGACTTTGCGCCTATCACGCAAATGTTGCGCGTGCCCAATGTGCTGGTGATGAACGCCGAAACCGCACAGCGCCTGAAAATCAACACCCTGGCCGATCTGGTGGCGTATGCCAAAGCCAACCCGGCCAAGCTGAACTTTGGCTCAGGCGGCAACGGCAGTGCCGGCCACCTGGCGGGTGAGATGTTCAAGCGGGCCGCTGGCATTTTTGCGGTGCACATCCCCTACAACGGTGGCAACCCCGCGCAACTGGCCTTGTTGTCGGGGCAGGTCGATTTCAACTTCGACAACCTGGCCACGGCTGCAGCCAACATCAAAGCGGGCAAACTCAAGGCGCTGGCGGTCACCACCGCCCAACGCAGCAGCGCCTTGCCCGATATCCCGGCGATGAGCGAGACGCTCAAGGATTTTGAAATCGACACCTGGTGGGGCCTGGTCGCCCCAGCCGCCACACCGCGCGATGTGGTCGAGCGGCTGAACAAGGCCTTTGCGGCAGCGCTGCAAGCGCCAGAAACCAAAACCCGTTTCGCCCAACTGTTGGCAGAACCGGTGGGCAACACGCCTGAACAGTTTGGCGCTTTCATGAAGAAAGAGTTGGCACGCTACGAAAGCGTGGTCAAGGCCAGCGGCGCACGGGTGGATTGAGCCGACTTCAATCCCTCGTCCACCAGATGCGCGGGCTCAGAGTGAACCTTTCAGTTCACGCAACATGGAGACCTGTGGCATTGCACTGGTCCTATCGCCATTCAAAGCGCATAGTGGACCGGGTTTGCTCCAGGTTTCAAGCCTGCAACAGCAGCATGTAGACGAGCACAACCAGAAACACGGTCTCCAGCAGCATCAAGGCCACCGGCTTCCAACCCACACTCAGGATGTCTTTGAGGTGGGTTTTGATGCCAATCGCAGCCATCGCAGTCACCAGGAATGCCCTCGACAGCCCATGGCCCGTACTGACCACGATTTCAGGCAAGTGCAGCAGACTGTTGAGCAGCACCAGCAGCACGAACACCACGGCAAACCAAGGCAACAAGGGCGGTCGGCTCGCCGGTGCGCCTGCTGACTCTGCGTGCGCAGCACGGGTCATCCAGGCAGCCACCAAGATCACGGGCACCAGCATGGCCACGCGCATGAGCTTGACCACCGTGGCCGTATCACCCGTCTGTTGACCCATGCTGTAGCCCGCGCCAACCACCTGCGCCACATCGTGGATGGTGCCACCCAAAAAGAAGCCCGCCTGTTGTGGGTCCAGTCCCAGCCAGCGCGCCAGCATCGGGTACAGCACCATGGCCACCGTGGACAAGGTGCTCACGCTGATCACCACGAACAAGGTGGCCCGGTCTTTTTGCGGGTGATTTGGAAAAGCAGCGGCAATCGCCATCGCCGCCGAAGCGCCGCAAATGCCCACCGATCCGCCGGACAATAATCCAAAAAAAGGTTTGAAGCCCATCCATTTGGCCACCACGATGCCCAGCGTGATGGTGAGCGAGACCGCCAGCACCACCATGAACACGGACTGCCAGCCCAACGACTGCACCTGGTCCAGGGTGATCTTCAGGCCCAGCAGGGCCACGCCCCAGCGCAACACCTGTCGCGCCACAAACTCGATACCGGGCTTGCAGCGACTGTCATCCGAGAGGAAGTTGACGGCCATGCCCAACAGCAGGGCGAACAGCATCACCGGTGCGCCGTAGTGCTCTGCTAAAAACTGGGCGGCCACCGCCACCACCGCCGAAATGGCCAGCCCCGGCCACAGCAAGGCACAGCGGGCATACAAGGCGCTCACCTCGCGGGCCGCCACAACACTGATTACTGGTTCAGCTGGATGTTGAACTGCTTGACAATGGCGGCGTTGCGGTCAAATTCCGTTTTGACGGATTGGTTCAGCTGTTGAAGATTCCAGTCCTCGGCACCTTCAAAGCCCGTCGCAAACATGCGGCCACGGAATTTCGGGTTGAGTGCCACTTGACGCACGGCTTTGTGGATCTTCTCTTGAACATCGGGTGACACGCCAGAGGCCACGATCACACCCATCCAGTTCGAGAATTCCAGATCGGGGTAACCCAGTTCGACCAGAGTCGGCACCTCGGGCAGCTGGCTGAGTCGGGTTTTTGCCGCCACCGCATAGGCCTGCACCTTACCAGTCGAGATCAGGTTGCGCGAAGTGGCATAACCGTCAAACATGAGCGGGATCTGTCCACCCATCACTTGGGCCAACGCCGGTGGCGAACCCTGGAAGGGCACATGCTGCAGATCCAGCCCCGCCTTCTGGTTCAGGATCATGCCCGCGTAATGCGAAATGGTGCCGGGGCTGTAGGAGGCGAAACTCAGGCTGCCCGTGTTCTTTTTGGCGTAGGCCACAAAGCCTTTGAAATCCTTGGCGGGCACATTGGGCGCCGCAATCATCACCAGATTGCCACGGCCCACAATGCCCACCGGCTTGACATCCTTGAGCGGATCGAAGCCGCCCTTGAGTACATGGGGAATCTCGGTCAGCACGTTACTGGCGATCATCATGATGGTCTGGCCATCAGCAGGCGCCGCACGCAAGGCCTGGACCCCGATCGCACCACCGGCACCGGGTCGGTTTTCCACCACCACGGGCTGGCCCAGGTCGGTGCTCAGCTGGTCCGCCACCAAACGGCCAATCACATCAATGTTGCCGCCAGCGGGCGCAGGCACCAGCATCTTCACAGGCTTGTCGGTCCAGGCCATGGCAGCGGGTATGACGACGCTGCTCAGAAGGGCCACCAGGGTTGCGCGGCCAAGCCGGCGGGTACGGATGCACAGTGTCATGTTTTGTCTCCATTTGGGGGCTCGTATGTCCCGTTGGTTGAATGATGGAGCGATTGTTCTCAAAGCGGTTCGTCTGCGCTTACCCATTCACGACAAGTTTTTATCTTTACGCGTCACATCGGGTTCATACTGATGAAGACTGCGCAGGGCTGCGCTCCCGCATTTGTGAAGGCGAACAGCCAAACTGCGAAGTGAACCAGCGCGTGAACGAACTGAGATTGGAATAGCCCAGCTGCTCGGCCACACGCCCCATGGAATGGGGGGTGTGGGTGATGTAGCGCTGGGCCAGTTCACTGCGCACTTCATTGAGCACCTGGGAAAAGCTCACCCCGCTCTCGTCAAGCCGACGCTGCAGCGTGCGCACATTCACGCCCAGGCCGGAAGCGATCTGCTCCACGCTCGCGCGCCCCATGGGCAAGAGCAGATACACCGAACGACGAACATCCTGCACAACCGTGCGCTGCCCCTGCTTGGGCATGGCTTCAATGAATGACTGCGCGTAACTGGCCATGGCCGCGTCGGCCCGCGCATTGGGGCGGTCCATGTCGGCTTTCAGGCAAACCACACCATTGAAGTCACTGTCGAAATGAAGCGGACAGCCGAACAGGCGCCGATGCACCTGAAGATCGCTGTTGACCGCATGGGTGAAATGAATGGCCTGCGGCCGCCAGTGCTCACCCAGCATCGCACGAAAGATCAACATCAACACACCGATCGCCATGTCGGTGGACTGCTGCGTGCTGCCCTGGTAGTTGCTGATGATTTCTTCGCGAATCAGGGTCGTCTTGCCCACATCCTCGATGTGCATGCCCAGCGATTCATTGAGCAAATGCCGGTACTGTGCAATCACCTGCAGTGCCATGCGGATCGAGGGTTGATGCGTCAGCAACAGGCTGATGGGACCAAAATCAGACAGCAGTCGGGCTTCGGCCATCTGCAGGCCGACCGTGTCACTGCCGCTTTCTTTGGCGGTAATTTCGAGCAGCGCCAATGCGCTTTCCACCGGAAACAGCTGCGATGGTGAGGCCAGCATGCGGGGCGTCAAGCCCACTTTTCGCAACATGACCTGCGGGTTCAAACCCAGGCGCATGGCCACCTCGTCGTAATGCGACAAAACAGCAGCGCGGACCTGCAAAGCGTTGCGGGCTTTCATGAAATCTCCTCAATGAAATCTGGACGGTACGAGGCCGAGAGGGCAGGTGTCATGAAATGCTAACTCAAAGTCACGAATTGGCAAAAGGAATTCAGCGGTACACACCTAAATTCCAACTCTCATACCGAACCGAATCAGGAGACAACGCAATGGCCAAAGCCGTGACATTCGACCGCGTGGGCGGCCCCGAAGTCCTTCAGTACAAAGACGCCGAAGTCGGCCAGCCCGGCCCCGGCCAGGTGCGGCTGCGCCATGTGGCCGTTGGCCTCAACTATGCCGACACCTACTTTCGCAACGGCACCTACCCGATCCCGCTGCCCAATGGCATGGGCGTCGAAGGTGCAGGTGTGGTGGAAGCCATCGGCCCCGAGGTGAGCAACGTGGCCGTGGGCGACCGCGTCACCTACACCGGCTTCATCAACACCCTGGGCGCTTACAGCACCGAGCGCCTGATCCCCGCCGCGCCGCTGATCCATCTGCCCGATGCCATCTCCTTTGAAACGGCCGCAGGCATGACCATGCGCGGCCTGACCTCGGCCTACCTGATGCGCCGCATTTATGACTTCAAGCCGGGCGAGACCATCTTGCTGCACGCCGCCGCCGGTGGCGTGGGCCTGATCGTGTCGCAATGGGCCAAGCTGCTGGGCCTGAACGTGATCGGCACGGTATCGACCGAAGAAAAAGCCGCCGTGGCCCGTGCGCACGGTTGCGACCACACCATCAACTACAGCCACGAAGACATCGCCAAACGCGTGCGTGAACTCACGGGTGGCCAAGGTGTGGATGTGGTGATCGACAGCGTGGGCAAAAACACCTTCATCGCCTCGCTCGACTCGCTGCGCCGCCGCGGCCTGATGGTTTGCGTGGGCACCGCCAGCGGCACGATCGACGGTTTCAACCCCAACCTGCTGGCGCAAAAAGGCTCGCTCTACCTCACACGCCCGGCCCTGGCCGACTACATCGCCGACCCGGCCGAAAAGGCCGAGCTGGCCGGTGAGATCTTGGGCCACATCGCCGCAGGCCGCATCCAGATCGAGATCAACCAGCGCTACGCCCTGCAAGACGCCGTGCAGGCCCACCGCGACCTCGAAGCCCGCAAAACCATCGGTTCTTCGATCTTCGTCATCTAAGGCCAGGAGACATCTCATGCGCATCGAACCCCTGACCTGCGCCATCGGCGCGGAACTGGTGAATGTGAATCTCGCCGACGCCGTGCGTGATGAAGGTCTGTTCCAGGACATCTACGCGGCCTTGCTCAAGTACAAGGTGCTGTTCTTGCGGGACCAGACGCTGGACAAACTCTCGCGCCAGGACCACATGGCATTTGCCCAGAAACTGGGGGAGCTGGAAACCCACCCGATGGTGCCCAGCCATCCTGAAGCCCCTGGTCTGGTGCAAATCTACAAGACGCCCGAAAACCCGCCCGACCGCTACGAAAACTCCTGGCACACCGATGGCACCTTCCGCGAAAAGCCCGCGCTGGGCTGCGTGCTGCGCTGCATTGAATGTCCGCCCGTGGGTGGCGACACCATCTGGGCCAACATGGCACTGGCCTACGAGAAATTGCCCGAGGGCGTGAAGCAGCAGATCGAAGGTCTGATCGCCAACCACAGCTTCAACTCGACCTTCGCGGCGGCCATGCCGATCGAAAAACGCCTGGCCATGAAAGCGCAATACCCCGACTCGGAACACCCGGTGATCCGCACCCACCCCGACACCGGCGAGAAAGTGCTGTTCGTCAACGGCTTCACCACGCACTTTGTGAACTTCCACAACAAGGACAAGGTGCGTTACGGCCAGGACTTCAACCAAGGCGCGGGCGATCTGCTGCAGTACCTGATCAGCCAGGCCTACATCCCCGAATACCAGGTGCGCTGGCGCTGGAAGCCATACAGCGTGGCCATCTGGGACAACCGCGCCACCCAGCACTACGCCGTCATGGACTACCCGCCCTGCCACCGCAAGATGGAACGCGCAGGCATCGTCGGCACCAAACCTTTTTGATTTTTGTTTTTTTTGGAGACCCCTTATGTATTTTCTCGACGGCCACCTCTATCCTGAAAACCAGGAAAAACTCATCATCACTGCCGCCCCTTATGGCCCCGAGTGGATTCCGGAGGACTACCCCGAAGACATTCCGGTGACGATGGAAGAACAGATCCAAAAAGCGGTGGACTGCTACAACGCCGGTGCCACCGTGCTGCACCTGCATGTGCGCGAACTTGACGGCAAGGGCAGCAAGCGCCTGTCCAAGTTCAATGAACTGATCGCTGGCGTGCGCCAAGCCGTGCCCGACATGGTCATCCAGGTCGGCGGCTCGATCTCGTTCGCACCGGTCGGCGAAGGCGAGATCGCCAAGTGGTTGTCCGACGACACCCGCCACATGCTGGCCGAGCTGGACCCCAAGCCCGACCAGGTGACGGTGACCATCAACACTGTGCAGATGAACGTGATCGAGCACATGGAAGAAGCCGACATCGCCGGCACCTCCATGGCCACGCCCGAAGGCCGCCGCGCCTACAGCGAGATGGTGGTGCCCTCCAACCCCGCCTGGTACGAAGAGCACATCCGCCGCCTGAGCGCCGCCGGCATCCAGAGCGCCTTCCAGTTCTACAACCTCAACAGCTTCGAGACCGTCGAGCGCCTGATGCGCCGTGGCGTCTACAAGGGCCCGCTGGTCTGCAACTGGGTCGCCATCAGCGGCGGCATGGACGCGCCCAACGTCTACAACCTGGCCAACTTCCTGCGCGCCATCCCCGACGGCGCCAAGCTCACGGTGGAGAGCAGCATGCGCAATGTGCTGCCGATCAACATGATGGGCATCGCCATGGGCCTGCATGTGCGCTGCGGTATCGAAGACAACCTGTGGAACCAGTCCCGCACCGCCAAGATGAGCACGGTCGAGCAGATCGAACAGCTGGTGCGCATCAGCCGTGAGTTTGGTCGCGAGATCGCCACGGGCAAAGAAGCCCGCGAACTCCTGAAGATCGGCGTGTTCTACGACACCGTTGAAGAATCGCTGGCCGCCAACGGCTTCTCGCCCAACCGCAACGGCGGCAACCAAGGCTTTTTGCGCAAGGCTGCCTGATGCCTGTGACACCCGCCACCACGGTGCAGGTCGACGTCTATTTCGACCTGATCTGCCCCTGGTGCTGGATCGGTAAAACGCACCTGGAAACCGCACGCCGCCAGTTGGCCGAGCGCCAGCCCGGCGTGCAGGTTCAGCTGCGCTGGCATTCGGTGCAGCTGATCCCCCAGACGCCACCACAGGGTTGGCCTTACCAGGCTTTCTACGAACACCGGCTCGGCGGCCCCGAGGCGGTGCGTGCGCGCCGCGCCCAGGTGCAGGCCGCAGCGGCCCGCGCCGGTCTGACGATCCACCACGAACGTATCGCCGTGTTCCCCAACACCTGGCGTGCCCACCGCCTGCTGGCATTCACAGCGCAACAACACCCGGAACAGCACGAAGCCTTACTGGATGCTTTGTTGGAAGCCTACTTTGTGCAGGGCCTCGACATCGGCGACGAACGGGTGCTGACTTCAGTGGCGCAAGCCCATGGGGTGGACGGCAGCGAGGCCGAGGCCTTCGATGCGCCACCGGTTTGGACCTTGCCGGGCGGGGCTTCGGGTGTGCCGCTGTTCGTCTTCAACCAACGTGAAGCCGTGTCCGGCGCACAGCCTCCCGAAGTTTTGCTCTCTGCCATACAGGCTGCTGGCCAGAGCGTTGACTGAAAGCTTTTCCATGTCCCCCACTGTTTTGATCGTTCCCGGTCTGCGCGACCATGTCGAAACCCACTGGCAAACGCTGCTGGCCGCCGAACTGCCCAAGGTCCACAGCGTGCCGCCCATGGGCCGCGAAGACCTCGACTGTGCCAAGCGCTTGCAGGCCATCGAAGCGGCCATGGCCGCCATCGACGGTCCTGTGGTGCTGGTGGCGCACAGCGGCGGTTGCGTGATGGTGGCGCACTGGGCGCACACCAGCGCGTATGCGCACCGCGTGGTGGGTGCGCTGCTGGCCACACCGCCCGACTTTGACCAACCCATGCCCGAGGGCTACCCCACGCTGGCTGCCCTGGAGGCTGGTGGCTGGCTGCCTGTGCCGCGCAAGACATTGCCATTTCGCAGTCTGGTGGCCACCAGCGACAACGACCCGCTGGCCGCTCGCGAGAGTGTGCTGAGCCTTGCTAAAGGCTGGGGCAGCGAAACGATCGATCTGGGGGCCGTCGGTCACCTCAACCCGGCCTCAGGCTATGGTGTATGGCCGATGGCCCATGCGTTGATCGAAAAATTGGCAATGCACTGAGGCGCAAGCTGCCCCAGCCAACCCGTCTGTACGCTTTGTGAATTGGCCTATCAAAGCAGCACAGCGAATTGCCAAGGTGCCCTTCAACGCCTGCCGCGACTTTATGCCCATCACGCAAATGCTGCGCGTGTCCAAGGAGCTGACAATGAACTCAGAGACTGCCCAGCCCATCGAACGCCCGAAACCAAAACCCGTTTCGCCCAACTGTTGGCAGAACCGGTGGGCAACACGCCTGAACAGTTTGGCGCTTTCATGAAGAAAGAGTTGGCACGCTACGAAAGCGTGGTCAAGGCCAGCGGCGCACGGGTGGATTGA